>Ga0247840_10000055_pt1 | contig 192564 bp, 199 predicted proteins | sample LaCruzMarch2015__FD_192404 | JGI IMG/M metagenome (GOLD analysis project Ga0247840, IMG submission 192404) | Freshwater microbial communities from meromictic Lake La Cruz, Castile-La Mancha, Spain - LaCruzMarch2015_17m | ecosystem: Environmental > Aquatic > Freshwater > Lake | place: Spain... | reverse complement strand
GGAAGAGGAAGAAGATGAGGAAGAGGAGGAAGAGGAGGAAGAGGAGGAAGAGGAGGAAGAGGAGGAAGAGGAGGAAGAGGAGGAAGAGGAGGAAGAGGAGGAAGAGGAAGAGCTTCCAACTTTTAAGATTTGCTATGTATGTCATGAAGAAAAGTCTTTAGATGATTATTATGAAAGAATTGAAAATCATGATGGCAAAGAAGGTACGTGTAAAAAATGTTATAGTAAAAATAAATTAGTATTAAAACAAGAAAAAGATGCACGTGAAATAATTATTAGAAAAGAAGGAACAAAAAAATGTAGAACTTGCCTTCAAATTAAAGAGTTTAACAACTTTAGTAAACATGGTGTAAGTAAAGATGGTTATAGTTATGAATGTAATGAATGCAAAGAAAATAAAAATAAAAAAATAGAGAATAAAAGATGTTCAAAATGTAGAACAAATAAAAATATTACAGAATATAATAGATTCAGGTTAGGATACTATATGATGTGTAGAGAATGCGAAAATAAAGAAAAAGAAAAAAATAATAATGTAAGAGAAAACGAAGATATAAAAACATGTAGTTATTGTAAAAATAATTTACCACTTGATAAATATACTAAATGTAAAAGTAGTTATGATGGTTATTTTAACTACTGCAAAGATTGTACAAAATTAAAGAAAAAGGAATTTACCGCAAAAATGAAAAGTGAAAAAAAGATAGAAGTTAAAAATAAAGTATGTAGCGAATGTAAAGCCGACAAATATATAACAAATTTTTTATCATGTAATATATCAAAAGACGGGTTTTCAAATAAATGCAAAACTTGTTCTAAACAAATTAATGTAAATAGAAGAATATCCAAGACAACTTAAATTTTTTACAATTATTAATTGTAAAAAATAATATCATAATAAGACTAAATTTTTCTCGACATGTTTAAAAAAGTGCAAATTTAAATTATGATTTAAAGAAATGAATTATATAATAAAAAACTAAACTGGAAAATTTAAACATCGCACACCTTATAGAAAAAAATTCTATTACTCGCCTAACAAAGGACTATGAAAACAAATTTTTAATTAAAATAAAGGAAAATTTTAATGATAATCAACAGCAGCTGTTTGTAGCTAGCTTTTACTGCTTTTTAAATTATGATAAGAAGAATGATTTTGTGATTGACTTTGATAACGTATGGAAATGGGCAGGATTTTCAAGAAAAGATCCTGCTAAGAGACTCCTAATAAAGTTTTTTACTAAAGAAATTGATTACAAGGTTGAAAATCTCGCTCCACCGATCGGAGGAGCGAGAGCTATAAGTATTGAAAACCAACATGGTGGACAAAATAAAGAAACTATTATGCTTAATATTAACACCTTTAAAAAGTTTTGTTTAAAAGCAGATACAAAAAAAGCAGATGAAGTACATGATTATTATATTAAATTAGAAGAACTATTACAAGAAATTACGAATGATGAAACAAATGAATTGAAGTTACAATTAAGTAACAAAGAAGAAGAGCATAAAAAATCAATAGATGAAATAGAAAAACTAAACAAACAACTTCATAAAAGATACGAACCAAGAATTATAACAGAAGAAAAGTTCGTATTATATTTATTAGTAGCTCATATTAATGGCAAAACTATATACATCATAGGAAAAACAGCAGATATAAATAAAAGATATAGGTCATATAGATTAAAAGGTATTTTAATGCATGAAGAAGATATTAAGTTGGTATATTATAAATCATGCAGATCTTCAATTATTTTAAATCAAGTTGAAAATTGTGTTATTTTAAATATGTCCAAATATATTATGGAAGGTACAAGAGAAGTTTTTGAATCATCAGATATAAACGAGGCTGAAATGATAGATAACTTTAAATACATTATCGACTTTTATGTAGAATCTTTTAAACATGTTTCACCTCATATTACCATATCTAATAGAGATGTTAAAGAAGAATCTAGAATTAGAACAGAATTATATGTAGAAGAGAATAGAGTTGAGATTAATGAAAAAGCAAAAGAAGATAGAGTAGAAAATCCTGATAAATATAAGGAAAAAGAAAAGGGAAGAAATCCTGAAAAGAAAAAAGAAAAAAATAAGAGATATTATGAAAAACACAAAGAAGAAATATCAGAATATCATGCCAATTATCGTAGTATACCAGAAAATAAAGAAAAAATAAATACCAGAAGAAAAAAAAATATTCAAAATTTAACAGCAGAACAGATTGAAGAAAAGGCGAAAAAAGCAAAAGAGTATCGTGAAAAAAATAAAGCAAGAAGAAAAGAAGTTTCTAGTCAGAAAATTAAATGTTTAGTTTGTGAAACTATTTTTAGTAGACAATGTTGGAAAAGGCACACGAAATCTTTGCTTCATATTGAAGCATTTAAATTAAAACCAGATGCTAAAGAAGATTTTGAAGTTGTAGAAATAAAGGAAGAAGAGGAGGAAGAAGAGGAGGAAGATGAGGATGAGGAGTAAAATAATTTATAACTTATAATTAGTTATAAATTAACATTTTTCATTTAGAAGCCTGATTGTTGGCGGTATCTATTTGCGTAAAAACCTTCTTGAAGACTTTGTTGATTTCTAAGTTGTTGACTCATACCAGCATCACACTGAGATTTATCTACATTACACATTTGTTGTCTTGCTTGATTATATGGCACGTAGGCGCATGGTGGATATACAGACGCGCTCAATTGTTTTCCGAAATTTCCGGTGATATTATTTACATTATTTGAGCAACTTGTTTTCCACTTCTTTTGGCAACTTTGATAATCCAAAGGTACATTAAACTGATTATTGTTGTCTCCAACTTCGTTCCATGACATTGAGTTTCCATATTGTTCTTTTGAACCTCCATTTTCACCATAAATTGCCCCATAAATACCATTAGCTGATAGGTTAATGTATTCCATGTATTGGGGCCTCTGGGCGTTTTCCACGACTACGCGATCTTCTGCGCTATTACACCCTGCAGTTTTTGTATAAAAAGAATCTGGAGAGACTCTTCTTCCGGTTAAATCTACACCCGACCAGACGGGACACACCATATTGAAGGGATTTAGGAACCTATCTGATTCTACTTTATTTGCCCATCCGGTATCAACTTTACAAGTTCTGATAGCGGATTCTAAACTAATTGATCCTGCTGACATTTTCTTATTTTTATTAGTATAAAGATAAAAAAAACTTATTTTTTTTTTATTTTTTTAAAAATTTATTTAAAGCGTAAATTTTTTTACTATTCAAAATCTAATGTAATCTGATTGTTATATTCTTCGATGTTTTTCTCCTCTATATATTCAATATTTAGTACATCAAGTATAGTTCGTGTGCTTTTGATAATATAATTTACATCAACATCAAATACCCATTCATGGTTTGTAACTTTACGCTTACTTTCAAATCTTTTTAATACAGCTGTTTCTATTAAAGAAGCATCTTTTGAGTATATTAAATACTCTAGTTTAATACCCGGTGTTGTACTTCTATGTTGTTGTAATCTTGTGTCTATATCAACACCTTCAAATCCGGGCTTAAATTTCACAGATTTACCATCTATATCTGATATAATATAGAAGGCGGGACCTTCTTTGAATTTATAATATTGTTTCTTTTGTAATAATTTTCGGTGCTTTTCTTCTAACTTTTTAAAATCTTTTTGTAAATCTAATAATTGTTATGAAGTCTTTTCTTTACCAATACTTACAGATCCGCATAACGCAAGTTCGCGAACCCATTTTGATACTTGAATACCAAATGTTGGAGATATCCACATAGCAAGATGAACAGCTAAATCAGGATGAATCCAAGAACCTTGAGAAAATTTAGAACTATTACCCTTTATCGAGACTATAAATTGTGAAGTCGGGATCCCGACTTCACTTATGTTAGTGGGCATTCCTGAAGTTGGAATTTGTGAAGTCGGGATCCCAGCTTTTAGATTTTCAGCTTCTTCTAAAGCGTTAATTAAAGCTTTTGTTGATTCAAGTGAATTCCAGTGTTTAAATTCTTTTCCTCCCGCTTTACACATAGCAGTAGCATTTATAAACCCATCTTCGCGTGATAAAACATTAATACCATTTAAAGTAATTTCACCACCTAGATCTTTAAGAATAGTTTGTTTTTCATCTTCTTTCTTTTTTTGTAAATGAGAATCAATAAGTTCCATAATAATAGGTTTATCTTGTGTTTGATAGAATTTAATACCAAGTTTTTTAGCAATTAGTATAATTTGTTTTTTATTATATTTGAAACTATCTTCCGGTTTCATTTGTTCTAATTCTCCAACAAGTCCATCTAAATTTTTTTCAAATTCAAGCATTATTTCTTCTGCAGTATTTTTAGGTTTTAATTTACATATATCACATACACTAAATTGAGTTGGTAATTTACAACCACAATTACCCAAACAAACATATGGACTAAGCAAACTTTTGAAATGATCAATAATTTTAACTATTAAAATATCTTTTTTAACATCGGAATGTGACATACTTAATTTATACTCTTTTTTAACTAGTTTTAATAAATCTACTGACATCGCTCTTACTAAATTAGTAAGAGCTGGAATATCTGTTTTTACTTCTTCAATTGCTTTTTTATATTTTTCAAATTGTTCCTCGTAATTAATCTTTTTTTTATTTTTTCTACACTGAATACACTCTTTTCTTGTACTTTCAAATTTATCTAATGTTAAATCATTTTTACATGTAAAACAATTTCTATATATAGGGATTATAACTTTATCACGTACAACTAAACTAGGATCAGCTCTAAATTGTTCAGCAGTTAATTGGTTATTATCTATCATCTTTCTTATTTTAATTATATAATTAAAGCATTCTTTACAACTCGATTTGCCTTCATAAAAATTATTTGTCTCATAAAACTTTTGGCAAAAAGCGTTGCAATATTTTTGATTTTCAGGAGCTTCTTTCATAATTTTGTTGTATTGGTTTAAGTCTAAACTTTCATTTACGTAATTTTTAAACATTTTGTTTTTTAGTCGGTATATATTATAATTTCCATTTCTTTAAATCACAATTATTTTTTAAAACTTTTTTATTTCTTTAAATTAACATTTCGCATTATATTGATTTAAAAATAAAACATAAATAACAAAAATGACTGAACTATATAAGGACCCTAAAAATCTAGATGAGATTGTAGATAAAATAAAGACATTACCAAATATTAAGTCTATTATCGACCTTTTACATGAAATATACCCTAATTGGATTTTATATTACCTCAAAAGATATTCTACTGATTATCCTCATTTGCAAGCTAATTGGGAATATTCTTGTAAAGAAAAAAAAGTGCGACCTGCACAAATCATAGTGGTAGATTTTTTTAAATATACAGATGAGCATAAGTTGCTAAACATTTTTTCTGAAATTTTTACATTATCTGGTTTTATAGTTAGATCTAAAGATGATATTATTCCATGTGAAAAATGCGATTGTGCTATTCCAACTTTAAGTAGATACGAACAAATGAAAACATACGAGAATCTCGCTTTAGATGTCACAGAATGGTCTTCGAAGTGCAGCACTTGTTAAATATAAAATTATTTTACATGTAATTATATGTAAAATAAATATTACCAACAACTTGAAGGTTTTTCGTCTGTTGAGTATATAAAAATCGCGGTATCTCCAAAACTAAGTTGAGTTTTCCACCCTATGGAAGATAATTCATCTAAAACTATTTTTATAATACTTAAAAAATTTTCTTTGTAATAATAATTATTTTTTTTGAAGAAGATATCAATATCAAAATAATCATTTTCATCTTTTCTGCTTATAATAAGGTCATAAATTTCTTTTCTAAGCAAGTTTAAAGCTCTATTATAATTGTAATCTTCAAAATTCTTTTTATAAGGCTGTTCTATAATTATTTTATTTCTTATATCAATCTCTTCTGGAAACTTATTCATTTTATATTTACTCACTTATTTTTAGATTTTAATTTTTTATTTTCAAGTTCAAGTTCAATTATTCTTCTACTTAATGATTTAACTTCTCCTACTATATCATCGTAATTTTCGCTTACAACTCCTTTATTATAATTTCTTCTCTTTTTTGGAGTTCTTGGAGAAGGAAAACTATCATCTGTATCAGAAGAAGTATAGCTTGAGGATGATACGGAAATACTTTCATCATCTTCTTTTTCTGAATCAAAATTATTCATCTTTTTAAAATTTTTTGGTTGAGTATTGAATGACTTGTAATATAACATAGGATCTTCGCTCATATATTTATTTTTCAAAGTGTTCTTTTTATCAAACTCGCTTTTTTCTTCTTCAAATTTAGTCTTTTGATCTATCCTTCTTTTATCTAAAGCTTCTTTTTCAATTTTGGAATTACTCTTTTCAACGCTTTTAACACTTTTAACACTTTTAACGTCATCGCTATCATAATCATCTGAAGATTCTGATTCGCTAACTTCTCTATGATATTTCTTTTGAGATTTTCTAGATTTAACTTCGCTAGAAATTGTTTGCAATTTTAGAGTTGAAATAAAATTCTTAAGATATTTTTCTTTTGATTTTGAAACCACCCATCCGTTATTTTCATCGGACCATATTCCATTTAAAAATGTTAGAAAACTTTTATGAGTTACTTTGTCGGTTAAAACAAGTAAATTTTTCTTATTTAAAAATTTATAAGATATCTGTTCTGCCATATTTTTACTTTCATATTCTCTTACTTTAAATTTGTTTTTTATATTTAATTAAAATATAAAAAAATTTATATGTACTTAAAATTATCTTCGAACTCGTTTTTAAATTGTTCTTTCTTAAGAAGTTCATTTTCCATTTCTTTCTCCTCATCTTTATCTATTATATCAATTCCGATATCTTCTTCATCTTCTTTTTCAAGTAAATCTATATTTTCATTTATTTTTATATCATTAGGTAGTTCACCTAAAAGTTTTAGTATTCTAGCCTCTTTTAAAGTGTATAAATATATTACATCACATTTATTTTGTTCAAACTCTCGTAAAGATACAAGAACTAAATCACCAACTTTTACCCATTGTTTCTTTTTTGTCATAGTACCTCTTATATGAGCCAGTCTTTCAACTCCATCTACACATAAGACTGAACATCTACAATTTCCTAACAATTTAGTAATTTGAGCATACTCTTGATTATCTTCTACACTTTTAAATTCTAAGGGTCTTTCTATCTCATTATTATCTTTAACTTTTTTACCCTTCTTGCCTTTTTTACCTCCTTTTTTAATTGGCATTATTATATTACAAGTAAATATATTTTTAAATTTTAAAATCAATTTTTAATTCGAAAGTAATATAAAATCTTTTTGAAAGCTTATGACTACACCTTCTCGGTTATATATACTAAATTGTTTTAACTCCTTCATTACAGAATCATATCCGTTTTTATACAAGAACATAATTTATATTAAATAAAGTTTAAACTTTAAATAGGTTTAAAAATAAAAATTATAGTATAAAAATGTTAAATATGAATTCTATTATGTCGTGCAAATTTAATGGAGTACCATTATCTGATGGTAACATATCTAAAAAAATTTTTGAATTTAACAAGCTAATGGAGGAACATAATGATAGATCTGAACTGAATATCATAACTATAAATGGATTATATGGTTATAGAAGTGGAGTTGGAGGATGGCTTTTAAATTTACTTTCATTATATCTTTCAAAGAACAATAATCCTACACTTGTTCAAAATTTTTTAAACTTTGTATTAATGGATGAAAAAAATAAAATTTTATCAAACGATTTTGAAATTGTAAGTTACTATTTCTCTTTATTTAATAGATGTATTCCTATACTTAATTATTGTAACTGGGATCCTAAGTCCTTTTTATTTAGAAATAATAGAACTATAAATATGCTGTCAAATATAACTTTACCAAAATTTTACGATATAAGTTCTATATATCTATCAAATCCTTTATTTGATAGTGGTTGCGCTATTTATTCAAATAAGACTCCAATTTCTACAGGATTTGAAAAATGGAAATTATGGAATAATATCAAGTTTAATGATACACGATTTAATAAAGGTATATTATGGGCTTTTTATAAAGAAAATAATTGCGGAATACTTGTTATGACTTTAAATCTTCATAGTAGCGAATCAAGTTTATTATACAATATGCAAATACAACAAATTATAAATCTAAAAAGAACTTTCGAAGAACAATTATCGGTTGGTTTAACAAGTTATGAAACATATATTACCGGTGATTTTACAACTGGTTTTAACTTTCTTTCAAATGTAGAATTAAAAAATAGCCTTCATAGCTTGTTGGATGAAAACCTTCAGTTGGTTGATAATAAAAAGGATATTTTGAATACTCATTTTATCTTATATTCAAACAACTCTAAAACACATACTTCAATTGGTAATGTAAATTTCTTTGATAATGAAATTTTAAACGTAAATTTTGAGAAAACTAATGATGTAAAAATTGATATAGTAAATGAAACTCATATAGTAAATGTTTTAAACGAAGTTAAACAGGAGATTAACGAAGTTAAACCGGAGATTAAAATAGAGGTTAAACCAGAAATTATATCTGATTATTTTGACCAAAAAAATAAAGAAGAAACATCGGGTGAAAAATCCTGTAGTCCTAAAGACGAATGGTTAGTATTATAAAAATAAATTTATTTTTATAATTAAAATTTTACAAGTATTTATATACATCACTCCTAGAATTTTTGCAAAATATTCGATAGGAATTAATATATCATTTTTACATGTTCAATTGTGTAAACACCATAATTAATCTTTTCTTGTTTTTCACTTTGAACAAAATCGCTTAATAAGTATGGTTTTCGAGACATAGTATAAAAATATATTTCGACTTTTAAAATTCAATTTTTTTAAAAATGATTTTAAAAATTCGAAATTTAAAAAAATATAAATGATCAAATTAATCCTTAAAAATTTTAAATGTTATGAAAATAAAACTTTTGAATTTGATAACGGATTTGTATTAATAGAAGGTCAATCAGGTGCCGGTAAAACAAGTATATTACAAGCTATAATTTTTGCTTTGTTTGGAAAAGGTAAAAATATTAAAATGAATGGTAAAACTTCTTGTTCCGTCGAATTAGAGTTTGAAGATTTAGTTATTTTTAGAAGTAAAAATCCTAATAAATTACTTGTAAATAGTGTTCTTGAAAACGATGAGGCGCAGAATATTATTAATAAAAAATTTGGAGATACATTTGATGTTATAAGTTATATTTCACAAACATCATTAAATTCTTTTGTATTAATGAATCCTATCGAAAAGCTCGAATTTTTAGAAAAATTTGCTTTTAAGGATATAGACCTTGTTGATATTAAAGCTAGAAATAAAGTTGAAATAACTAGAAGGAAAGATGAACTTACAAAAACTATACATAATCTAGAATTAAGTTTAAAAATATTTGAAGAAACGGAAGAACCAAAAGAAGTTAAATTTCCAATTGAGTCAAAGCCTTCTAACTATGAGAAATTAGCAAAGAATGAAGAAATAAAATTAAAAAATTGCAACGTTCGTATTAAGAAAACTCAAAATGAAATTAAAAAATTTCAAGACGAACTTAATGATTTGAAAATTTTAAATGTAAATATTCAAAATAAAGTAGAGAACATAACTAAAATAGAAAATCTTCTTAAAGAACTTTCTTCGGAAAAAGAAAATAATAACTACAATAACGATACTTTAATTGAGTACAGAAATAGATTAAAAATTTTAATTTCTAAGAATGAACTTCTAAGAAAGCAACAACTTTACTTAGAAGATACAAAAAAAATAGAATTGATGAAACAAACAGAAATAGAAAAACATTCAAATGAACTTAAAAATATACGTTCAAATTTGTGGCAAGACTATTCTAAGGAAGAATGTGAGACTATAATTAAAGATACTAAGGAATATATTCAAGATGCAAATAAAATATCTATGTACAAAAAAAACTTAAAAGAGTATAAGGTCGATAATGAAAAATTAAATCATAATAAAAATAAAAAAGATAAACTTGAAAATGAGCTACAATCTTTAAAAAAAATATATAGCAATAAAATTTTATATAAATGCCCTTCATGTGAAGCAAAGCTTAAAATTTATGAAAACAATCTACATATACATGATGATAATCTTACCGAAAAATCAGAGATGAGTATAGATGAAATAAAAACAAAAATTTCCGATATCGAAGATCAAATTAAACTTCTCGAAAATTTTATAATTAAAGAAGAAACCAAATTAGAAAAATATCTTAAAATAGAAAATGATATAAATGAAATATCTTCTCAATACGAAGATGAGTTAGACGAAAAGTATTTAAATTCAGAACTAGATGATATAAAAGAATATTATGTTTATCAACTCAAACAGGAAAAAAAAATTTCAGAAATAGAGAATATATTAGCGGAAGAAAAATTTTCCGGTTCTTTTAAAATTTTTCTAAGAGACTTGGATAAGTTGAAACTTGAAATTACAACTATCGAAAATAAAATTGGAGAAAATACTGAAATTTTAAGCGAAGAAAAGCTTAGAGAATTTATTCACATAGAAGAAAAGAGAAAGGATACCTTTGATAGAGTTAGTAAAGAAAAAGAGAAAAAAAAGAGTGAAAACGATAAAAATAAAAAAGAAATTGAAGACCTTAAAAACGAGTATATTGAAAAATATGAAAATATTAAAGATGAAAACTATCTTCTTAAAGAAATAAATGATAGAGAAGAAAAAATAGGTAATTATGAGAATGATATAAAAACACATACTTCAAACTTGGAAAAAATAAATGAGTATAATAACTATAGTAAAGCACTTGAAAAATACTTGGACTTTAAAAATAAAATAACTGAGCTTGAAAATAAAGAAAAAGAAGATAGAAAAAAATACGATGCATCTGTACTTCTAAAAGAAAAAATTCTTGAAGCAGAAAGTATTGCTATTTTAAATATAATAGAAACTATAAATAATCATTCTCAAGTTTATCTTGATTATTTTTTTCCTGACAATCCTATAATTGTAAAACTACAGAGTTTTAAAGAAACAAAAAAGGATAATAAGCCTCAAATTATTATTTTAATTGACTATAAAGGAAATGAAACAGATTTAGCGAGTTTAAGCGGTGGTGAATTATCAAGAGTTGTTTTAGCTTTTACGTTAGCTCTATCTGAAATATTTAATTCCCCTATTTTATTATTAGATGAATCAACAGCTAGTTTAGATCAAGATTCTACAACTATCGTATTTGATGCTATAAAGGAAAATTTTAAAAATAAACTTGTTCTAATAGTTGCACATCAAGTGGTTTTGGGTATTTTTGATAATATAATCAAAATAGCTTAAAATAACCTTATTTAAATTTTTTAAATCTGAATATAGATTTAAAAAAAATTTCTCCTTTTAAATAAATGGAAAAAGAATTGAATATGCAAAAATATTTACAATTATTACAACCTTCATATGATAGGCTTATTTCTCGTTTTAGTAAATCATATCTTTCTGGATCGGATTATTATATAGGAGATAATCTATTAAATTGGTGGAATAACTATAATGTAAAACTTTACAACGAAAAGAAAAAGAAGTTAGAGTACGTTATTGAAATTATTTTATTAGATAAAGAGAATAATACTTAAGGTGATGCTCCAAATCTAGCTCTAGCTCTAGCAGCAATATCAGCTCTAACTTTAGCTCTACCAGCAGCAAGAGGGCTAGTTGTAGGTCCATCTGCTAGTGAGGGTACACTAGGACTGGAAGTAGCTCTAGACTTTCTAGACTTTCTAGACTTTCTTCTGGTTCTGCAATTTTTAGCAGCAGCAGACATTCTCTTAGATACCTTTTTCATTTTTTTTGATAGTCTTTTTGACATCTTAGATAGTTTAAAATATTTCTTTGATTTACACTTCTTACTCTTTCTACTCTTTCTACTCTTTCTACTCTTTCTTCTCTTTCTACTCTTTCTACTCTTTCTACTCTTTCTACTCTTTCTACTCTTTCTACTCTTTCTACTCTTTCTACTCTTTCTACTCTTTCTACTCTTTCTACTCTTCTTTTTACTACACATCTTGACTATTTTTTTAGAAACCTTTTTTAATTTTTTAGATAGTTTCTTTGATAATTTAGATAACTTCTTGTATTTCTTAGACTTTTTAGACTTCTTAGACATCTTTTTTAACTTCTTAGATAGTTTTGATAGTCTTTTGGAAAGTCTTTTAGACATTTTAGACATTTTTTTACACTTCTTAGACTTCTTAGACTTCTTACCGCGTCTTTTCTTTCTTCTTCCACCATCTTCATCGTCATCGTCGCCTTCATCATCATCATCGTCATCGCCACTATCAGGCATCATAGGTCCTTGAAATGGTGTTTGTTTAGCACCTCTTCTTTTTACACAACCTACACGTTTTCTATAAGTGCAGTTAGGATCAGTATTACAAACATTTTTTCTTCTTCCACGACAATTTCCGCGCTCAGCATTATCAACAAATCTAGAAACTCTAGGTTTTCTACTTATTTTTCTACATCTACCGGTTGATCTATTTCTAGAATATCCTTTTTTACAAGATTTACGTTTAGCCATTTTTAATTTAAAGAAAGAAAAAAAAAGTTAAAAAAAATAAAAAAAATAAAAATAAAACTTAAAATATTTTATACTTAAAAATAAAGTATAAAATATAAAATTTTGTATTTAAGAATACACGCTCATATACTTCGCGATATACCGCGCATATGAAATAATAACTTCAGGAGCTCTAAAAATTAGACTATCGGTATCTACATCTCTTGTAATAAGATATCTATCCATTTTATCTAGAATGTAGTAATTATAAACTACACCATTATCATTTGTAAGATAAATGACATTCTTTCTTATAAAGTCTACCAAATTATTCTCGCAATCGCGATAATATTCAATATCTTCTATATTATATTTAGATATACCTTTAATAATTTCTTTATATTTTTCATGTATTCTCTCTCTTGAAAGAATAATTGTTTCTAAAGTTGTTAGTTCTTGCTGTGTCATAGTTGTAATATTTTACAATTTTTAAAATTAAAAAATCAATTTTTACACCTTTTATTTCCCTACAATTCTAAACATCACAAAACCATCTTTTCTTGTAACCTTAATAATATCTCCTACTTCCCATCCATAAAATCTTGATACAGGATCACTTTGCGATATTATTGGATATTTATTGGATTTAAAATATTTTGCGTCTGGATTATCCTTCTTATGTTTTAGTTCATGAAAAGGTACTAAATAATGCTTTGTTAAATTGTATTGTAACTCTTTTTCGTGAAAAAGCTCAATCTTCATTTTTTGCGACTCTTCAACGATTTTTTTTGCTATCGGAGTAATAGTATCACTATATACTATTAAACCATGCCAAATATCCATTATATTCATCATAGAAATACACTCTTGAATTCTTTCAACATTAAATTTGCTCGAAAGTTTATTTATAAACGCGCAAATTTGTTTCCCATCTTCTTTTAATGCTAGAATTCTTTCATCATCTTTTTCAATTATAGAGTATCCTCGTTGAGTAAACATCTCTAAACAAGTTGAGTATGCGATATCTGTTTTATCTACCATTTTATTTAAAACTTAGTATTTAAATAAAAAAAATCAATTTTAATATTATTTAGTTAAAGTTGCACTATAGTCCCTTATATATTTAGTCATAGATCTATCACTTTCTTGTAATCTTTTTAACGCCATATCTACTAACCTTTTTCTATCTTTATTTGGGTTTTGAACTCTTAATTCGGCATACCATGCAACCCAAGCAGCACAAAATCCTCCGTCAGGATCATCTTTATTTTTTTTCTTAAAATCACCTTCATCTTCTTGTAAACTTTGAAAACTTTTTTTTGGCATAAAATCTAAAGGTTCATAATATTCTAATATAAAATCCTCTCCTAAATTATCTTGAAATAATTTTTTTAATTTGTTATCTATATCATAAGGATTGGTGCAATCTCTTTTACTTTTTCCATAAGGCTCAAAACGTTCCATACTCCTTGTTTCTTTATCGTAAATACAAATACCTGCATGTCCTAGATTATTTTTGCATGTAAAACCAAATGGAAATACTATAAATCTTTTGTTTGTGCATTTTGAAAATTGCTGCCAATAATTCTTTGGTATAGAAAAATATCCATCTTTACCTTTAGTCTGAATCCATCTTAAACTAACATCGGTATGTGATAAATTATTCTTAGTTTTAGTTGTTTCTGGTATAATTACACAGAAATCGTCATATTTATTTTTCAAATATTTCATAACTTTAAGGTTATATGAAGGAGAACCTTTGAATTTTGTTTTTTTAACTTTTGGAGATGTTGGTAGTCTAATACTATTCATTTAATTATAGAAAATAAAAAAATTACTTATTTTTCTTTTTATTAATATTTAAAATAAAGTATACTGCTACTTCAAATAAAATTAAGAATGAAATGATAACACCTACTTTAACATAACTTAATTTTGATTCAGTAAAAAATGTTTTACCATTTTTTATTTCTGACATAACTATATTTGGCTTGCTTATTACAAGATAGATAGTAAGTATAATTGGTAGTCCAATATATATGTAGATACTATTTATATTATAATTTAAACTAAAGTTATTTTGTGCTTTATAAGATACTAATTCATTCACCTTCGTAGAAAGTTGGTTAAATTGGTCTTTGTAAAAATTATCGTTATCGCTCATTTCTTTATCTTTATTTTATTTTAGATTTATTTTTTTATATTTTATATAAAATATAAAAAAATATATTTACTCTTCTTCAACTTCTTCAACAACTTCTTCAACAAATTCATCTTCATCGTCATCATCTAGTTGAAGTTCATTTAGAACATCTTCAATACACTTTGCTTTAAGATTATTTTCAATAATAGCGTTGCTTAAAGTTTTTTTATTCTTTGCTGCAGCTTCTATAATAATATCTTGTTTTTTTGATGGTGCTACTTTTTCTACTTTTTCTTCTTGCGCACCATCTTCCTCTTCTTCTTCTTCATCATTTAGAGCTACTTTATCATATTTAAATCCATATTGTTCGCATAATAATATGTCATCGTCATCTAGTTCATTTAATTCATCATTTCTAAAGGTTGCATAAACAACCCTATCATCTTTTGATTTAAAAACAAGCTGTGTCTCTGCATTCCAATACTTATCTATATCTTTATTATGTTTTATAATTCTTTCAGTTGGTTTTTTAGATACCGATGGTGACTTTTTTTTTACAGAACTGGATTTATCTGCTATAGAGTTACTTTTTTTTGTACATGTCTCAGTTTTTTTTGTTTGTTCTACTCCTTCAAATTTTTGATGTTTTGAACAATATTTACTACTAGTTTTAGATTTTGAACCGCACATATTACCAGAATTTTGACCTTTTGAAAAAATATAAGGACATCCATCCTCATTTTTTTCTTTAGTTGTAGATTTTGGTTTTTCTTTAGTTAATGACTTTTTAGGTTCAATTTCATTATTATTCCATAATTTTTTTAGTTCTTCAATATCTATATTCTCATATTTATCACATATCTTTTCAAAAAAGATTGTGATAGAGTCATTCACCAACTTTTCAATATTTTCAATTAATAAGGAGTTCATTTAAGTTCTATATAAAAAAACTAAATTAAAATTTTAAAATTTCAATTTTTTTTAAAATTAAAAGTAATTTACAGGTTAAATTTTTTGTTTCAAATATTAATTTTATTCTTCATCATCTGTTTCATTTTTCTGTTTTAACTTCATCATCATCATCATCATCATCATCATCATCATCATCATCGTCATCTTTATCTTTATCTTTATCTTCATCTTCATCTTCATCTTCATCTTCATCTTCATCTTCATCGGCATCATCATCATCATCGTCATCATCATCATCATCATCGTCATCATCATCGTCTGTTTCTATTTCATTATTTCTACCATCTTTATCTTCACTTAAATTATTACTTAGTTCATCTGATATAATTGCTATTGTATTTACATCTTCACTTTCACTTTCACTTTCACTTTCGCTTTCAAGTAAATTATTAATCCAGTTTTGAATAAAACTATGATTAATATCCCTCTCAGTTATGACTATTTCAAAATATCCTATTATTTTATTTTTTTTATAAGGATTAGATACTAGGTTAGAAAATTTAACATAAAAATTATGTTTAACAAAAAAAGAATGTAATAATTTTCTAAATATTTCTTCCTTGATAACAGGTTGTAACAAGTAAGAATATGTAATACTTGAAGAACCTTCCTCTAATAAGTTATTCATTACATATTTTATATCTGTCTTACTGTAAATATAAGCTAAATATTTATCTTCTAAATTATATTTATTAATTTCGGGAGGAATTGTAGTATGAATAAAATTATCTTCTTCGAGATCTATTATGATATTGTTTTTGGAAATATCGTTAAAAACTAATTTTAAAGGAAATGTATTCATTTATAGTGTTATATCTTAATTTTAAATTATATTTTACAGCAAATATTATTAAAAATTTTTAATAATATTTTAATCTAGATACGAAGCTTAATACTTTTCTAAATATAACCACTTATAAAAAGAGATTTCAACATCAAGCAAATCATATGTTATATATGGTGGAAGAACCTTAAATTTTTCTAAATAAATATTAACCAACTCTTCGGCATTTTTTTGAAGTTGTTTTGGAGTTTTATTTAACTTCCAACAACAACTACAATTACCTACATTATCATTATTTTCATTTATTTCTTTTTCCTTGCGACCATTTTCTTTTACAAAATAAAAATGTCCGCATTTCTTATGGTATGCTATAATATTACTTAAATTATTTTTTTTCATAAACATGTTTCTAGTGTCATTTAGTTCGTTTGAAGAATAAGGTCTATTAGGCCTTACATATAAAGATTCTAAAACTGAAGTCATTTTTATTTAAGTAATTATATATTTAAATAGTATTTTTTAATTATTCCATGTTATAATTGTGTTCCAAGTCTCTAATGCAATAATAATATTTCCAGAGTTTTGATAGCTATCTGAATTCTTTTTTGTATCATGAAGTAAAGTTATAGTTAAAGGATAATCATTACATTTATAAGTACTAGCTTCTTTTGTTATATTTACTCTATGAATTTTACTCATTAATGGACCTTTTTCTTCCGCGGAATACCCGTGTGTTCCAATATTTGAAAACTTTTCACTTAGAGTTCTAGTTTGTAAAGATACCCATTTTAAATCCGAAAGATTATTAGTAGAACCCAGCTGAAGAGTATCTGCCGGTACAAAAGCAATAATATATCTACATGTAGTGGATGTTAAACAATAAGTTTTGGTTGCATACATAGAAAAGTTATTTTCATGCTTAATTTTTGTTAATATAGGATTATTAAAATATTCAATAAACATATCATAAACAGGATCTTTTTCAGGAGTTAAATTATCAATTGGGATTCCGTAATTCATTTTATATTTAACTTATATGTTTTAAATTAATTTTATATTTTTATCAAAGATGCCAATTCTTTTTTAAAAAAAGTTTCATCGTCTTTAATTTTACATATATTTTCTTTTTTATCAAGCAACACAAGGAACTTATTTATATCTGTATTCCCCTCATCATCTATATACCATTCATTTCTAATATTTATTCCATCTTTAAATAATCCTGCTTTAGATACATATTTAAAAAGTTCTTTACTATCCATATCTACTTGCACAAATCCATTTTTATTTTTATATTTAAAGACAAAATTTTCAGGATCAGAACAAATATATATTAATTTACCCTTATTATTCAATAAAAATCTATCAACTATAAATCTAACTATTCCTTTTTGCTCATTTAAAATATACTTGACACTAAGTTTATTTTTTATTATATCTTTCGCAATATCTATATTTTCAAAATCTATACATGTAAAATCATTCTGAATTTCTTCTACAGGTACATTCTCTGGTATGGGTACATTCTCCGGTATACGTGCATTCTCCGGCATGGGTACATTCTCCGGTATGGGTGCATTCTCCATAAGAGTATTATCAGTTCTACATAAAACAATTTTTTTTAAGTTTATAATTTCGTTATTTTTTATATTGATAATATCCATAAACATATTATCTCTCAACAGAATCTCATGATTAAAATGTTTCTCCCTTATTTCGACACTATTTAAATCTGAAATAATCTTCAAAATAACATTAAATTTCTCTTTTATTTTTTTATATATATTATTTTCAACTTCGTATATATCTTCAAACCTATTATTTTTTTTGTAAATATTGCTTTCGTTGACTAATTCTTTTAACATTAGTTCTGCCTTTTCTACTTGACTTATACAATATAGTTCCTGTATTTTAAGATTGCTTATTCGCGACTTTAGCTTGTTTATATCCGCATTTTCATCTCGTGTTTTATTCTCAAAATAATTTATTTTAGAAACTAATTTATCTATAGTATACTTATGTTTAGTTATTTGTTTTTCAATAATAGATATTTTTAAACTCAACTTATAATAGTTTACTTTTTCATTCACAACAGAATTAATTTCAAAAATAAGTTTTTCTTTTTCTTTAAATTCATTTTCAAGTTTTTCTTTTAAATCATTTATTTCAGTATCAAAAGAATCTCTTAAATTACTTTTTTGATGTACCATATCTTCCATTTTCGAATACAAGTTAGATATAATATCCTCCCTCATTAGTATTTGATTATTTAAATTTTCTTTTATACTATCTTTTTCTTGTATAAATTGCTCCTTCAAAAATATTTCTTTTTCTTCTAAATTTTTTAACTTAGTATAATACTCATCTATAATTCTTTCCTTTTCTTCAATATCTTTTGCAAACTGATTTTTTAATTCCTTCTTTTCTTCCTCATACTTTTCTTGATTCTTATTTTGTTCTTCTTCAAATTCTTTTAATTTAAGGTAAAAGTTGGATATAACTTCGTCCTTTTCTTTTATTTGTTCATCGAAACTATTTTTAATATTATTTTTTTCGATTTCATATAAATCTTTATTTTTTATTTCACTATTCTCAAATTCATTTAACTTTAAATTTAATTCTGTGATTATTTTTTCTTTTTCTTGTATTTGACTCTCAAAATCTTTTTCGCTTTCTGATACCTTATTATCAAGCTTTAATATTATATCTTCTTTTTCTTTAATCTCCTTTATAAATAGTTCTCTTAAACTATTTTTTTCATTATTAAAAGCTTCTTTGTAGCTTATTTCTTTATTTTCTAACTCAACTATTTTAAGTTTAAAATCATCTATAATAATATTTTTTTGTTTTATCTCTTTGTCAAAAGAATCTTTTAAAATATTTTTTTGATTTTCAAAAATATTTTTATTTTCTTTTTCTTGATTTTCAAACTCTTTTAACTTTAAACAAAACTCAGATATAATTTTTTCCTTTTCTTTTATTTCTGTATAAAAATTTTCTCTTATACCAATTTTTTGTTCTTCGAATTGTTCTTTATACTTGATAATCTGACTTTCAAACTGATTTATTCTATAATGTAAATCGCATATAATAGTATCCTTATTTTTAATCTCTTTATCAAAAAATTCTTTTAAACCTTTAATTTGTTCTTTGTAATTTATTTCTTGATTTTTTAAATTATCTATCATTTCTTCTAGTGCGTGTATATTATTTTCTTTTTCTTTTGTATTTACATCAAATTTTTTTAACATATCTTCTTTTTCTTCAATTAAGAAAGCTTCTTGTTTTTGATACTGAGATAGCTTATGTTGTATATCAGATATCGTATTTTCTTTATACTTCATTTCTGTTATAAATATTTTTGTTAGCCTTTCTTTCTGTTCTTTGATTTTCTCTTTGTATTTTTTATCGAGTTCTTCAAATTCTTTTACTTCATTTTCAAGTTTGTCAATTTGCTCTTTGAATTTCCTTTTTATTTTCTTTTTTATTTTCTCATGGCTAGCTTCGAGTTCTTGTATTTTTGTAGTATCTTCACCATTACCTATACTATTTTCAAAATTTTTTATTTGTTTCTTGTAATATATATCCTGATTTTCTGCAACAGATTTTAAAACCTTATATTCTTCATCTTTTTGTTTTATTTTCTCATTTAGTTCACTGATAAGTTTTTCATATTCTTCTAACTTTGGAGAAATAACAGAATTATTTTCTGGTTCTGGTACTTGTATTTGTATTTGTTCTGGTTCTGGTTCTGGTACTGGTTCTAGTTCTGGTTTTGGTTTTGGTTTTGGTTTGGATATAAGTACCTTTTCCTCTTCTTTGCAATTTTTAATATGTTTTTTTAACTCTTGACTAGTACTTAAAATTTTATCGCAATATTCGCACTTAAAATCCAGTTTTTGGATTTTGCCTTGCATTATAAGACAATACTTAGCCTTTTTTTGATGTAGATTTAAAGAAGAATTATTTGCGAAATTTTTGTTACAATATTCACATGTTAATGATGTCATTTTAAATAATAAATACTGAGTTTTAAATTTAATTTTTATAATTTGCTTAATTATAAAAATTATTTTAAGGTGCTTGCACATATCTGGTACACTCACAAGAATCGCTTGGAGGTGCATTACCATAATTAACAGGTTCATTATGTATAGGATATAACAAGTTTTTATTTATCATAGGTAGTTGCACCTTATCTTGTGTCGATTTTTGAGCAATACATACTGCATTATAAATATCTTGTGGATTATCATATCCATAGCAGTTTTTACAATAAATATCTTTATTGAAGTTAGGAATAGAGATATAACAATCGGAAGAAAGTTCTTGTGGAAATAACCCCTGCTTTAGTCTCAAATTTGAGTAATTTTGAATAAAACCGGTGTTGTAAAGTTTAGGCGCATTAATATAACTCATTCTTTATCTTAAAGATTTTTTTCTTTTTTTTGATTTTTAATTTTAGGAATAAAAAATATTTGTATAAATAAAAATGAAAAGAACAACTATTACACGGGTTGTGATATCAATAATAGCTTTAGTTATTTTTTCTGGTATGCTATATTATAGATATAAAAAAAGAACTATAAAAAACGAAATTGATGCATCAGAAAACTTACAAAAAAAAAGGATGAAATTAAGTTCCGAATATTATGGAGATAAACTAAATAAATGTAATACATGTACTAATAGTAGTAGTCAGGGATTATTACTAGATAATGTTATATTATGTAATGCTTTAAAAAGTTTAAAAGCAACTCCATATTTTTATTTTGAACAATTTGACACTCATTCAACTATGAATGATTGGATATTTGTGAATTTAGACTGCACTATATTTGAAAAATTTAAAGATATAAATAGTCCCGGTAATATACTTTGTAAAAATATTGAGACGTACAAAATATTATCTAAAGTTTTACCTGATAAAAACTTATTATACACAGGATTTACAAGTATTGATAAATTTAAACCTGAAATAAGAAAGGATTATAAAAAAATAATACATATAGCTGGCAAGTCGCCTAATAAAGGTACACAATATATAGTTGATACATGGTTAGATCATAATGAATGGCCAGTTTTAACAATTATATGCAATAATGATATGGGACTTGTAAATATCATTAATGATACTATAAATAATAGACCACAACAAAATATAAAATTAATATCAACTTTTATACAAGAAGATGAACTAATTAAGTATATGAACGAATATGGAATACATATATGCACTTCGGAATTTGAAGGTTTTGGACATAATAGTAATGAAGCTCGTTCAGTTGAAGCAGTAACTTTATATACAGATATACCTTGCTTTTATGAAAGATTTAAAAATGGTGTTAATGGTATAGCAGTTAATAGTATACAAAATGGTATTGTAAATAATATTTGTCCTCGATATATACCAACAAAAGAAGGTATAGAAGAGGCTATTACAAAAATTATAAATACACCAAAAGAACAACTTTCTATGATTGGAAAACAAGCTAGACAAGATTTTTTAAAAGATGATATTGATTTCAAAAAAAGGTTGGTATCTATGGTAAATGGTTCAGAATCTATACCTTATATTATACATCTAATGTGGATTTCTAAAGATTCCCCTTATGAAAATGTAAAAGTACCTGAAAAATACAATAAAAATCTTGAAACTTTATATGAAAATAATAAAAATTTTAAGTTTATTTTTTGGTCTGGTAAAGATGTTTTAAATTTGATTAGTAAAAATTTTCCTCAATATTTAGAATTTTATAAAAATATCCAACCTAATATAAGTAAATGTGATTTTGCAAGATTTGCAGTAATAGCAGTTTACGGAGGATTCTATATAGATCTTGATTATTATTTTAAAAAAAATTTATCTGAACTATTAACAGGTGATTCATATTTCATTTATGAACCTATGGATAAACACAATACAGAACAAAAGCATATTTGCAATGGAATTTTTGCTGCAACAAAAAATAATCCATTTGTTTTAGGGTGGATGAAACAAATGCAAAAAAATAATAATGATCCAAATGTTATGACAAAAACTGGTCCAATCGGATTATATAAGTACTATGAGAATAACAAAAATAAGGTTCTTTTTGGAGATAGTTGTGATGTTTTATCTATTATAGATAATAATCAAATTAGTAAACAATGTAGTGGTAAATATAATAACTACGCTGCAACACTTTGGTATGAAGGTAGTGGTTGGGGTGGAGAATTAACAAATATAAATGATATTATTTTTAAAAAAATTAAAAATCCTATAGATGGTTCAGAAATGTTATGGGAAGAAAGTGAATTTACAACTAAAAATTGGCCTGGTCCGTACTTTGAAGTAGATGAAAAAAAAGCTATCTTTGAATTTGCAAAAAATAATAAGCTTAATTATGGTGTAATAGATGTTGGAGCGCATATTGGAGATCTTTCAATTTCTTTAGCTTTAGCTCTTAAAAATATTGGTAGAAAAGACGTAATAGTATATGCTATAGATCCATCTCAAGAAAAATGTGATTTTATTGAAAAAATGGCGCTTATAAATGCAGTTTCAAACATCAAAATTTTAAACTATGGTTTATCTGATTTTCAAAAAATTTTAGGACATGATTCGACAAGTGAAATAAACACCGGTGCTCAAACTTGGGATAAAAAAGATAAAGAAAAAAAATCTTCTTCAAAAACAAATGAAGAAGAATCAAACATTTTTATTCCAGCAGATGACCTATTTAAAAAAGGAGAAATTGAAGAAGTAGGTATTTACCATATAGATGTAGAAGGTCATGAAATAGATGTTTTAAAAGGAAGTATAAATTTAATTAATACATGCAAACCGATATTATTTATTGAAAATTATATTTCTAAAACTAATAAATGCAAAAATAAAAACGATTGTCCTTCATTATTTAAAACAATAGAAGATATAAATCCATATTATAAACATACAGGTTCTTTACCTAATGATGATTTAATCTTCGAGTATATTTAAAAATTTTAAACTGAAACTAGTTTGAAATTTATCGACTGATTAACCATACTGAAAATAGCACTAGTATACATCCTAAAATTATAGTAACTACATTATTGTCTTTAAAATTAAAACCACTTTGATTTAAATAAATACTGCTTACATTTCCTCCTTGAATACAATATCCTCTCTCTTCTTTACCACCATTTATTGAAATCTCTCTTTTTTGACATATTTCTCCTCTCTTATAATTACAATCATATTTATCACTACAACCTCCTCCTAAAGTTGGATATTCTTGTTGAAAACATGGTGCTGAACACTGGTCTATGTTTTTTGCGACTAAAGATCCTGTACCACATACCTGAGATGAATATTTAGAAAGACATCCAGAACCTTCGCAATAAAAATAATCATTTGCATTTTCTCCTGCGTCATTAAAACATGCTTTACAATAGTCTTGTTCATCTTTAGAACTCCATGAACCTTTTTGATTGCATTCTCCAACATTTGGAGATGGTGCTGAATATATATTATCTTGAAACATTTTCTTTTAATATAAAAAAAGAAAAAAAAATGAAAAGTTAAAAAGATATTTATAACTAAATATAAAAATGTCTTTAAAAACAAAAATAAATAAGCTTTCAAATGAAGATAGAGAAAAAATAAATGACGAACTTCTACTTGTTTTAAAAAATGATAGTCGAATGTTACCCGATAAAGAAATACAACCTTTTGATATTGTAAACGACGATATATATCTTCCTTTTTATTATGGTTCAAATGAACTTAATATTTCTAGACCCGAAAGAAAAAATTTTCCTTCCATGAATATTAAATTTGAGGGTGAACTTAGAGATGAACAAATAGTTGTAAAAAAAGATGCATTAAAAAAACTAACGGATAAAGGTTGTACTATACTGAGTTTACATACAGGATTTGGTAAAACAATTTTGGCCATAAATTTAGCCTGTAATATTAAATTAAAAACTCTAGTTATAGTAAATAAAATAGTATTGATAAAACAATGGGAAGATAGTATTTTAAAATTTTGCCCTACTGCTTTAGTACAAAAATTAACAACAAAAACAAAACTAAAAGATTCCGATTTTTATATTATGAATGCTATGAATATAGAAAAAATGGGAAGAAATTTCTTTCAAAGCATAGGCCTCGTAATTTGTGATGAAGCTCATATGCTTGTCGCGGAAACTTTATCAAGAAGTCTTCAATATTTAACTCCGCGATATTTAATCGGATTAAGTGCAACTCCTTATCGCTTGGATGGTCTAAATAAACTTCTTGATTTATATTTTGGTGAAGATAAAATAGTTAGAGATATGAATAGAGAACATATCATATATAGAGTTAATACTGGTATAGAAATAGAAATGGAAATACTTGAAAGTACCGGTAAAGTAAACTGGGGTGCCGTACTAAAATCTCAGTCAGATAATCAAGAACGTAATGAGTTAATAATAAGAATTATAAGAGAATTTAAAGATAGAAATTTTTTAGTACTTTGTAAACGTGTCGAACAAGCTACATATCTATTTAATAAGTTAAAAGAGGTTAATGAACATGTTGATAATTTAATAGGTTCAAAACAAGAATTTGATACAGATTGCAGAATTTTAGTTGGTATTCACCAAAAAGTTGGTACCGGATTTGATTGGGCGAAGGCTGATGCTTTACTTCTAGCTACATCACTAAAAAGTTATTTTATCCAATCACTTGGACGTGTGTTTCGAAGGCGAGATACAACACCAATAGTATTTGATTTAGTTGATAATAATTTTATACTTCTAAAACACTTTAAAAGTAGAGCTGAAGTATATAAGAATGTTGGGGGTAAAATAGTATCTTTTAATCGAAAGTATCCTGAGTTTTTTGATGATGATTAATTACTTAATTTTTAATACTCAAGTGAGTATTAAAAATTATTTTATATTTAGTGTTCGGAAAGATATTCAAATTCACTTTCATCAATTATATATTCTGTAAAATTTTCAGGAATATTATTTTGAACACTTATTCTTTGTCGAGACCAAAGTCCGACAGAATTAATATAGCCTTCTTCAAGAAGAATTGCTAATTGATGTATTTTTGTAGTAGATTTTTGTTTATCTACATACTGATATGTATTGTAATTTATGATATATCGAAACTCACCTTCTTTCGCGCAGTATTCTTGAATACATTTATTTGGTGTGGTATTTGGGTTAATATTTTGAGCAGTTACATCAGTCTTATACTCTGTCTCAGATTTAGGTAATGTTAGTATATGCAAATTAACTTCATGATTTTTTTCATTTTTAGCATATTCTCCTGCTAGAACAACACGTTGTTTGTACCATAAACCACCTTCAGATAGTAGTTTTTCCATTCTTAACATATAATAATTATTAACACCTGCCATTTCTAAAAATTTAGAACCACCTTCGTGGCAAAAGATTTCAATAAACTGAAGAAATGTTTCATTTAATAAACAAACAAAACGAAAGTATTGTCCCATATTTTGTTTTTTTATATTTTATAAAAATCTAACTTTCAAAAATCAATTTTTAATTGTAAAAAGAAAATTATAATATAATAAATAAAATGGATTTAGACACAATAATAAATAGTCCAACAAATATAGTTTTAGCTGTAATTATAGTTGATATAATTGCTTTAGTTTTAGCGAGAAATAACCTTGTAGGACAGGTTATAAAAGAATGGTACGATAAATTTACTTTTGGAGCTTTTGTCGCAGATGTAGGCTCAATATCTTTCGGTATTTTTCTTTCCTTATTGTTCTTTAAATATGCTTTACCAAAAAGTATTCCTTTTAACTTAGGTACCTTTATATTATCTGTAGTTATAATTCAGTTGATACATGATTTACTTTTTGCGGTGGTTATTAAAAACTATCCAGAAAATGCAAATAATATGATGGATTTATTTAAAAGCTATGTAAACGAAAACAGCTGGAAAATACTTATAGTTGATGCAAGTATGATGATACTTTCTGCGTTGCTTATTTATTTGTTCTATTATTATCAAGTTCATAGTGTGATAATATATACCTTGCTTGCATTTTCTTTGTACTTTGCGATGTTTTTGATTTACTGAAATAATTTTTAAGAATTATTTTTTTCTAAAATTTTTTTAAATTCTAGAAAATATTTTTTAAAGTAAGTCGGAAAAAATTTTAAAGTATTCCGGAAAATATTTTTAAAGTAAGTCAGAAAAAAAAATTAAGGACACACACACAATAAATGTGTGTGTGTGGAAAAAATTTTTCGAAAATCCAAATTTCTAAAATTCGAAGTATCATAAGTTTTTAAGGTTGAAATGCGGGTTCCAAAAAAAATCAAAAATCTAGAATTTAAAATTTAATTTTTTAGTTATTTATTTTAACAAATTTTAACGAAATATCCTGAAATAAATAACAAAATATTAAAATATTAATTTAAAAGTTTAAATTAAAGTATAAAATGAACAATTTAATATGCGCATATTGCAATACAGAATTCTTAACTATATCATCTTTAAACTACCATCAAAAAAAAGCAAAATATTGTCTTATAATTCAAGGTAAAATAGAATGTAAAAAGGATTTTAGGTGTAATCAATGTGAAAAAATATTATCATCAAAAAGAAACTTAGAAAGTCATACCAAAAAATGTAAAATTATTGAGGAAGAAAATGAGTTTAAATGTAAATATTGTGAAAAAATATTATCGTCTAAACAGAATTTATCAAACCATTCAGAAATTTGCGAGTTAAAAAAGGAAAAAGAGTTAGAAAAAATAAAAAAAAACTTAGTAGAAAATGAAAAAATTATAATAGAGATTTCAACTGAAAATAAAAACTATAAAGAACAAATTAAAAAGCAGGAAGAACAAATTAAAAAGCAAGAAGAACAGATCAAAGAGTTACAACAAACTATAGAAAGAATGGGACTAAGAGCAATTGAAAGACCAACTACTACTAACACTACTACAACAACTAATAACACTCTAAATATTACTTCTAGTATAGATTTTAATGACGTAGATAAAGTAAAAAATATTATCGAGGATAAACTTAATATTAACTATGTTATTGATGGTCAAAAGGGTATTGCTAACTTTATTAAAGATAACATATTGACGGATGATAATGGTGAGTTGATTTATGTATGTACAGATCCAAGTAGAGGTATATTTAAATTTAAGGATACCACAGGTGAACTTAAAAAAGATATAGAAGCTAAAAAACTAACGACATATATACTCGAAGGTGGAATTAAGAAGAAAAGTGCTGTCATAGGAAATGAATGGTGCAAGGATGATACCGGAGAGTTTGATATGAAAAAATTTACGATACTAATGGTTCCGCAACAAAGTATATTGAATTTATCTCAAGATAATAATATTTTGAAGAGAGAACTAGCAGCTATAACAAGTTGATTATTTTACTACTCAATTGAGTACTAAAATATTATTATATTCAAATTCCAATACCAAACTTTTCATTTAATTGTTTTACTACTGGATTTCTAGGTGGATAATAATTTGGTTTTATATTTACTTTAGTGGGTTTTAGTTTCATATTTAAAATTTCATTTAGTTGTGCTTTGTTATGTATATTTAGTTCAAAGGTATCAATAGAAGCAATTGGTTTAACTTCAGCACGTATTAAATCAACCTTTTTAAGGTCGCTAGGAGATATAATAATTTTTTTTGGTGTATTTATTTTTGGTTGTAGATTTTCTGCATTAGGCCAAAAATAAGAATAAAGCGAATTCATTTATTAAAAGCAAGTAAAAAATTATTCTTCAATAATAATATTATTATGCATAAAATCTTTTTTAAGTTTTTCAAAGTCTATATTTAAATTATTGTCAATTACAAACTTTTCTAAATTTTTCAAATCTGGAGTTCCACAGAAAGGAATAGAAGTTAAATCTATTTTTTCGTATTCAGTAAATAATTGTCGAGTTCTGACATGATTAAGATTTGAAACATCAATTTCTAGCTTATTCTCGATTTCATCTATAGAACCATATTTTCTTAAGTATCTGTAACTAAGTACAGGACCTACTTTATAAATATTTTTGTTGTAATCACATCCGAACATTATACATAAATCCAAAAATTGAGCATCGGTAAGTTCAAGAGCTTTTAATACTTCGTCGTGATGTATTCGAATACATTTATCTCTATAAACATCTATCTTAGTTAGAAATACCGGAGCACTATATGCAAGTACATCAGTATCTTCTGACATAACGGCATCAACTATACCACGTTTACATAAATCAGCACAACAAGTTTCGGCTTCCATAGGGGCATTAAAGTATGGAATTTTCAGAATATCAAATAATTGTTTGGTAAGTTCAAAGTCGGCTAAAGATATATTTAAAATATTTTTTTTCATTTTAGCGATTTTTTCAAGAATAACTTCTGTATTAATTTCATGTTCATCTTTTATAGTTACATTTGATAAAAGCCTTTTTTTGGGTTTTAAGTCGGCAGATTTGTTATACAAATCAAGTAAACTTTCGCTTATAACTCCTGTATTATAATATTTTTCTAAAGAAGTTTCAAGTTCGATAACACGTTGTTTATTTTTTTCTTGTTGAGCTCTTCGTTCGGCTTTTTCAGCTTCTTTTTCGGGAGGACTTCCGTTATCGTAAATAAAAACACAATGTATTTCATTTCTTCTCATACAAGAAACAAGTTTAATAAAAGCTTCAAGCCATTTTTCGTGATGAATTGCTTTAAATTTGCAAAGAAAGAGAGAAGTATCGATTGCTACTTTCATATATGCGTATTCACTTATGTGAATTTCTTCAAATACTTCGATACAATTTTTGCGTAGAAAGTCGTTAAGATGTGCTATACCCATGGTTATATTTTGGATATAAAGTTTTAAATATTAATATCATTTTTTATTTTGTTCTTTCAAATAAATGGAGTATTTAAAGGATATGTATGAGACAATCGAGAATATTTATTATTACTACTTTGAGAACAAGTATGAAATACCTCGGCAGATTTCTTTAAATAGGAATTACGAAAACGAGAATGAAATAAATAAGGTGTTAAAAGAGGTTGAAAATGAAATAAAAATGGATAAAGAGATTAAGGAGCTTGAAAAACGATATAATAATTTGCGCGAGTTTATGAACGATGAAGATGATGAGAACAACAATAAAAGTAATAATGATGGAGCATTAAAATTAAGCGTGAAAAAACTAAGAGTTAAAGTCGGTTAAAAGATTTTTTTCTTAAACTATAATTAGATTAAGAAAAAGTAAAAAAGTAAAAAGGTAAAATTATTTATTGGTCAATTAGGCTTGAAAAATTTGCGGGGGTATATTTATAATTTTTTAGTATCTTCATGGTAGATACGTTATATACCACCCAGTGAATATCGTCGTCAGCTTTTCTATAAGCAGGAGTATCGTACCTTTGAGGAACTTCAGTTTTGTATCTTTCAACAGATTCAATTGCTTCTTGTTCAGTTTTGCAAAGCTTTGACATATTGGACTCGTGTACTATCTTAAATGCTTTATCTGCGTCAATTCCGAAAGCACTAAAAGCACCATAGACAACATATAAGATATCTGTAAGAGCGTCTATAGTTTCAATATAATCTTTATTTTTAATAGCTATATTGTACTCATTAACTTCTTCATTAATTAAATCTGAACGATAAGCAACCAAAGCAGGATTAGTATCATATAAATTAATTTGCGGAGTTGTATTATTTTTAACACCAAATGCAGCATTAAACTCATTTAAAACTTTTTGATAGTTTGTTAGTGACATATTTATAGTTTTTTGTAAAAACAAAAAGAATAAATCAATTTTATTTTTTTTCAAAATTATTATTTTAAAAAAACCCAATAAAAATAAACAAATGAGTGATTATGATGATTTTTCGAATATTTTAGAAAAATATGTAGATGTAAAAAAAATAGAGGACATTACTGATGCTAAAAATATATCAAAAGAACTTGAAGTTCGTTTCGAGTTAGATTTTAGTGTAAACGAAATATTAGATGTAATACGTTCTCTTCAAAAATATAATATAGAAAAAGAGATAAGTATAGTCGAATATCATAATGAAAAAAATTTTCAAACGGAGAGAAAGATAATATATAAATATCCTGAAACTAAAGTTGTTACAGAGAAAAAAACAAATCTTGAATCTAGTAAATTTAATATACAAGGATTTCGCTTTAAGATATCTTATTCTGTTGAAACTATACAAGACATAATATTGTTAGAAGTACCTAAAGATATAAGAAAAAGAGAAAGATATATTATAAAGGATTTTGTGAACGATAAATATGAACTACATTTAACTATAGTTACTAAACTAGATGGAAAAATAGAAAACAAGATTGAAATAGAGTATTCAATAAATAAAATTGAAGAAGTAGGCGATTTAGTATTACCAATTCAATATCTTTTTGATATCTTGTATGTGAAGTCTGTTAGATTACTTAGAAATAGTGAAATGAAATTCATAACTAACGAATTTAATCAATACTTAATGAAAATGAAAACAGAATTTACACAAAAAGATTATAAAGATAAGGACAATGGAGTATTAATAAGCTATGAAGATAAACCCGAGTCATTAAAAAGACAAGATATAAAGAGTGTAAGAAGTGTAAATTATTATGTAACAAATAAATTAAATGGAACAAGGTATTATTTGTACATAAGAAAAGGTACTTATTATTTAGTAGGTAGAACAGGTTCAAATCTAACAAAAGAAAATAAAATATATACTTTTGTTTGGATTATACATCAAACACCCCGAACAGAAGATATATTTATACTAGATGGAGAATATTTTTTCAATGGAACTAAATTATACTATGTGTTTGATATTTTACTTGCAAAAATTGATAATATACCAAACCCTTTACATAAAAAAACATATTTTGAACGTTATGAATATATTACTACAACTATTAAAAATTTTATAAGCAATAATACAACACCTGTAGAAATAAAACACGTCGAAGATGGCAATAAGACTTTTGATATTATTAATATAATGAAAAAAAAATTTCAAAAATTATGGGACTACAAAAATGATGGTTTAATTTATACTCCAAAAAATAATGTATATGGTGTTGAGGAGTTAAAAACATTAAAATGGAAATTTGATCATCATCAATCTGTTGATGTAAAAGTAAAAAAATATGTAAAAGGGACGTTTGATATGAGAAGTATTAAAAGAGATTTATCAGAGGGTGTTAAGTTTGTTGTAGAAGAAGCGGATAAAGAAAAAATAAAACCAAAAGATTTTTTTTATGAAGATGAAAAGGTGGATTTAAACAAACTTAAATTGACAAAAGAAAGCGTGTATAGTGTTACACCTTGGAAAGAGGCAGATAAAATATCGAAAGAAATAATAAAAAGATTAAACATGAAGCCAGAAAGTATAACTATTACAGATGCAACAGCAAATGTAGGTGGAAATACTCTAAGTTTTTATAAAAATAAAATGGGAAAGGTTAATTCTTTCGAGATTGATACTTTAACATGTGATTTTTTGAAAAATAATTTAAATATATATGGGTATACAATTGAGAATGTATTATGCGAAAATTATTTGAATGGGTATATGAATATCGAACAAGATGTAATATTTTTTGACCCTCCTTGGGGTGGCCCTGAGTATTATATAAAGAAAAATTTAAGTTTATATTTAGGCGATATAGATATCAAATATATAATAAAAAATTTATTAGACTATGATAAGGCTAAATTAGTAGTTGTTAAAGTTCCTATTAATTTTGCTTTAGAAGAGTTTAAAAAATATTTATACATATATAAGATAGATGAGGTACCTGTATATAGAATTAAAAAAGGAGAAAGTAAATTATCATACAACATATTATATATACAAAATACCTATTTAAAGGATTATTTATATGATTGTTATGTAAAAGGTGATAAAGGTATAGATATAAGATTTACAGATTATCCTTTATATTCTACCGAAGAGTTAAAAGAAGAAAGTATAATTGAAGTATCTTTTGATAGGTCTACAAAAATGTTTTATAAATTAAGGTCAAGACCAGATAAACTAAATCCAAATTATATAAAAGTCGCAAAAGATTTTTGGAAGGATATAAATAATCCTATACCTATAACTGACTTATCTAAAAAAGAGTTGAGTATAAGCAACGAAAAAACAAAATATGGTACATATAAAAATTGGGAAGATTATCGTACATATTCAAAAAAAAGAAAGAAAGAAGTCATAGAAGCAAATTTAGATAAAAATAGTATAGTAATAGATGTAGGTTTTGGAAAAGGTGGAGATATTGAAAGATATATGACACATGGTATTACAAATATAATTGGAATTGAACCAGATGAAAAAAATATCGCGGCGTATAGGGAGCGCCACAAAGGTAAGTTTACCATAGTTAGTAGCCCCGAGGGGTCCGATGTGTACAATTTAAAAATTAATGGTAAAATTGTCGAGATATTATTAATTAACGATTCAGCCTCGAATAAAAGTATCATACCGATAATTAATGGTTATTTAAAAGGTAAAGAAGAAAAACCGGTAGCGGTATGTATGTTTTTTTCGCTAACATATTTCTTTGGTCCGGATGATTCATTTGTAAATTTAATTAATATTATGATGGAATTTAATCCTCGAAAAATACTAGGAGCTGTAATGGATGGTGAGAAAACAAAAGAATTTCTTAATGATTTTGAATGGAATGAAGAAAAATGCGGACTTAAATTAAGATTAACTAAAGATAATAGTATATACATAAAAATTGAGGATTCCGAGACTGTCAGAGGTCATGAAGAATTTTTAACCGATTTTTCGAGGTTGAATGAATTTTTAACATATTATAACTTTAAATTAAATAATAGAACTTTTTATGACTTAAATTTAGGGGAAACAAACTTATTAACCTATTTTTCAGGTTTAAATTATACTTTTGTATTTGATGCAACTACTAAAATAGATATACCTCTAAATAACTTAATACAAAATATTGTGAGATATAATGATAATTTAGCTATTAGACTAGATGCTAGTTATTTTTATAATTGTATAATGGGACAAAGTAAAATTTTTGATTTTGAAACACTAAATAATAAAGTACTGAATGGTATATTTAGGAATCAATTGGTTAATTATAATAAAATAGATAAAAATAAAGAAAAAAAATCAACCTTAGATATAGAAAGATTTTTTAATCTTACAGGAAAAGTAAATAATTCTCATGTTCTAACATATGAAGTTCCTATGGACACTACTCTTAAAAATATTATATTTTATGATGGTAAACCAACTAAATTTAAAATAACCAATATCATGTACGATTATTACCATAATAAAGAAGAGAATGATGCTTATAAAGTTTTTGAAATCATAAAGTCTTCTTTGCCTATAACAAGAGAATATTCTATAGTAGAATATAATATAGGCTCCGGAAATTATAGTATGATGTTTGTCTATTTATTTAAGTCACTAATTTGCGTAGATAATCTAGGTATAAATATAGAATTAGCAAGATATAATGTTGAATTATGGCATCAACGACCAATAACAAATATACCTATAAAATTTATAGAAAAATCAAAAGAACAGAATATAAATAATATATTGGATCTATCTTCTAATTCAAAAAATGTTTTATTTGTTAATTATATTTTGAATAGGTATAAACAACCGAGTTTAAAAGAAATAAAAGATATTTTTAATATAGGTGTGATTATAATATTAAGTGAAAATAATATTTTCAACTTGGTTAAGTACTTTAATAATTTCAACTTTCATAAGCTTGCTAATAGTTATCTATATGTTATTTATGTCGATTCAATTTCAACAATCCCTTTAATTGAAGATATAAATTATATTACAGAATTAAAAGACTATGTGGAAGGGCAGCAAATTATAGAAGGAGGGGTTGAAGAAAGTAAAATAGAAGAAGTGGAACCAAAAATATTCTCAAAAGGTGACTATGTTTTATATATAGGAAATAATGAAAAACTATTTGATGAATTTGGACTTGATTTCTTGGTAGGTAAAATTACGAGCGATAAACCTGACACATATGGTAGGTATGATGTTAAAATAAAAGATAATAACTCTGAACCACCTGTAGCCTTTGATTCGAATGATATAAAGTTAATAAATGAAGAACAATATAATTATCCTGAAGTTTATGATGAAATAGTTATGTTATATAAACGTAAGCCTATTATAGTTGAAAGAGATTTTAAAGATTATGATATTGACGAACTTTTAACCGAGTTACAAAAGTCTTAAAATAAAAAAATTGAAAAAATAAATTAAAAGAATCAAAAATACTTAAACCAATCATGGATGAATATGCACTTATAGATATAGCAAACTTTAGTTTATTTTTACTCGAAGTAGGACTTTTATTTACTACTTCTCTTGAGAATTTTTATTCTCGAACACTATTAAACAGGATTTACTGGATAAATAAGTTAAATATATTTTTATTTTTTACAGAAATATTTTTACCCATATTTAGATTTGATTCGATAATAATAGTTATATTAAGTTTACGCGGTATAAATGTGTTATTATTATTGTATATTTTGTATTTACAGAATAAAGAAGATACTCTTAGAGAAGAGGAAGAGGAAGAGGGTGAGGTCAACACCAGAGAAGGTATATATGGTGTTTATCACGCATTATGCATAATTTAATTATTTTTTAACTAAAATTTTAGTTTAAAAATTATTTTTTATTTTTTTCTTTTTTTCTTTTTTATTATAAATGGTATCTCGTAAGACAAATTCAAAAAGCAGATCTAAAATATTAAAAAAGTATGAATTGGCATATGAAAAATGCATAAAAAAAGCTATGAAAACACATTCAATTATATCAAAAAGAAGACCTTCATCGTTAAAGTCAAAATGCGTTAAGAAAATATCAAAAAAAATATCCAAAAGTTTAGATAGTAAAACAAAAAGACTTATAAAAAATACTTTAATAAAGAAAAGTCGGAAAACTAAAAGACGCAAAACTAAAACTAAGAGTAGAAAGTCTTTAAATACCTATCAAAAATTTATTAAAAAACACGTTAAAGATCCGAAGTTTAAGAACATGTCTCCGTCTTCAAGAATGAAAGCAATTGCTAAATTGTGGAAGAAAAAGAGCCGTAAATAATATTAAATTTAAAAGTAAAATTTAATATTAATAAATGAGTAAGACAAACCTACTACAAAGGATAAATAGTAAAAAAAGCTTAACCAAAAAATCAAATATTCCTTTAGCAATTAGACAGCAAGTATGGTTAAAATACATAGGTAAAAAATTCGACCATAAATGTAATATAATATGGTGTGAGAATAATATTACAGCATTTCGTTTTCATGTAGGACATGTAATTCCAAAAAGTAAAGGAGGTTCTATGAATATAGAAAATCTTAGACCAATATGTTCTAATTGCAATTTATCTATGTCAAATTCATACTCAATAGATGAATGGAATATTCTCGGATACAAAAATAAGTCTATATTATTTAAACTATACGTATATATAAGACGTTTTTGTGAATATTAAATTTTCTTACCCATATAATAAGTATTTAATGCGTCATACGCGTATAATCCATCAGAACCAACCATAAAAGTTACTGCATCAGCATTTGGTATTATAACTCCTTTGTAAAAGACATCAAATGCATCTTTACCATAAGAATTTCCTAAATCTTGAAAAGACATAGCTGTTGCTTCATTAACTTTTTTATTGTTATAATAAACATTAAAAGTGTCTTTAGTATAAGGAATCGATGTATGTTGAGAACTTTGTTTATTACCCATTTATTAAATAAAAAATATTTTTTAAAATTGATTTAAAAAATAGAAACTCTTTAAATTAGAAAATGGCATTAAATTCAAAAAAAAGATCCGCTGATGATTTAAAATTCCCCGAGTTTGAAGATATAAAAGTCTCGACAAAAACATTTATCGCGATGACTAACTTAACTATTGACTTAAAAAAATTATTTGATTATTTACCCATAACAAACTATAAAGTTTTTCCAAAAAAAAGAGGAAGAAAAAAGAAGTTTGAACAAATCGAAGAAAAAGAAATTATTGACATTGGATCTATTGTAACTCTTAAATTTGAAAATGACATTAGAGGAGTAGAACTAAAAAGAAAAAAATTAGACAATAAAAAGAAGAAGAGTAAGTGGTTTAGAAATTCGTTTACAGTAGTAATGATAATCGATAATAAGCCAATAAATTTTAAAATATGCCAAAATGGCATGATACAAGTTACTGGATGTAAATTTGATTCTCAAGCGGAAGATTGTGTTAAATTTATATGGAACTATATTAGAGAACAAAAAGATATTTATAAATTTTCAAGGGATAATTATCTGCAGATAATGTTTATTCCAGTCATGAGAAATATAGATTTTAGTGTAGGCTTTTTTGTAGACAGAGAAAAGCTGGCGAGATATATGTCAACACAAACCGAATTTCATTCTCTACTTGAGACATCTTTCGGGTACACTGGTAAATTAATGCCTGTGTCTTATTAAAAATAAGGCAAGTTAGCGCTATGGCTAGCAACGTATTCAAATTGCGGGAAACTCCAACTTAAATTAATTTGTATTTAACTACTAAACTATTGAAGAAATTTAATAGTGGCTTAAGCTAACAACTTAAGGTATAGTAAAAATGTTAAATATATAAAGGACAATCCGCAGCCAAGCTCCTAAATCCGTTTACTCTTTGAGTAAAATAGTTAGGATATAATCCTCTAAAATAAAAAATAGAGGTGGAGAAGGTTCAACGACTAGATGGATACGGGCATGAGAGAAATAACAATTCTCTATGATTGCTCAAGATATAGTCTAAACCCACCTGAGAAGGTGTTTGATTTTAGATTTCATGTTCCCATAGCAAAGGATATGATATCGATAATCAAAAAACGTCAGATTAAAGGATTAAATACCTTTAAAAGTTTGGTATAATTGGTCAACATAAAAATTCCAATAGATTCTAATATTAAAGAAATGGAAATTACAAAAATGTCACATAAAGATGATAAATGGGTGAGAAGTTTAACAACATATGAAGAATATCTTGACAGGCTTTCTGAGAAGGAGATAAACAAGAAACTTAAGAAAGAAAGGTTCGTAACTTTTCTTGTATTTCATAGCGGAAAAGTTATTCAAAGCGGTATAAACGCTAGCTTATCAAGAGATAGCTACTATTATTTTCTTAAAATTATTAGAACCGCCTTTGATGAGATAGAGGAAAGACTGGATGTTTAATTACTTAATTTAATTTTATACTTTATATAAAGTGTAAAATTATATTCCACCCAATATTCTAGATTGACCAGAACTAAGAGGCATATATCTTGTCTGCCATAATTCGGAGTTTCTTTTACGTAGAAGACTTTGTTGTAATCCAGTTCTAAAATTTAAACTATTTTCGGTCCAACTATCTTGAGCCATTTGCTTTATTTTATTTGTATAATCAAGTCCACTTTCATTTTTCTGTGGACCATAAGTATCTGCATAAGGTAAGAAATCTATTTTGTTTCTAGTTATGTAATTCGGCATACGAACTGCATTTATATCATCGTAGAAAAACTTAGGCTGTCCCAGTAAATCGTCTGTATACGCACGATAACTTGTACCATATCCTGTAAATCTTGGATCATATACATTTGATTCATTAACACCTTCATTAACGGGTTCTATAACATCTTGTTGAAATATTCTTGGATCATGTTCAGTATACATAACATTCCCATTATTAGTTGTAGCAGTAACAGGTTCAAGTTGTTGAGTAAAAGAAATACCCATATTAGAGTTTATAGGTTCATTTACTTGATTTCTTGTATACACATTTGGTTGAATAGTTTGTGTAAAAAGATTTTTATTATAGTCTTTAAAAGCACTATTTTTTTGACAATTTCCTGAAGGAAAGTTTGTAGGTAAATCTGCTTGATACAATTGTCTAGGATTATAACCACATGACACATTAACTTGACCTGATTCATTCGGTTTAATGTCAATAACAGGTTCGATAATATTTTCATAATTTTCTCTAACATCATCCTTTATAAATACTTTATTATTTTCATAATTATTTCTTTTGTAATCATAAGTTGGATTAGTTGTATCTCTCATTTTTGAATATGAAACCATCTTATCAGTATAGTTATCGTATACTATTTCATTTGGTTTATATAATTGAGAATCGCAACAATTAGATACTTGATATCCAGACTGATAAACATCATATTGAGATTGCTCATTAATATGAGAATGGGTGATAAGATTATTAGCTTTCCAATAAGTTAAATCATGACTAGGAGGAACAATAACCGGAGGGATTAAAGTTTTTGGATTAGCTTGTCCAACAAGTTTTTGATTTGGAGACATATATTCAGTATCATTAAAATCAAATTCAACTCCATCCTCACAAAACCTGTAAGTTGTAGGACGTTTTATAACTAAATTTTCGGTATTAGTTGAAGGGTTCTTTTGAGTAATTCCTCTATACTTAGCAGAATATCCGTTTTTTCCAGCTGAAAAACAGGGTTGATAAGTAAACGACTCTTTAATATTTTTTGGTTTGTTATTCATATTTTTATCTTTTATAATATAATAAAATATTATTATAATTAATAATGATGTAAAAAGAAAAAATAAAGAAAATTTTACATCAAATATCAAGAGAAACAATAAAGACACAAAAAATACTAACCTTGTTAAAGCATTTATTTTCGATTCTAATGTCATATTACTAAGAGGAAGTAATTTAAACTCACAAAATAGGTTTTTAATATTTTCTATCCATATTTTGTTATTGCATTTAAACATTTTTATATTATAATTTTTTTATTTTATAAAAAATAATTTTCTAAATCTAATGTTTAGATTGAGAAAAAAAATATATTTTATATCTTTAAATTTACTTTTTAGCGGCAGTTGCTTTTTTAGGCTTCTTTTCACCAGCATCTTCCTTTTTCTTTGTCTGTTTTTTCTTTTTTGGTTCTTCAACCAGAACAGGTTCTTCAACCAGAACAGGTTCTTCAACCAGAACAGGTTCTTCAACTAGTTCTTCTACAACTTCAACTTCAGTTGTAACTCCATTTTTTACCTCATTTAAATATCTTTCTTTATCAGCATTTGCTGAGTTTGTAAAATACTCTAGTCTTTTGGGATTATTTTTCTTCAACTCTTGCCATCTTAGTCCCAATTCAATCAATAGTTCTTTTCCTTTTAAATCGGATTCCTTCTTTCTTTCTTCCTCACAAAACATCATATAAGGATTTTTTGGTTTTTTTACCTTAACTTCGTTCAGATTCTCACCTGTAATAGCGCTTTTTTCCTTATTATATCTATCCTTATCTTCATCTGCTAGAGCTTTATATTTTTTAAATTCTTCAGTATTCTTAATATTTCTCCATCTACCAGCCATTTCTGCAAATAATTTTTTATTATCAAGGTCGGGTAACTCTTCCTTTAGAAGTTTCATATTTTCACTACAATATATATTATATGCAGATTTGTTCTTCTTAGGACCTTTTTCAGATGTAGACTTACTTTCATTTTTCTTAAATAATTTTTTAAATTTAGGTTCTTCAACAACCCATTTTTTTTGGATAATTTTATCTCCATTCTCGTTTAAAAAGTTAGTAACAAAATCAATTGAAAATTTAAGTGCCATTTTTATCTTAATGTATATATATGCATAGCTTTTATATTTTAAAAATCAATTTTTTTTTTAAAATAAGATTTAATACTGGAAATTAATCTATTTCTTCTACCCCTTCTTCTTCTCTTTCTTCTCCTTCCTCTTCGTAGTCTCTTTCTTTTGTTTCTTCTACCCCTTCTTGCTCTTCTCTTTCTTTTGTTTCTTCTACTCGTTCTCCCTCCTCTTCATAGTCTCTTTCTTTTGTTTCTTGAGCCCCTTCTTCCTCTATTAATTCTTCATCAACATTTTGTTCCGAAGGTTCATACATATCTTCTTCTATCAATCCACTATAGTTTTGAGGTATACTAGTATTTTCTTTTATAAGCTCTCCATTTTTAAAAAATTTAGATTGATTAACCATTTTTCTAAAGTAATGAATATTACTATAAGCAATATTTTCAGTATTAAATAATTCAAAATTATTTACTTCAAAATCAGATATTATTAATGAATTTTTTTCCGTAACATATTCTGAACCATCTGATTTAAATAGTGGAATAGCGACTATACCATCGTCTTTCAATATTTTATTTAAGTCCTCAAAAAATTTATCTGATAAAAATTTTTCAAATGGATTTGCAATAGGGCAATATTCCAAAACTATAATATCAAACAAAACTTTAAATTTACATATATCAACACCATCCTTGCCAAATTCCAGTCTACATTTATTTTCATTCAAATTTGTGTTTAAGTCATAACCAACATAATAATTTATATGAGGGTCTTTAAGATATCTTTCTATAAATTTTTGACCTTTAGGTACTTCCATTTCTGCGGTTTTATTATTTGCACATAAGTATAAAACATTCTGATTAATTAAATCTTCTAGCTGATTATTAGTTGCATTAGGGTGGCCTTGTAACTCAATACTATTAAGTTTTAAGATATTATAAAATTTTTCATTTTCTTTTAACTTAATCTCCGCAAGATTAGCTAATCTTTCATCTACTCCAACTTCATATTCAATAGTATTTTTTCCGTATTTAGTTGATAAATAACTTTTAAATTCTCCCTTTACATAATAGTCGTAATAAGCATCAAATGTATCTAAGTCTGATGTTGTAGTATTAAATTTATCATCATTTCCTATATACTTAACTGGGGTGCTATAATATTTCCAAATATTTACTACTTTTTTTTCTGGAGGTAGATTTTCGTGCGATTTATATCTAATAGCACGCCCAATTGCTTGTAATGTCTTATTTGGTAAAGGATTTGTCTCAAGAAAATGCAAATGTCCTACATCTTTTAAAGTTATTCCTTCAAAACCAGATTCTGTAGATAAAAAGACCCTATACTGATTGCCATACATATTATTTTTTTTGTTAAATAATTTGATAAGATTTTCTTTTGTTTCAGCTTTTAAATCTCCGTGATAGATAATAGAAGTAATATTACACAAATCAAATAAACTTTTTATTAACCGCAAACCAGACTTCTCAAGAAAAAAGCTAAATATAACATGTTTAGAATCTAAATTTTTTAAAATATTAAGAATTATTGTAAGTATTTTTGGAGATATAGATTGTAACATTTTATTTTTCAAAATTTCATGCGATACCCATCCACCAGTTCCATCTTTTTTTTTTAAAGTGTCCGGAATATTGATATAGGAATATTTTTTTGCATATTTTTTTTCTATATCTCCAAAAGGTTTTTTACAAGTTGGACATACTTTTGAATTATTTAAATACACTTTAAGACACTCAAAATGAAATACATCCCCACATGGTAATTGATAAATATAATTTTTAGCTCCAAAAAATGGGTTTTCACATAAATTGCACATATCATACATACAATCTAAATTATCATTTATAACTTCTTCCTTTTGTTCTTCATTATCATCAGTTACTATTGTGTCGTCAAATAAATTATCTGTTTTTTCTATATTTTTTAGTTTTTCTATCTCGTTCTTTACAATATCTTTTATTTCTTCAGGTTTTATTTCATCATAAGAAATAAACTTGTTTATTATTAGCTTGTTAATAATTTTTTTAACTATTTCAGGTAAATTTTCATCGTTTATTTTCATTATATCTTCATGTGTTGGTGCTACTAGATTAAAAGCATTTACTATTATCATCTCTATAGTTCTAGGCTCTGGTTTATTTTTTTCAAATTGAGACCTAATAGTAGCCGGACTTTTTAGCGGGAATGGTAAATTATAATATATATCTTTTCTTTCTTCTTCTTTAATTTGTATTTTATTTATACCTGCATAATTTACATTAGATATAGCTCTTGTAAAGATATTTTTCACGGCTAAAATATATAAAATATGATCATAATGAGCATTTACAGCATTTATTCTCCTATCTTCTGGAGTTGGTGGCCCTTTACTTATCAACATACCTTCAACTTTTTTTTGAGTATCGAATTTTGTTTTTTGGTCGGATGTCATAGGAACAATAATCGGGTCATGATTAATAACTTGCGGATAATCAGCTGTATTACCAGGAAAATAAGAAATAATTCCTTTAAGACTTTCTTTTGAAAATATCTGTTCTATATTATTATCGAACATTTCTTTTCTTAAATGCCCTGTTTCTATTATATTGGGAAACGTATCCTTCTTCAAAAGATTTCCAAGTATAGCCCATTCATAAATTTTATCATATATAACAGTTCCAGAAAGAATTAAAACTCTCGCATTTGAGTTTAAAATCTGATTATAAAGACTATAAGGATTGAGTGTAATGTTTTTTGCACCATTAATCAAGTTATGAGCTTCATCTATAATAACTAAACTATCATTAAAGTCTATTCTCTTTAAAGTTTCAAAAATACTTGTATTGTAGGTTATAAAAGTGTAATATTTTTTTAAGTTATTTTTAACGCCACATAAAGTACAATACTCATATGTAAAATTTTTTCGTAAAGAACCAGGGGTGCAAACAAAAACTTTTTTGATAAGATTTCTTTTTATCATTTCTTCGGCTATTATTATGCTGGCGCAGCTTTTTCCCGATCCCAAAATATGGTAAAGAAGCAAACCTCGATGGGGTGAACTCAAAAAATAATTTTTAATTGCTTCCTGATGTGGTAAAGGAGTAAATTTTACTAAATTATCAACAACGCATGCTTCTTTTCTTACACCAGTTCCAATAGTCTTATATGTTCTAGTAGTATTTTTCATATATTTATATTTATTAATATAAATATATTTATTGTTAAAATTAATTTTTATTTTTTGTTTTTCTTTTGCTACGTTTAATCTTCAATTTACTTTTAGAAACTCTTCTTTTCTTACTTTTAAATTTGTTTTTAACTCTTCTACTTCGACTCTTTTTTTCTCCTTCATCATAGTTTTCTCTTCTTTTTCTTTTCATTCCCACTAGAATATTTGCGATATCTTTATCACTTACATTATCACATTTTTTTAAAACGTCATTAATATAACCAGACATAGGTATCCATGTTAAATCTAATTTTGATCGGTCAACTGCATCTGGTTGTAATCCATACTCTTGGTAATATTTAACGAGTTTTAAGTTGTCTAAGGCCTTACATATGATTTTTGCTTTTTGTGTTAGAGATAAAGTAGACAAATAATGTTTATAAGATGACTTTACATTTTCAAATATCCAGTTATCTATCTCTTCTAAAGAGAAAATAGATAAAATTTTATCAACTTCTTCATCCGAAGAACAATAACCACCTCCGGCATTTAATTTTATTATAGTTGTTTTGGCGTCTATAATTTTATTATCTATAAGTAAATTAATAGCATAACACAACATTTTTTTACCAAGGCCTTTAGATAATTCTATTTCTTCTTTTGTCGCATATTTAGATCTCATATTTGATTTACTTGAATAAACATAAAAAAAATCTAAACTTATAAAACCTTCAGTTTTTACTTCGCCAAAATTTATCTCTAAAAAACCTATCACATCTGTTTCATTATTTTGTTTAAATAATGTATTGGGATAATTTTTTGGATAAGGAATTATTATTTCTAAAGTTCCATCTTCAGTATCGAAATTTTGTATCTTTATTTCTAAATCTGATTTTTTTACAGGAAATACCGACATTTATTAGTAGCAAGTTTTTTTATTCATTTCGAAAAATTAACTTATCTATAGTTGTTTTCACACAAAAAAGTCTATGTAATATTATACCAAGTATGAATAAACTTATTAAAGTTATAAAGAAAATATTCAAGAATGCAACATCTAATTTAATAACATATTTGAAAAATATCGCAACTAGTAACGCAAGAGCAATAGTAGATAAAACATCCACAATAGCTATATTAAAAACTCTTATTGAGTGCACACCTTTTCCAGGTTCTCCTAATGCATTTGCATACTTACATAAACCACTACTCATTTTTATACTAAAGAATATAATTATTTAAAGTTATTTTTATAATGTTATAAAAATGAATTATTATACATACGAAAATCGCAGGATATTTTTTGGTCCTATTGCAGGTATCGCTGAATCGGTATGTATGCAACCACTTGATACTTTGAAGGTACTAAAGCAATCAAATCAATATGTTAATTTTTACCATCACATTAAACAACCAAAAGTTTTATATAAAGGTTTAACACCATTTACTTCTCAAATGTTTGTTAAATATTTTTTAAGATTCACAACATTCGAAGTCTTTAAATCAAAAACCGATAATATGGGACAAAATTTTGTAGCAGGAATAGGTGCTGGAATAGTTGAGTCTTTGTTTATTACTCCTTTTGAACTTGTTAAAACTAATCTACAAACAACTCAAAATAAAAGTCCTTTAGAAGTTGTAAAAAAATTATATAATACAAATGGTATAAGAGGATTATATCGTGGATACTCATCAACATGTATTAGACAAAGCACAAATCAAGCTTTTAATTTTTCTGTTTACTATAAATTGCGAAATTTTTTTATCAAAGAGAAAGAAAAGCCTAACATTTTTAAAATAGTATTTGCTACTTTATTGAGTAGTTCTATTGGTCCGATTTTGACAAGTCCAATTGATACCATAAAAACACGTTTTATGAATCCGAAATATAATTATAAAAATGTTTTTGAGGCTATAAAAGATATTGTTAAAAATGAAGGTGTTTCAACTTTTTATAAAGGACTTGGATTTCGATTAGTAAGAGTATCCGGAGGGCAGGTTATAACTTTTTGTGTTGTAGAAAATTTATTATATTATACAAATAAATAAATTTAAAGATCATCTATTTCAAGAATTTTTTTCATATTTCCTATATCCTTTAGATATTTTAATAAATTAGTTCTATTAGCAGCTTGTACTCTTACAAGGTAAAAATAATATTCATTTCCACTATCATCTTCATCTATAACTGATTCCAAAATTGTATCTAATTTAGCAAGTTTTGATTTTTTGAAATTTGGAGGCGCATAATATTCAACAGCAACTTGATATTTTTTATTTGTTCTACCAGCGGACTTTCTAGACTTTCTTCTAGTTCTGCAATTTTTAGCAGCTTTAGACATTTTCTTGGATAGATTTTTTATTTTTTTTGAAATTCTTTTTGATATCTTAGTTAGTTTCAAATATTTCTTAGATCTACATTTCCTCTTACTCTTAACACTTTTTCTAATCTTTCTGCATCTTCCAGTAGATTTATTTCTAGAATATCCTTTTTTACAAGATTTACTTTTTGGCATTTTTAATTTAAAGATAGAAAAAAAAAAATTGTTAATATTTTTATATATGTACAAAATTCTTCTTATGTTATGAAAATTACAAAATACTATTAATATATTTAAATAGTCTTTTATTTTTTACTTCTTGACTTTCTTGTTCTACTAGACTTTCTTTTATTTCCTGACTTTTTTCTCATTGATTTTCTTCTACCGCCGGACTTTCTTCTACCACCCGACTTCTTTTTGCTTTTAGTTTTCTTTTTACCACCTGACTTCTTTCTTTTACTTTTAGATTTTTTTCTTTTACCTCCAGCATCCCCTTTATTACTTTTTGATTCTTGGGCTCCTTCTTCTTCTTCATCTTCCCCGTATGCCATATTTAATACCTGTTCCATAATATTATCAGGATCATCTATATTACTATGATAAAATCCACTTAAAGGGTGTTCATCAGTTGAAGGTAAATAAGGTGTATTTTGACTTTTCATATAAGAAGCAAAAGAAATTTCTATTTTAGCTATATTTTCTGCCATTATATCTATAATTTTTTTATTTCCTATTTTCATAGCTATATCAAACGCAGTTTTTCCCTTATTATTTTTTAAATCAAGATCTGCACCAGATTTTAGTAATTTTTCCACTATATCTAAATGATCAAATTTAACAGCTAACATTAGGGGTGTATCACCATCTTTATTTTGTAAATTAATATTTGCACCTTTATCCATTAATATATCTATTACATTTAATACAAATTTATGTTCATAGTCTTCATGTGGTTCGTTCATTATAGCTATCATTAGAGCTGTATTTTTATTACTATCTTGTGCATCAATAATCGCACCTTTATCTAATAATCTATTGAAGAAATCTAAGTTAGAATAACTATAACCAGAAGAAATTAACATGAGAAGTGTTTGTCCATATGTATTATATAAATTGACATCAACACCTTTATCTAAAAGCATATATGCAATTTCTATATTATCGTTATCAATAGCCAACATCAAGGGCCTAACTCCATCATCATTTTGAGCATTAATATCTATATCTGTTCCATTATCTATAAGAATTCTAACAATTTCTATATTATTGTTATCAATAGCATTTGATAATTTTTCTTGGGCATTTGATAATTCTTCTTGGTCCATTTTTTATTCTATAAATTATAAAATAATTTTATTATTTTGAATCTAAAGAGTAAAAAAAATATCAAAAAATTTTAAATTAAAATATTAAAATTTTTATACACATGTACAAAATTCTTCTTCCTTTATGAAAAATTAGACAATATTACAAAATACTATTAATGTATTTGAATAGTTTTTATTTCCTTCCACCAGATTTCTTTCTCCTAGCTGATTTCCTTCCACCAGACTTCTTTCTTCCACCAGATTTCTTTATCCCAGCTGATTTCCTTCCACCAGACTTCTTTCTCCCAGCTGATTTCTTTCTTCCACCGGACTTCTTTATTCCAGCTGATTTCCTTCCACCAGACTTCTTTCTCCCAGCTGATTTCCTTATACCAGATTTCTTTCCACCGGTGGACTTCTTTCTTCCACCGGACTTCTTTCTTTTATATCCAGCATCAGTTCGTTTTGACTTTAATGATATAATATTTATTATATCTACGCTTAAATTTTTTTCTATAGCTATATCTAAAGCTGTTTGTCCTTTATTATTTTGTAAATTAATATTTGAACCTCCTTCTAATAATATATTCACCTCGCTAATATCACGTCCTCTAGCAGCGTACATAAGCGCTGTCATTCCATCATTATTTTGAATATTGACATTTGAACCTGCTTCCACAAGACTATTTACTATATCTATATTAATTTTCTTTCGAGTTGCAAGAATAAGAGGTGTATCTCCTGAGGAATTTTTATAATTAAGTTCTGCTCCAGCTTTTATTAGTGCATTTACTATATTTATATCATCTTTAGTATTATAAGCCGCATATATAAGAGCTGTATTTCTATACGAATCTTTTATATTAGGATTCGCCTTTGCTGTCAATAGTAAATTAACTATATATAGATGATTTTTCATAACAGATATAATAAGAGCAGTTTCCCCAATTGAATTTTGAATATTAACATCAACACCTAATGCTATTAGTTCTTTACAATTCTTATATCACCAGTTCTTGAAGCATCTAACAATAAAGAATTTTTTTTTTCAAATGTAGTTGGCATATCTAGGTCACCAAAAGTTCCACAGATTTTTTGCAAACCTGTTCCGTACCATTTAGGAAAACAATCAGATGCTTTTTTTGTATGTTCAGTCGCATTTATATATCTTGAATCTGTATTACCAAATTTTCTAAATTTATCTGGGTGATTTAATAACATCCATTTACGATAACTTGTATTATCAGTTATGGAATTTATATCTAGAAAATTTTTACACTCTGTACAATTATTCATTTTATTTAATATAAAATAAAATCTTTTAATTATTTTCTTTTACTTCTTGACTTTCTTCTAACCGACTTTCTCGTTTTACTCTTAGATTTTTTTCTAACCGACTTTCTCCTTTTACTCTTAGATTTTTTTCTAACCGACTTTCTCATAACCGACTTTCTTCTTTTACTCTTAGATTTTTTTCTAACCGACCTTTTTCTAACCGACTTTCTCCGTTTACCTCCAGCATCTCCTCTATTACTTTTTGATTCTTGGGCTCCTTCTTCTTCTTCATCTTCTTTTTCATCTTCACCATAGGCTATATTTAATAATTCATCCATAATATTATCAGGAGCATCTATATTACTACGATAAAATCCACTTAAAGGGTGTTCATCAGTTGAAGGTAAATAAGGTGTATTTTGACTTTTCATATAAGAAGCAAAAGAAATTTCTATTTTAGCTATATTTTCTGCCATTAATAATATATCTATTAGTTCTCTATTATTATTTTTAATAGCGTACATACGCGCTGTAATGTATCTATTATCTTTTAGAAAAAGATCCGCGCCCGCATTTAATAATTCAATTACGATATTTTTATTATTTGTATCAACAGCTAACATAAGAGGTGTCATTTCATAATTACTTGGTATATTTGGATTTGCACCTGCTTGTAATAATTTAACTAAAATTTCTTTGTTATTTTTACGAACTGCAATCATAAGAGCTGTATCTCGTGAATTATTTTGTATATTAGGATCTGCACCTCTATTTAATAACATATTTGTAATATCTAAATTATTGTTAAAAATAGCAATTATTAAAGCCGTATTTTTTAACTTATCTTGTAAATTAACATTTATTTTTGGATTATTTATCAATAATTCTGTAATATTTATATTATTTTTTTGAACAGAACGTATAAGAGGTGTTAGACCATTATTATCTGGAATATTAGGATCTGCACCTCTGTTTAACAATACATTTACCATTTCTGTACGTCCCATGTATGCAGCTATATATAAAGCAGTATACCCTTCAATATTTCGTATATCCATATTTGCATTTGCATCTAAAAGGAGTTTCATAATTTCTATATTTCCAACTATAATAGATGACATAAGAGGTGTGGTATTAGACTTATTTTGAAAATTAACATTTGAACCTTCTTTTAATAGTTGTTTAACATGAGTTATATTTTGTTCTTTAATAGCATTCATTAATTCTTCAGCCATTTTTTTTATTATATGTATTTTTTTCTTAAAATAAAAATTTTTCTATATTAAATAAAAATGTCATTTGGTATGCCAGATTTTCGTTTTGATGAAATAATGAATCAAACACATATATTTATTACTTCAAGCAATAATATTCCTGATAATATTGCGGTTATTACTTCTACACCTGAAATAAAGGAACCTCAAAATGAAGTTGTAGAATCTTCTACATAACTAAATAACTAACTATTATGTATTCTGTCTTAGAATGTAAAATATAATTATAACCTATTTTCTAATTGACTTTCTTCTTTTTACTCTTTGACTTTTTACTTTTTTTCTAATTGACTTTCTTCTTTTACTCTTAGATTTTTTTCTAACCGACCTTTTTCTAACCGACTTTCTTCTTTTACCTCTAGCATCACCTCTGTTGCTTTTTGATTCTTCCGCTCCTTCATTTTCTTCTTCATCGTATGCCATATTTAATACCTGTTCCATAATATTATCAGGATCATCTATATTACTATGATAAAATCCACTTAAAGGATGTTCATTAGTTGGAGGTAAATAAGGTTTATTTCTACTTCTCATATAAGCATCAATTGCGATTCTTTTTTTATATATGTTTTCTGCTCTTATTAGTATATCTATAATTTCTTTATCAACTACTTTTACTTTTATGGCTATATCAAGAGCAGTTTCTCCATTATTATTTTCTAAAAGTACATTAGCACCTTTTGATAGTAAAAATTTAATCAAATCTACAAAATGTGCTATATAAAGAACTTTTTGTACATAAAATTCTTCTTCTTGAATTGGATGATAAGCATCGTTTATTATAGTTTTATAGTTATTTATCAAATTTTCATCTAACATTCCTATAGTAGACATTAAAGCTGTATTCCCAACGCTATTTTGTAAATTAATATTTGCACCTCTTTCTAATAATGCATTTATGAAAATTTTTTTGTCAAATATATTATTATTTGGAGGTATTGATATATCTTGAGCTGTGCAAATATTCATAAGAGGTGTTGTTTTATAAAAACCTTGTTCATTAACATTTGCGCCTGCATCTAATAACATATTCATTATAATTAACATATTATTTTGTGTAATAAATATATCATCATAAATAATAAATTCTTGAGTGTAATCTTGAAATATTTTATTTAAAGCAGTTTCATTTAACGTAGGATCTTTTAGGTTAACATCTGCACCAGCATCTATTAATGCTCTAACAAGGTTTACATTACCTTTTGTAACAACAATCATAAGAGGTGTCAATTTCATGATAGGAGGATTTTTGTTTATTGTTATAAACATATTAACATCAGCACCTGCTGTTATAAGTTCTCTTATTATATCCATATTTGGATTGTTGTTCACTATTGCGTCATATAAAGGTGTGTGATAATGTTGATATATTTGATTAATAATATGAGGTTTAGCTGCTATTAGCTCCCTAACAAGATTTATATTATTTTCACGTATTGCATTAAATAATTCTATACTCATTTTTTTATTAAACACAAGATTTTTTATTTTTTTTTTTTTATTCTATAATAGAATGTAAAATATAATTTAGGTCTATTTTCTGCTTGACTTTCTTCTTTTACTTTTAGATTTTTTCCTTCGACTTCCAGATTTCTTTCTAATAGACTTTTTTCTTTTACTCCCTGACTTTCTATTTCTAGATTTTTTTCTAATTGACTTTCTTCTTTTATTTTTAGACTTTCTTCTTTTACTTCTTGATTTCTTTCTACCTCCTGACTTTCTTGTTTTACTCTTCGACTTTCTTCTACTTCCGGCATCTCTATTGCTTTTTGATTCTTCCGCTCCTTCATTTTCTTCTTCATCTTCCCCGTATGCCATATTTAATACCTGTTCCATAATATTATCAGGATCATCTATATTACTATGATAAAATCCACTTAAAGGGTGTTCGTCCGTTGAAGGTAAAGAAGGTAGATTTTTACTTCTCATATATGCATCAATTGCAATCTTTTTACGTGTATATATTACATCTCTTATTACCTTTTTAATTGAATTTATAATTTGAATATTTTCTTTCGCTATATCAAATATAGTTTCTCCTTTATTATTTTTTAGATAAGGATCTGCGTTATTTTCTAATAAAATTGTTAATACTTCTTCAAGTTTTATATATATTTTTTTAATGTTAGTATAATATTCACGTCGTTCATCATCATCCATTTCATCTTCATCATATATATATGATGGATTCTTTTAAACTTACTAATACTCCATATACAGAATGAATAAGAGCCGTATTTCCTTCATTATCTCGTAAATTAATATTTGCGCCTGCTGATATGAGAGCTTTTAGAATTTCTATATTACGATTAAGGTTAGCAGCCAGCATGAGAGGTGTAATTCCACGTTTATCTGGTAAATTAACATCTACACCTACTTTTATTTGTTGTCTAACAATATTTATATCTGGTGCAATAATTCCATATTGTAAATCTTTTTTCATCTGGTTTTTTATTAAACGCGGTATTTTTTTTATTTTATATTCTATATTAGAATGTAAAATAAAAAATAAGTTTATTGTCTATTTTCTACCGGACTTTCTTCTTTTACTTTTTTTACTTTTAGATTTTTTTCTAATTGACTTTCTTCTTTTACTTTTAGATTTTTTCCTTCGACTTCCAGATTTCTTTCTAATAGACTTTTTTCTTTTACTCCCTGACTTTCTATTTCTAGATTTTTTTCTAATTGACTTTCTAGTTGTACTTTTAGATTTCTTTCTTCTTCTACCACCATCATCATCGTCTTCTCTATTACTTTTTGATTCTTCTGCTCCTCCTTCTCCAAATGCAAAATCCGCTATATGTCTTGCTATATATGGATTATAATCTATTCTAGAATATAGACCTCTTGATGAATTATTTTTATGTGGTAATTTATCACCTAATATCATCGACATATAAAAAGCTTTTTTTTGAGCTCTAATTTGTTTACTTACTGCATCTCTTAATATATCTATAATTTCTTGATTACCTCGTCGTATAGCTTTATCAAGAGCTGTCATTCCATATTCATCTTGTAAATTAACATCCGCACCTGCTTGAATAAGAGCATTTACTATCTCTAAATCTACATGATCTTTGTCACAAGCAAATATAAGAGCTGTACCCCCCCTTTTATTTTGTAAATCAAGCTTTGCACCTGCTTTTATAAGAGCATTCACTATTTCTACGTTAGTATATATAGAAGAATACATAAGAGCTGTATTTCCGTAGTTATCTTGAGTATTAACATTTACACCTCCTTCTATGAGAGCGTTTACAATTTCTATGTCAGGTTCACGTCCTCTAATATTAAGCATAAGATATGTACTTCCGTTGCTATCTTGAATATTAAGATTTTCACCATCAGATACTAATTTTCTGATCCAATGTACTAATTCTTCCGTATCATCTATAGTCCTACTATTAGTTAATGAATCCAAAAATCCTTGTTCCATTTGTTTTTTTTTAAACACAAGATTTTTTTTTTTTTTATTTTATATTCTATATTAGAATGTAAAATATAATTTAGCTACTTAACTCTAGCTATTAATACTCATATTTATTTTTATACCCATAGCCATAAGTTCTTGAATTAAAAGCTTAGATGCGTAAGGGAGATTAGTTTTTAAAATTTTGTCATTATTACAGACTTTACATTCTGTGGAAGATTTAGCTATATTTCCACAATTATTACATATATGTATTTGATAAGGGTCAGAATGTTTAAATAATCTTTCTTTTAAAAATTCTGAGCTCCCATGAGCGATTATTGCGTCGCGTTCCCGATTATACCAGTTCATCTAGATATTTCCCTCTAGAATCATTACACCTACCAATTCGAATTTAGCAAATAAGTATATGGACTTACTATATCTTATTAGTAGCACCTTCTCAGGTGGGCCTAGACTATATCTTAAGCAATCATTAAGAATTGTCAATTCTTTCATGCCCACTAACATTTAGTCGTTGAACCTTCTCCACCCCTACTTTTTAGGGGAATGTATCCTGACAATTAATTTGCGGACTTAGGAGCTTGGCTGCGGATTATCTCTATTTTCTAAATTTTTACCATACTCTTAGCGATTAACTAAGACCATCATTTAATTTCTTAAATAATTTGGTATCAGAAACTTTACAAGATATTCCCGCAATTTGAAAGTGTAGCCTACCATATGTAGACTAGCAATACTTTGCAGTAAAACTGAGACTTTTTAATCTCTCCAAATCTTAACCTTGATACCAAGTTCATCTAAACATTTCCTTTTAGAATCATTACTTTCACAAACTCACTATTAACATCTAATATCGTAAAATGTTAATAACTACATTGTAACACCCTCGCGGGTGGGAGTAGAATAAATCTTAAGCTATTATTCATAATGATAGCCCACTTCCATATATTCGTTGCACCTTCTCCATATATAATAAATACGTAGGAGCTTGGCTCAGGATTATTTCATCTTTTAGATTATACCTATACCTTCGAGTTTTCCCCGAAGCCATTAAGAGATTTCTCATCTTAACTTAGGACTAAAAGCTCTTTGAACAGATTGATTTTTAATTATCATATCTATTACTTGAAACTTTCCCTGACTTTGAAAGTGTTGCCTGTTACGACACAGACTAGCAGTATTTTTACATACCACTGAGGCATAAAATATTTACCTCCATCTCTTGATCTTCCCTCTCGTAGGGACCTTTGCTTTCACAAAGGACTAGACTGTATCTTAAGCTAACTCTGGATTGATCGTCCTTCATCGTTAACCAACACCCGTGCGGTCGTTGAGCTAATATCATATCCTATCAAATTACTAACGGACTTAGATATTTTAAGCGCGGATTACCCAATCCTTAACATTATTACCATAGGGTACGACTATTAATCGTGTTCCCTTTATAAGTTTCCAAATAAAGGTGGTAGTTAAGGCTCTAAGGGACTTCCCGAACATTATAAGGTGTTTCGCCATAATAATACTATGACTAGGTACTCACTCTTTTCAAGGTACCTTTTACCTTCATTTTTACTCTATATATTTCCATTTATATCCACCTGTAGTTTTTGTGTTTCCTCTACATACATTTGATATATTTCCGGTATATTTTATATTTTTATCTTTGGCTGCTTCTGCAAGACTATTGTAAATAGCAATCACCTCTTCTGTATCTTTATCAAGACATGCTACTTTTTTTTGTTGATTAAGATATCTATCAGGGGTACTATCAACTTGATGTTTTGTATTCTCTGAAGGAGTTACCCATTCTAAATTATCTATACTATTATCTGATCTATTTAAATTTTTATGGTTTACAAATATTTTATCTTCTGATGGTGCTGGTAAAAAAGTAGTTGCAACAAGTCTATGAACTTTACAAGATTTATCATTAATGGATACACACATATATCCATCTGATCTTAAATGTGGAATCAAATATTTCTTATAATTTTTACTATAAATTTGACCATCTTTCGTAACTAAATAATTATTGTTTAATGCGAGAGGTAAAAAATCTTTGGGTTCTTCACATATTTCGGTTGAACGTGTATTTATGTTAGTATTGCCTAGTTCGTGAATTGAGTGTAAAGAATTTTGAGAATGAGTAACCCATTCTAAATTTTCTATTGAACAATCTGTTTTAACTCCATTTTTATGGTTAACAACCGGGTCGTTATTAGTATTTTCCAAAAAAGCTTCAGCAACTAGTCTATGAACATGTTTTTTTTTACTATTATTTTTACCTCCGAGATTTACTCTATAATAACCATATGACAAAGAAAATGCCAGCATTCTTTCTGAAAATAAAGACCACACTTTTCCTGTTGAAGAAATATAGTAATCGTTAAACTCTTTTATTTGTTTCCATTCATCGCCATATGTATCTTTAAGATAATCTTCTACATTTTTAAACATTAAATTTGAAACCATATTATTTGTTTTATCACCATCAATATGAATTAAATATAAATGAGAATCTCCTATAAAAGATTTTGCAACTAATTTATCAACTCTATATTGTTGTTTATTAATTAAAACACAGAAATAATTTTTAAATATTTTTTTTTTAAGAATATTATTAGTCTTGATATTTTTAATATTGCCAAAGTTTGATACCTGATAAGTATCATTAAAATACGCTTCCGGAAAAATTTTGTATTGTTCGTTTTCTAAATTCATTTTTATTAAAGATATCTTGTCTTTAAATAAGAATTAAAACGGGTGGGTAATGAAAATAAGTATAATGGGTGGTCTAAAGGTTGCCTTGTGAGAAGGGTAACATCCCCGTTACTTCTACTATTTCCTGTCCAGCAAGCTTTTCCGCTTGTTCTAATGTAAAATACTTCAGATGGAACTTGTAAGCAAAATACAGGACACTTTTCTTTTTCTATATATTTTTCTTCTTGATTTTTTTGTTTATGTACATGTCCATGATTTACGGACGGATTTAGTCTTTTTGTTATTACACTAATTCTTAAAATATCTCTTTCTCCTGCTTTTATATGTGTTGAAATAATACCAACCCATCCAGCATGCAAACATAATTGCTGAAATTGATCTGCTAATTTCACAGAACTTGTATAGTAAAATTCACACCCATCTCCTAAAAGCATTCCTTTTATTAAAATACGCGTCTGTTCTTTACTTAATTCAAAGACCCATCGTGGTAATTCTTTATTTGGCGCTTCAACACTTAAGGGTCTCATATATCTATATAGTTGGTAATCGTATAAATTTAATTTATCTTCTTTATCAATCGAAAATTTATAACCGAGTTTATCTAAAGCAGAATATAAAGCATCTTTAACTCTTTGTTTATTAACAGAAATATAAATACATTCACAAGTATCTTGTCCAGAGGCCCAACCTTCAGCATACCATATTCCGAAAAACATTAACCATGAATTCATGTCAACTATTTTTTCTTTAATTTTTATATCTAAAGTTGGTGTATAAAATTTAATAGCACTTGGAAGAATAAATTGATAATCTTGTTTTTCCCAAATTGCATCTTTTTTGTATTTCACATATTTTCCAATAATTTCATCAGCTCTAGCAAAATCATATTCTTGCAATACTCTTTTTGTTCCAATAGATTTAGATACCCACATTCTATGATTTCCTGTGACAGCTAAATCTATTGCTTGATTTTTTATATAATACATCGGACCTTCATAGTCCGAATAAATCATTATGTCTATCGGTTTTTCATATACTAATTTTCCATCTTTTAATGTTGCTATATAATCATTCATACTTAATTCATATGTTGTTTTCCATCCATTTAAAGTTAACACTGAAGTATCAGGAGATATTTTTATACAATGGATCTTGTCACTTACCATGTGTTTTAACCTTTGATAAAAAGTTGGCCCAAAATACACCTTCGCTTTTAATGGTTCTCCCGTAAATCCATTAATAAGCTGTTCCCAACCATGTTTTTCATATCCATTATTTTGTAATCTTTCACATAATTTTTCTGCTATATTTACACTATTACTAGTAAATGGTGTAGCATCACCAAATGTTCCTTCTAATAAACATGATTTTCCTAGTAGGGTCTCTAATAATACGTTAATAGTCATTCTACTTGGAATCGCATGACTATTAAGTATTACGTCGGGAGTTATACCATCTTGCGTAAATGGCATATCTTCTTGGGCATATATCATACCAATAGTTCCTTTTTGAGCGGCTCTGGAGTTTCCCGACCAAACAGGTTTTCCATTTTGTCTAACCAGAAATACTCCTGTTCTAACACTTAAACAATATACTTTACCATTATAATCTACCCATTCTTCAGATTGTCCTTCTTGAGTATTTATGTGTCCATGATTAATTTCTGGTTCTGTTTTTGTTTTTATTATAGTTATTAGCCAGTTGTCTTTATTTGAAGTTATAATTCTTCCATCTTTAAGTATAGCTTGTGTTCCAGCTTTTCTACCTTCTGGAACTCTACAATTTGTAGAATATCCGGCGTGTAAAGCTAATCTTGATATATCATCACATAATCTTTTTGAAGATGTATAATAAGTTCTATTGTTAGTTTTTGTAGTATGTCCATCTCCTAATTCTAATGAAGTTAATAAAAGTCTACATTGTTCTTTATTTAAACTCCATACCCAGTCAGGTAAAAATTTATCTACAGCTCCAACACTAAATTGTTTCATATAATTTGTTAAATCTTTATTATATATGTACCATTTATATCCAGAACCTGTTTGAACTATATCTCCATTTAATCTTTCTATAATATTATCTTCTTCATTTTCTCTTTTATCAATTAAAAATCCCATATTTTTACAACTTTTTTCATATGCTTTTTGAACACGATGTTTATTGGCAGCTATTATAGTACTATTACCATGGGTCCATCCTTCAGCTATCCAAATTCCAAAAAATACAAGCCAATCATCCATTTTAACTGAAAATTCTGGGATTATAAAATATTCACCTATCCAATCTTCAGGTTCAAAATTGTTAATATTTTTTTTATATTTTAATCTCTTTCCAAAACATTTATCAGCTGTCATAAATTCAAATTCATCTTTATAATTACTATGGTTATCTCTTTTTTTAATCCACATACGATGATTATGTGTTACAGATAATTCTATTTGTTGAGATTTTAATTCATACAACTTACCATTATAATCATAACAATATGTTTCCGTTGGATTTTCATATTTAACATTATCATTATCCAATATAGCAACTTTATCGTCTAAGGTTATTTCTTCTATCGGTTTCCATCCGTCAATTGTTAAGGCTTCACACACCCCCTCTCTAAAACTTGCCAGTTTATCGCCTATCTCTGGTATCTTATTATTTCTTATTACAACCTTAACCATTTTATAACCATTTGGTGTAATAGTGTCAAAAATTCTATCAATAAAACCTTCTTCACCTGATTTAATAACATAACTAACATCGCATACTTCTTCTTCTAATGAAGATTTATTTGTTTTTGTCAAAGTTTTACCTATAATTACATCTCCTTTTTCTACATATACACATTTTCCATTAACTCTTTTCTTGACAATTCCATTTTCATCTAAAAAACTATAATTAGCATTTTTCTTTCTCTTATCTATAGGGGGAATACATATAGTTTCAAAATTATTACTACCTTGTTTTTTCTCCTCTGTCATTAAAGTTCTAAATGACGTTGTATGAAATAATCCCCTATCTACAGCCCCTTTATTTAATATAACCGCGTCTTCCTGGTTGCGTTTGATCCTAGAAATAATTCTATTTAAGTATCGATAATATAAACTAATATTATGGGAATATATTATCTAAACTTAAACACCTTCTCAGGTGGGACAGACTATATCTTGAGCAATCATAGAAATTTACCAAATTTCTTATGCCCGTATCCATCTAGTCGTTGAACCTTCTCCATATCCTGGTGTATTGGACTTAGGAGCTTGGCTGCGGATTATCCTTAATATATTTAACATTTTTACTATATCTCTAGAAGTTAACTAGAGCCGCTATTAGATTTCTCTAATAATTTAGTAGTTAAATAAGTAAAATTAATTTCAATATGTTCATATCCTTCTATATATTTTTTTTCAAAGTAATGTAAACGTATTTCATGATTTAATGTGTCCTTTGTATCCATTTTTTTCCTAGCTAAATTAATTTTAGTCAATAAAGGTCGTGTATTTTTCCAGTTAAAACATATTTTTCTATCATTAATATTTTCATGATTAAACATATAGCATAAAACAACATGATCTATATGCCATAAAGTTCCATGGTTCTCCCAAGACATGTTAGAATCAAAATTAAACTCGATCCATCTAACATAATTTTCATATGAACATCCTACTATTTCTTGAAAACCATGAGTATTTATTCCTTTATAAAATTTTCTAAATCTATTTCTCAAAACAACAGACATTTTATATACAGGATCAGTTTTTCTTCTGTTTTTATGTTGCATGGTTTGTCTTGTTTGTATTTCATTTCTATTTTCTATATTATATTTTTTATTATATAATGAAATAGTTTCTTTGTTTTCTTCTTTATATTTTTTATTATATTCTTGGACACGATCTTTATTTTTAATTTTATATTCTTTTAATCTTTTTAGTTTTCTATTTCTAGAACAAGTTGGACATAATTTAAATCTTTTACTGGTTACATTAACATCACTTTTACATTCTTCGCAATTTATGATCATTTTTATTACTATTAAATGATACAATATTAAATTCAATTTTAAAATTAGATATGACATATTGAAAAATTTTTTTGGACTTTCCCGCAATTTGAATACGTTGCCACCCATAACGATGACTTGCCGAAATTTTGTTTCGACAGGGTCTACCATTTAAACCCACCATATGTAGTTATTGCAACTATTAAGTTCATACCCATAGGCATATCATTAAATCCTATAAATTGAGATGGTAATGTACTTACCAGCGGACGTTGAACATAATTTAAAACATGTGTAATAGTATCCGATCTATGTTGAAAAGATGTTGCATATATACCAATAGCTTGTTTCGACATACTCGACTGGTAAATATTTCGAGGGGAGTTATGAACACAAAAAGTATCTCCACATAAGAAACTTTGATTTTTAGAATTAACTGTAATATCAGATATTATATTTTCTTTAGATTTAACTATAGATAAAATAGGTATAAATAACATACTATTAACAGCTTTTATTCTATTTTTCCATTCATCAAAATTTATTTTATTTTTAATTTTTGAATCGCATTTATGGTATTCATTTTTTATATGTTCATCGATAATTTTATCGTACTGAATAAATGGGTCTACTGATATAGCGATCAAAGTTTCATCAACTTTTAAGTGTTCTAATCTTTTCCATCCCTCACTTGTCATAAATCTATGGTCAAATGTAGCGGTTATTTTTCTATTACTATACGTAGTGATTTCAAATAATTCCTTTTCTGTAGGATGTGTTTCTGTATGAATAACATCTGTTATAGTTTGTTCTTTAGTATCAGGATCGAAAGTAATAACTTTATCTCCAATCTCTATATCACAAATTCTTTTAGTTGTTCCATCGGCCATATATACAGGCTCTTCTTTAAAAATACATTGCGAGTGGTCAGGGAAGGGTATAGAGTTTGACATAACTCCCATCATCATCGACGGGTGTATTTCACAATAATCGCATTTAAATTTCTTTAAATCAGTTTGATCCATGGCTATAACTGAATTTTCCACTTCACAATTATCAATATATTTTACGTAACCTTCTTCTACTAACATTTTCCAATCTACTTTTACATCTTCTTTAATATTTAAACGATTTTCTTCATTAATAGTAAAGACAGGTCTCAATAATCTTCCTTCGTCACTAAAAATTTTAATCTCATTTTCTTCTTTGTCAAAGGTAAATGAAATTGACTTATCTAATAAATTATTTTTGTGGTAATCTTTTAACTCATTTATAAAATTTTCAGGTTCCTTTGTAACACCTATTAATATTCCATTTACAAAAATTTTCGGATATATATTTTCTTCTAGTTCTATATCATCAATAAAAGTAAAGTAGAAACAACCTTCTATTATTTCTTTTACAACTACTGTTGGAATTTTTAACGAAATTTTTGTCATTAATGCTAAATTTAATACTATACCTATACTCTGTCCTTCCGGCGTTTCATTTGGACACAAGTACATAATCTGGCTTGGATGTGTCTGTCTTATTTTTGCATTCTTGCCTTCTTTTCCAATAGGAATAACACATCTTCTAAGATGAGATAAAGTAGAACCATAATTCATTCTTGCCAAAACTTGTGACACACCAGTTCTAATATAATTATTTTTTTGTACACCCCAATTCCTATATACCAAACTCATTAAGATATTTTTTTCTTAAATCATCGTTTCTATTAATTTGAATCAATAATCGACATATAGAATTATTAATCCTTCAAAATAGCACTTTCTCAAGTGGGAGTAGACTATATCTTAAGCAATCATTGAAAATTGTTAATTTTCTCATGCCCATAAACATTTAGTCGTTGAACCTTCTCCACCTCTAATTTTTTAGAGGAATATATCCTTACAATAATGGACTTAGGAGCTTGGCTGCGGATTGTCTTTATTCTTTAAATTTTTACTCTCTTAGCAATTAACTAAGACCACTAATTAATTTCTTAATTAATTTAGTATCAAAGACTTAACAAGATTTCCCCGCAATTTGAATATGTTGCCTGCTATATCAGACTAGCAATAAATTTATTATTACTTTTATAGGCCTTTTTAGAGTTGACCTGTTGCAAATGAGTGTTTTAAACCGACAGTTATACTTGACATTCTATTCATGACACTTAATATATCTGGTCGTTGTTTCTTTTTTTCCAGTTGAAGTTGAACATTCTTAATATATCTTTTAAATAAGGTTCTAAATAAGTCGTTACATAAAATCCCCGCCATTTCAACTCGTTTGTTTATATAATTATCTCTATCATCTTCTTTTCTTAGTCCTAAATGTGTATTCAACAACTTACTTACAACAAATCCTAAGTATATAGCTTTTTCTTTGATAGTTGCGGTAATTCCCATGTGTGGGAATAATTCATTTTCAACTATTTGCAAGGCATATTTTTCTCTATTTTCATCTTTTATAATGTGCATAGCAAATTGTCCTATATATTTTAAAGCATCTTTTTGTGTATTAATATGAAAACTATCGCGAATAATATATTTAAGGTATTTTTCAACCTCTTTATTTTTATTTCCAATTAAATTTATAATATCTTTTTCTTCAGTAAATCCGAGGGCTTTAAATACTATACCCACAGGAATATTATCTTTAATATTTGGCAAAGAAAACACTAGAGTTCTATCATCAACACCAATTTTACATTGTAATAAAACAGAATGTCCCGTCTCCTCTGACATACTTCTTATATCACATGTATATTTATACTTATCTCCAGCTTTTGGAGAAATTACTATTGGTTGATTATAGATACCGCGAATTTGACCAACAAGTACTCTTTCTTTACCTTTAATAATAAAATAACCACCATTATCATGATAACACTCATTTTTTTCTATTCTTTCATTTTCTGTTAGAGAACTTAAATTGCATTTTTCAGTTAGCAACATGATAGGTATTTTTGCCAATTCAACTCTTTTATGAGATATAATCTCTGGTTTTTCACCTTCAACATTAAATATTTCATCTATATCAACATAGATAGTTGATTCGTAATTCAAATCTCTTCTTAATGCTTCAGTCGGATATAATATTTTAATTTTACGATCCTCATCTATAATAGTAGGCGAGGGTACGTATGCATTTTTAAATTTGGCTATATATTTTAAATCTGATTGTTCTACTACAACATCGGATTCTTGAATAATATTATCTATACCATTAGATATAAAATAATCATAAGATTCCTTTTGATGTGCTAATAAACCCTCTTTTTTATGAAAATCATGAATGACATTCCAAACATAATTTTCACTAACAAGATCGTCCATTTTTTAAGTTTTAAATTATTTTCAAAATATTAAAATTTAAAATCAATTTTAATATTTTTATAAACTATTTTTGACTTTGAATTACAATTTTATAATTTTATAATTAAAGAAAAAAATTCAATCGGGTATAATGGTATCCAATTTATACTATAAAGTCTCGACATATTTATTATTTTATATCCATCTTCTCTTAACATATCATCTATATCGGTTAAGTAGACTGGCTTTCCATATATTAAACTTTGAAGGTAAGAAAAGGGGTGATATGCATATTGAGAGTAACTTGTTATTATTATGTTTATAATTAACACATAGCCGTTTTCTTTAAATAGGGTTTTAGTTTTCTTTAAATATCTTTTTACAATCGCATCTTCACGTGAAAATAAATCGAAAAAAATTATATAATTAAACTTCTCGGTATCTGCCAAATTTTCAAATTCTGTGTACGATACATTCGTAAAATCGTAAATTACATTTGACCCTACGTTTAGAATATTAGTTTTCTTTTTTAGCTTGTTAAATAAAATATCGTTGTAAATCAAATTTTTATTTGCCATTCTTATTTTTATTAAATATTTTTTTATCTTATATTTAATAAAAATGTTTAACAATAATTTTACTTTCGATTCTGAAGATACTTCTACAACTAGCGGATTAAGTTACGATTATAATATTCCAAAAGAGTATAGAGGTACAACAACGCATAGTATCTCATGTTATAAAAAAGCAAATGAATATGGTGCATGTAAAAACGCCCAAATAGTTCCACCTTCTCCTACTTCTCCTCTTCCAGATATGTTTAGATATATGAAACCTCATCCTATGCCTAAACAAAACTTTTGTATAAATACATATGTACCTCAAAATAGAGATTATTATAATAAAGTTCTTTTTGGTAGCAATAAGTCTACTTATGATTTAGCAAATAAAAATACAAACGATACTTATAGAGTAATTTCTATGGGTAATGAAGTATATACATGTGGAGGTTTAGGATCCAATATATATCCAAATCCGAGTGAGTTTAGACCAGGTTTTAACGATGTTGCAGCTATGAATAATGCTAATTATTTTTACTAATTAAATATTTTTAACCTATATCTAGAATAAAAATATTTTTTTATTAATTTACTTTGTGTATTTTAATTTTTTTATTTTTATTTTAAAGTTATTATATTATATAAAATAAAAATATGTCGCTTTTAGAAAATTCTTTGGAAAATGTACTTAAAAATAATAGCATAGATAGCTCACAACTTATTTCTAAATTAGTAAAAGTAAAATCGTACATTAAAACTTCTAGAAAACGTGTAGATATTGTGCATTGGAGTTATCATAATATAGATGATGAATCAATTATATTTAAAAATACAAAAATAGTCCTTAAAATTTGTGATACACTAATCAAAAATGAAGCGCTTTTGGCAGGTGGTTCAGTATTGGGTTGTTTTTCAGAATTTGAAAATGAAAATTTAGATTTAGATATATATGTTAGCGAAAAAAATGTATATAAAATTTACAAAGATTTAGTGGATATAGGTTACAATAAAGTTGAAAACTTATGTTTAGCACCACCCTACGATCAATCATTTTTTAAAAAAAATCATATTCTAACTAGAATTAGACTTAAAAACGATGATTATATACCAATCGACCTTATGATTATTCCTGATAATATACCTTTGGTTAGTGTTGTGACTAATTTTGATTTATCTTTTTGCGAAATTTGGTTTGATGGACAAAATGTTTACGCTGTAGATCCTGAAGGTATTAAAAACAAAGAGGGTATATTAAAACCTGATTATAACGAAGCATTATTTAAGTTCTTTAACAAGTTTATACAAAATAGAATAAAAAAATATGGAAAAAGAGGTTTTAAAATTTCATATTCAAGTCCATTTTCAACTTGTAGATTTCTCTGCAAAGCCAAAGAAATAAAAGATATAACAATTCCAAATGGAACTGTTAGACTATTAAATAAAACAACCAATAATTATGTTTATCCAGAAGAGTGGGTTGTAAAACTTGTTTTAAATAAATTTTACACTCTTAATTGTCAAAAAAATTTCAATATATACTATCATTTCAGCTTAAAAGAATTTACTTGGCAGGAACTATTTTCGATGTTAAAAAGATACTATCATATAACTCCTTTATCTTATGGGTTATTTAGTTATATAGATAGTACGTTAGAATCTATTCCTATGCCTTCTGAATATAGGTGGATAAATCCTGATAATTCAAGATATCCAGAGGATGCATCTCCTGAATTTAAACAAAAAAGAGTAGATATGAAAGTAAAACTTCTTATTAAGTATCTTATACTTACTACGCTTGGTGAAATTTTTGAGTTTGAAAGCTCAAATATTGAAAAATCTAGAAAATGGTCTGAATATATTAATATTGTTTTAAACTCAGATATAACTAGTGATGATGAAAAAATTATTAATGGCGAAAATTTTTATGTAAATTTTCAGGATTTACGAGATATAGCATTAAGTTCTTCTCAAACTAAATTGCTTACAGATATTTTATATATTGAAAATATTTTAAAACCATTATCTTATACAATGATAAATAGAAATAGACGTCGATTACAAAGTGATATTAAAGATGTAGACTTGTTAACCTTTTATTCCATCATAAATAATTATTTTTTAACTATCAATCAAAGAAGCTCTATTTCATATTATAAAAACAATTATTTAATACCAAATGATTTTGAAATATTAGATATGGAATTATATAGTCCAACTAGTATGGATGATTGGCTAAATGAAAACCCTACAAATCTTATATTTTTATATAACTCTGTACAGACTGATGCTATTAATGGTATTAAAGGAGTTGGGCTAACAAAAAATGCTTTATATCAATTACATGCTAAACTAATTGTAGAGTGTAAAAAATCAAATATAGGACTGGATGTTTATCCAAGCGATGTTGTTATAGATAAAATTTATAATGTGCTAACAGTTGGAGATAGTTATAATAATGGAATTTTACTTTCAAAATTAAATTGTGTTAAAGATGAACTAGAAAAAGAAGGTGGAAATAGAATATTTTATTTAGCGGAAGAAAGACTATTAAAGTCGATTGCTGGTTTATCAAGTGTAATTTATTATGAAGAAAGTGAACTTAATATTCATGGCTCATATATTGATCTAGTATCTGCTACACATTGTGGTGAAGGTCAACAAACATATGTTTACGATGAAATTTTTATTATAGATAAAAGTAAGTTAGTTAGCATAGCAGAATTTAATAGAGTAATAAGTCAAGGTGTAATAGATAATAATGTAGTAGATACTGTATCAACTGCTTACGCAGAAATTTCTTCTAGAATATTAAAATTTATTTATAGTCCAAACGAAGAAGAGGAAGAGGAAGAGGAAGAAGAAGAAGAGGAATAGGAAGAAGAAGAAGAGGATGAGGATGAAAATGAACAGAATAATGCAGAGGTAAATTATGTGGCACCATATATTTCTGATGATGAAAATGAAGATAGTGGTGATTACTATGACGGTAGATATATAAATGAAAAGTTTTCTCCAAGAAAAAAATAAATTATTTTTTCTTTTTTATTTTTATTTTAAAGTTATTATATTATATAAAATAAAAATATGTCGCTTTTAGAAAATTCTTTGGAAATTGTACTTAAAAATAATAACATAGATAGCTCAAAACTTATTTCCAAATTAATTAAAGTAAAAAAAGAAGATTTAATTAGGACTATTTGGAGGCCTAGTAAAGATTTAGATTTAGAAACTTTAAATAATAATACGAAAATAGTTCTTAAAATATGTGACACACTAATCAAAAATGAAGCTTTTTTAGCTGGTGGTTCTGTTCTATCTGCTTTTTCAGACTTTAGAATAAATGATTTGGATATCTACGTAAATAAAAAAAATTCTATGAATATATACAAAGATTTAGTAAATATTGGTTATAAAGATATACCAGTCCTACAAACTATAGCTCCTGCTTATGATCAATCTTTTTTTAGAAAAAATCATATTCTAAGTAGAACTAGACTTGAAAATGATGATTTTATGCCTATTGACCTTATGATTATTCCTGATAATATACCTTTGGTTAGTGTTGTGACTAATTTTGATTTATCTTTCTGCGAAATTTGGTTTGATGGTCAAAATGTTTACGCTGTAGATCCTGAAGGTATTAAAAACAAAGAGGGTATATTAAAGCCTGATTATCTAGAATCTTTATTTAAGTTCTTTAACAAGTTTATACAAAATAGAATAAAAAAATATATATCAAGAGGATTTAAAATTTCATACTCTTCTTCTAATTGTTCTTTTTTATACAAACACTCTGAAATCAAAACTATAAACAATCCAAATGGAACTGTTATAATACCCCCTGGTGATGATAGCAATAATTACATTTATCCAGAAGAGTGGGTTGTAAAACTTGTTTTAAATAAATTTTATAGAATTAATTGTAAAGAAAATTTCAATATATACTATCATTTCAGCTTAAAAGAATTTACTTGGCAGGAACTATTTTCAATGTTAAAAAGATACTATCATATAACTCCTTTATCTTATGGGTTATTTAGTTATATAGGTAGTACGTTAGAATCTATTCCTATGCCTTCTGAATATAGGTGGATAAATCTTTCTAATCCAAGATATCCAGAGGATGCATCTCCTCAATTTAAACAAAAAAGAGTAGATATAAAAGTAAAACTTCTTATTAAGTATCTTATACTTACTACGCTTGGTGAAATTTTTGAGTTTGAAAGCTCAAATATTGAAAAATCTAGAAAATGGTCTGAATATATTAATATTGTTTTAAACTCAGATATAACTAGTGATGATGAAAAAATTATTAATGGCGAAAATTTTTATGTAAATTTTCAGGATTTACGAGATATAGCATTAAGTTCTTCTCAAACTAAGTTACTTACAGATATTTTATATATGGAAAATATTTTAGATCCTACATATTTTAGACATTTTTTACAAGTTGATGGTGAACGTATTTTAGCTGAAGAAGATAAAAGTTTATCTTATAAAGAGTATAAAAATATTTTAGATAAATATTTTATAACTATTAACCAGAGAAGCTCTATTTCATATTATAAAAACAATTATTTGATACCGGAAGACTTTGAAATATTAGATATAGAATCATATAGTGAAACTAGTATGGATGAATGGCTAAATGAAAACCCTACAAATGTTATATTTTTATATAACTCTGTACAGACTGATGCTATTAATGGTATTAAAGGAGTTGGGCTAACAAAAAATGCTTTATATCAGTTATATGCTAAACTTATCGTAGAGTGTAAAAAAGTAGAAAAAGATATTTCAAATATAACACAAGATATTGTATATATAGATAAAATTTATAATGTACTAGCAGTTGGGGATAGTTTTAATAATGGAATTTTACTTTCAAAATTAAATTGCGTTAAAGATGAACTAGAAAAAGAAGGTGGAAATAGAATTTTTTATTTAACGGAACAAAGGTTTTTAAAAAGTATATCATCTTTATCCAATGTTGTATTTTATAATTCTAGATGGAATATTTACGGATCTATAATAGATATTGGTTCATCCGCACATTGTGGTGCAGGACAGCAAACTTATGTGTACGATAATATTTACATTATCGATAAAAGTAAACTAGTAAATAGGAAAAAATTTGATGAAATTATTTCCTCTGGTTTAATACCTACTGAAAATGCAACTTCTGATATACAAAAGTACCAAGAAATATCTTCGAAAATATCTAGTTTTATTCAACAAATAAATAAATATAGTATTAAAGATCTTGAACGCACAGCTCTTATGCATGCTTCTCAAGATGGTAACTTAGATATGGTAAATGCTCTTATGAATGCCTCTCTATATGGTCATATAGATATAGTAAATTCTCTTATAGAAGAAGGCGCGAATATTAATTTACAAGATGAATATAGAAAGACAGCTCTTATGCATGCTTCTGAAGAAGGTCATATAGATATAGTAAATGCTCTTATAGAAGCAGGCGCGAATATTAATTTACAAAATAATGAAGGAGAAACAGCTCTTATGTATGCAGCTTCAAATAATGATTTAACCATGGTAAATGCTCTTATAGAAGCAGGCGCGAATATTAATTTACAAAATAATGAAGGAGAAACAGCTCTTATGCATGCAGCTTCAAATAATGATTTAACCATGGTAAATGCTCTTATAGAAGCAGGCGCGAATATTAATTTACAAAATAATAAAGGAGAAACAGCTCTTATGTATGCAGCTTCAAATAATGATTTAACCATGGTAAATGCTCTTATAGCAGCAGGCGCGAATATTAATTTACAAGATGAATATAGAAAGACAGCTCTTATGCATGCTTCTGAAGAAGGTCATATAGATATAGTAAATGCTCTTATAGAAGCAGGCGCGAATATTAATTTACAAAATAATGAAGGAGAAACAGCTCTTATGTATGCAGCTTCAAATAATGATTTAACCATGGTAAATGCTCTTATAGATATAGTAAATGCTCTTATAGAAGCAGGCGCGAATATTAATTTACAAGATGTATATGGATATACAGCTCTTATGTATGCAGCTTCAAAAGGTGGTCATATAAAGGTAGTAAATGCTCTTATAGAAGCAGGCGCGAATATTAATTTACAAAATAATGAAGGAAAAACAGCTCTTATGTATGCAGCTTCAAATAATGATTTAACCATGGTAAATGCTCTTATAGCAGCAGGTGCAAATCCTAATTTAACAGATAATTATGAAAGTAATGCCGTTCATTTTGCTATGAGAGCAGAAGCAGAGAATGGAGATAATACTTATACAGATGTAATTATCGCTTTACAACAGTATGTTAATGAATTATATATAAATAATAGCGAAGAACAATCATATTCTTATATAAGAAATAATAATATTGAAAACGCTATAAATTTAATAAATAATATGGATATTGATACTCTAAATACACGTAATTATTCTGGAGAGACAGCTCTAATGTTTGCTATTAATAATGATGCTAATGATATAGCTATCGCTCTAATAAATAAAGGTGTAGATCTTAATTTACAAGATGAAAATGGATATACAGCACTTCATATTGCTGTTATACGTCGGAATATGGATTTAGTAAATATACTATTAGAAGCAGGTGCAGATGGAACAATACAAGATAATCATGGGTATTCTCCACAAGATGTGTTAGAACCTAGTGATAGCGGTGAAAGAAGTTACTATGATGGTATGTTTGTAAATGAAAGAATGTCACCAAGAAGATATTAATCTTAAATATTCTTATTTATAAAAATAAAAATATTAGAATAAAATGTCGCTAGAAGATAAATTATGTTTAGATTATTTAAAAAACGCCGATGAAAATAAAGCTGTAAATTTAATAAGATTTTTAACTGAAGGTTGCGATTATAAAACTGGAATTGTTTTAGGTGAGTTTCTAAGTAATAAGTTCAAAACCAACCATAGCATACTTGAGGACTATGCTTTATGTTGCTATAATGATAATCAGTTTGAAAAAGCCTTTGATGTATACAACGAAATTTTAAATTTAAAAGATTTATCCCAAAAATATTCTTTAAATATCATTTTTAAACAGCAACTTTGCTTGAAGAATATTACCAACAGATATATTAACTATAATAAAAACAAAGTAAATAACATACTAAAAAGAAAGAAAAAGCAAGCTCCTTTAATAACTTTCACAATTACAACATGCAAAAGACTTGATTTATTTAAAAAAACTATGAACTCAATTTTAAATTGTTTTGAAGACCTTAATATGGTTGATTACTTTTTTTGTATAGATGATAATAGTTCAGAGGAAGATAGAAAAATAATGAGAGAACTATACCCTTTCTTTACATTCTATTTTAAAAATGAAGAAGAAAAAGGCCATGTAAAGTCTATGAACATTATTAGAAATCATATTTTAAACATAACACAAACACCTTATATTCTTCACTTTGAAGATGATTGGAGATTTTTCTGTAAAAAAAAATATATTACCGATGCGTTTGAGGTTTTAAATGAAAATGAGAAATTGGGACAATGTCTATTTAACAAAAATTATATTGAAATTGAAACCGACATAGCCGTTGTAAAAGGCGGAGATTATCATTTAACTAAAAATGGATTTAGATATTACATACATGAGTATAATGACACAGAAGAAAAACAAGTAAAGTGGTTAAATAAACATGGACAAGGTTTGTCATCTTCTTATTGGCCACATTTTTCTTTAAGACCTTCTTTAATGAGAGCTAAAGTCTTAAAAGAATTGGGAGAATTTAATTTGGAAGCACCTCATTTTGAAATGGAATATGCGTATAGATATGTAAAATTAGAATACATATCTGCATTTTTTGAAAATATTTATTGCATTCATATGGGTAGATTAACAAGTCAGATCGGAGATAAAAATGCTGTGAATGCTTATAGTCTAAATAATGAAAAGCAATTTTATAAAGAGGAAAAGGTAGAAAAAGTAGAAAAAGTTTTTCCATCCTTAAGTCAATATAAAATGTTGACGTATGTTTTAAATCTAGACAGAAGGATTGATAGATGGGATAATTTTGTAAAAATAAATGATGAAGAAGTGTCTTTTTTAAATTATAAACGATTTAGTGCCGTAGATGGCAGTCTTGTTAAATCTACCACTCAACTCCAAAGAATATTCAATAATAATGACTATAATATGAAGGTAGGAATGGTGGGTTGTTTAATGTCTCATGTTAAAATGTATATCGAACTTATAAATTCAGTATACGATATATTCTGTATTCTTGAAGATGATATCAAGGTTACACCTGATTTTTATAGTAAATTTTTAAATGTCCTAAATCAAGCAGATAATACAGACTGGGATTTAATATATTTAGGACACCATTTAAAAAACTTAAGCGAGAAAGAATACTCTTATAATAAAAATATTATTCCAACTATTCATAAAACTAACATTTTTAATTCATTTACTATATCTTTAGGAGGTACTATTGGTTATTTAATTACAAAAGCAGGTGCACAAAAACTTTTGGATTTTATAAGCAAAACTGGAGCTACAAATTGTATAGATACTCTACAACAAAAATCAGCAAATATACTTAATATATATTACTGCAATCCTCACTTAGTATATAGCGAATGTTATAGAGGTCATAATAAAGATTTAGATACTGATATACAAGGTAATTTACAATCATTATCTATTCCTTTTGATGCAAAAGTTGAAAATGAACTAGAATTTTATAAAGAACATAATCTTGATATTAAGAAATATGATTTTGACAACCTTAGAAATTATTTATTGAGTGATTTTACAACCGAGTTTTTTGTTTATATAGTTGATACTCAGAAAAATATTGACTACTTAATCGGCTTATGCAATAAAAAATCTTTAAAACATTACAATATTGAGAATAAGGCTCTTTTTGTTTTCTTTTCTAAAAGAAATATTGAAAGGTATTGTCACTCTTTTAAAATAAATAATAGATATTCGATTGAAGATTGTTTTATTTAGTTTATTTATTTTTTTTTTTATTGATATATAATAAAAAATGGACATACAAAAACAATTGTTTACTGCAATAGGTGAAAATATTTCAATTCATAATAGAGATCGTATTAGAGATCGTATTAGAGAACTTATAGCAAAAGGTGCAAATATTAACGGAATAGATCAATTTAGATTTACACCTCTTACATATGCTGTTCTTTCTAAAAATCTAGAAAAGGTAAGATTATTGATAGAATTAGGTGCAAATATTGACGCAAGAGATGATAACGGAACTACACCTCTCATGGCTGCTTATACCGTCGACAGCCCAGAAATGGTAATATTATTAGTAGAATCAGGCGCGGATGTTAATTTACAAGATAAATATGGATATACACCTCTCATGGGTGCTATTAATCAAAATAAACCAGAAATTGCGAGATTATTGGTAGAATTAGGTGCAAATATTGACGCAAGAGATACGCATGGATATACAGCTCTTATGCGTGTCAGAAATGATAATCAAACTATGATAGATGTAATAACAAAAGCGGTAAGAAAAAGAGAAATTAGAGAAAAAAATAAACAAATAAGAGCCCAAAAGAAAGCTTTTTATATGTCAACAATATTAGGTGATAGTTTACCACGTGAAAATAATTCAATAACCGGTCTATATTCTGGAATAGGTTTTAATCCATATATAGCAAGATCTATAGCGGATTATGCCTTTGGAGAAGAAGAAAAAGAAGAAGACGCTGAAGAATCAAAAAGAGGTGATGCTGGAGGGAGAAAAAGAAAAAGAAAAAGAAAGTCTATTAGAAAGAAGTCTAGAAGTAAGAGAAAGTCAAGAGGTAGAAAAAAATCAGCTACTAAAAAGAAATCTAAAAGTAAAAGAAGTAAAAGAAGTAAAAGAAGAAAATCGAAGGGTGAAAAGTAGTTAATTTATTTTAGATTCTATATAGAATTTAAAATATTTTTTTAAATATTGGTATATAATAAAACAAAAAATGGATGATTTATTGTATCTACAACATACAACTACTTTTGATAATTTATTTAGAATTTTAAATTCTGGGAAATTATACACAGGTGTAGATATGTGGTTTAATAATGTTATTAGTGAAGGAGGGCTAACTATAGGCAGTTGGTATCCTGGTTCTATACCAGAACAATATCCTGGTGTATACATGAAATTAGTGCATAAAAAATTAATTAATACAGAAAATATAGATTATTTTTCTGAAGATGATGTTCAGCTGATATTTTGCATATCCTTATTACAGAGACAAGATTTTCATTATAATTATGAAGATTCGAACGGATTTTTTAACGAAAATATTACAAGTTTCAATATACCAGAGTTACAGGATGATATAAAAAAAAGAAATATTAATCATTTAAATGAGGTCGTATTTCACCATTCTGTATCTTTAAAATATTTAAAAGAAATATGGGTTAAAAATAAAAAAGTTTATAATCATCTTAAATCCGATTTTGATAAATTATCGGTTAATATACCAATCAGAATAACACAAAAATATTTAGATATAACTTATACATGTGATGATTTAATAAATGCAAAGACTCCTAATAATTGTTATTTTTTTGATCATTTTGGAAGATTTGAACTTAAGTCAGATGGTTATCCGTATAACATAGAATGGTATAGAACTATGGCTAAAAAATGCGGTCTTACCGATATAGATGAATTAACTCCTGAATTAATAGAAGACTTATTGGAACAAAATTTAATTTTAAGCGAAGATATAACAAATGACGAAATTAAGGAATATTTGCGAAGTAAAGGTGTTTCCGACGATAATATTGAAAATTTGTCGGATAGACAATTAGACGAAATTAAAGATATAAATTTAGTTGGTTTAAATTTTTTGAAAAACTATTCTAAACTGGATGGAGGAAAACGTAAAAAAAGTAAAAGAAGAAAGTCAAAAAGTAAAAGAAGAAAGTCAGGTACTAGAAAAAGCAAAAAAAGCAAGAGAAAGTCTGTAAGTAGAAAATATTGTTTAATAACTTCCCCTAGAAAAATGGGTTTTTCACAAAAAGCTAGTTGTAAAGCACAGGGTTTTCTTAAAAGAACTTCAAAAAAGAATAAAGGTAAATATCTAGTATCTCCGAAATATAAAAAGAAAAGAAGTAGAAGAAGTAGAAGAAGTAGAAGAAGTAGAAAATAATTTTTAAAACTTAATTACAAGTTGTAAAAATAAAAGAACAAAAAGTTTTTTGAGGAGATACTTTTAATTTTTTGATTTTTGGTTTTTAAAAAATATTTTTCAGAATTATAAAAAAATTAAAATTTAGAAAAACAAAAATAAAACTTTTCTGAAAATCAGAAAGTCAGAAATAAAACTTTTCTGAAAAATGTAAATACGGAAAAATAAAATCCACACACACACATCTTTTGTGTGTGTGTTGAAAATTTTTTTCAAAATTCGAAAAAAATATTTTTACTTTAATAATTTATTTTAAAGGTCAAATTGAGGGTCTTAAATTTCGGCGATATTTTGAAGAAAAATATTTTTGAGTTTTTGGTTTTGATTTCTTAATATTTCATAATTTTAAGAAATATTTCTTAAAAAAATAAGAAATATTAAGAAATGTAAATTTAAAGACTATAATTATAATATAAAATGAATTGTCAATATTGCAATAAAATTTATTCTAGCAAATCGTCTTTAAATAATCATCAAAAAACAGCCAAATTTTGTATTAAATTACAAAATACTAATACTAATACCATTTTTGATTGTAGTTATTGTAAAAAAAATTTTACATCAAAATATAATTTATCTTTACATCTAAATATATGTAAAAACCAGACAAAATATAATATAAAAAAAGAAGAAGAATATGAAGATCAACTTGAAAAACAAAAAGAAGAATATGAAGATCAACTTGAAAAACAAAAAGAAGAATATAAAGAACAACTTCAAAAACAAAAAGAAGAATATAAAGAACAACTTGAAAAACAAAAAGAAGAATATAAAGAACAACTTGAAAAACAAAAAGAAGAATATAAAGAACAACTTGAAAAACAAGAACATCAGATTAAGGAGTTACAACAAACTATAGAAAGAATAGTTAATAAAGCAATTGAAAGACCTACTACCACAAATACAACTAATAACACTCTAAATATTAGTTCTAGTATAGATTTTAATGATGTAGATAAAGTAAAAAACATTATTGAGGATAAACTCGATATTAGATATGTTATCGATGGTCAAAAAGGGATCGCAAACTTTATTAAAGATAACATATTAACAGATGATAATGGTGAGTTAATTTATGTATGTACAGACCCAAGTAGAGGTGTGTTTAAGTTTAAAGATACCACAGGTGAATTAAAAAAAGATTTAGAAGCTAAAAAACTTACATCATACATACTCGAAGGTGGAATTAAGAAGAAAAGTGCTGTTATAGGTAATGAATGGTGCAAGGATGATACAGGAGAGTTTGATATGAAAAAATTTACTATATTAATGGTCCCACAACAAAGTATAATGAATTTATCTCAAGATAATAATATTTTAAAGAGAGAACTAGCATCACTTACAAGTTAATTTTTATACTGAAAATAGTGTAAAAATTAAAATATATTAACAACACTTTTCATCCTTTAGTTTCTTCAGCACCTCCTTCAGCTTCTTCTTCAATATTTGCTGTTTTATTTCCTTTTCTAGAAGTACCACTAGCTTCATCGACTATAATCAATCCTTTAGATATAAAAAAATCTTTTATCGAATCGCAAAGTTTATCTTTTGTTTGTTCTATCCAAAATAATATTCTATTTGCTTCATTTTCATCTATACTTTCTAGTTGGTTTTTTAATTTATCTGTATTAAAAATATTTTTAATATATTTATTGTCTTTAATTATTTTCTTTTTATCATCAAACTTTTTTTCTAGTTCTTTTTTCATATCTTTAAAACCTTGTTTTATTTCTGGAATAGGTATTTTCAAGTTAAGTATTACAAGCTTTAAAAGTCCTTCTTTATTCCATATACCTGTACCACAAACACTACCTGTTTTTAGTTTTCTAGAATCACCTGTTTCTTTGTATATTTTTTGTGCTTCTTCATCGACTTCTGCTATAGAAAATTTACCTTTCAGATTAATTTTTCCATAATATCCATATGGATTTTTTTCTGCTTTTGCTATAGTTTTTCTTTTTTGTTTTATAGATCTATTATAAACCTCTATATCATTAGTACTACAATTCTCCCATCCCTTTTCCGTATCATTTAAACATCTTAGTTCATCGCCTATAGAATGTGCATAAAGTAAACTACCCTTAATTTCAGTTAAATCATTTATGCTATATTTATAAAACTCAAGAATTTTATCCCTAAATGCAGTAACAATACCTTTTTCTTTAGCTATAACACTATTTTCTACTATTATAGATATTACATTTTTTGGCAACACAGATAATAACTCTTTAAATTTATCATTATTATCTGTAGTTGATATAGTCTCGATAATAGATGGTATTTGTTTTTGAAAATAAAAGTCTAAAATACTTTCAAAACTGGTATTTGAATTTAATATAGGATTTTGTGTATAATAAGAAAGTAGATAATTACCTTCAACTATCATGTTATCTACTAGAAAATATATATTATTATTTTCGCGCAGATATCTGGGTAAATTATATTTATCGTATATTATAGTATTATTAGTTATAAGTTCTCTTAATACATCCAGAACTTCAAATTCAGTGTAATTTCTTAGTTTGTCAAGTAAATCCTTTAGTTCTATTTGAAAATAGCTTCTAAAAGTTAAGTTTATGATTTCTTTAATCTTATTTTTATCGCCTTGATTATAGTATAACTGAAATGTTGAATAATCTTTCTCATAGAAATCTCCATTCTTATAATAATCAGTTGGTATATCATCGCAACTATACTCACATTCCATATAGTCACAATCTGCTTGATAATTATCGAGACGTACGTTTCTTTTATAGTTTAGAGCGCAATCAAAGGCGCTTTCTTTAATTATTCGTTCAATTCTTTTGATATTAACATCTTTTATTTCAGATCTTTTGTACATAAGAAGATCAACCGAATACTTATAGATAGGTATTTTTTTTCTATTTTCTATTTTAACAGGTACAGCAACATACTGATATATAGTAAAAACAGGATTTCTAACATCAAGAGGCGTATCAATAGGTCTATTTAACTTTTTATTTATTTCTTGTGATAATTTTCTGTAATTGCTAGACTGGTTACTAATATAATTTTCAACATGTATATCTAGACTATCAGCAAGATTTACTATTTGTTCGTTAATCAAGTCGTTATGCGAACCAAATCTATATCCTCTTGCAATTGCTTGTGCTGTCTCGGAATAATTAAAATGAGGAGTTAGAATATGTACTTCCTGAATATTTTTAAATGAATAACCTTCAGATATTAGTCTTGAACCTATAATTACATTAATATATTCTCCATGTAAATTTCTAGGGTCATTAAATTTATTCATAATTTTCCGAATACTATTATCATCTGTATCACTTGTAAATAATGTGTATCTATTTTTTTTATTTTCAAGAGTAGTTGACGCAGTTGCTGGGCTAAAACCAAAAAGTTTCAAAATCAAAGAAAATAATATAGAACCTGAACCATTAACTATAGAGCAATATACAAAAGAAGATTTGCTTTCTTTTGAAGCATTTAAAATATTTTTAATAGTCTCTGCATATTTGGAAGAGAACTCGCTAAGATTTTCCAAACTTTGCGTGTAATTTTCATCATCATCTTTATCAATAATTAAGTCTATAAGTTCTTGTTTTAGAGAATAACTTATTTTTTTTTCACCTGTTAAAGTACTTTTTGATTTAGTAATAAAACGATTAAATCCTTCTTTACCATATGTTCCATCTGGAAACACGAATAAAGAAGCTTCTCTTGAAGCAAAATAATAAGCATCTGCTTTTTTACTGCTCATTTCTTCTTCGTCTTCTTCGTCTTCCTTATCTTCATCTTCATTTTTTTTGTTATTTGCAAATATACTAATACAAACGTTGCTTTGAAATAAACTCATTAATTTTTCATCTACAATAAAATATTTTAAGTTAGAAATATTTTTTTGTCCAACAAATTTTTTTTTAATTTCAGAAGACATACTTTTAAGATATGAAATTTTACCTTTTAATAATTCCTTTAACTCATCTATTTTTTCATCTTTTAGAATGTAATTTCTTTGAAGTTTTGGTACTTCTTTTTCAAAATTAAAATATGTGTCAATAAAACTTTGTTTTACAGGCAATTGCTTATTTAAAGGAACTATTAAGTTAATAATATCAGAAAAATCTATTATACTATCCTTTATCGGAGTTCCAGACATCAATAATATTTTACAATTTTGGACTAAATGAAGCATTCTGTGAAGTTGAAAATATACATCAATCTTTGTATCTATTTTTATATCACCTTTTTCTTTTAGTTTTATATTATGTACTTCATCTATGACTATAATTCTATTTGAAAAATTATTTATTATTGCTTGATCACTCATGTTTTGAACTTTTTTAGCCATCCCATAAAAAGTAAAGTCAAAGTTATAAAATTCTTTAACTAGTTTATTTATACGCGTTGATTTAGTTTTTTCTGTTAGATAGTCAAAATTTTCAGGTATATACTGACCACTTGTGCATTTATTAACTAGTTCATTTTGAAAATTTTTTAATAATCCTGGTCCTCCAGCTAAAATTATCGCTTCCTTAAAAGATGATTTTTCTTTTCTTATTTGTTCTATAGCTCCAACTGCGGCGCACGTGTTATGAGTAACACTAAAGTCGCCTAGTAAATATCGGCGATTACCATCCAAAGTAAATCCGTAATAATTATCTCTTCCAACATGCTTAACTTTTATAGGTGATAATAGATTGTCTTCTGTGTCTTTATACGTCTCTAAATTTCTAAATAAACTTTTAATCGGAATTTTAAGTAAAAATTTACCTTTTATTACTATAGTACTTTTTTCTTTTTTATAAGATGTAAAACCTAGACTTCTTGCAATATAAATAATATTATCGAATATTTTTTGTTTATTCAGCAAATAAGTTATTTCGAAAGAGTTATTTATAAAAACTCCATTACTATCTATTAAACCAGCTAATAAATTAAGCCTATTATTTATAGAATTAAATTTGTACTTATCTGGAACACATTCATAATTATATTTTTCATCTGTTGAAAGTAAATTATATCCAAAACAATAAGGGTGTACATCTACTTTTTGTGTCTTAAAATAAACAGGTACTTTGTAGGCTTTAAGTAAAATTTGTTTTTTCTTTGGTAAATTAAGATAGTCTTTAACTTCTATTTCTAAAATTTGCTCCCAACTAATTTGGGATTTAAACTCTAACGCGTCTCTTTCTTTTTCTATTTTATCAAGTATAGAATCGTTTCTAAAAATATATTTTTTTAACATAAAATTATTATTTTCGAGCCATTCAACGACATATGAGTTATCTTCAAAATACATGTAAGGGTATGTAGGTGCTTTTAAACATAGAATATGTTCTTGATTTACTACATAACTATCGCCTCCATTTAAAGGTGAAATCTCGTACATTTCGTCTTCACCTCTAGCTAGTGATGTTACAATTCTAGGAGTAGAGTCGTCGCCCATTAACATTTCTCCGACTTGAATATCTTGAACCATTTTAATTTCTCCGTTGCTCATAATAATTGGAGTATCGATTTTATGGCATTTTCCGGAACCCATCTCCCATAGTAATAATAATCTGTCATACGGAGTTCTTGATGAAAAAAATCTAGAAATTGTTTCTTGAGCTTTTAACAACTCGCCTTTTTTTGGAAAATCTTCGTAAGGTTCTAATATGTTATCGTTAAACTCTTTTTTTTTAAATACGGCTAGATTAAAATTTTCATTGTACGTGTTTAGAAAATCATATTTGGTATCGTAGTTATTAATATTAGGATATTTTGGTAAAAATTCAGTTATATCTTCTATTAACATTTTTTTATTATATACTACAATATTTAAATTTAAATATTTTATTCAATACAATTACACAAAAGTTAAAGTAAAAATATCAACTCTAACTATGCATTTAAACTTATAACGAGAAAATAAAATTGAATTTAAATATTTGGTTTTCTATAAATTAGAAATAATAACATGAACGATTTTTTACTTTTTGACAAGGCGATGGTTGAGTATAAAAAATTTATGGATGAACAAAAAGAAAATACACATAGAGATAGTTTCGATGAAACTGAAAGTGAAAACATAAGCGATGACGATTTTGATAAAGAAGATTACGAAGAAGAAAATATTGAGATAAAGAATCTAAGTATAAATGAACCTGATACAACATCATCAAAATGTAAACATATAAATATTTCAAATGAAAATGGTTTAACGACATGTTTTGATTGTGGTAAGGAAATTGAAAAAACAATATTTCAGGATAAAGAGTGGAGATACTATGGAAATGCCGATAATAAAAGAAACTCAGATCCTAATAGAGTTCATATTCGAAAAATTGAGGATAGAAATATATTTAAAGATGTAGAAAATATGAAATTTAGCGACAAAACTATATCTTTGGCAAATCAAATTTATTTGGAGGTGACAAAAGGTAGCATCTACAGGGGTAGCTCCAGGAGGAGTATAATTTTCGCGTGTGTGTTTAATTCCCTTAAGGCACTAGGTAAACCGCAATCTCATGAAAAATTAATGAAAATTTTTGATTTAAGTAAAAAGAATGGGCTTAGAGGCCTTAAAATTGTTAATTTAAATGCACGTAAAGATTCTGTTATTCATACAACATATATTACCCCTGCAAATATTATTGATGATATCATGGATAAATTTGATGCTAGTCAAGAACATAAGAATGAAGTAATAAAGCTTTATGATAAGATTAAAAATAAATCGTCAAAAATTAATAGAAGTAGACCGGGGTCTATAGCGTCTGGTATAGTATATTTTTGGATATCACTTAAGAATATAAATATATCTTTAAAGGATTTTGCGACTAAAGTTGACCTTTCAGAACTTACTATTTTAAAAATTGCCAAAGAAATATCAGAAATTTTAGCAATAGTACCAGAATGCTGGTTATAATAATTTTATGCTTAATTAAGCATGAAATTGTTGTTGAATTTTTGTTATTGATTAGATTAATTAAAAAGAAAATAGATTTTTTATATGTTAAATCTAGGATAAAAGACGAATATATGTTTAGTTGGCTGAGTTTATGGTTAAGATAGTGCTTAAAAAATCTAATCTTTTATATTTTTTTCAAAAAGATTTTCAAAAAATGTATAACTTGTGAAAAAATGAAAAATAAAGAAGAATTTCGTAGAAATTTTAAAAACATAGATAGACTAAATGAAACTTGCATATCATGTTATAAAATTAGTAGGAGTAGAAACAGAATAAAAAAATAAAAATAGTTGTATAAATTTTTAAACTACAATATTAGTTTAGAAATTAATTTTTTCTTCGTAAAGGTTACCTATAGGTGAAAATAACTCTTTTTTAAGAATTCCATGATAGTTAAATGTAATTTTGTTAAAATTTTTTCTAAAGTCATTAATACTTAAATGTCCACCATATGCTTGTAATAGTCTCCAATGTGGTGCTGGATATATTACAACTTTATTTAAGTCAATATTTTTATTTTCTAAACTCATTATGTAGTTAAATAATTTAATCAATAACATTTCCGAATATTGATATAGAGTATTATGTGTATTTTCTTTTATAAAAGATTTTACGCAATTGAAAGAACAAAATATACCATCTGTAAAATAATACTCATCATTTTTTATTTCGTATTTTTGGTCTAGATTTTTATCTTTAATTAAATCAAAAACAAATGGGGTAAATTTCATGTTCTGTATTCTTTTGCTTTTTTCGGATGTAATATTTTCTTTGATTATGTAAATATCTTTGGTTACTTCTGAATGATATTTTTTCGTAATTTTATTTGATACATATTTTATGGGGCATCCTATAGGATAGGAGTTAAATGAATGTCTACACCAATAACAACAATATTTCATTAATTCAACATTCATACCAGTTTCAAAGTCAATCATGGATATGTTACATTGATAAAGTTTTTTTGACTCATCTAGAAATGAAATTAGTTCTATAGGTTTATCTAGATTTATATCTGTTAGTTTAGTTGTATTACTGGGATTTGTGTCATTATAATTTAAATTTGAAATCAATTTGATACCATATTTTTCATCTAGTTTATCAATATTAATACCTTTAAGACTGAAGATGTACTTATTTGACTTTCTTTTTTTTATCATGGTTATAAATATTAAAACATATTTTTAAATAAATTCATTTTTTTCTTTTTTTTTTCTTTTTTTGTTTAAAATAAAATATGAAAGAACAAGTAATACAATCGCCAATAGTTAAAGTATTTATATTGTTAATAATTTTAGCTGCTTTTGGTGGTATAATATTTGCAATATCTTTTGCATTTGCTACTAAATGTCCAACAGGACAAACTTGGAATAAAGACCAACAAAAATGTATAAAAACATGTGTAGAAGGTGAAGAAGTATATGATACAGATACAAATGATTGTAGACCATTATGTGGAGATAATGAGGTATGGTCAAGGTCTACAAATAAGTGTCAAAAATGCCCAGTTGGATCAACTTGGAATGAAAATTCTCAAGAATGTCTTTTATACTGCACTGATACTACACAATGTACTATAGAACAATCTTGTGTAGAAGGAAAATGTTGTAATTATAAACCATGTAAAACAATAGCCGGAGATAAATGTTGTCAGACTTGCACACCTGATACTCAAAATACTGGTTATAGTACATGTTGTCCTCCAGAAAAAACATATGTTGAAAATGGTCAAACGAAATGTTGTCCTGGAGGCCAAATATCTAAAAATGGTACAGAATGTGCTGATCCATGCGGACCAGCAGGTTCAAATAAATTATGCAGTTCTAATACTGAATGTATTACAATAAAAAATGTTGATTCAGTAAAAAATCCAAACATATTTAATCAGTTAAATAGCAATAAAGATAATCTATGGGAGCAAAATTCAGATAAAACATATAACTTCTACACTTGTATGAGTAATAAAGATTTATGTAATAGTTCAAACTCTTTTGCAGGTCCAGCAGAAACTGCAAATTTTTATCCATGTTTTGATATGGCAAATAAAGATAAAAATAAAATATTGGCATATACAAAAGATACTATTAATCAGTTTAATTCTACGCTTGGAGAAGGTCAAGGTTATTATTGTAATAATGGAGGAGGACAAGATTTATCAAGATTGTATGGAGTTCAATTAGATACTAATAAATGTGATTATACAAATTGCATAGCTATGTTAGCTAATCCATCTGTAACAGATGTATATTATGATGCGAAGACTGGAAATTGTACTTCAATACAAAGTTGTACTGATAATATAAGTAAACTGCAAACAAGTATAGATAATAAAAATTTAGGATTTTTAGAATCATGTAAAGATTATCCTAATATTGATGTATGTAAAAATTTAAGTGGAGTTGGACAATATTGTGATAATCCTAAAACTGGATTAATTCAAACTAAGGGTTTTAACTGTTATAATTACGTACAACAAAATCCACCTAATATTGGTACAAAAAGTGTAGATGGTAATAATAATTGCGTATGCTATCCAGGGTCTGTAGGAACCACTTGTCAATATAGTAGAATAGTTACATGTAGCGACCATGGTACTCCCGACCCTAATACTGGTGCATGTAAATGTGATATATTTTGGCTCGGAACAAATTGCAATACTAAACAATTATCAACTGATTATTATAACCAAGCATGGATACTTAATTATGTACAACAATTACGTAATACTATAATATCAGCACCAAATGATGTTAAAGTAAATGATATATTTGGATGGGAAAATTTTGTTGTTATACTTATAAATAATAACGGAAAATTTACATATAAAGATTGGAATACGAATGGAACAGGTGGACAATATGTAATAGGAGTATGGGTAGATCCTGATGCAGCTAACCCAAAAAGTAATGCACAAGTAGAAAGACATTTTTTAACTCCAAGACAACAAGGAAATGGACGAGGGGTTTCTTTTCAACTTCTTTCTGCAGGTGGAGGACCTACTTATAATTTAATATTTAATATAAATGATGCTAGCGATCACGGAGGTATTTGGTATCAAATGGGTACAGATCAAGGATATGGACGTACAGATGGTATACCATCCACACCACCACCCGCGCCTATGAGTATATTACTTATTCAACCAAATGTATTTGTAATATATTGTACAAAATATGCAGATGGAACTAATAACTAAACTTTTTTCTTACTCTAAATTTAGATTAAGAAAAACCAAAATATAAATACTATGACTAGTGTTAAATAAAATTATTATTTTTATTTTTATTTAATAAATGAGACAACTTGATAATTTAAATGTTACAGAACTTAAACAAATGATAAAATCTAAAGGGTTTTCAGGGTATTCTAGACTAAATAAGAAGGAATTAATTAATTTTATTTCAAATAATATTATTAAGAAAAAAAAATCAAAAAGAAGAAGTAGAAGTAAGAAAGTCTCAAGATCAAGACGTAAAAAGAGACGTAGTATTGATATGGGTGGATTTTGTACAAAACCCAGTTGTATAGATGACGATAATTCATATTATATAATAAAGGAGGATAAAAATGAAGAGGGAAAATTAAGAAAGCAATTTGAACGTGATTTTAAAGCAAAACGTGATGCAGAACGTAAGCAAGAAAAACAAGATAAGAAAAGAAAAGAAAAATCGGAAAAATTAACAAGGAAAAAAGAAACTAAGAGTAAACAATATTTAGAAAAATTAACAAAGAGAAAAAAAAAGCTAGATGAAATAGCAAATTATATATTAGATACTTTTAACGATTCTTATAACAATTACTTTAACTCTTACAATAGATATATAGATAAAGCCAGAGAATTTAATAAAATGGAAACATTAGATACAAAAAAAATCGAAGATTATGAATATTTTGTTTTTTACTCTATGTTTAATGACTCTAATATGTTAGATGCATTATTCGATCATGTATATGATCGAAGAGATAATTATCAACGAATTTTTAAAGATAAATCAAACGAATTAGTAAAGAAAAAAGAAAAGTTAGACGAAATATCAAATTATATATTAAATAGTTTTAAATATTCTTATGAGAGTGACCTTAACTATTATAATAGATATGCAAATAAAGCCAAAGAATTTTATAAAATAAGAACCTTAGATTCAAAAAACCTTGAAGAATATGAACGTTATGTCTTTGACGCTATGTCTAGTGATTTTAATATTGAAGATTTATTCTTAGATGAGGTAAATGAACTAAAAGATAAATATCTGCTGATTTTTAAGCCTAAAAAATATAAGTATTATTAAAATAAGCATTCATTAATATCTTTTACATTTGTAATAGTAAAATTTTGAATAATTTCATCTAGCTTTGACATTTTAGGTAATAAAGGTATGTTACAGATATAAAGTAAGTATTCAGTAGGATTTGTGGTATAGATTATTTGATGACTCATATCAACCACACAATCTGTACTTATAAGATAAATAATATTGTACTTAGTTAGAGATACAATATATTTTTTATGTTGAACCTCATTGTAATCTTTTAAACTTATTTTGCATTCATATAAGGTATTTTTTGAAATATTTATAAAATCGAAAATACATTTTTCGTATTTATATTGACAGGATATATCTTCGCCGTATTTTTCTTTAAGAATTTCTTCCCAATATTTCTCTTGTCTACTTGAATTTTCTTTTGCTATTATAAAAGAACGCGCGCCTTTATATTCAATACCACCTTCTTTCTTTATATCTTCTATTATATATGGAATATTTGGTAAATCGTATGAATTTATAAATTCTTTAAATAGTTCTCTATTTAATCCAGTTTCAACCTCAAATGTTTTTAACCATTTAGAAGAAGCTTTTATGTCAAAGATATTTTCCTTACCATCTTCTATTCTCAAGTAAATTTTTAGTCTTAGTTCTTGGATTAATTCAAGATAAAACTTATAACATTCTTTTTCGATGTCAGTAAGAGAAATAAGACCTTCATTTTCAATTTCATCGATGCTTTTCAAATTAAAGTAGATATAGTTATCAATAAAATTTTCTTTCTGAATAGGATTTTCAGGTATAAAATAAGTTATAGGATTATATTCGGATACTCTATTGTAAAGATATTCATAGTTAGTCTGAAACCATTCTTCATTTACTAGCCATTTACAATAATCTCTGTCTTTTAATAATACGTCTAGAGTTTTTCCTCTATATTTTCCGAAAGTTATGCTATTTATGTTTAGAATATTATTTTTCATTTTATTTTAAATTATTTATTTTTGTATTTAAATAAAATAAAAATGTATTATGAAGAAAAAGAAGTTATTAACTTGGATAAAAATTTTAATCTCTGTAACTTAGTTGAATATTTGGATATAGTAAAAGGGTTGTCTAATAATAGTTCATCGCCTACAGATACATGGATAATTGAGTTTAAAAATAATATTACTTTTGAAGATGTACCTATTAAGTATGGTTTTTTAAAAATATTTATTGATACTACTTTTTCTGTAACAAAAACACCATCTAAATTAGCTTTAAATTATGAACTAAATATTTACAATACGATAATTAATAAGCTTGTTTTGTATAATATTTGTCCAAATTTTTTAGAATGTTTAGCTACTGGAAATAGATGTTCTTTTGAAGATTTATTAAGAATATTGAAAGGTAAGGTTTATAATTTATCATACACAAGGATATTAACTGACGAAGAATGTAAGAAAAATTTAAATAGGAATATATATTTTATGGTAAATGAAGTACGAAAAAGACCTCCAATTCAAAGTAATGATAATATGCCTATAGATAAAGTTATTGATTACTCAAAATGGCCATATAAATATAATATGATTTTATTGGAAAACATGGAGGGCAATATAACATTAAATAAATGGCTATTTATGCATAGTATGGATAGAGACCATACAGAATTTTATAATATATTATTTCAAGTAGCAGTAGCGTGTTATGCTATGTCTTTGAGTAAAATGGTACATAATGATTTACATTCTAATAATATTTTTATAAAGGACTTAGGTATAGATACATATTTTCTTTATAACATAAATGATACTAAAAAAGTTATAAGAACAAGATATCAGGCACTAATTTATGATTTTGATCGAGCATATCAAGAAACTTTAGGAGATAATGAAATACTTAAGGCACATTCTATATGTAATAAAGGGTCCCAGTGTAATATTTTTGTTGAAAATAAAGACATAATAAAAATAATGTGCTATGTGTATAATATGGTCGATAAAAAATATATCAAAGATAATATAATAAAAATAGTTTCTAAAGATACAACGAATGGTTCACTCTTGAAAAATACATATGATATTACAATCGAAAAAGATGGTGTTATAAAGAAAGAATGTTTTTTACAATATATTGATGATTATGGATCGAAAACTGCAGTTCCTCTTGAGTGGTATAATAACTATAACGATACTTTAAATGTAGTTCAAAAAATTGGTTCAGAATTACCAAATTATGTTGTTGAATTAGTTAATTCTGCAAATAAAGTATTTAATTGTAATAAAGATTTTTTTAATGAAGATGGCACGCTTAATATTCTAAAAGCTACAGAAGCTAAACTAAATACAGAACAAGATTTTAATTTCAATAGAAAAGATACAAGTTTGAAAGAAAGTAATGAAGATTTTGATTTAAGTGAAATAGAAAATTTATCTGATCCACCTTTATTTGCACTAGATTTAGGGAGAAGTAAAAGTAGTAAAAAGAAAAGAAGTAAGAGGAAAAGTAGTAAGAGGAAAAGTAGTAAGAGGAAAAGTAGTAAGAGGAAAAGTAGTAAGAGGAAAAGTAGTAAGAAAAAAAAGAAAAGTAACAAGAGAAAAAGTAGTAAGAAAAAAAGGAAAGTATAAGATAATAGTCAGATTTTAAACCCAATTTAAGGGTTTAAAATCTATAAATATACATGATTATAAAAAAAAATTTATTAAAAGCGTTACTAACTTTACACCTATTATCTGTATTAGGTGTTATATACTCTTTGGTTTATAATTCGTGGATAGGTAATTACAAAGTGTTAAATAAATTTTTACAATTGGAGAAAGAAATATCTGAAACACACATAATAAGACTTTGGATTATATCAATTCAATGTAGATATGTATTGACAGATATCATGGCTTTAAGATTGCAAAGTAATGTTTTTAAAAATAAAAAATATTCAATAAGAGATATAAATAGGCTATTGATAAGAAGATATTCAGGATATCATTTTTTGGAAGGCGTAATATGTTTCTTTATTTTTTATTATAAAGAAAAATACTTGTTTTCTTTGGTATGCTTTATATGGTCATTTATGTGGTCTTTTGGATTATTTTCAAGAAGAATACTATACTATTTAACATAAGACTTATCAACGTGTGTTAACGTCTTCTAGATTTTGATTTTGATTTTCTAGGTTTTGATTTTGATTTTCTAGAAACTCTGATTCTTAATCCTTCTGGAGGCTTACCGGTATAACCTGTCCAATCTACTCTTCTTAAATCAAAAGTTGGGTCATTAAAATAATAATAATAATATGTTACCCAATAAATGTCTTTTTCTGGAGCATCATCACTTCCATCATTTCTTTTTCTTTTAGCTCTAGATTTCTTTTTACTACTTCTTCTTTTACTTCTTTTACATTTACCTGAAATACGACTTCTAGTTTGTCCTTTTTTACACTTCTTAACACATCTACCTGTTGATCTACTTCTAGAATATCCTTTTTTACAAGATTTACGTTTTGGCATTTTTAATTTAAAAAAAGAAAAAAATATTTTTTTATTTTATATGTTTATTTCTTTCTTCTACTTCTTCTACTTCTTTTAATTCTACTACTTCTTCTTCTTCTACTACTTCTTCTTCTACTTCTTCTACTTTTTTTACTTCTTCTACTCCCCATAACTTTTTTCATAGGACTTTTTCGTTTTCTTTTGCATCTTCTTTCTATTTCTTTTTTACTTAATTCAGAAGCTAATTTTGGAGTTCCAGATGTAATTCTTTTTGAAGGTCTACAATAAGGATAATTTTTTTTCCATGTAGCAGAAAGTTTGGATCTTCCGCAAGATACTTTTTTAGGTAATTTACAAACATTAATCCATTTTTCTTTATACCATCTAGAAATACCTTTAGAAGATGATTTTTTACCACTATAAGTTCCTCCTCTTCTTTTATATTCTTTAACAAGCCACCCAGAAGCATAGGCACTAGGCCATACTTTAAATTTTCTTTTAGCTTCGGCTTTAACTTTATTATAAAGTTTTTTATTTTTTGGTATGTTAGCCATATTTATTATATATAAATATTATAAATCTTTGTAATTTTTAACCAAATTTATTGATTAAAAATTATACACTATTTATTCCATATCATCGTCGCCATAATCTCCACCGCATCCATCAGACTTTCTGCGAGACTTACGAGACTTACGAGACTTGCGAGACTTACGAGACTTGCGAGACTTGCGAGACTTGCGAGACTTACGAGACTTACGAGACTTACGAGACTTGCGAGACTTGCGAGACTTACGAGACTTCTTCTTAGACATCTTAGCTAGCTTTTTTGAAATCTTAGACAATTTCTTAGATAATTTCTTTGAAAGCTTAGATAGCTTCATAAATCTCTTAGACTTTCTAGACTTGCGAGACTTTCTAGACTTACGAGACTTTCTAGACTTACGAGACTTTCTAGACTTACGAGACTTTCTAGACTTTCTAGACTTTCTAGACTTTCTAGACTTTCTAGACTTGCGAGACTTTCTAGACTTGCGAGACTTTCTAGACTTGCGAGACTTTCGAGACTTTCGAAACTTTCTAGACTTTCTAGACTTTCTAGACTTGCGAGACTTTCTAGACTTACGAGACTTTCTAGACTTACGAGACTTACGAGACTTTCTAGACTTTCTAGACTTTCTAGACTTTCTAGACTTTCTAGACTTGCGAGACTTTCTAGACTTGCGAGACTTTCTAGACTTGCGAGACTTTCTAGACTTTCTAGACTTTCTAGACTTTCTAGACTTGCGGGACTTGCGAGCCATTAATTTATCCTTCTTGGTAATTTCCTTTCTTTTACCATTTCTAACACGATACATAGATCCATCACTTCTTTTATAGACCTTGTAAAACTTTTCTTTGATAAGAGCGTACATTTTTTATATATTACAAAGAAAAATAAAAATTTATTTTTTTTATTTTTTAAATAAGATTTTAATTATTTTTAAAATAATTAAAATTCAAAATTAAAAAGATACAAAATAAAGATAGAACAAAAAAAATATTTAGAAGGTGTATAAATCAAATTTACTTAAGATAAGAACAACCAAAGTTATTTTTCCATGTGTTATCAATAGTTACATATCCATCTTTGACTTTTTGAAAATCATTTTTTGTAGGAAGAAGTAAAGGTGAATTATCAGGAGTTACATTTGATCCTAAAGACCATATATTACCTTGTTTAGCATAATAATTTTCTGTAATGGCTCGTTGTCCATAATCATATCTTGGATTACCTAAATCTCTAAAAGGATCGTACAAAGATGTGTGAAGACTTGATTGAGATGTCCAATAATTTTTTAAATTTGTAAAATAATTAGGATTGCAATTATTACAAGACATTTTTATTATTACTAAATATTTTAAAAATATAAAAAAAAGAAATCAAGGATAAAGAAGTAAAAACTTTATTTTTATGTAAAAGACAAACATAAATAAAGATTTGCGGAGAAAGATGTTGTATAAAATGAAATTAACCGAAGGTATTTTCAAAACACATATCTAAGTAAAAATATTTATCATCGCTTTTATTATTTAATATATAGTCTAAATATATATCTCCAATATTTTTTATATTATCAAGAATAATATTACCATGAAATAAAAAAATAGATTTATAAGGTGCATCTGATATATATTTTCTTATATAGTATATAAGAATAGTAGAATTGACGTTATAAGGAACTAAAAATTTTCTTTTCTTTAAATTAACATTTTCTTTTGTGTTTATTATAACTGGAACACAATTAGGATGTGTACGAATTATATTTTCTGAATCAACACATCTAATTATATAGGGTACTTCATCTTGATAATAGTATTTTTTTGTCATATTATTTTCAAATTTTTTTGAATACAAACTCATTTTATTTAATGATTTTATTTTTTTAACAATATATAAATTAAATGGATACCAAAAATTCTATTAGTATAAAAAAACGCGCATATGAATTAGGTATTGTATTTAATATTAACAAAGTTGATTTTAACTGGAAAGATTTGGAATATTTTTCAGAGCTTAAAAACATGCTACAATTAAGAAAAAAACAAGATTATCAGGATAAAAAATTAAATTATAAAAAACCAACTTTATTATTAGATTTAGAAAAAACTTGTAGTATTCAAGGTGCTTTGCACCTGTCTATATGTTTACCGTGTTATGATGAAGAATGGTGTGAAGTTAGTGGAACATTAAGGTCGATATCTAAAAATATTTTAATATGTAGACAAAAACTGAAAGTTAAGTTTGATATTCAAGTAACTATTTATATAATACAAGATGGATGGAATAAAGCAACTGAATCTTTAATGGAAGGTGTAAAAAAAGAGTTATTTTGTCCTGATAAGATATGGATAACAAACAATTTACTTAATTCTAAATGCTGCATAATAATACCAAATGGAGGTATATATTATCCTAGTGATTCCGAAGCGAAAAACGAAGGCATAACTTTTCATCCTATTTTTATAACTAAGTTAAAAAATTATCAAAAGTTTAATAGTCATTTACTTTTTTTCTCTTTATGTCATCTTCAAGAACCTGAGTGTGTATTTTTAACTGATACTGGAACTATATATGATTCAGAATGTATAAAAAATATGATAGAATATATATATGAAAATAAAGATAAAGTTGTAGGAGTAACAGCAAAACAAAAAGTTATGGATGAAAGTAGTCGAAATGAGATAAGAAAATATCCTATTTGGTCTAGTAAATTTAAAAGTTATTATTGTATTGAAAATGTTTTTAAAAATATAAACTGGTGGATATCCCCGGCGCCTTTACAAGGATTTGAATTTGAATCTTCTTTTATACTTAATACAGCTATATTTAATATATTTGAAGCCCTGCCTGTATTACCAGGTCCTTGTCAATTATTATGGTGGAGACATTTAAAGGATGTTCTTGATGTATATTTTAAACATTTAAAGTGTGAAGTTGAAAGTTGTAATATTATAAAAGCGAACACATTATTAGTAGAAGATAGAATTTTATCTTTTTATATGATATTTGAAACTTTAGATTTAAAAACATTATGGATACCAACTTCAACCTTTAGTTATGAACCGATGATGACGTGGTCTAGTTTATTAAATCAAAGGAGAAGGTGGATAAATGGTACAATTTCTACATACATATATTATCTAACAAGTAATGAGCAAAAGAAAATATCAGGTAAAAAATGTTTAAAAGCTTTATGGTATTCTCAGTTATACCAGTCTGTTTTTCAAGCTATATCACCAAGTTTTTTTACAATATCTCTTTTTGAAAGTGTAAAATATCTTGAGAAAAATTATTTTTATTTGGAGTCAAACATATATTATATTTTTTATGAATACAAGTTAAATTTTTCAAAGTTAGTAGCAATACTTTACTTTCTATTTTATGTATTATGGGTTAGTTTATCAGTTGTTATTGGTCAACAAAAATTTTATTTTTTTAACGTCATTTACTCTTTTTATGCATTAGTAAATTCAGTAGTATCTTTTCTTATACTATATACACTATTTTTTGAGAATAATTTTATATACATAAAAATAATTGTTGTATTTTTATGGTTTATTCCTCTTTTATACTCCTTATCTTTATCATTTAAATCAGGATATAATTATGTAGCTTACAGTATACCTTTTGCTTTCAATTTTATCCATTATATATGTTTTGTACCTGCATATGCACTTACAAGATTTCATGACATTTCATGGGGAAATAGGGAATCAAATATAAAAATAAGTAATAAAAAATATACAGAGTTTTTATGTTTATCAGTATTAATAAGTGCAACAATTGTGCTATTAAACTTTATAATTTCGGGTATATATCTGTACTTAGTCTCAAGATTTAATAATCAAGATTATTTATATTTAGTTTTATCTGTAATATTATTTTTTCCAATAATAATTCAGTATCTTATTAGTGTTTTATTTTATAGTTGCAAACGTAATTAAAATATTTTTACATTAATTAAAACTGTAAAAATAAGTTGGTATATACCAATTCTTGGAAGTGATTAATGTGTATAATATGTTGATTGTCTTTAAATCTCAATTATTTTTTGATTTAAAGAAAAATTTTTAATTATTTTAAAAATGTATACAATAACACACCCTATATACTTTGAAAATTGTTTTACTCCTGATGAGATACTAAAAATTTTAAATCTTCAAAATGTATTCGAATTAGAAGCAAGTAAAATTACAAGTACTCATGTTACCGATTATAGAATTTCAGAAAATTTTTGGATACCAAAAAATGAAGTTAAATACAGATGGATTTATGATAGACTAATTAAATATATCTCTATCGCAAATAAAACTTATAAATTTAATTTATCTGTTCTGAATGATGATATTCAATTTGCTGTATATAGGTCAGAAAAAAATGGAAACTATTCGTGGCATGATGATATGATAAAAAACGAAGAGTTTAACACAATAAGAAAGTTAAGTCTATCTGTTCAGTTATCAAATGAGCATGATTATGAGGGAGGTGAATTAGAAATTGTAAATGCACCAAATAATTTTATTGCTCCTAAAAAAATAGGTACTATTATAGTATTTCCAAGTTTTTTGATACATAGAGTTACACCTGTAACAAAAGGTAATCGTATAAGTTTGGTATTATGGATGGATGGTCCTCCATTTAAATAAATTTAATATTTATTCCCACTTCTGTTAACATTTCAATTGAATATTTAAAACTTTCTCCATATTTTGGATGGTCAAAATCTGGTTTAGGCGATATTAAAGTATCTATGCCAACCTGTATTAATGACTTTGAACACTCATTACATGGAAAAAATGTAACAACACATATTGAACCCTTTAGTGATACTCCGTTTCTACATGCATTATAAATACCATTTTTTTCAGCATGTACAACATAATTATATTTTAATGGTTTACTCCATCTTTCTTTTGTTTCATTTAGTTTTCTAGGTAATCCGTTATATCCAGCTGATAATATTTGTAATGATTCAGGTGCGATAAATAATGCACAAACTTTTTTGGATGGGTCTTTTGAAAATAAGTCTGCCTGAAAGGAAGCTAATGAATAAAATTTTTTTATTTTATCTTCGTTCATACTTTATTTTTAAATTTATATTTTTAGATATTAATTTTCAAAAATAAAAAATATTAAGTATAATAAAATGAATTTAACAAAAGATATTAATACACAAAATGTTGATAACATTAGGTATCTTATAAATAAAAAAAAAAGGTATAAACCTTTTTTTGCTACTGCAACAGATACTTCTGCTGTATTAACAGATTTAGACCATTTTCCATATACAAGATTTTTTCGCGGAGAATATGAGTCCGATAGACCAATAGTTTTTGAAAGAGAAGCTGGATGGCGTACAACTGAAAATAAATGTTATAAAAATCAAGACCCAATCAAACCTTTAAATAACAATAAAATGTGTTTTGAAGCCGCATGTAGTACTGTTTATCCATGTTATCCTAGTTATGCCGCAAAATACTCGGATAGGGATGCATTTTTAGTTCAGTTAAATAATGCATGTGTTTGTCAATATAGATAAAAAAAATATTATTTAAAGACATATTTATGGTTAAAATATGAAACCTAAAAATATTTTAAGTTTATTTTTGAGAAATAAAGGGTCCTTTTATGCAATTTGTAGGAAGTGTCAGAGAATGGTTTATTGTTATGATTGTAAAAAGTTTATATCATGTGATAATTGCAACGATAAATTATCGTATCAAAAATGTAAAAAACCAAATTGTAATAATTATTGCGGGGGTAGATTTTTGGGTAATGAATAATTTTTAAATCTTAATATAGGATTTAAAAATATTTTTAAGTTGCATTATTTTTTATTAATTCATAAATATATTTTGCATCTTCATAATCTATATTTAGTTCTTCTTTAATATCTTTTATTATTTCATCCTGTATTTTTTCTTTATTCATAAAAATTTGAGTATAGAATTCTTCAGCATCTTTTATTAGCAATGTTATTGCATTTAACATTTTTTCAGACGTGTAAAATGACATTTATATCTTAAATGTTTTTTTTTAAACCTATTAAGATATATAATCAGGAATTGAATTGTGTTCCAATTTATATTTTAAAGTTTCGATTTGATTAGACTTTACTTTCAGTTTTATTTCTAACTTTTCTATTTTTTCATTAAGTTGATTGATTATTTGCTGTTTTTCATCTTGTATTTCTAACCTTTCTATTTTTTGAGTAATTTCGTCGAACATTTTTTCTCTTTCATGATACATTTTTTGTTTTTTGTTTGGACAAAAAATAGTTTGATTTTCATCTTCATATTTTCTTTTTTTTTCTATCATTTTAAAACTCTTTAAATTTTTAATTTTTATTTTTTAAACTTTAAAATTGATTTTAAAAAAATAAAAATACAAAGTAAAAATAAAATACATGTCTAACGAAAAGTCTAACGAAAAGTCTAACGAAATGTCTAACGAAATGTCTAACGAAAATTACAAGGTAGTATCGACACCAATAATGTCTAAAGATGGAGAAAAAATTTGTATTTTTAGTACAACAAAGGTAGAAAAAGAGTTTTATGATGATGATAAATTTTCTAAAATTATAAATGTTAAAGGGACAGTTATGGATAGCGATAAAAAACTAAATAAAAATTTAACTATTAATAAAGCTAGATATTATGATTATGATAAAACAACAAATACAGTAGTTATAAGAGTTGAAGGTACCAACGTACCTGAATTTTGGCTAGAAATTCCTATTGACCTTAATCATATGTATAAGTGGATTAAATACAACGATGATATTGATTTGTAACATATATTTTATTAAGCTTAATTTAAGTTTAATAAAAAAAATATTTAAGATAAATACGAACATAACTAAAACTACTCTAATTGGATTTTTTATTCTGATTAGAAACCTTTTTATTTTCAGCAATTTTACTATATATATCATACACATCTATAGTTGCTTCTTCTTGCTTTTCCATGATAAAAATACCTATATTTATATTTTCATTTATAATAGTATCTGCGTCCATTTTATTTAAAAGAAAATAAAAAATTACATAAAATATTTATCTGTACCTGAGTTTGGAGATAGTTTCTTTAAATAGGATATTTCGAATATAAATATTTTTATGTTCGTCGGTTTTATATTATTTAAAATATATTTTTAAATAATAAATGAGTTATGTTAACTTACCACCTGGAAGAAGAAGAATGTTAGCTTATTCTAACTATATAAGAAATAGACGACAATTTAGTGTATCTCCTATTCAAATATTTAGGTACGATAGATCCTTTACCAATTCAATATTTTTAAATTACGACTATTTAAGTACTTTAGAGAATGTTAAAATTGGTTTGATAAATAAAAAAATTTTGTTGAATACAAAAGTAAGTATAAATAATAAAGAAGATTTTTGCGTTATATGTCAGGATAAAATAAATGAAAATAAAATAATAAGAACTTTAAAATGTCAGCATTCTTTTGACCTTGATTGTATAGATAACTGGCTTGTTGAGAATAAAAAATGTCCAACATGTAATAGAGAAATTTAATTTTTTTATTTTACCATAATATAAAATGGTCTGTTATATTAGTTTTTTTATTTCTGTTATGTTTATTGTTGGAATGGTATATTTTAATACTGAATCTTATAACAATAATACTATTCAAAATTACAAAAATCAACTTCCACCAGAGTTAAAAGATATTTATGAAAAGATTACACAAGAAAGAATAAAAATCTACTATCAAGGATATGCACTCGGATTATTTTTATCTTTAGGTATAATCATATATAACTATAAAATTAAGCAAGAAAAGCTATCTTTGTTTTCAATGATATGTATTGTTTTAGCAACAAGTTTTGTTGTTAATTATTTTTATTACACTTTATATCCTAAAACCGATTGGATGTTAAATCATATTACAGATCCTTATCAAGTAAAGGTGTGGTTAATTATGTACAATAACATGAAAAAATACTATCATACAGGGTTGTTATTGGGATTGATATCCGTGGTTATATTAGCAATAGCTTTTAGATGTTGATTTCCAAATGTATTTTCGTAGCATACATATACGTATAAATAGTTATCTTCTTTATCTTTGTATTTGGTATACAGATAATCAATAGAGTCTTGAGGCATAACTAATATATTGTTACAGAATAAAAATAATGCTTGGCTTGGATTTATTTTATTGTTAGACATTATTCTAATAGTATTTAGAAGATGCACGCAACTAACATTTCTTGGAACTAAAAATTTTTGCTTTGTTATTAGTTTAGATATTTCTTCTGATTTATCTATAATAACAGGAATATAATCTGGATACTTTAATAAAACTCTTTCAGCATCTGCTTTTCGTTTTGAAACTGGAACAGAATTTTTATACAAACCCATTTTTATTTTAATTCAAGAATAAAATTTTTTGTATTTTATATAAATAAAAATGATTACTGATAATCAAATAATGTTAGTTATCGCAAACTCAAAAAATATTTTAACATTATCTTTGAAATTTTGCAATAACATACAATTTGTAATATCTTCAGACAATATAAAAAATGCAAAGCAGTTTTATCATAATCATAATGTTGATTTAAAGAATAAATTAGTGACAACATTTGATACTGGTTTTGACCCTTATGCATATTCTATTAACTATAACAAATATGATAGTGTATTTCACTCTTTAGTATTCTTTTCTAAAATAATTAACAAACAAATGTCTTTAAATAGCAAAAAAAAATACAATATTACTATATGTGTTGAAAAGAAACATGTTAAAAGAGTTCTTATTATGGCTTCGTATATTCTAAAAAATGTGAATGCAATAAGAATATTACATATAAGTACTGACCCTGTAACTGAAGATGATAATAATTTTGAAAAAAATCAGTTAAAGATGTTTTATCAAAGCTTTTACTATCATTAAATTTTTAAAGTTAAGTTACTTTAAAAATTATATTTATACAAAATTTTTTTTTAAAAACATAAATGCTAAACAAAATAAATTTACAACCACACTATCATTTAGGTCAGCACTATAATTGAGCTCTTCTTTTGGTTCATAATTTAAAAACTCAACTATCTCATTAAACTCAGTTATATTAAATTCTTTTTTTATACTATTAACAGACTTTATATTTGCAAAATTATTTGTGTAACTCCAAATTACTTTGTTTTTATAAATATCTGAATTCAAAATATTTTTTATATCCTGTATCAAATCTTTTTCTGTAAGCTCAGTTTCACAGGCATATCTTTCTTCTTTTTCCATTTTTTTACATTTTTCTAAATTATTAGCTACGTACTTATCATATATAATCTCGCACTTTATAGGAGATACAATATTAATTATCGAGGCTTGTTTTATTTTCTTATCCTCATCCTTAATTATATTTACGAAAATAGTCTTTGAAACATCAAGCATTTCGTTCTTTTTTGTAACTTGATACATCTTAGCCATAAAAGAGTTCATATTATAAATCAAAATATCATTTATCAGCAATTTTCTTAAAGTTAATATTTTTTTAGTATCAAAGTAATAAGTCACTTTGCTATTTTGAAAAGGATTTAACAAATGTAGTCTATACCATGTTTTACCGCAACATAGAGCATAAATTATTATCTGTAAACTAGCATCATCAATCCATTCTCTATTTTGAGAAGCTTTAATCTCATATATAGACATAGTTTTTTCATCATCATCTAAAGCTGTTGCATCTGCAATACCGGAAATATATGGCATTAAAACAGGTGTTTGAATTTTTAACTTTGTATCGCATGGTTTAATCTCATGTATCTTTGGTTTTAAATTTTTCCAGTAATTTTTTAAGTTGCTTGTTAATCCATCACTTAAGTTTATAAATATTTTATTGCTTAAAGCAATATGTACTTGAGAATACAAATATATACCATCAAAGTGGTTTACATTATTAAATTCTTTCGAACTAATATACAGGTTATACTTAGCTATATTATTTTTTATTCTTTTTAAAATATGACAATACATAGGATTATTTTCTATTTTTTTATCCAAAACTATATGAGGCCAATAATTTACCCAAGTTGAAGTTATCAAATTTTCTATCAGCACTCCGACAAATGCTCTTTCTTCTTCAGTAGGAATTGGAGCAGCTTTATATGTAACATCGCTATCAAACATTTTTTGAAAATTAAATGGTTTAATGTACTCGCGTAGTTTTATTCTTGTATCGTATTTAATTACACCAGCTCTGATTAATTCAGTAGGACAGTGTTCTATATCTATATAATCTGAGAAAGTAAATTCCTTAAGAGTTTTTCCATCGCGAATCCTTTGTTTATTTGGAAGAGGACAATTTTCAAAAAGATTTAAAACTCTAGAAAACTTATCTTCATATGCGGGTACATATATTATAACTTTCTTTTTAGCTCTTGTTAATGCAACAGTTATTAAATTTACTATTACATCATCTGATAAATTTATAAAAGCTCTTTCTAAAGGAAAAGTTAGAAAAATAATAACATAATCACGTTCTAAGCCTTTAGAAGAGTTAGCAGTAGTAAGAAAATATGCGTCTGGATCTAGTTTTTTATGATTTAGATTTACTTTATATCCATTTTCGCTCATAAATCTTCTAATTCTGGCTATGTCCCCCATAGCTCCTTTAACTGTTATAGCAGATGAGAATGTAAGTATCATGGTCTCTTCTGGAGAATGCTTGTCTAAAAATAACTTCAAATCCTCAAAAATATGCGTATAAGAATTTAATCTTTTCCATTCTATATCGGCATTTGAAATTATATTTTGTGATTTCCAACTTTCTATGGTATCAACACATTCAGGATAATATATTTTTAATGATTTTTTTAAACTATTTAATATAGCCGGATTTACTCTAGGAGTTATGTGCATAGAATATTTAAATGCATCATCTCCTGTATGTATATTCATAAAGTACCATAAAATACTTTCTCTTGGTTCTTTTTGAATACTTTGAAAAATATCTCCAGCAAAAACAAAGATTGTCTTTGGATAAAAAAATTGTAAAATATCCAAAGTTGATTTTTCTAAATCTTGACACTCATCTAGAAATATTAATTTAGGTTGATAAGATAGTGTCTCAGTAAACTCTTTATTAAAACATAACTCATAAACAAACTTTCTTTTACCTTCAAAATTTGGCAAATCTAAATATGGATACTTTCCTATCTTACATATCTCATAAATTATACTATCAAAGGTTCTTACACTTACTTTAGATGATATACCAAAGTCCTTTAACTTTCTTTTTATTTCATTTTTTATACTTATATTAAACGATATAAATAATATTTCTTCTGGATTAAAGAGTTCTGTTAGAATACCTCGGATTAACATACCTAATAAAATCGTGGTTTTTCCAGCTCCAAAAACGCCCTGTATAATGTAAAACTTTTTATCAAACTTGAGAAACTCGTCAATAATATCTTTTTGGTCTTTTCTCCAAGTAAAATTCAGTACATTCTTAAAATTTTTAATTCGATCCACATATTCATCTCTATTTTTTAGACAATAAAACCCTCCAGTCTTCTTTAAAATATCTTTCATTTCAGAAACCTTAATGCCATCAATATCTTTTTCGCGAAGGAGTTTAATCATCCTGATTAGTTGATTAAAATATCAAAATATAATTTTAAAAAATCAATTTTTTAAAATTATTTTGGCTAGTTAAAATCTAATTTAGTAAATATAAAAAATTTCTCCTGGAGTGTTTTCTTCATTAGGAGCTTCTAGTTTTTTGAAATATATATGATAAACTATATCAGGTACAGGTTTATCTCTCAATTTATTGAAACCAGTTCCATTAACAAGAAAGTAGAATACTTTTATTTTATAATTATGTTTTTTTGCTTTTTCGTAATATTCAACTCTATTTTCTTGACTAGGATTAGTAGAATCAATTACGATAGAAGTACCACTTAGTAACGATATATCAAGCTGTTTAAGTAGTTTTTTGCGTGATCCTAATTTGTCCTGTTCAATATGAATGCAACAGTTTAAATAGTTGTAATAATATGTGCTTTTTCCGCCACCGGGCATACCTACAAACACAATTAATTCTTTTTCATTTTTAATCGAAGGAGTTATCGAAGATCCAAAAAAATCTTCTGGGGATTTTATTTCGCAAGCATTTATTTTCTCACCAAATAATCTATCACTATCGGAAAAATCTTGTGGTCTACCTAATGCATCTCCAACAAATATAACATTTTTTATAACTCTATCTTTTTTGAAAAAATTCCACATACCTGTCTCTGGTTTTCTAAAATTATCTTTTTCAGTTGAAATAAATACAGATACAGGCAAATTTAATTTGTCGATAAATGTCTTTAATCTTTCAACCTTATTTTGTTTTTCTTTATTTGTTTTTGCATATTGGTTTGTAAATATTACAATACTATATCCGTCTTTTATTATTTTTTCTAAAATTTGTTTTCTATTTGGAAAAATATAAATATCACTTGCTTCTTTGGGAAATAAATGTTTTTCATTATATGTTAATGTCCAGTCTAAGTCAAATGCAAAGACAAATTCCGAACTTACATATTCTGTTGGCTCATAATAAAATATTGTTTTATGTTGTTTAAAAGTCACTTTACTCATTACAGTCTACTATATTTTTTCATTTATAATTATAAATAAAAAAATCATTTTTTTTATCAAGCCCCTCTACAAATATGATTTTTTAAATTATCTTTAGTTGTATAAAATATACCACATTTAGAGCATGAAATATAATTCGTTGGTTTATAAGTCTTGATAAATGTTGTATACTCTTTGCAATTATTAATATGTCTATTTAAACTAGCAGGCGTTCTTTCAAATTTTTTACAAGCTATACATTCGTAATAAAAGTCCATTTATATTATAAATAAATTTTTTAAATTAATTATTGGAAATTATATTTTATTCTTTCTAACATAGTATCCGATATTTCATTCGGCATTACAGGTACATATTTACTTGTGACATTCATAAAGAAAAAATACTCTATTAATCCCGTTATAGAAAAAATAATTATATTCATAAGTAAAATATGACCTATACGAATATCGTATCCCATATAATACTTTAAAAAGATAATTATACCAATAAATAAAAGATATCCTACTATAATAACTATCATACTCCCTTTATACAATCGTTCATTATTCTCTTTAATTTCAGGAACTTCCCCTTTAGAATTTTTTACAAGTTTATCTGCAATATCATTTATAGTATTCCAATTTATTTTGATATTGTATTTTTGGGATAATTGTTTGATATCATTTAAAAAAGTATTTGTATTATCTGAAACTGAATTTGTAATTGTATTATCTAAAGATTGTTTTTCTAGTTTAGAAATATATGCAAAGAAAAATATAGTTAAAAAAGTAAATAAAATAAGTACATGTAAAGCTACATCTAAAGAAAAATTCAAATTATGATGCATTTTTTATTCTATATAAAATAACTTTTTTTAATTTAAAAAATAAAAAATGATTTTAATAATTACAATTTAAATACAAAAATATATTTATAAAAAAATGACAACAGAAACTACTTTTACTGCTGAAGAAAACAGCAATTTAATTTCAGAAACTATTGTTTCTTCTGGTTCTTTAACATCAGAAATTACGCTAACAAGAGAAAATATTGAAAAATACCTTTCAAATAAGGTCAAATTAATTAATTCACAAGATGGTCTTGATCAGTTTTGTTACACTTCATGTAATAAAAATGATTCTAACATGATAATGGAGTGTAGAGGAATTGTTTTTGATAAAGATACTTTGATATCAAAATGCTTTCCATACACTCTTGAATATACAGAACAAGATGATGCAGAAATTAAAACTTTGAACCTTGATTTAAATAGTTGTCAATTTTATACCTCTTATGAAGGTTGTACTATTAAAATGTTTAATTATAATGATAAATGGTATGTTTCTACTAATAGAAAGCTGAATTGTTTCTTAAGTAAGTGGGCTTCTAAGGTATCTTTTGGAGATTTCTTTGTAGATGCTTTAACATACCAATTTGAGAATAATGAAAGGTTGCGTGAAAATGTTAAGTTTGAAAAAGGGGTAGATAATCCGATTGATGTATTTACAACTGCTATTTTGGATAAAAACAAACAATACGTATTTTTATTATTAAATAATTCTGAGAATAGAATAGTATGTGATAGCCCAGAGGCGCCTACTATTTTTCATGTAGGAACATTTTCAAATAATGATGGAAATTTTGTTTTATCTATGGATGAAGATATATATATTCCTTATCCAGAAAGACATTCATTTTCAACTTTGGAACAAATTTACGACCATGTATATAAGACTGATTATCAAAAAACTCAAGGAATAGTTGTATTTGCTCCAAATAATAAGCAATATAAGATTCTAAATTTGGAATATAGACAATTATACGATGCACGTGGAAATGAACCAAGTATCAACTATAGATATTTGCAGGTACGTATGGATATTGATAAAAATAAAATGTTAAGATATTTATATCCGACCTTTAATTCTAACTTTGAGGAATATGAAAATTATTTATACGATACTGCTAAGCTTATTTATCGATCATATGTAGATAGATTTATAAATAAGAAAAATGTAACATTACCAAAAGAAGAGTATCGTATTATGAGTGCAGCTCATACATGGTATCTCTCAAATAGAGACGAGAATAAAATAAGCTTACTAAAGGTGATAGACATTATGAACGAGCAACAACCTACACTTTTAAATAGTATTATTAAAAGAATTAAGTTAGAAAATAAAAAAAAGTTGATGGAAAAAAATGAAGTTAAGAAGCATAAGAGATTACTTATTTAAAATTTTAAATATTTATTTTTATACTCGATTTTTGGGTATAAAAATAAAAAATGATTTTTTTTACTAAAATTGGATGAATTTTATATTAAGATGAGTAAATTAAAAATTCATGATTATTCTATTTATGAGAGTGTAGTGGCTTATGATTGTTCAGGTTCTACTGACAGTAGGTATGGTGATACAAAGTTTTATCATACTAAAACACAAGATATAGTAAAAAATCTAAATATAGAAACCACTTTGTTTATAAGATGGGACGTTAGCTATGATATAATCTCAAAGGAAGATTTGAAAGATATTAATATGAAAGAAATGGGTTTTGGAGGTACTTCACCTGTTAATCTCTTTAGTTTTATTAAAAATATAAATTTTAAAGGTCATCTGATATTCATATCGGACGGACAAATTGATAATTCGAGTGCTAATATATGCTCTGATATTCTATTTGATTATAAATTTAGTAAGGTAAATATATACCTAATATATACAGGTGGAATTGTGAATGAATCTGTATCATGCGCTATAACACGTAATAGTCCACATGAAATTGAAATATATAAAAATAAAGAATATTATAATGATCCAATTCTTATTTCTGTGACTAATAATGATTTTAACATGGTTAATAATTTGGATTCAATATCAACTATTGAAAAATTTATGGAACAAAAAGACACTTTAAAGAATGTTTTATTTTCTATTAATACTGGAACCAAAGGTAACAAGATTTTACATTCTAAATTAGTAGAACTTAAAAATAAACTAATAAAAATAGAAAGCAAAAGTTATGCGAAAAATATTAATGACCCTGTTTCGCGTTTAATTGATAGTTTTGAAAAACAAAAACTCTCTTTATCAATTTTAGATGAAGTGTGGAAAATGTATTATAAACTGGATGATGATAACGAAGATGATAACGAAGATGATTGGAAAAAAGTAATAGACAAATTTATATCATGGTGTTCAGGTACTCTATCAAATGCCTTCGACAGAAATAAAATATCAAATAGAGAAGCTAAAGCAATAATAACACCTGTATTTCTGCCAGAGAATATCCAAATATTAGAAGAACAAATGGACAATTTAAAGTTCACATGTCCTATAACTTTGTCAGATTCAACCAATATTATTGTTTTAATGAAAAAAACACATTTAAATGTGTTTAATAATTTACCTACCAATATAAAAGATTCTCTAATTAATTGTCCATTAAATGCACTTAAAAATAATGATATTTTAAATTACATTAAATCATTATTTGATTGTGTTATAAGTATAGAAGCATATAAAGAACTAGTTGAACATGGTATTTCAGATTCTAGTCCTTTAACAAGAGATGATATTTTTGGCGGATTATGTCTCGGAAAAGATAAGAGTCATGTTAATGCGACCAATTCTACTTTAAGATATATTTTAACAGGTGGAAAATCTCTTGGCAATATAGATTTATGGTTTGCAATATTATACTTTTTGATAAAACGAGGTCATGTTGAACATTTAAAAGAATATCTGCCAGCATTTGAAGAACATATGAAATTTAGACTCTTGAAAAGTAAGAGTTATATGTGTTTATCTGGATTACCTTCATATCCAACATATTCAGTACCTTTAGGACTTGCGATGTGGTGTTCAATAATGGCTACAACTTCAGAATTATCATTAATGAAAAATGCTTCTTTTGATCCACTTAGAATGCATTTAGCTTATTCTATTGATATTATTGAGCTTTTAAATATTTTAAATATAAGTGTACCTAATAATCTAATTGAACATATAAATAGACTAAAAATGTTAAGAATCTTTTTACAAGAAGTAAAAAAAGGAAAAGACGATGCTTTAAAATTAAAGAACCAAGTCGAAGCCCTATTTTATAATGCTATAGAAACATCCGAATTATGGGTGTTTATTGATGGAACACCTTCAGAAGAACAAATCAATAAAGTTAAAAGTCGATTACCGAAAGTATGCGAAAATTTTAGCAATACAGATATTAAGTATATTTTAGATATTTGTGATAGTAATAAAGCAGAAAGTGACATAAATATTTCTTATAGATATACCAATCGAAAAAATATAATTACTAACACCAAAACTTGGGATTTTACTAATGATGTTCCTTCAAGCACCATACGTATTTGTCCCGAAACATGTAGACCTTATTACAATGTTGCCGATAAAAATGGATTTAAATCAACTTGGTTAGATCAAGCAATAAAAGTGTATGGTTATAATCTGTTTTCAACAGATAACTTTTATGGACGATATATTTCTGAACATAAACAGTATCCATCAAAATCTAAGTTCTTAAACTATATATTTTTATACTATTATACAAGGGGTAAAATGACATTACCTATATGCATTGAACAGTTTGTAGATGAAGTACTTGACGATTATCAAGATATTATGATTAATATATCTCCAATTGATTTTGCTGAAAGATGGACAGAAAGCATACATATAAATGTAAGAATGGGTATGGAAATGGAAAGAAGAAAATAAAATTGATTTTTTATTTTCTGTCTTATAACACTAATATTATAATATCATGGAATTGTATGTTAATTTAGATTTACATAAAAATAAAAAATATATTCCCGATGAATACAAAAAATTAATGCTTCATATAGCTTTAGAAAGAGCTGATAAAAACAAAGATTGGATTGTGTTCAAAGAATTATTTAAATTATCTCCAACATTTCTAAAATCTCACTTGGTTATGACTTCAATATTTAATTATAACTATCTTAAGTTATCATCCGAGGAGCAAAATAAATTGTTTAAAATATAAAATATAAAATTGAAAATTTATTTATAAAGAATATAACTTTATAAATATAACTATGACATCGGCTTTAGTAATTGGAGATCAACACTTTAAGATAGATAATTTACATCTTATACCTAAATATATTCAAAAAATAGGTAATATAATTCAAGAAAAAAATCCTACTTTTGTAGTATTACTTGGTGATATGTTACATACTCATGAAAGAATTCATACTTTGCCTTTAAATAAGGCATATGAATTTATTGATTTTGTACGAAAATTATGTAAAACTTATATTTTAGTTGGAAATCATGACCATATAAATGGAACACAATTTTTAACAAATAATCATTGGTTAAATGGATTAAAAGAATGGGAAAATATAATTATAGTAGATGATGTTTACGAAGAAATTATTAACGAAAAAAAGTTTATATTTATGCCTTATGTTCCTGCTGGAAGATTTTATGAGGCACTTGATACTTTAGAAAGTGATTGGAAAGATGCATGCTGTATTTTCGCTCATCAAGAATTTTATAATTGTAAAATGGGTTCTATTTTATCTGTTGAAGGTGATAAATGGCCTTTAGAATATCCCAATGTAATCTCTGGTCATATTCATGATAATCAAACATTACAAGAAAATATTTATTACCCAGGAAGTAGCCTAGAAGTTTCATATGGTCAAAATAATTTTAATGTAATTGCATATGTAGAATTTGAGAATGACAATAGTTATACTTTAGAGGAGTTAGAGTTAAATATGCCTCAAAAAAAGATTGTTTATATTGATATTGAAAATATGGATGAATATAAACCTCCAATTGACACAGAAAATCAATATAAATTGTCTTTAAATGGGGATTATAATGAGTTTAAAAGCTTTAAAAAAACTCAAAAATACAAGGATATAATTAAAAAAGGAATAAAAATTGTCTTTAAACCAAAAAAGAAAGATCTTAAGATTAAAAATGAAAAGTTGGCAAAAATTATCGATAATAATACAGGAAATTTGGCTGATTTTTCTAAAATCATTAAAGAAATAATTGAAGAACAAAATAACTCTTATTTAAATGATGTTTATAATCTAGTCATAAATAATACGATAAAAAAAGAAGAAGAAGAAGTTATTTTTGTATAAAATTTTTTTATATAAAAAAAATAATTTGAGTTATATAATAAATAAAAATAAATGTCTTACAGAAATAATATAACTATGATAGATGATTTACCTGACATAAGTGATTTTGAAGATTCAGGCAGTATGGGACTTTCAATGATACCAGATAGCGCTAAATATCAAAAATTTCTAAAAAATACTAATAATAACAATTTACCCGCAAATTCGGGTATGGGTATGAGTATGGGTCAAGATTCTTATAAACTTGGATATCATAATGTTAATCAAGGAAGCTACATAGATAATATGCCTAATTCAAATATGTCTAGTATGTACCCACCAAAATTTGGTTCTTCTGGTGGTTTTGCCCCAGAATCACAAATGATTTATGAACCATTTGATAATTTAAATTGTAGAGAAATAGCAAGGCATATAAACAATTGTGAAATATGCAGTAAAATTTACAATAAAGACAATACTTTCCATATTATTCTTATATGTGTTCTAACTATAATATGTATTTTATTGCTCAAAAGAATTTTAGATGTTTAATTTTTAAGCTTTATTTAAAGTTTAAAAATTATTGTAATGTAAATAAATAAAGAGTTTTATTTACATCTCCCAAAATCTCGTCTCTGATATTAAGAAGGTCTGTATTTTTAGTAGTTGAACTTAAATATGTAGGTAAAGTATTAGATAACCAATTCTTAAATGATTCTAGAACTTTTACTATGCTTTTATCTGTTTCAATAGTAAAAGTAACAGACTTTTTAGACAATATTAATTTCCTATTTTCACTACCTTGCATAGTTTCAATAAATTTATCTAAATTTTCTGTTAAAGAATTTACTAATCCATCAGAAGCAATATGTCTACTATAAGAGGTTGTACCGGCCCAATGATAAAATTTTAATTGATCTCTGACACATGTCATGTGTAATGCAATCTCACCGATATTTGACATTTATATTAATTAAGAAATTTTTTTTTAAATTCAAAATTTTTTTATAAAAATAAACTTTAAACTGTACAAAGACACTTTTTACATATAAAAAATGAATTATTATTTTTAAATATTTAAAAATACATATAATTTGAAAATGAGTATCGTGGATAAATTTTACGAGATTTTACCAGACCATATTGTATTTAAAATTTTGAATTTTAAACCACATAATAACGCTCTTCTTATAAAAGAAGATATAGAAGATATAGGACATAAATATAAGGATTATTATTCGCAATTATTTGTGTATAATCGTCTTCTTCATAAAGGAAGAAGAAAAGCAATACAAAGAAAAAACGAGCTAGATAAAAAAATAAAATTAGCACATCTTGAACGTCAAGAGCTTATAAGCATAATTCTTGAACAACAAATGTTATGTCATGATTCTTATTTTTGTAAATCACTAACATTCAGTAATACTTTGGATAATTGTTATGATGATGATGACTTTGATATATTGAAATATTCCAACTATACTTTTAAATGCCCTCATTATGAAAATATAAAAAATATAGAAAATAATAAAAGAAAATGTGAGATTAAAATAAAAGATTATGAAATAGAAAAAATATCTGTAGATAAAAACATGAATATGTTTTTAAACATGAAAATTGAAGATGTATATGAGATTAGTGATATAGTTTAATTTTTTAAACTTAATTTTAAGTTTAAAAATACTCTAGTTTATAATGTATCTATTTTCTTCTAAATTATGTCTTTAAATCAGAATAAATTGTTTATCCAGTCTTTAGCTAACTCTTCGTAATTTTGTTTTATAGCCCAATTGTATGCTTTTTCAATTAAATGTTCTTTCATTGAAGGTTTACTAAGAACAAAAAATAATTTGCGAATTAACTCATCTATATTATCTTTAATAGGATGTGAAACTAAAACACCTTTTGTTTTTACTATTTCACCAAGACCACAATAATCAACACTTACAACTAAACATTTTGAAATCATAGCTTCTAAAGCAGTTATACAGTAAGTTTCTGGAAAATCTGTTGGATAAAGAAATATATCTGATTTTAAAAATTCAATAGCTAATTCTTCTTGAGATACTCTATCATGTAAAAAAACATAATCCATACTTTTTATTTTTTCCATGGTATCGTAATCAATATCATTTACTCTGACAAATAAATATAAAGTTGATTCTGGATATTTTTCTTTTATTTTTGGAAATATTTTAATCAAAGTATCCAATCCTCTAAAAAAGCAGCTAGAATATATAAACCTATATGGAATTTTTTCTACTTTAGAGTTAAATCTACTTGGATTTATAGCATTTCTAGATAGATAAATAAGCTCATTTGGTATTTCACAGTGTTTTATAATGTTATTTTTTTGCCAGTTTGATATAGATATAACTTTTTTAAATTTTATTTTATGTGTTTGAAAATTTTTAGTATTTTTATCTGTAATTATAGGTAAGGTATCATGTACCCACAAATACACTCTTTTAATATTATTATAGTAGCATAAATTTGAGGTGTGTCTGCTAACTATAAGATAATCAATAGTGTATTTTAATGCAAACTCCGAAAAATATTCGAAATCAATATATTCTATACCATTTGTATCTATTCCTTCATAATTTATTTTATTATTTTTATCTTGAAATGACCCAAAAACAAATACTCTATAATCATATTTACTAAATTCTTTTGCTAAATTTAAAGCCATTATTTCTGAACCTGAAATATGTTTATCATTTACATTTATAGGATTCCAACAATCAACTATATCTCCGATATGAATAACTAATGTTTTACTTTCACTTAATCTAATCGATGAAATATCCTGTGGATTAAGATAATATTTTATATTTAATAATTGCTGATTTGTAGGAAATTTTTGTAATAGAATTTTTAAGGGTATTACAGCTAGGTCAAACTTGCCTAATAATATTTTAACTTCAATATATAAATAAGGTATAAAAAATTCATATATATCATCTTCTATTATATCTACAACATCCGGCTTATTTTTTCCTATTATACTATCCAATATTAATTCAGCCATTTCAATATTATTTTCAAGTTTATATACTAAAGCAAGTTTATATTGTGCTTCGTATCTATCCAAAAATATTTTATTTTTTATAAGAGATAAAAGTTCTTGAATAAATTTTTTATTATCTTTATGTTTAAATTTATACTCTAAACAGATTCTATTGTATATAGAAGAATAAAGATAGTTGGGATGTACAACATTAAGATTTTCTACTTTCTTATAACACTCTATTGATTTATCTACTTTATCTAAAAAATTGTATGTTATAGCCATATAGTAGAGTATTCTAGCATTATCAGGATTATCTTCTAAATCTAACAATAAAAAATCAATATCTTTTTTAACTCTATTTCTTGTTCTACTAGTATGCTGATTTGATTCTATATCTTTTATAAAGATATTTGTATCTCTTATATCTGCAAAATTATAAGTATCTATATCTTCATGTACTCTATATTTATACCTTAAATTTGCAGACGTTCTTGTTATTCTTTTTGAGTAGTAATCATTTGAAAGACAATAACCGTTAAAAGTGCCTACTTTAATTCGAATGCAATCATCATTCTTATTTGTTAAAAACTTTCTAAGTTTATCTCCTCCCATGATAGTATAACTATCATCTAAAACAATAGTATACTTACACTTTTTACTTGATAGTTCTAACGACTTGTTTCTTGCTTGAGAAAAATCAATAAATTCTCCATGGTGTAATTTACCAGGAATATCTCTTAGTTCTTCTTTTATAATTTCACATGTATTATCTGTGCTACCGGTGTCAAGTATGGTCCAATAGTCTATGTATTTTTTATTTTCTTTTAGGCATTCTCTGAGTACTTCTCCTGAATTTTTTACTATCATTACTAATTCTAAAATGTTTTCTTTATCGGTCATATTTTATTTTTGGTGCTTTATTTTTAAATAAATATTGTAAGGAAAACAATTTGGAAATTTAAAATAGAAAAATTGATTTTTTTTATTTAAAATTTGATTAAGTTTAAATTGGTGGATAATGTCTGCTATAACTTTAACTTTGGGTGACCAAGCTGAAAATCATGTTGGAATGGAACAGATTGGTACTTTATGTACTGAGGGGTTTTTACCTAAAGATTTAAATATGGTGAAAAAGAAGTTAGATGAATATGCAGAAATTTTTGAACTAAAGTGTGAGGAAGAAGATGGAACTGAAATAGAAGTTGATGATGCTTTTATTTTAATTATAAAAGATGGTGTGAATATATTATGTGATGGCAAGTTAGATGAGCTAAAAAAAGAACAATTTGAACTTGTACCTGATAGTAAGGCATTTATGTATGGAAGAGTAGTTAATAAACATGCACGTCATAACTTATGTTTTGATGTTAAAGGACATGAACCCGATTATGAGAAAAAAATGGGTACTGTTATATCTTATGATGATGTTCCCTTAACAAAATTACTCAAAGAAAGAGTGGAAAAATTATTGGGTGCTAAAGGAGAAAATTTAGCATGTGAAGGTAACTATTATTATGACATAAAAAAATGTGGTATAGGATTTCACGGTGATGCAGAGCGTCGTAAAGTTGTTGGTGTAAGATTGGGAGATAGTATACCTTTGCATTTTCAGTGGTTTTATAAAGGTAAGAGTATAGGAAAAAGGATTGAATTTATGTTAAATGATGGAGATATATATATAATGAGTGAAAAAGCAGTTGGATTTGATTGGAAAAAAAGAAATATAAAAACTTTAAGACATGCAGCTGGGTGCAAGAAGTTTTTAGAAATAAAAAAGTAAAAAGAAAAGTAAAAAGTAAAAAGTAAAAAATAAAAAAGTAAAAAAGTAAAAAAGAAAAAGAGAAAATAAGTAATTTAATTGTAATATAATTTTAATTGATTTATAAATCCTGTATTAGGATTTATAATCTGTCTTTTGGTTTTAACTGCTCTTAAAAAGTAATTTAGAACACATTCTGAACATTTAATTTGATAGATATTTTTTTCATAATATTTTCTCATTAAATAGTTTAATATCAAAGTAGATGATCTACTTATTCCAGCCATACAATGAACAAGTACATTATTACCTTTTTTTATATTTTTATCTATGAACTCATAGGATATATCAAAATATTTAGTTATATTTTCGCTTGGTAGATCATTTAGATACAAAAAAAGAAAGTCGATATTATTTTGTTTGTAATAATTTAAAATATGTTTAGGCTTATTACTAGTTTCTATTGTGAGTACAGCTTTTATATTATTCTTTTCAAGTTCATAAATATTGTTAGCCGTATCCCAGTTAGAAATATATAAAAAATCCGATAGCTTATCTATGTCATGATGAAAATTTATTTATTTAATAACTTTTATTTTTATATTTTATATTTGAATAAATAAATGAATTTAAACGATCCAGCAACTTATATTAGCATTATATCTAGTGTATTACTAATACTAAGTGAAATATTGCCTTTTTTACCTACAAATTGTAATGGTTTACTTCATACTTTATTTAAAATATCTCCTTGCTGTAAAGAATGTATTATAGATAAAGGTTTAGAAAACAAAAACAAAGAAGAAATTCTTGTTGAGCGTATGTTGTATAAACTACTAGATGATATAGACGATTTAGAAGACCATAACATGACTTTTAAAGATGTTAAAAATGAAATAAAAAAAATTATTCACCATATAAATCAAGAGGTAAAAGCGCCTTAAAAATTAAATCTTTAAATTAAAAATTGAAAAATTTTTTTCAATTAATTTAATTTAATTAAAATGCCAGCTAAAGATATTTTTTTTTACAGTAAAGAAGCTTACTTAAAGCTGAATAAGACCAAAAGAATAAAATTTGTTAAAAAATTTATTAATGAGTTGGTATCTAAGCTACATGATCCTCTTTTAATAATTGATTCTCACTTAAGTGATGATAATTATCCTGTTTATTATTTATATTCTGACGGCTGTATAACAAGAGGTAAAAAAATTGATATGGATGCAAAACACACAAATTATGTATCTTACGAAATTATTTTACCTAATACTTTTTTTACTTTTCCTTGTGTAGAACCTGTAATTGAAGATACTTATGCTATAATGACATTAGAACAGTGTCATAAAGTTAAAGATCTAATGGATGAGTTGCTACTTGAAATATAAATTATACAAGATAAATTTTCATATATATTAATGTATATGAAAATTTTTAGTCTACATTTTTCTTGAAAGTAAAAGTATCGACTATTTCTCCACTCTTACTAAGATAGTAATTCCATCTTAAATTATTTTTTGAGTTTATAACAAGCTCTCCCCAACCATAATCATTATAATTATAGTATGCCGTATAATCATGTTTTAAATAATTATAGGTACTAGCTTTCTCCTGACATCCAGGTGCTCCGGTAATAATATGATAGATACCATTCATGTCTTTTTTTCCTTTATTAATTTTATAATTTCTTTCATAAGCATGTATATGGCCAGCGAAATAAATATCAACATTATATTTTAGAAATAATTTTTCAAAAGCATTTCTAACTCTTGATTTTGAGTTTAATGGCCAGTCAAAAATTATTTTACTATACATAGGTCTATGACCATATACTATTATCCATGGTCGTTCAACTCTATTTTTTACAGCTTGTTTTAAATCATTTTCTATCCATTCTAACTGGTTTCCAAAACCACCTCCTGATGGAGTTCCGATAAAACTATAAGGATTTGTAGGCGAGTTTGGATAATCACTTTCTGTATTTATTGAAATAAAATGTATGGGTCCAAAATTAAAACTATACCACATATTTTTTGATCCATTTGAAGGCATTTTAAATCGTGAATTAAATGCTGTAAAATTTCTAAAATTTACATCACAACCTAAGTCCCAAATAGAATGACAACTTATATCATGATTTCCAGGTGAAACCATATACGGTTTTTTATTAGAAAAATCGCTTACACTACTAAAAAAAGCGTCATAAGTTGTTTCATATTTATAATTATAACCAAATTCAAAACCTTTATCATCCGCATAAGAAACATCTCCAATATGCAAAAACATATCTATATTTTTACTTCTATTTTTGAGCCTTTCCATAGTTTTATTTGAATTTTCGACTCCCATATCTCCGTAAATAGCTATATTTAAAGGATAAGAATTGTTAATAGAATTAAAACTTTTTATTTTAGATTTTATGAATGCATCTCCTGCTGTAAAAAAATATAAAGTTGAGTAATTAAGAGAATCTAAAGTTACATGATGATGAAAAGAATCTTTTGTATAATAAACCGAATTTCCAGTTTCAATATTATTTAAATTATCTTCTTCAAATCCATAGTTAATTATGGGGACAGAATTATATTTAACATTTGTAGTCCATGATATAGTTAAAGAGTTTTCTGTATTTCCAATTGCAAATCTAAAGTTGTAAGGATCTTTATTCGCGATTACAATACTGAAAAAAGAAAATAATAGCCACTTCATTTTTATTTAAATAAATTTATTTAATATTTAAACAATCAGTTAAATAATATAAATGTCTAACAATATTTTTGATTTAGAAAAAGAAACCAATAAACATTTAGAACATAAATGTGACACTTGTAATAACATGTGCAAAAGAAAAAATTGTCGAGATTGTTACAATAAATTTATAGAAGACAAACAAGGTGAATGCTGTGATTGTAAAAAACTATTTTTAGCAACTAGATTTGATGGTACAAAAAGAAAAAGATGTTTAGAATGTCAAAATATATACAATAATAAACATATAGCAAAATGTCCTTTATGCTACAAAGATTATCATGCTAATTTAGATGATGGTAGATATTTTGATAAGTGTTATGAATGCTATCAAAATACTTTAAAAAAATGCGATAATTGCAATAAAAAAACTCAAGCAAATCAAGCTTTATGTAAAGAATGTTATTCCAGTGAAAAAAACACAACTCTATTATCTTATAGTCCTACTTCTTCAACTTCTGCAGAATTAACTTTTAAACAATTTTCAAAAATCTGCAAAAATGAAGGGTGTAATAATCTTACAAACTTTACTTATTGCAAAGTTTGTTATGATAATTATAAAGGTAATATTGACCTAACAGAATGTGCAAAATGCGGTTGGAAATTTAAAGGCAGTTTTGAACTATGTAAAAAATGTTTTTTGATTTAATTTTTATAAAATAATATTTTTTTATTTTTATTTTTATTTTTTAATAATAAATGGACAAATTGTATAATCCAGTAAGTGAATATTATTCCAATTATAAGTTTAATAGCTCTCTACCTATTATTTTATGTTCAAACTACGAGGATGTTTTATCCAAAGCAAAATCTGTTAAAACTAGTTGTATTTTATACAATAAAGATAAAAATGTAGTTACTGATAAAGCTTTATCAATAAGCTTTTCTTTTGACTCAAGTATTGAGGTTATTTTAGTTTTAAATGTAGAATTAAAAGGAAAATCTTCTCTTAAAATACAAGGATCCAACTACTCTTTATCTAATATTTATATGACAGATGGTGATAAAAGTTTTAAAGCACCAAGTTTTATAGTCGAAATTGTAGGTGAAAATGTTAAACTTATTAATTTTAGTATGATTAACTTTAAATGTGCAGATTCGGATAAGGATTATATTTGCGTAAAAACTAGCGCTAAAAAATTTCAAATGTATAATTCCACATTAAACGGAAAAACTAATACTGGTGTGTTTTTAAGAATGGATTTTCCTCTAAATAACTACATTAAAAATTGTGTATTTCAAAATTTTGCAAAGATTAGTTCTCCAAATGGAGGAGAAACAATAAGACTTGCAACAAGTGATTATGAAAATAAAGATGCTTTTTGCACTATAGACCAATGTTATTTTAATAAATGCTTAGGCGATCCTGAAGTTGTATCTGTAAAATGCTCTTCAAATACTATCAAAAATTGTGTATTTGAAAATAATAGTAGCTCTAAGCTAGTTTTAAGACATGCTCATAAAACTAATATTAGTACATGTTTCTTTTCTGGTTCAGGAATGAGAGTATATGGAACCGATCACGTCATAGAAAATATTCAGTTAATTGATGAAGCAAATATTTTATTAGACAATAAAAGCGGTTCAAGCTATGTACCAGCTGAAAATGTTAAAGTAAACTATGTTTACTACGAGAACGTAAAAAACCCTGTAACAAATAATGGTAAAAACTGCAAAGTTACAAATGTTATTAAACAACTGAAATTTACAAAAAATGATTTATTTACCGCAAATAAAACCGACCCACCAGTTGATCCGCCAGTTGACCCGCCAGTTGACCCACCTGTGGACCCACCAGTTGATCCACCAGTTGATGCTGTCGTAGTTATTATTCCAGCTATTGTTGAACCTGATAAGTTATATAAACTAAATCCTAAACTATCCGATAAACAATTAGACGCTATTCTTAATGATTTTACATTAAAAACTTAATCTTAACATAAATTATTTTTTTTTTATATTTTATAATATAAAAAAATGTCTTGTGATCTAGCTCACACAAATATATGTAAAGTAAATAATTGTATTATTCAAGTAGATGGTATGGAGTCTAACTCTGCATCACCAACTGATACATGGTTTTTAACTTTTAACGACGAAACAACATACGATGGTGTTCCTGTTAAAAAAGCCTTTTTAAAATTATTCATAGATCCTGAAAATACTAGAGATACTTTAACAAGCTCTGTAATTGATGAAATTAAAGGTTTAGAGTATGAATTAAATGTATATAAGGATATAATTAGACCACTAATAGATCTTGATATATGTCCAAATTTTGTTAAATATCTAGGTAGTACCAAAAATTGTACTTATACAGATATTTTAAATTTTTTATTTGGTAAGATTGAAGATGCATTCGGAAGAAAATTTAGTATAACTGAATGTAAACAGCGTCTTAATTACAATATTCTAAATTGTTTAGTGAAGAAATGTAACGAAAGACCTCCTATAAATCATAATATTGGTCATAAAATATCGGAGATTTTAGATCCTGTAAAAAATAGTATTCGTTTCGACATGTTATTAACTGAAACAAAAGAAGGAAATGTAAAATATTTTGATTTTATTAATAATGTTATTATTCCCAAAATTGATACTGCAAGAAATATTCTTTGGGAAACTTTATTTCAAATAGTTGCTGCTTGTTATGCTATGTCTTTAAGTAAAATGGTTCATAATGATTTACACTCAAATAACATATTTATTGAAGATTTAGGCGATGAAAAAACTTTTTTATATGTTATAAATGATACACCTTATATTCTGAAAACAAGATATAAAGTATTAATTTATGATTTTGATAGAGGTTATGTAAATCGTTTAGGTAATAATACACTATTACATCCAAATTTTGATTGTCGATACAATAAACAATGTAATCATTTTGTTGACAACAAAGATATTCTTAAGATTATGTGTTATGTATTTCTCCCTTTAATTAGATCAACAAGTACCACACTACCAGATTTATTGAATATTTTGCTTTCTTCTTTAGGACCTGAACTCGATAATGAAATTTTTAAGATGTATACTAACATTAGTTCAAGTTTTAATGATTGTTTTTTCGGACCTTATTTGAATACAGATCAAGATACATTTTTTCGGCAGTTTTATACATCTTCTGAGATAGTTAAAAATATTGGGAATAATTTACCTGAATATACTATAGAAGATTTTTCTGATATAGACACTGATAAATTATATGTTTGTAACTCAGTATTTTTTAATACAAATGGAGAAATAAATAAGACAGAATATGACAGAATATTTGATGAAACAATAGTTAAGTTACAAAATAAAAATGAAGAATATAAAAGTATATTTAGAGATATACCTATTATCCCAAGAACTGAAACTCCTGTAAGACCAGCTTTACTAAGAGCTGCATCAACAAGACCTGGAACTCCTTTAGTATATCCTGCTACTCCAAGAGCTGGAACTCCTATAAGACCAGCTTTACTAAGAGCCGCATCAACAAGACCTGGAACTCCTTTAGTATATCCTGCTACCCCAAGAGCTGGAACTCCTGTAAGACCAGCTTTACTAAGAGCCGCATCAACAATACCTGGAACTCCTTTAGTATATCCTGCTTCGCCAAGGGGTGGAACTCCTGTAAGACCAGCTTTACTAAGAGCCGCATCAACAATACCTGGAACTTCTGTAGTATATCCTGTTACCCCAAGAGCTGGAACTCCTGTAAGACCAGCTTTACTAAGAGCCGCATCAACAATACCTGGAACTCCTTTAGTATATCCTGCTTCGCCAAGGGGTGGTCCACCAAGAGCTGCTTCAGCAAGAGCCGCATCAACAAGACTTGGAACTCCTTTAGTATATCCTGCTTCAGCAAGAGCCGGTATTCCACCAAGGGCTGCTTCAGCAAGAGCCGGTATTCCACCAAGGGCTGCTTCACCAAGGGCTGCTTCACCAAGGGCTACTTCACCAAGGGCTGCTTCAGCAAGAGCCGGTGCTGCTTCGCCTACTCCAACCTCATCTACGCGTAAGAAGAGTAAGAAGAGTAAAAAAGTAAAACGTTCCCGCAGATGCAAACCATGTAAAAAATCATGTTCTAGAAAGAAAGTATGTAACCCAAGAACATCAAGATGTGTGAATAAAAGTGGTGTTATAGGTAAGAAACTTTTATCAAAAAAATATTTACGTTCTAGCAAATGCAAACCATGTAAGAAATCATGCACTAAAAAGAAAATATGTAATCCAAGATCTGCGAGATGTGTGAATAGAAAAGGTTCAATTGGTAAAAAATTATTAAGAAAAAAAAGTAAGTAAAATTTGTAAATTAAATTAAATTATTTTTAAACTTAAAATCTAGTTTAAAAATATATTTCAAATAGAATTATTAAAAAATATTTGTCTTTCATTTCTACTTTTCCTACAACTTCTAATTTTAGAATTTGGAATTAAAGTAGTAGATAAAGTTAGACTTTCAGTTTGATTTATTATATTGTTTAAAGTATCTTTTTTTTTATTTATTCTTTTTCTCTTGTTTTCCTGTCTATTCTTTCTAGAAACACCAGCAATTATAAAATCATTTTCAAAAATTATATTTGAACTTGAATCTAATTCATAATTAAAATTTATATAATCAAAGCTTCTAAGAATATCATCATCTTCATCGTTTATAAAATCAGAGTGTATATTTATATTCGCTCTGCAAAATGGACATGTTAAAGATAATAATCTTTGATAACATTTAAAGCATAAATTATGGAAGCACTCCAGATATTGTAAATCTTTTTCAAGTACATAATCAAAGCAAATTCCACATTCTATGGTATCCATATTTATTTAATATAATAAAAAAAATCTTAGTTAAAAAAAAAATAAATATATAAAAAAATGAAAAATAATGTTATACAAATTATAAATAACCAGATAATAGAAGAAGATAAAGAAGTAGAAAAAGAAGTAGAAGAGCAAAAAGTAGGAGAAGAAGTAGAAAAAGAAGAAAAAGAAGGAGAAGAAGAAATAAAAGAAGTAGAACAAATAGTAGAGAGACCAATAGTTGATTATGATACACTAGTCCTTGCGGGTGGTTCTTCAAAAGGATTTATGACACTCGGAGCTTTACAATACGCTTTTGATAATTATTTACTAAAAAATATAACTACATATATAGGGTGCTCTGCTGGTGCTATGATAGGATATTTATTAGCAATTGGATATACGCCTATTGAAATAGTTGTTTATATATGCTGTAATCAATTAATGGAAAAGATGGTTCATTTTAATATAGTAGCTATGATAAATAAACAAGGTGCAAGTTCGTATAATGCTATAAATGAAACTTTTGAAAAAATGACAATAAACAAGATCGGATTTTATCCAACTTTAAAAGATTTAAAAGATAAGTTTGGTAAAACTTTAATTTGTTCAACTTATAACTTAACAGAACAAAAGAATGAATACCTTAGTTATGAAAATTATCCAAATTTACCATGTATAACAGCTATTAGAATGTCATCAAATTTACCTTTAATATTTGAAAATTTTAAATACGGAAATAGTTTGTATGTAGATGGAGGTGTATGTGATAATTTTCCTATAGATTTAGGAGATAGAATAGGTAAAAAGATATTAGGTATATTTATAAACTCAGATCCAAAAGATTCAACTAATATTAACGATATAGGTATACTAGAATTTATTTATCTATTGATGTTTGTTCCTGTTTCTCAAATACAAGAATTTAAAATTAAAAATGTTTCAGATAAAACTAAGGTTGTTAGACTGATAAATAATAAATTTAAATTTTTCCATTTTGATTTAAGCTCAAAAGATAAATTAGATTTATTTTCTTATGGGTATGAAGTAATGAAAAAAGAAATGGAATAAAAAAATAAAATATTGTTGAAAATAAAATGCATTTAGGAGCAGATATGAATATAGAAATAAATCCCGTATTAGAAATGTTAGGAGAGGCAATCTTATTTGCATCAATCCAATTCAGCATCGGAAGTGTAGAGATGTCAAGTAAGTTTAGTGTTAAAAATTTTTGTAGCGATCAACCAACATTACAAAATGCTGCGGATGCATTATCCGATTATTTAAAAATAAGCATCATATGGACTATAGGAGTTATTTTCCTGTTATATAGTAAATATAAATGGGTAGGGGCAGTAGCAGCTATTATTTCTAACTTAGTAGTTATATTATGGATATACTTCAGTTATATGTCAGCATTTAGATCTGCTATGTCAAAAAATAGCACTTTAGTTATGCCTTCAATAAATATAATTGGTTCTTCAAATTATACTTGCCCTTAAGTTTTATCTTATTATAATAATATAAAACTAAAATTTTTAAAGTTAAAACTTAATTTACTTTATTTTTTTTTATTTTATCGTACTTTTCGTATTTACAATTTTCACAAATTTTTACATAGGATGAACACTTCATATTACAAAACCAACACATATTATTTGTATTAATTAATTTTTTTTTAGATGTACTAATATCTACTACTTTATAATTAAAAATATTATTGAAATTATTTTCATTTATGTAAGTGTTCATAACCTCTTTTACTTATGAAAAGTAAAAAATAAAATAAATTCAATTTTTTATTTAAAGTCAAAAATAAAAAAAATAAAAACGTAAAATGTCAGACGTAATGGTAGATATAGAAACTTTATCCACAAGTCCTAATTCACTAATTCTTACTATCGGAGCTATAAAATTTAGTAGAAATAAAGAGGTTAAAAAACTTGAAGATTTAGATACTTTTTATGTTCGTATAAATCAAAATTCGTGTGAAAAACTTAAAATGGATATTAGCGAGGATACTTTAGACTGGTGGAATTCACAATCTGAAGAAGCAAGATATGAAGCTTTTATAAATAAAGATAGAATAGATTTAAAAGAAGCTTTGATAAATCTAACCAAATTTTTAAAAAATTGTAAGTATATATGGGCTCATAGTCCAAATTTTGATTGTATAATACTTGAAAATGCATATAAGCTATGTAATTTGGAAGTCCCTTGGAAATTTTATAATTTAAGAGACACAAGAACTCTATATGATTTAGGGAAGGTTTTTTTAAGAAACATAGAAAATAATAAACACCATTCTTTATATGATTGTTACAATCAAATATTAACTCTAAAAGAAGCATTCAAAAATTTAAAGATTACTTAAAATTTATTTTTAAGTGTAACTCATCTTCATAATTTTTACTTTTCCATTATACAATTCTTCGGCCTGTTCATAACTTAAGATATTTTTTCCATATTTCTTATTTACATAATTATGAAAATCGACAAAAAAATTAAATAGATTTTTTCTTGAAGATACTATTGTGTCTAATTTTTCTAAATTTGACTCTATATAAGATGTTGCATGGTCCTTACACTTTAAACAAGGTAACATAATAGGAATAGCAATAATAAAATTTTTCATTTTTGTTTGTACTATACTACTAGGATTATCAGGATACTTACTCGCGCCATTATGTAAGGTAAACCAAAAAGGTGGTCCAAATACATCTGGACTAGTACCATTACCTTCTGTTAGCTCATATTTAATATTTAATTCTGAAGAGTTAAATGTTCCTTCTTTATAACTATTATTTATAATAGTTTTTCTTGAACTATTAATCAAGGTGTCATAATCTACTAGCTGTGAAAAATCAAAATCTTCTCTTTTTAAACTGCTATTGTTGTTAATTTTATAAAATTCTTGAATAGTTTTGTAATTTTTAAGTTTATTACTCATATTTTTAATTTATAATATAAAAAAAAATATCTTATAATAAAATGATTTGTGAATTAACTGAAAATACGAATATTTGTAATATAGATAGCTGTATTATTAATGTTGAAGGTAAACCATCTAATTCTAAGTCTCCAACTGATATATGGATACTAAGTTTTGAAAGAAATACTACATATAATGGAATAAATTTAGAAACTGCTATGTTAAAATTATTTGCGAATCTTGAGTCTATAAATAGTGAAGCAGACGATGAAGAAACCTATCTCAAAATGTTTGATTCTCTTAGCGGTTTAAACTACGAAATGAAAGTGTACAAAGAAATAACAAATCCTCTTCTAAATTATAATATATGTCCCAATTTTGTAAGATGTTTGGCTACACAAGAAGGATGTACATATGAAAATATTTTTAATTTTTTAAGAAATAATACAACGTATGGAACTAGTAATATTTTAGGCAGATATAGTAACAACAAATTTCACTTAGATGATGATGAGGTTAAAAATATTTTAAATAAAAACATAAAGGAATGTTTACTCGACTTTTGCACTTCAAGAGAAAGTATAAATACTAAGTTGGAAACAAGTGGGTCAATTTCTTCACCTCCGAATTTATCTATTACTTACAATATGATACTAAATGAAAATATGGATATACCTAATGTAAGTAAATATGAAACATGGATGGAAAGAAATACATTATCAGAAAAAGATTTATGGGAAACAATTTTTCAAATAGTTACAGCCTGTTATGCTATGTCTTTAAGCAAAATGGTTCATAATGATTTACATCTGAATAATATATTTGTTAAAGATTTAGGTAAAGAAGTACCTAATATTTATGTCGTAAATGGAAATTTTTATGTAATAAGTAGTAGATGGAAAATATTTATTTATGATTTTGATAGAAGTTATGTTGAACGATTTGATAAAAATCCTTTTATTGATACTGAGGCATGTTTAAAATATTCACAATGTAATTATTATACAGAAAATAAAGACGTATTTAAGGTGTTATGTCATATAGTGAATAAAGTTAAAACAGAAAATAAATTTAGATCTTTTACAAAAACTTTATTGATGTGTTTAGCGAACACAGAAGATGAAATAAGGGAGATATATCAAGTTTTATTTGAAAAAGATAAGTGTAAATTTCAAGACATAAAAGAATTAGATAGTTATTTGAAAAGATTTAATTCAAACGAAACCATAGTTGAAAATATTGGAAATCATTTACCAGATATTTCTAAAGTTATAGAAATACCTAATGAAAATTTTTATATATGTGGTAGCGCTTTTTTTAATAAAGAAAATGGTGAAATAGATCCAACTAAATATGATAATATTACAAATGAAATTGTTGAAATTTATGCTAACAATACTATTTTTGATATATTAGAGTTACGAAAAAATAAATTTCAAAGTAAATGGAAATGGAGTGAAGCATCTCGTGAAGGAGCTCGTGAAGCACCTCGCGAAGGACCTCGTGAAGCACCTGATGAATTTATTAGAACACCTTGTAAAAAACCTTGTCCTCCAGAAAAAATCTGTAATGAAAAATATGGTACATGTGTTCTTAGATCAGGAAGAAGAGGTCAATCTATTTTAAAAGGAACATACTATAACGCAAAAAGTGATTCAACTGATGCTCAACAACCCCTGAAAGGATGCAATGATCCTTCCAAACCATGTCCATCTGATAAAATTTGCAATAAGGATACAGGAATATGTGTTAAACCGGATGGTAAAGTTGGAAAATCTATTTTAGAAGGAACCTATTATACTAAAAAAACTACAAAAGAAGCAGCAAAAGAAAAGAAAATACCTTGTATACCTGCATGCCCCCCTGAAAAAATCTGTAATGATGAATCAGGAAAATGTGTTAAAAGAGATGGGCGTATTGGTAGAAAATTAACAAGTATGCCTACTGAAACATATGAAAGTGATGCTAAAAATCCACTATCTACTGATAAAAATATGATAATTAAAGGCGATTGCAATAGACCATGTCTTGTTACAGAAATTTGTACTCCAAAATCAAATAGGTGTATTAAGGCAAATGGTGAAGCAGCTAAAAAACTTATAGAAGAATATCAAAAATTATATCCAGATAAACAACTTATTTTTCCTTTAGGAAGAATGACGGAAAAGGGCGAAACTTCATCATCTGGTTCTAAAAAATTCAAAGTTATGAAAACTTTAGAAAATGGCAACTGCTTTTATAGTGCTATATACAGGTCCGCAAAAAATAATAATCTTTTGGAAAAATTATTTAGGTGTATCCATGAGTTAAGAGCTGATACGGAGACTACTTTTATAAAAAAATTCAGAGAATATGTATCAATTAATATACCAGATAAGATAATAGAAAACTTATTTTATACACTAATGGAATTATATCAGGATGATGAGGATAGTTTTGATATAGCAGTAAATAAAATTGGATATATTAAAGAAGTTGTGAAAGAATATGCTAAGAATGAAATGTTGGTTCCGGAATATTTAGAGGGTTTTATTTCTGATATAAAAAAAGCTATCAAGAAAGACAAAAAATATGTAGGAGAAATAGAAGTTACGTTTATAAAAGAAATATTGCAGAGTTGTGATTTATATATAAAAATATTTAATAGTAATGACTCAGCCATAGAAGAAATACAAACGGATTCTATATCAAATGTTTTATATAATGATACTTTGTATTTGATAAATAGAGGTGAACTACACTATGTATATCTAGTAGAAGACGCGTAATTTTACACTTAAATATAAGTTTAAAATTTTAATTAACAACTAGTAGCTAGTAACTATTATTGTATTGTATGAAATCTTTTTTAACATTTTCGCCACCAGTTGGGTAATATACTACTAATTTTCTCAAATTTTTTTTAGCATTAGTAGTCGGCAAGATAACAGATATAATTACGTAGTAAAAAAGATTTAGTATTTTCATTTGTTAGCGGACGATAATATATTTACAAAAAAATATGTTTTTAAAATCAATTTTAATTTCAATAGTTCATATTGAACTGCATAGGAGCTGGTCTTTTCAATAATGTTTTGAGAGGAGGAAAAGAACGCAACTGATGTTCATTCATACCTTCTCCAAGTATGGTGGTCCATATACTGAGTTTAGCATTATTTTGATCAATTTCAAGATTATTTTTTACATCAGAGTAAATTATTTCGATTACCTGATCAATCATGTTTTGTACGTAAGAATCTGTGTTGTTTCCGTTTGGAACAACATATCTAGTGTAAATATCTCCTGCATTATAGGGAATAAAGTTTCTGTAAACAGTATCCATAACAAATCCAATTTGTTTATCGGGTACTATAATAGGTCTATTTTGAGGGTCGACACCCATTAATAGTTGAGTAATTTTATGAGATATAATATCGATAGTATTTTGAGAAAAAAATTGTCTCAAGCAATAGCTAAAGTCGGTAAAACCGGGGTGTTTTGTTTCTAAATCTGAACCTACTAGTTTTGGTTGTTGAATAATTGAGCCAAATTCCATTTTTAATTATAAGAATGTTTTTTTATATTTGTAAAAAAAATTAGAATCTAGGTTTTTCATTAGTTTTTTCAAAAGAATCTCTGGATTTTTGCATTTCTGCAGCAAGAGATAATAAATCATTCTTTTTAGCTGTCATGGCGTTTGTGCTTTCAACTTGTTCTATCATTTGATGTTCAAACTGGTTGTTTTCTTCATCATACTCATCTTGTTCTAAATCATCTAAGTCTTCCAAGTCTTCTATAGAAGTCTTATTTTTTGGTACATTTTTTTTCTTTAAAGGTGTTTTCTTTTGTATTTGTTTTTGTTTTTGTTTTTTTTGAACTACTTTTTTTGATTTAATTTCTTCTTCTTCTTCTTCAATTTCTGAATTTTCTTCTTGAGCTGTATTTTCTTGTTCTATAGCTTGTTGTTGTTTTGTGATAGTTAATACACGTTGTATAACTTCATTAACCCAAACAAAAGCGTCATTATTTTCGTACTTCTCTACACCTCCATCTTCATAAATAACTAAAATAGAAGGAACAAAACTAATATTTATCTTTTTGGAACTTATTATTCTTTTTCTGACAAGTTCATTATCTATACATAATAATTTCATGTTAAAGTTTTCTAGAAAGACATTTTGATATTGGTTAACTTGTGATACTATCTCTGTTGAAAACTTTGAATATTTGCTATATAACAATACACTAAATTTTATACTCATTTTAATTATTTTTATTTTAACTTTAAATAATTTTTAAAAAGTTTAACGATTTAAAAATATTTGATTTAATAAAAATAAAATGTCAAAAGAAAAACCAAAATTTATTTTTGATCTTGATCAGACTATTATAAGCGGAGAACCTATAGAAGAATATGACTTTGAAAAAAATAAAAAGAAAGCAGCAAAATTTCGCTTCGAAACCATGGAAAACTATTACATAATATTTGAACGACCATATCTTCAACAATTTTTGACCTTTGTTTTTAAGAATTTTGATGTCTGTGTTTGGACAGCGGCTAGTAAAGACTATGCTTTATTTATCATAGAGAAAATAATTATAGCTGGAAACAAGGATAGAAAACTTGATTACATATTTTTTTCTTATCATTGTGGTTTATCTAAGAAATACAAAAAGGATAGTAGTAAAGAGCTATCAATAATATGGAATAAATACAAGCTTCCAGGTTATAATGAAAATAATGTTGTAATATTTGATGATTATTTCGAGGATGTTCATAAAAATCAAAAAGGAAATTGTATCATAGCAAAACCCTTTGAATTTAAAGATAAAGATAGTAACAAAGATAAATTTTTGAAAATTTTAGAAAAGTATCTAAAAGAGATTGTTTTGAAGGACCCTGAAAATTTAAAAAAACATGTTGTTGAGATAAATCAAAAAATGAAAGTTCAAAATCTTATAGGTCAAAATATAAGTTTAACCGATAACTAATTTTATAATCTCTATTTGAATTATAAAATTACTCTACTTTGTACAACTACTTTGTACAACTACTTTGTACAACTACTTTGTACAACTACTTTATATATTTTTGTTTTTTCTCATCTGAAAAAGAAGCCCATTTCTTCTTCATCTTTGCAAATATTTGATCAGAATCTAGTTCTGGGTATTCATCTATAAACTTATTTTTTCTTTTCTTTAAGAATCTATCAAATGCCTTTTCATCAACCTTTTCATCAATCTTTTCATCAACCTTTTCATCAACCTTTTCGTCAACCTTTTCATCAACCTTTTCGTCAACCTTTTCCAACTCTTTCTTAAGACTTAAAATTAAATTAATATCTTCAGCATTTAAACTGGGTGTTTTTTCTTTGGTATTATTATTTTCGATACCTGATTTGTAAGCATTCATTTTTTCTTTGTATTCATCTCTTTCTTCTTTCGCTTTATTTTCGTACTTTTCGACAATCTTTGGATTTTCCAGCTTTAAATTATTCCAAAGATTTCCTAGATGATTTAGAATTTGTTTATTTGTATATTCAGGAAACTTTTCTTTTACAGATGCACGATAATCATCGGAAAAATGTAAATAAGAAGATTTACCTCTTTTTGGTTTATTTTCATCTTTAACTTTCTTTTTATTAAAGAAACATTCCAAATCACTTAAATTTTTTTCAGAATTCCATTCTTCCACTAACTTATTTTTATCTTTATTTTCTTGAATAAATTTTACAACAAACTTGCTTATATTTTTTGTTTTCATTTTTAATAATAATTATTAATCTTTAAATAAAAAATTTTACATATTTTTTTAATATATAAAATTATATTTATAAACATATTTTTTTTATGGAGAGTTCTTTGTCTACTTTAGACTCAAAAATACTTATCCTAAGACAATAGTTTTCAATGGTTTCTTTTCCTTCATGTAAATGTTCGCATACTTTAGTTTTGCTAACATTACAAAGTTTATTATTTTCAATTTTTACTAGCCGACATTTATCGTTAAAAAGACAATTACTGACTTTTAGTTGACTAAGAGAATGTGCAAATCTGCAATTATCTTGATGTGAACATTCTTTATTTTCTTTAAAAAATTTACATAATTTAGTGAATTTTAATTCACTCTGAATTTTTATTTTATTACTTAAGATACTAAATACCTCACATCTTTCTAAGTTTTTTTTTGAAGTATCTATTTTTTCCAAATATCCGAGCCTGATTTTATAATTATCGATTGTTTCACTTTGATGTATATAGGTACAAATATTCTGTTCATTTTTATTATATAGGATACCGTTTTTTATTTCTACATTTCTACATTTTTCTTGAAACAAACAGTTTTTTATGTTTAATTCTTCAAAAGAATGAGCATATAAACAATTTTTACCTTTGATACAATCGGTTATTTTACACATTTTTGTTTTTTGTAAAGTATTTTCTTGTTTATTGTTTTTAATTTTATTTTGAGGGTGTATCCAATCTTTTTGATTTTCATCTGAATTTGTGTAATTCAGAACTTTATTTGATATTTGTAATGTTACATTTTTTAAAGTTGGTTTAGTGTTTAGTTTTGTATTATTAGTCATGCATTTATAAAAATACTCATCATCACTACTACTGGAGTCGTCACTTTTCTCCTCACTTTCCTCTTCACTTTCCTCTTCACTTTCCTCTTCACTTAAATTGATATTTTCAGTAATAATCTCTTCATTTTTCACCCAATTCAGAAATTTAGGTCTTTCTATGATAATTTTCTCAACTTTATTTTCAACTTCGTCAATAGAAGATTTTAGATTGACATAGTTTACACCTTCAAAATTATTAGAAATTTTATTTATGTCTTTAAATATAGGAACAAATATTTTTCGCTTATGTAAAGCTTGAGATTTTACATATAATACACTTTTTTTAATCTTCATATCTATATCTTCATTAGATAGCTCAGTTTCGTCCAATAAAAATGAGTTATCAGACGGAGAATCATATTCAAAATCCTCCCATTCACAATCAGTATGAGTTGTCATCTTATTTATAATTTTTTTATAAAATATATATTTATAAAATCAATTTTTTTTTAGAAGAGTAAATTATAGTTTAAAAAAATCTCAATAATACAAATTTAAGAAGAAAAAAATTAAATATAAAAAAATGCTCAAAAAAATTATTTTATTTTTATCTCCAATATTTATTATGTCTCAAAAACACACTTTTCAAGATGAACTTAAAAGACAATATAAAGATTATCTCAAAATGTTTAATAAAGTAGAAACTGCTTATAGCTTTGAAACTTTTGTATATAATTTAAACACAATTCAAGATTTTAATGAACAAAATAATGGATGTAAAATGTATCTAACTCAACATAGCGATAGCTTTGAGAATGAATACATACATAAAAAATGTAACACATAAAAATTTATAAAATAAAGTTTGTTTTCACCTTTGAAAATAAAAAATTGATAAAATTTTTTCAAAATCTGTATCAAAGTCATAATATAATTGATATTGAATATGAACGATAAAATTACAAATGCAGTTACAATTACTACTTCTCGCAAAAGAAAAAGAGATGAGTATGAAAAAGATAATCTTGTTAGTTTCTTAAACTTTGAAATCAAGAGTATACTTACATATATCGAAGGGGTTGAGAAGTTAATGAGTAATCGAATTAAAAGACAAAAAATATAATGTAAAATACCATCCCTTTCACCCTTTCACCCTTAAAAAAGTACTCTAAAAAAAAGAAAATACATGTTTAAAAATTAAAAAATTAAAAATAATTTTGGCATTAAGCCTAGTGCCAAAATTTTATAAAATTGATTTTATTTTTTTTATTATCATTAGAAGTAACAAAATGTACGAAAATGAAGAAATAGAAAATATAGATCACTACGACAACGTTATATCAACCTTAGATTTACTTATAAATAAAAAGTTAAACGAAATTGCAGATAAAGATAATTTTAAAGTTATAGTTAAAACCTTTAATGTTTATCTTCCACCTCAATTTTTCAATATGTCATCTACAAAAGAACGTTTAAATAGAATCTTTGATTTGTCAGATTACGAATACTCCAAGCTAATAAATCTGTATAAAATGGTAGTAATAAATGCTGATTTTAATAATTTATATGAATTAGAACCAGAATATAATGAACATGAAATAGCCGAAAAAATTTTTGAATTAGATACAGAATATTGGAATTCTCAATCTACATATGCAGATTTGTATCAAAATCTAATCGAAACATTTAGTCAAACTTATTCTCCAGAGAGAGTTTCTTCCTTATTAGAAGAAAGATAATTTTACTATCTTATATAGATATTAAAATTAAAATATTGGTTCACTCATCATACCGATAGTGCCTATTCCTGGTTCTTCATTAATTATAAAATCATTCTCCATAAAATATTCACGTGCATGTTCATCTGTAAAACTTGCTGTTTCATTTTGAGCATAAAACTTTTCAATATCAGAATCACTTTCTGGCGAAGAATAACATACATGAGGAAATAAATCGTATATCTTCATGTCTGGTATATAGTCTCTTATCTTATTATATAAAGTATCTATCGGTAATGATACTCTTACATGCTTAGTTTTATTTATAATTTGTCTACATGCTAACTTGGTTAAAATAATAACATTAGCATTTCTATTTGAATCGACGCTTGTATCTTTATTATTATTTCGCAAATAAATATTCTCTATAATATTTGTATATCCGCTTAAATTACTGGGAGTAAAATTTTGAACAGATTTTCCAGCTATATATACTATAGAATTGGAATTAAACACATTCTTTCGTGCTACAATCTTTTCTATCTCTTTTAAGAAAGTACTCTGAAAGTAGACATCATCTTCAAATATAATTACGTAGTCAGTATCTTCAATAGAATTATCATTTATTACGTTCTGTAATACTGCTTTATGGCTTAAATGACAACCAATAATATAAGGATTTTCATCCTTATCATAATTTTTAATATCATCTCCATCTATTGCGGAAAATCTAGTACATAATTCGGTATCAAAAGGTTTTCTTTCCAAAAATTCTCCATATCTATCAACCCGTCTATTAAGATTAATTACAAAACATTTTTTAAAATAGTCCATTTTTATTTGAAAAATATTATATTTTTAAACCAAAATTATTAAATAAAAGTTGAATTTAAAAATAAAAAGTCTTATAAAAAATACTAAAATGTGCGGATTAACATTATACATATCAAAAAATATAGAAGATTGTAGAATACTCGATAATACAAGTCATAGAGGACCGGATCATACGATTATACATAAATTTAAACATAAAGACTATTTTATAAGTATAGCTTTTCATAGATTAGCAATTATTGACTTAAAAAACGGAGACCAACCATTTATTTACAAAGATAGTACTACAGATAGACAAGTATATCTTATATGTAATGGTGAGATATATAACTACAAAACACTTATTAAAGAACACGAATTAGATACAAATTCTGATTGTCATGTAATACTGGATTTATACTTGAAATATGGTGCCGAAAATACTATTCGAAAGCTTGATGGTGAATTTGCATTTATAATTTTAGATATATCACCTGACAACTTAGACATTATATACAGTCGCGATAGATTCGGTATTAGACCTTTATTTTACCATGAAACAAAAAATGGATATTATTTTTCGTCTGAATTAAAAGGATTACCTTTTGAAGGTAAAGGTTCTCAAGTAGAACCTAGAATATTACACATGATAAGGAATGGACAAAAAATTACAAATAAATATTACCATATTGGAGATAATAACACATTAGATGTAAGTTTAAATACTATAAAATATTCTCTTATAAAAAGCGTTAGAAATAGAATGATATCCGAAAGACCATTAGGATGTTTATTATCTGGTGGTTTAGATAGTTCTTTAATATCTGGTATAGCAGCTAAAATTTTAAAAGAGCAAGGAAAAAGATTAACTACTTTTTCTATTGGAATGACAGATGATTCACCAGATATAATAAATGCACGTTTGGTAGCAAAGCATATTAACTCTATACATCATGAAATTATAATTCAACCCGAAAAATGGATTGATGAACTTAAAAATGTTATTCGTCAAATAGAAACTTATGATATTACAACAATAAGAGCTTCTACAGCACAATATTTGCTGGCAAAATGGATAAGCGAAAACACGGATATAAAAGTCATTTTAAATGGAGATGGTTCAGATGAATTAACGTCTGGATATTTATATTTTTATAATGCTCCAAATTCTACTATATCTCATGAAGAAAATATTAGACTATTAACTGATATTCATAATTATGATGTTTTAAGAGTTGATAGAACAATTTCCACATTTGGATTAGAGGCAAGAGTTCCGTTTTTATGTCATAATTTTGTTGATATATATCTATCTATAAATAAGTCTTTAAGACAGCCTATAAAAAACGAAAGAATGGAAAAAAATATTTTAAGAAAAGCTTTTGATGATGAGGATAATATTATACCAAAAGAAATATTATACAGAAAAAAAGAGGCATTTTCAGACGGATGTAGTTCTTTAACTAAATCATGGTTTCAATATGTTCAAGAATATGTAGATACACAAATATCGGATAATGAATATAATATTACGAATACAAAAAATTTTATGCGTTTTCCATCAAAAGAAGCGTATTGGTATTATAAAATATTTAGAAGTTTTTATCCTTGTTCAGATTTAGAAGTAGAATATTGGATGCCAAAATGGTCAAAAGAACATAATGGAGACCCTAGTGCAAGGGTCTTAAAGTCTATTTACTAATTTTTACATAATTATTTATATAAAAATTTATTGTTTAGTTATTAATCTAAACTTTATATTGAAGCAATTTATCTATTACTTCTACATGTGTAAGTAACATTCTTCTACAACAATATCTTATCAAGCCTAATTCATTAAAAATTATATCATTTTCTTTTCCAGCTTCTTTCTCTTTTAAATAGATTTCCCATTTATTACCAACAATTTTATTACAAGTAAAACATCTTACAGGTATAATCATTTTTCGTATTTGTTTTAAAGTTTAAATAAAATTAAAATCAATTTTAATTTTATTTAAAGTTATTATGAATATAAATATAAAATGAAATTTGTTTTTATCATAGAAGGATGTATTAAACGTAAACTTGAACATACGTATGAAAATTATATAAACAATTGTGGGTTTTCAGGTACTGAAACGCAAATTCTTGAAATGTCTAACTGGTTAAATAAGATGGGTCATAATTCTATAGTTGTAAAAGATACAGAACTAATAAATTTAAAAGATACCGATGATATAGATGTGTTTTGTCCTTCTTTTTATTCATGGCTACAAACTATTATAAATTTTTGTAAAATACTTAAATCAAAAACAAAGATATTACTTTATATTCAATCGTTTGCAGATTGTAGACAAATTTTTAATCTCAAAAAAAATGTTTATATAGTAGGTGTAAGTGATTATGTAAAGTTGTACTATTTAAAACACGGGTACCCGTATAAAACTATTTATAACGCTATAAATGATGAAATTTTTACAAATAACACTCTTGATTATGAAAGTAAAAAAGGTAATTATGTATTTTTTGCTTCATATGAAAGAGGAGGCGAAATTTGTTTAAAAATATTTAATAAGCTTGCAAATGCTTATGATAATATTAAGTTACACATAACAAGTTATGAACCAAAAGATATATATAAAATTTCGCAAAATAACTCTCAGAATATTATTACATACTCTTCTTTATCTAAAAGAGATATTAAAGCTTTATTGGATAAGTGTGATTATTTTATTTACCCTTTAGTAAATAATTTAACTGGTTCTGTACACCATGACACATTTGCATGTGTAGTACTTGAAGCTCTTGCATGTGGTGTATCTGTTGTAAGTTGGAACGTAGCTTGTTTGAAAAATTTATATAAAGATAATATATATCTAATTGAACCACCTTTATGTCATAGATATAATCCTTTAGATCAATTTGGTTTCAATATAAATATGACATCGGAGGATTCTATAAATCTTTTTGTAAATAAAATAAACGAGATAGAAGCATCTCCAGAATTGAAATTAGCAAAAAAAATACAAGCACGTGAATGGGCTCTATCTCATACTTGGGAAAATAAAACAAAAGAGTTATTGGACTTTATATCTTAAGTACTATTATATTCGATAAAATTAGATTTAAGAAGAGTATCCAAATCAAAGAAAAATATATTAAACCTAAAACTATACCATAAGAGGTATTATGACAATACTCATATTCTTTATTTGAATCAGCTTGAGTAGAAACGTTATTTACATAATTTGAAATATATATTCCTACTAGAACTACAAATAATGACACACTATTTATCCAAATGAAATGATTTCTTGACAACGCGACCATTTACTTTTATAAAATTTTTAAAATTGAAATTTTTTTGAAAATTTTTATAACTTTTAAAAAATGACTGATTTTAAAAAAGCAATAGTTGAGAATCTAACTTTATTAAGAGATAATGCTAGAGTAGAAGGAGGGATATTTCAAGTTCGAGCATATGATAAGGTAATTAAAAATATTCAAGTTATAAAAACTCCAATAACATATTATGAACAAGTTGAAAATATTGAAGGCGCTGGGAAAAATATAAAATTGAAACTTAAAGAAATAATTGAGACAGGAAACTTAAAAGAAAGTACACTTACAACTACAGATATTCGCAAAGAGTTACTAAATGTATATGGAATAGGTCCCGCGAAAGCAAAAACTCTTGTTGAAGAACATAAAGTAAAAAGTATTGAAGACCTTCGCAAAAAATCTGATAAAGATAAAAAGTTATTAACAGAAGCACAAAAAATAGGTTTAATATGTTATGAGGACTTATTAGAAAGAATTCCTAGAGAAGAAATGTTGCTACATCAAAAGATGATAAATTTACCGAAAGAAAAAGGTGAGATAGTAGGTTCTTTTAGACGTAATGAAAGTAGTAGTGGTGATATTGACATAATGCTAAATATGGATTTAAAGGAATTTGATAATTTCACAACAACACTAGTTGAGAAAGAGTACATTATATATATTCTCGCAAATGGTCCGAAAAAAATGTTGGCTATTTGTAGGTTGAATGAATCAAGCAAGTATCGCCGAATTGATTTAATAAGAAATTCTCCGAAAGAATATCCTTATATGAAACTTTATTTTACGGGTACAAAAGAGTTTAATGTCGAGTTCAGACAACATAGCTTGAACATGGGATTAAGTCTAAATGAACATGGATTTACACCTCCGGTGCTTGGATTGAAAACAGAAGAAGATATTTTTAAACATGTTGGTTTGGAATATGTACCTCCAGAAAAAAGAAAAGCAGGATGCTTGAAGCACTTATGATTAATTTTTATAATATAAAATGATATTATAAAAATTTTTTTTCTTTTTATTTATTAAAATGTCTGAAGGAAATATAAAAGTTATTGCTAAAAATATAATAACAAGCTCGCCATATAGTATATATTTAGCTGGATTATATGCATCTATTGTAACAGGTGATAGCATGTATACATTATTTACTTTATCTGCAATCATAATGGGTGATGGATTTAACGCTATAGAAAAAAAAATATTTAAAAAATTTATGGGTAGCGATAGTGTTTTAGGAAAAAGGCCTTTTTCATGCGGAAATAATGATATACAAGATTCAGTATGTACCGGATGTGGTATTTTTCCAACATCAGGTATGGAAAGTCATACTTGGGGTATGCCAAGCGGTCATGCTCAAATAACATCTCTTGCAGCTACATTCTGGAGTATTTATGTATGGTCTCTGTATATACAAGAAAAAGATCCTCAAAAAAAAGAAAAAGCTTACTCACATGCAATAACGGCTATATCTATTATGTGGATATTATCACTAATTGTTTGGACACAAAGAGTATCATCAGGATGTCATTCAGTACCTCAAATATGTATGGGAATAATTTTTGGAATTATCTTTGGATTTGTTTCTTATTATATCTGTACTTTATTAAACAAAGATATGCCAAAGATGTTATTAAGCAATACTCAATCTTAAAAACTTTTTAAAATTATAATTTTAAAAAATAGAAATTACAAAATTCAAAAATAAAAGTATTTACAACTTTTATTTTTTATATAAACCATTTTATAACGTAATCAATATGTAAATGTGGATGTTTTTCATAATTAAAATGTCTAGTATTTTTAAACTCATTTCTCATAATTTTCAAAATATTATCGGAAAATTTAACGTCTATTTTTCCTATTATTAATATATTTTTTGGATCAAAAGCTCTTTCTCCATGATCAACATGCGGTTTAGTGTCACCTTTAATCTATCTCATAGGAACATTACTTAAATTTATTCCAAAAACTTCAAATATTTTTTTGACGTATTTCAGAAGAAGGTTCAATAGAAAAATAAACAGCGCCGTTGACTTTCCTATCTATGTCTTCCTTTGCTTTTTTTACTTTAGGTAGGTTCAAAATAAAGTCTATATCCGATTTAGATAATATATCTTTGTAAGCTTTTAGCATTTTATATTTACAAACATTTTTTAATATTTAAAAATTTAAATATTAAATTAAAGTATGAACTCAGATGATATTACATATTCTAACTTCTTTGAACCTGATTATAGTAATACTATAAGTTTAAAAGATAAAGGTTTTTACAAAGATATATATTTATACTATATTAAAGGTGGATTTTACAATATAATTCTCGGAGATATAATAGAAATATTATCTTTAATTTTTAGCATTCTTTTCATTCTCGGAACGTTTTTATTTTTAGATTGGGAAAATATAATACTATGTGGTAAAATGTACGATAAAAATGACAAAACCATAAAAGATTGTGGGGATATTTCAGATTACCTTACTTACAAATACATAGTTGTCCCAAATTTTTTTCAAGGATTAATTTTAACTTTCGTATCGGGTATTATTGTTTATGTTGTTTATAAGTTTGTATATTTACTTTTCGAATGGAGTAAATTCTATAAGATAGATCGATACTACGTAAATACTTTAAACATTCCAAGAAATTATTTACACTCTAAATCGTGGGAGGATATAATTTTACTTGTCTCAAATTATAATAACGTATCATTTGACGATATTACAAACATAATTTTGAAGAAAGAAAATTTTTTTGTCTCTTTTATCGATAATAATATTTTTAAGATTTCTAACGAGTATTTTACAAGACAACTAGAATACAATCTTTATTATGGATTTGACCCTTCGAGTTTGATTAATAAGGATACAGGTTATATAAGAAAAAAATTGTTCATCTTGAGTGCTTTAAATATAATTTTTAGTCCTTTCATTATGATGTATATAATAACATCCTTTATTTTTTCAAATATAGACGAGCTTTACATTAATAAAAAAGTTTTAGGACCCAGAAGATATACTCCTTATTTTAAATGGAAAATAAGACAATATAATGAACTCGAACATTATTTTCAAGAGAGAGTAAACATGTCAATAAAATATGCAAATGAATATACTCGACAATTTCCTTCAATAATGTTAGAAAATATATCAAAATTTACAGCTTTTATATCAGGTGCTTTTATATTTTTATTTCTTGTATTTTCTATTTTCGATGAGAATATTTTATTGTACGTTAAGTTCATGGACAGGTCTCTAATATTTTACACCGGTGTAATAGGTTCTATATCTGCGGTTGCTAGAGGATTTATTAAGGAACCAGAAAATTCTATTTATGATCCAAATAAAGTTATGGAAAAAATATCGAAGTATACTTTATATTTACCAAATACTTGGAAGGATAACGCAAATAATATTGTCGTAAGAAACGAATTTTTGTGTTTTTTTAACTACATTCTTGTTATATTTTTTTATGAAATTTTAGGTATAATTAGAACACCTTACATGTTATTTTTGATATCAAAAGAAAGTAAAAATATAGAAAATTTTATTAAGCATAATATAATATATAAAAAAAATATAGGAAGTATTTGTGCTTCTGCTGATTTTAAAAATAAATCTAATAATAGTGAGAAATTATCTTCATCAATTATGTCTTTTTCTGATACTTACAAATCATGGCATAATTAAAATTGATTTTGTTTTTCTTTTTCTTTTTTATTTTATATATAATTAAAATGCAAGTATTTCAAGATTGGGAACCTGTTGGATGGAATAAAGTTGGAGAAAAAAGAAGAGAGCAAACTAAAACTATGTATTTAAACAATCAAATGAGAAAAAATAATACTACATCTTTGAAGAAAAATGTATCAAACAAAAATCAAGTCGAAGCTACACTTAATGCTAAAAAACTTGAAAAAGAAGAAGAAACTTTTAAGCATACTACTATATCATCAAGTGTGTCAAAAAGAATAGCAAAAGCAAGATGTGATAAAAAAATGACACAAAAAGAATTAGCAAATGCTTTGTATCTACCTTTTAAAATAATTCAAGATTACGAAGCAGGTAAAGCAATTCCAAATCATTTAGTTTTAAATAAAATAGAGAAAATTCTTGGTAAAGTTAGAGATTAAATTTTTTCTTTTTTCTTTTATTTTTTATGATAAAATATAAAAGAATATATAAATGAGAATAAACTACGAACAAATTGTCACAACTATTGTTGGAGGTTATATAGGCGCGTTAATCCCTAACAATAATTCTAATATTCACCCTCTTATAATGTCAGTTATTGTAGGCTCTTTATTCAGCAAATGTATTTATGGAGATTTTGATGTTGGATATCAATGGACCATTAGTGATATATATTTTTGGATATTTACTATTCTAGAGTCTTTATTAGGAGGCTTGTTAGCTATCAATTTACAAAAACTGAAATAAATTAATTAGATTTAAAAATAAGTCTAAATAAATATAAAATATGACCAATAAAATTCGTTTACATTTACTAGCAATTCCACACACTATAACAACCGATGATTTTAGTCATTGTGCTTTTACAGGAAAAGTTTTAAGATTTTCTCCGATGATGAGAAGTGTAGGTTATGAAGTGTTTCATTATGGTGTTGAAACTTCTACGTCTGGTGCAGATAGAGATGTTAATCTTCTTACTAAAGATGAATGGCTAGACTTGAGAAAAAAATCATATAAGCATTTACATAAGACTTTAACAGACGAAGAAGTAGAAACAAAATTGAATGACCATACCGCTTATGTTGGTGATTTAGCAAACTGGTCGACTCCTCTATATTGGACATTTAATGAGAGACTAAAAAAAGCATTAGAACAAAATTATAGAAGTACTTCAACAGATATAGTATGTATAACTTTTGGCCCAGCATATGAAGATGCTCTTCGCGGTAAAAATTATTTAATGATAGAAACAGGTATAGGATATCCAAACGCTTACAAAAATTTTAGAATATATGAAAGTTATGCAAAGTATCATATGGATGTATCAAAGGAAGACGATAAATCTAAAAATTATTGGTTTGTAGTTCCTAACTACTACAATACTCTTGAATTTCCTTTAAGTTTAAATCCTGATAACAAGAAATTTGGATTTTTTGGAAGAATTCATGATGGTAAAGGTGCAAATATAGTTGTAGAAATAGCTATACGTTTTCCACATATTAGTTTTTATTTATGCGGACAAGGTGATCCTACACCTTATTTGAAACAACCAAATATAACTTATATACCACCAATTACAGGAATGGAAAGAGGTAAATATTTGGGTAGTTTATTAGCTTTAATAGCCCCAACAAAATTTGTCGAGCCATTTTGCGGTGTATCTGCCGAAGCACAACTATGTGGTACACCAGTTATTAGTTCGCATTATGGAGCTTTTGTCGAAAATATAGAGAATTTAAAAACGGGTGTTAGATGTCATACACTATCAGATTATTGTTATGGAGTTCAAATGGCTTTAGATGGTAAATTTGATAGACAATATATTCATGAACGTGCAGTAAGATTGTTTGATATGTATAATGTTGCAAAGATGTATGACTATGCTTTTAGAAGTACATTAGAAATAACAAATGGAAATAATGGATGGTATTCTAAGAATTGTTTTTTGGATAAACTACCGCAATAAAATAAAAAAGAAATTTACAAAATTAAATAAAAATAAAAAAAAAATTTCTTTTTGTCTTGTATATTAATAAAAATATAATGAGTTACAATGAAAATTCAAATGTAAGTGTAAATGGGGCTAGTTGCTCATACAACACTCTAGGTAATTACAACGGCTATTCTAAGAGAGGAATGAATCATCCACAAGTAGCACCTACTACTACTACTGGTATTAATATCGTACCTGATTATGCAGCCATCGGTTATAACGCTTTAACTCACGGAGGACAAGGACCATCTTGTTCTGGCTATTTTACTATTCAAGGAGCATATGGTACAAATGCTAACAACTGCAGTACCAAGTATATGACCAGAATGTGCAACCAATAAGTCGAATAAATTCTTATATTACTAATTAGTATAAGAATTATTTGTAAAAAATAAAAAATATTATCTAAATATAAATGTTATTAAAAGTTGTTATTATAAGTACAGGACTTGCGCTAGCTATACGTGCAATCGTTTATATTTTTTTGTTCAAACAAGAAAATTTTTTTATGAAACATAAATCTGAAAATAAAGCTATTATGAATAGCTATTTACCGGATCAACTGGGTATTATAGATATTCAAGATGATGAACTACCTTTCATAGACACAGACAGAAGTGTCAGTTTAAAATACAATTCAAAACGCTATAACAGAAATGATAAGCAAAAAACAAATAATAAAGGGAATACCCATGCTAACCATTTATTATAAAAAATATGGCGCTCTTCTGTTATAAGAAGACGTTCTTATCTTCATAATTATAAATACTAATAATGCTAAACTAAGTAGAACTCCGCCTACTATCATGCCTGTTTTCATATTGTTTGAAAAGTAAGTAGTAGGCATATTTTGATTGTTATAACCTTCAAGTATTATTCTTCTGTTATAAGAAGACGTTCTTATCTTCATAATTATAAATACTAATAATGCTAAACTAAGTAGAACTCCGCCTACTATCATGCATGTTTTCATATTGTTTGAAAAGTAAGTAGTAGGCATATTTTGATTGTTATAACCTTCAAGTATTATTTTTCCGTTATTATCGCGAAAGTACATTTTATATTATGTAAAGATAAAAAAAATTCTTAAGAATAATAAATGAGTAGAAGACGAAGTAAGAGACAGAGTAAAAAGTACTATTTTAATAGTCGAAATAAAAAGAAATCTTTTGATGTTTATATTGACAAAAATCCTAAAGACACTATACCTATAAAATATAAAACATTACAGGATGTTCAAAATACAATAAAAAAATTAGAGAGACTTTTTAGAACTAAAAAATATACACACAAAAGAATATGGCAAGTAGGTATGATAATGTATGTTAGACTAAGAGTTTTGAAAAAACAAAAACCAAAACAATATAAGCTAGCAAAAAAATATTTTCAGTTTTTGGGTAAAAGAACAAAAAAGAAAACTTTTGAAGAAAGAAAAGACTTAAAATTTGATATGAAAATATAAAATAATTTTCTTATTTGAAATAAATATGTTCCGACTTTTACAAATAAATTTTATTGATTATAAACAATTATATCCTATACACACTTGGGAATATGAAAATTTTCACGAAATACATATTAGAAAAATCCAGATTACTTATCAGTTGTCGAATAAATTCGAAATTATTCTGTACGGATTTGATGGTGAAAAAAAGTGGAGTACTAATAAGATATCAGACTTAACCAATATTTTTAAAGTCATAGATCAAATGCCTATGGGAAAGATACTTCAAGAAAATCCAACTTCTCAATTACAAAATGAATGCGGTTTTTACAAATACTCTCCTATTCATTGTTTCAAAGATTCTACTCATCAAACATGTTGTTTATTAGGAAAAAATGCAAGAGAATATGCTGATAAATCTGGTAATCCAATTGGAAAAGAATCTGAGAATACCTTTTATAAAAACTATAATTTCAAACCGAGCGATAATACTCTAACACCTTGGTGTACATGTATAGGTTCTGAAGTATGTTCAAACTATTCTAAAAAATTTGGAAATAAAGATGGAACACATATTAAATTTATTCATGATAAAGACAATAATATTATCTTTGATAGAAATGAATCGAAACACTTACGTTTTAGACATGAAACACCTGGAATTTTTTGATTAAAATGTATTTAAAAGTTACAATATTATTATAAAATAATGTTTGAAAATATTAAAGCTAAACTTAAAAATAATGGTTATACTCCTGATACTATATTAGATATAGGTGCATGTTTTGGAGAATTTACAGATAAAATGATTGATATTTATCCTAACGCTAAATATTATTTATTTGAAGCAAATAATCATCCTGAACTACAAAAATATTTAGTTAGGTCAAATATTAAAGTGTATAATATCACTTTAGATTCAAAAGAAGGAGTTGTTGATTGGTATCAAGTATATCATAGAGGTGATTCTATCTATAAGGAATTATCGAAGGATTACATAGATATCTCACCTATAAAAAAAGAAACACGTATTTTAAAAGATATGATTGACATAAAAGATATGAGAAATGTTCTTATTAAGGTATCTTGTCAAGGCTCAGAAATTCGCATATTACAAGGTGCTGGTCATGTTTTGGATATTACAGATTTTATAGTACTTGATGTACCTGTATTTGGTAAGTATAATGAAAATGCACCTTCATTTTTAGAATATATTACTTTTATGAATACTTTAGGCTTTATTCCATATGATATTCAAAATAAAAATAATATTAATGGATTCTTGATGAATTGTTACTTTGTTTTTATAAATAAAAATCATTCATTAAATCAAGATGTTCAAAATAAATTTTTAACAAATAATGTAAATATACATGAAGATAAATATGGAAATAGGATTTAATTTTTAAGCTTTAAATAAGTTTAAAAATTACGCGAATATATTTCCTGTCCATCTAGCACTATATTTTTGTTGATTATTTTTCAATTGCTGTCTTGCTATTATATCTTCTCTCTGTTCATTACTATCTGCCATCCAAGAAAGACCATGTGCATAATTTTCTCTTTTAGTGTTTAAAACATTATTTCCTAGAATAGGTTGTCTTAAATATTGAGGTTTCATAGAACCCATAGGGTCTTTAAATAAAACTCCTGTGTCATAAGCATTATTTTGATAAACTGGTTGATAAAATGCATCTTGAATTGATTTATCAATATAATATACTATATCACCTGCATTTACATCCATATAACTGCTGTATTGTTTTCCATAATTTTGTAAAGTAGGATCTGTATATATATCAGCTAATTTAATCTGACCTCCATTAATAGGTGGTTTATCTAATGGTAAAAATTGGCCATTATGAAAAGATGAAACTAATCGAGGATCAGAACTGCCGTAAAAACTTGAACCTGTATTTTCACAATTAAACTTACTAAAACTTTTATCATATTGATTTTTAATTGCGTCAGGATTTAGATTAACAAATCCTTCTATATTTCTAGGTTCGATTTGTTTTTTGAATACTTTTCTATCGTAACATTCATAATAAGCAGGAAAATCACAATTTCTTACAGACATGTTGGTCGGAACTCCTTCTGAAAATACATAGTTATTTTTTGTGCATTCGTAAGAGTTTGCAGAAGATTGCGGATAATTGTTAAATGTATTTGCCATTTATTAAATATAATAATATTAAAAAAATGAATTTTTAAGTAATAGAAAAAAAAGTTTAAAAACAAATTTTATAAAAATAATTTTATAAAATTTTATTCAACGTTAAAAATATTCTTAACTCTTCTTGAATATGGTCTCGGAGAATCTATTCCGTTACATATATCTTCTATATACTTAACAGCCTTATTTTTAATCCAGTCGATTCTAAGTTTATATTCATGTTCGTTTTCTTCATCCAATTTGAATATATAAAATAAGTCCATCATGAAGTAGAAATCTAGTTTATTATGACTACATCTAGCACAATGTATTATGAATGTTTTTTCCGGGTCAAAATGTGTCCAACCAATTACTAATTCATTTTTTATAGGTCCAAATGGTAAAATTTTTATTTTACTTTGTATACTTTCATCTCTTTTATATAACTCTTCCATAGATGTCTGATCCCAAAAATTTCTATCAAATTCATTTGGATTCTCCCATGTTTGTGTCATCAGTTCTATTATAAAATTTGATTTTCGCATAAACATAGTTCCTGTATTAAAAGTTGTTCTATCCTGTGGTAAAACTAAATCTATAATTGAGTCGGTAAAATGTTTTTCTATGAAATATTCGAGTTTTATGTCATGTCTAATAATTTGTGAATCGATATCGTACCAGAATAGATAATCAAAATCTTGTTCTAACATAATTTTTTTTATAAGTAATAACTTATACCATGCCGGTTCTCTTTTACCATCATATATAGTATCACTTCCTTTTCCATAATCTACTATAAGATTATAGTTATGAGTATTGCAATAGTTAGTTAAATTTCTTATAGCGTATCTAACCACATCATAATACCAGTCATTTATGCACAAAGTACAAACTATAATTTTCATATTTTATATCTTAATACAGGTATTTAAATTACTTTTTACTTTTTACTTTTTTATTTTTTTTACCGAAGGCCAAACATCATATTTTTCAAAACATGGAAAAGAACAAAAATATATTGTATCAAACTCTTCTTGTTTATTAGGTACTACACTTTTTAAAGCATCATCTACAGATATTTCCTTTGTACAATTTACACATGATACAGAACCTGTAACTTTTTCACTACTAACACTTTTACTGGTACTAATAACACTTTCATTATCACTATCACTACCTGCACCATCACTATCGCTACTTATACTGCTATTATCGCTATCAGACTTAGTCTCGGACTTAGTCTCAGACTTGGTGTCCGGTTTTGTCTCTGTTTTAGTTTCCGGTTTGGTTTCTGTTTTAGTCTCAACTTTTTTAGTTATCACAACCTTTTCGTTATTAACACAATCTGTTCCTTTATATCTAAAGTTAGGTATTTTTTCGGAATCTATTTCTATCTCTATTTTATCAAAATCAACTCCTGCAGAGTTATCCAACTCATTAATATATTTTTCAAGATTTCCATTTCCTTTAATATTTTTATTCTTACTTATATCCTCTAAATACTTTGTTACTAATTCATTTGAACAAGGTAGTAGTTTATTTTTCTTAAGATAGATAGTGCTATAAATATTATTTTTAAATTGTTCCAAATCCTTTTTAATATCTGTACTATTCTTTAAAATATCTGATTTTAATATACCTCTTTCTTCATCTTTATCTATAAAATCTTCGTTATTTATATCGTAAACAGACGAAATATAAAATCCTTCTTTCGTAAAAATAACCATATTATTACAGGTGTTATTCTTGTCATCTTTGTACTCATAGATAAAAGCAATATACTTTTTAGTAGAATCAGGAATTATTTCAACAACTTCAGTTTCGCCACTTTCATCTTTATCCGTATTTTTATTTTCTTCAAACGAAATAAGAGGTTTATTTTTGTCATCAAAAATAACTTTTAGTTTTTTTATATCGTCGATGGTTGAATAACTTGTATTATTTGTAATATCACTTAAAAATTTCGTTATCTCTTGGCCGCTTTCATTTTTAATTTGTTTCTTAATATCTTTTATACTCTCTATAATCAAAGCATGGTCATTATCCTCAGATGTAAAACTTGGTTTTACTTTTTTATTTGAATCCTGAAAATACAATAGAGTGTAAAAATTGTCTGATTCTGATTTTTGTACTTCGTCTTTTTCTTTATCAGGAATTTTTTCAAGAGAGTTATCATGTATATTATAAATATATTTTATGACATCATTCTTATCCCTATTTAAAATTATAAAATAGGTTTTTTTATTGTTATGTACCAATATAGAAATCAGTTTATCACTTTCTATTTTGTCACCACTATCTCTCTCGATATTACTTTTGCTTTCAGTTGCGCCTTCCGGTTCATTTTTTTTAGAGACTATTAAGGCTAAGTCTTCATTAATTAGCTCTAAAAGATCCGGTAGTTGTTCAACTTCTCTTATAACTTCTACTCTCTTTTTCTCTTCTCCCTTTTTTATTTCTTCAACTTCTTCCTCATATCGTAATTTTTCATTTATTTTTGTCTGATATACATTTTCGAATTCTTTAACAAAATCAGGATTTAATACTCTACCAGAATAAGGATTTAAAATCTCTTCAGAATTTATTGGTTTTGCTTCTTGTATTATCTTCCATAACTCTTTATTTTGAAACCGATAAATTTCACTATTTGGTTTATAAAAAATTCCCTTTGTTCCGTCGGAATTTTCAATCTCTATAGGCGTTAAATATTCTTCATTATAGAAGACATAATCATCTTCAAAATTTTGAGATTCATCTTGAAATAGTAAGTATTTATAAGAGGATTTTGCCGCGTTTTTATTATACTCATTATCTTCTATATTAATAAATAGTTTACTTGCGAACACAGGTTTCAAAGTTAAATCTTCTGTATATGTATATATTTTTGCGGGTATCTTATATGTCCTCATATGTATATTCTTATTATCAAGTTGTTTTCTTGTTTTAATTATAGAGTTAACGCTATTTTCCATAGTTTTATCTATAAAAGTCTGTATGCCTTGCAAAATATATTTTCTTGTTTCTTCCGGAATAGATGTATTATAAAATACATTCGATAGCATATCATTAGGATTTAGTTCTGCTAAGTTTCCAGGAAGATAAAACAATTTTTTTACGTTACTTATAAAAAAACTATTATTCGTACCTACATAATAGTCTTTTTGTCCTCTATTTGCTTTATAGTTAAATTTTACAACATTATTAACTTCATTTGATAAATATGTTATTAAACTTATTACTTTATTTAAAAATTCATAAGTATTTGTTGTTGTATTTTTTATATGTTCTAGAACTTGTTTAATATATTGGGAGTTTAAATCATATTCTGGTAATTCAGCTACTTTTCTTAAAGCACCCGATAGCTTAATTTTAGCAAAATCCATAACATCATTCTGAACAGGTTCGTTGTATGTATCAAAAATTTCTTTAGATGATAACACTTTAGAAATAGGCTTGTCATATTTAGACATTTCCTCTAGTTCAAGTTTTTCTTTCCCTAAAGACTCACGCGAAATCATACGTTCTGCTTGCAAAGTCTCGTATTTTTTTTCTCTTTCTTGGTAAAAAGCAGTTTCAGCCGAATTTATAAAGTCATCTAAAAATATTCCAAAGTTTTTATAAGTTTGAATCTTACCTTCCTTTAAATCATAATATTGTTTTAAATAATTTTTTATAACATTAGAAAATAATTCAACGCCTGAATAACTTTTTATCTTATCTAACTTACCGAAAATTTCTTTTCTGCTTTCCGGTGCATCTTCTTCGTTTTTAAATTCTTTTATTTTATTTTGTATTTCTATCCATAACTTATTACTTTCTTCTTTTTCTAGGTCAGGTTTAACATGAAATATATCAATAAGTTTATTAATTTCTTTCAAAATTGTTTTTCTAGTTTCTCGAGCATCTTCTTTATTTTTAAATTCATTTATTTTATTTTGTATTTCTAAATATATTTCAATCTCTTTTTCTGGGTTAGAAGATATAACATTAGATAGATTAATAAGTTCGACAATTTCACTTAAAAAATTTTTTATTTCTTCAATTTCCATGAATTTCTTTTTTATCATTTTTTGATTACGTTCTAAATATGGTTTATTTGTTTCAACTTTTATTTCATCCTTTATTTCATTTATTTTATTTCGTATTTGTATTTTGTTTTCTATTTCTAAATAATTTATTTTAGTCTGTTTTTTTGGGATAGATGTAGATATAGCATTAAATTGTTTAACCAGCTTAAAAATCTCTCTTAAAAACTTTTTTATTTTTTGTTCCTCTTTGAACTCGTGGAGATTTTGTCTGTATTCTTTTAAATATTCATCAAAATAATCTTCTATGTAAATAGTACTACCTTCCCGACTAGTATCTACCAAATACTGATTTATCATATCTTTTAAATCTTCATCCGATAATCCAGAATTAATTATTTCACTTAGGAATGATATAATCTTGACTGGTGTATATAGATGTTCTTTTTTATTATCTTTATAAAAATTAAATCCAAATTTAATTGACATCAATATAGTTTTTCTTTCCATTACTTTTGTTTTTAACATCTGTTGATTACGTTCAATATATGGTTTTTTATTTTCCTCTTCTATTTCACCATCTATTTCTTTTATTTTTTTATATTTTTCTTCTAAATTTTCTTTTTCGATGTTTTTTACATCTTCTAATTCATATTTTAATTCCTCTTTTAATTTATTTACATACTCTTCCAATTGTTTTTTAAAATCATCTCGAGTATAATACTGAAGCAATATATCTAATATTTCTTTTTGAATTTCAAATTTTTTCTTATGTTCTTCTATAGGTATATTTACTGCATAATTCTCGTTTAAATATTTCTCTATTTTGTACTTTATACCTACGACAGATAATTCTTTGCCTCTAAATTTTGTCTTTAATATTTCTTCGACATCATCCCTATTTATATACTTTTTGAACTTTTTTATTAGAACAGATGGATCTTTTTCTGTCAATAATGCATTAAAAAAATCTCTTGTAGATTCTGATTTTTCACTATCAAATTTTCTGTAATAATAATTTTTTTGGTTCTCAATATAGTCCAAAGTTGGAGGTTTTTCTTCTGAAAATATAGTTTGATAGTAAGGGTCGTTATAAGCAAATATTTTATATTTTTCCAACAATACATCGTCATTATCATCTTTATGAATTATAAAAAATTCTCTTTCTCTATTTTCAGATTCTTCCTTTTGAAACTTTTTTTGAGTATCTAAAACTTTTGGAAATCCAGACTCTATAACATTTTTGTTTTTCATAAACTGACTATAAAATGGATCAGACTTGAAAAAGTCAGTATATTTATCTAATAACTTATCCTCGGAATCATAAAGATTTTTTTTTATAAACTCATCTCTTCTTTTTTCAGCTTCTTCTTTTTCTTTTTCTTCTTCTTTTTCTTTACTTGCAAATTCTCTTAGTGTTCTCTTTTTTGGTGGCATTATGTATCTTTTTATTAAATAAATATATATTTTAAAATAAAAATAAAAAATGATTATTTTTTCCGTTTTACTTTAAACAAGAAATGATTAGTACATTATGTAGTAACCTTATTTTAGAAATAATAAGTTTTTTAAGTGATAAAGAGGCTAAAAACCTTTCATGTACATGTAAAAATATAAATAAATTAGGATACTTAAAATATATTTGCATGAATAATTCTTCGGATCCTTTTGAATTTGCTTTAGCTTTTTCAAAACATAACTTAACTTTGAATAAAGTAGGTATATTTAAAGATATTTTAAATCCACAAAATTTTATGCCGTCTTTGTGGCCTAAATCTGTCTTAATGTATTATTGTAAATTTTCAACCATATTAAATCCTTCTGCATCAAAAACAGAAGATTTTAAAATCTTCTCTTTCTACGATACTCAAAATAGAGCAATTAAAATAAACTGGAACAAGTTTAAAAATTTAAAAAATTTATATCTATATTGCGACAATATTGATTTAAATGGCTTGGAAAATTGCGAACAACTAGAAAATATTTTTATTTATTTGTTCAAAGTAAAAACAATATCTAAAGAGATTGGTGGTTTAAAGAACTTGAAATGTGTAATAACAAATTGTGATATTGAAATTGGTACCCATTTTATATCAAAAAACATGGAATTTTTTGTTACAAAAAATATGACTAATGCAAATTTTCAATTTGAATCAGCCTTTAAATATATGAAAAATAGGAATTTATTTCCATACTCAGAACAGACTATATATTATAATTATCATGACAGAACTTAGTAGTTAGTACTTTTAATTTAATACTCTTTTTAGTATTAAATTAAGATAAAGATATATTGTCAGTAGAATTAAAACTGAAAATATTTCCATTTAACATTTCAAACACTAATTTATCGCATCCAAAAAACTTCGGAGTAAATTTCTCATTATGAAAATCATTATTAGGACCCATATAAGGTAAAATTTCTTCTGTTACATCATACCCAATTTCATTTGCAACAGAAATAACAGGAATGGGACCTCTATTCGGTTTAATTATTTTTTTGTAAAGTTTTCCGTTTATAACATACTTAAGTTCATATTTATTTTTATCTATCTTAGTAAGTGAGTTGTCTAAATAATGAAGAAGATTTTGATAAAAAGCTTGAGATAACATTTTTGTACATACAAATAGAATCATACCACGAGATTTATGTCTAGTAGATACAAGGTCATATAAACTATATAATTTCTCTTTTTTTTCTAGTACATATTCTCTAACTATATTTAACCCATCTAATTTCAAAAACATAGCACTAAATAATAATGTTGGAATAGCTATTAACATATAATATACCATTTTTATTTTAATACCGTATTTTTAAATATTTAATTTAAACTTATAATGTTTAAAAATAAAATGTTCAAAAATAATTGTTACAAAATAATGACTAAATTAGGTCTTGCGACTATGTTTACAACTATTATAACAACTATTGGTATATGTATATACTATTCTACTTTAGATGATAACTCAAATGATTATTCAAATATTAGTTTAAGTGTAAAAGGTGTTCATCAAAATGATTTGATATTTTTGAATTTAGAAAATGGCGAGGTTAGTTATGATACTTTAAAAAAATCTTCTACTAACACAAATTTTTTACTTAACAGATTTTTAAATTTAAATTCAGAGTACATGTTAATCGAAACTTTATTGGATGGTAACTACAAGCAAATATCCAATTGGGAATATTTAGATACAAATTTAAACACAAATGAAATTTATATTAGTAAAACTACCGATGTTCTTAGTATTGAAATATCAAATATAATGTTTGATATTGCCTATAGTCATAACATTCCAACAAAAATAAATGAATATGATATTGTAAAGTATAACGATACTGGAGGTAAAATAGTTGATTTTATTTATGGTAACTTACAAAATGTGAAAAGTCCAAGTAAAGATGACTTAGAAAATAATAGTTTAACTCGCAACATATCGACTATAGTTCCACCTGATATAGATGCAAAATGTTTGATAGCACTATCCTACAAAGCTATGACTTCTGGAAAAAATCTTGTAGCGTATGGTTCATGTAGCGGTTATAGTGTTGTGGGTATCCCGGGTACAAATTTTAAGAATATAAAAGACATAATCGCTAATATAAATGGAGCTACATTTGATAACTATAAAGGTGGTTTTGATAATCTGAAGAATTTTGATTTTAAAACATATGATTTTTGCGCAGGGTATTCTTTAGGCGGAGCTATCGCGAAATTTATGTCTTTAAATGGCTTTTGCAAAAACGTAATTACATTCGCATCTCCTTTAACTTCAAAATACAACTTGGATATTCCAATAATTCAATATGTGAACACTATCGATGATATCGATGGATGCTGTAAACGGGACTGGTTAGGAAAATGTACAAAGAAAGGAATGTTTTTGGTTGATCCAGTTACTTTAATTCTAAAAGGTAATCATGAAAATATTAGGTATGTAGGAAACAGACAAAATAATGAGTGCGTCGGAAGCTTCGCATATACTATTTGGAAACAAGGTTTCGATTTACATTTAATCTCCAGTTACGAAGCAAATTTATAAAAAAATTTTTTTATGTTTAATAATATAAAAAAATGGAACTAGAGAAAAAAAATATGGTATTATGGTTTCAAAATCTTTCAAAAAAAGATAAAGAAAAAATAAGCTATGTTTCTAGACTATATTCTTATCATTTTGATGTTTACATAAATAACATATACAGAAATAAAATGTTTCCTCGTTATCAATTATTATCACATGCAAATGATATAATTTCGGATAATGATACACATGATATGTGGATAAAATATATGTACACAGATGATGATTTTAAAAATAAATTATGCCGCGAAAAGCCACTTGATAAAAGCCCTTTTAAAAATTTTGTTGGAGACACTAAAATAAGTTTATCAAATTACGTAAACACCATAAAGAATATAACTTCAACTATGCATAGTGTATTTACCGATCCAAAATTATCTTATATATTGCAAAATGAACTAATAGTATATCGTGCATTAAGAATTAGAAAAAGTGTTGATGATATTATCGATGTTGAAAAAGATATAAATTTGGAAATTACTGGAACAACTAGTACAACTACTGAATTAGAAACTGCACAACAATTTGCTTTTTCTTTATATGGAGAAAGTGATTTTTACGATGAAAGAAAATATAAGAGTATAATTTTTGAAATAACTTTACCGAAAGGGACCCGCATAATACCAGTAAATATATGTACTATTCAAAATGAAGAAGAAATTTTGGTTATTTCACAGGGAACATTAAAAATAAATAGCGTCAAAATTGATTATTGTAACTGGTGGAATGACTACTATAATAGCGACGGAGAATATATCAGAGCTAGGGAAGAATATATACCATATAAATTAGCACAAACTGACTTCGAAATAAATGAAGACAAGAACTTGGTTTACAATCCAAGTATAAAAATATCAGAAAAAATAGATAATGTATTCGACCCTGTTGTTATTGATGATATTGATAGTTCAGACTTTGGAGAAGGTAGAAGAAAGTCAAGAACTAAAAGAAAGAAGTCAAGAAGTAGAAGAAGAAAATCAAGAAGTAAAAGAAAAAAGTCAGGTAAAAATAAATCAAGAAGTAAAAGAAGAAAATCAAAAAGTAGAAGAAACTAAATATATTTTTAAACTTAAAAATAGTTTAAAAATTTCATCTCCTTAAGAATTATTTTTCGAAGGAGATGATTTTGTTTTTCAGTTTTTTCTTTTTTTAAAAATATTTTTGTAATTAAAAAAAAATCAAAAGTACAAAAAATTTTAAAGTATTCCGAAAAACTTTTGTTTTTCAAAAATCGTAATTCAGAAAAATATTTTAGTCCACACACACATTTTTTGTGTATGTGGAATTTTTTTTTCCGAAAAGTAAAAATAAAAAAGTTTTCTAAATCATCATTTTTTAAGGCGTTTTATCAGTTAAAAATTTTTAAATTTTTAAATGTAAAATATCGAAAAAATATAAGTAAGTTTTTTAACTTTTTTAGTTAAAAAAAGTTAAAAAAACAAATAGAATCAGTAATTATAGTATAAAATTTTTTATTTCTAAAAAAATATTAATTTTAATTTAAGAGTATATATTGAAGTATAAATGAACACTTTAATTTGTCAATATTGTAAAACAGAATTTTCAAATTTATATAATATGAATAGCCACCAAAGAAAAGCTAAATATTGTCTTTTGATCCAGGGTAAAGTACACGCAATAGATAATAATAAAACTGAATTTAAATGTAAATATTGTAAAAAGAATTTGGCGTCGAAACAAAAATTATCATATCATATAGACATATGCGATAAAAAATTTATTTTACTTTTAGATGAACTAAAGAAAAAGAAACAAAAATACAAGAACAGGAAAAAGTTTTTATTAAACTCAAGTCTAGAATAGAACAAATTGAAGAACAAAATACAAATTATAAAGAACAAGTTAAGGATCTGCAAGATAAACTAGATAGAATAGCAAACAAAGCTATAGATAGACCTACAATAAATAATACAACTTTAAATATAGTTTCTCATATGGACTTTAATGATATTGATAAAATTAAAAATACCATCGAAAATAGGTTGAATATCAATCATGTTGTTGATGGTCAAAAAGGGCTTGCTAATTTTGTTAAAGATAATTTATTAACCGATGATAGTAGTAACTTACTTTATGTTTGTACTGATCCAAGTAGACATATATTTAAATATAAAGATAGTTCAGGAGAGGTTAAAAAAGATGTTGAAGCAAAAAAATTAACAAGCTATATTTTAGAGGGTGGTATTAAGAAGAAAAGTGCAACTATAGGAAATGAATGGTGCAAAGATGATACCGGAGAAATAAATTTAAATCGATTTAACATTATGCTAGAACAACAAAAAAATATTGTAAATTTGTCTAGCGATAATAGTAGTTTTAAGAAAGAATTAGCTTCAATAACCACTAACTAAAATAAAAATTAAAATAAAAATAAATTTTTATAATATAAATGAAAAGTAAAAGACAAACAAGTCGTAAACGCACAAGTCGTAAACGCACAAGTCCTAGACGAACAAGTCCTAGACGACGCGCAAGTCCTCGTAGAAACAGAAAATCAAATTCTAGAAGTAGACGTGGTAAAAATAGAAGGAAGCGAGCAAGTTCTAAAAATAAAAATAAGTACGATGGGTCAGTAGAACAAATTCCTATGACAAGCCGTTGTTATTTGATAGTAGAAAATAAAAGTCCTCATAATTTTAGAGCAATAGATATATACCATGGTATATTTATAAGAATTGATGATGATGGAGATTGGATTTTCAAAATAGTAAAAAAATATCAAGGACCAAGATATGTAACAGAAGGTGCTACTAAAAGTTTCAATAAAAATGATTGTATATTTATTTATGATGGTCAATATACTTTAGAATCGTATTCTGAACAAGAATATGAAGATTTAGGACTTGAGACAGCTGATAATGATGCAATTAATGAATTTTTTAGTGCATATGCAACTGATCCAAATGTTGTTATTATCGGGCAACATATGAATCCGTATTGAAAATATATTATTATTTTTAAACCAAAGATAGGTTTAAAAATTATCTTTAAAGGAGAAATTCTTGAATATTTTTAATACATGTCTTACTTATCTTTCTTTTTTGCTTTTTTTCTGTTTCATATGTTAGTTCGTTCAGACATGTGTTATTTTCTTTTAGTTTTTGAATAAGGTTATCGATACTCTTAAATTCTTTCATAATAGCAACGGCAGTTGTGCTACTTATACTTGGTATTTGACAAAGAACTATTTCTCCAAAATTATCTTTTGTTATATTTGCGTTCTTTTTCTTTTTTATAAAAGTTGAGTAACTTACTTCCTCACCATCGACTTTATCATTACTTTCTCCTTCTTCTTCCTTTCTATTTAAATAATATCCTTTTTTACCTTTTTCCTTTTCAAGTTTTATAAAAGCGTTACACAAAATATACGCTGTTTCCTCTGTATTATAACTTCTAAAGATAGAAAAACCTTTAAAGTAATTTAAAGAAAACATAGAGGAGTATACGATTTGTTTATCGTCAAATTTTCCTAAAGCTCCTTCTATCAAGTAAATAATATTGTGATTATGGTACTCTGAACCACTCAATCTATAACTTTGTTCTCTATATCTTCCGTCTTTTATACTTGCGAGTAGGTCAGCTATAGTTTTTCTCTCAAATAGAATAATAGGATTATTTTCGTCATCATTTATAGCCATATCTCCGATTAAAAGATTTTCAGTTGTTATTTTTATATCCTTAAATTTTGGAGTACTTTTGATTAAGTTCTGGCAAAATTTTAAAAGATTTGTTTCTCTGCAATCTAAAATAAGTTTCATATTATTATTCTAATTATTTTAATTTTTAAACTAACAATTAGTTTAAGAATTAAATTTTGTGTAATATCTTTTCAACAGATTCGACAGCACCTTCACACCACCCTTGATTTCTTGAAAGACCTTCACCAACTACAAATAAATTTTCAATTGGATTTTGTGCGATTTCCAAAAATTCTTCTCTGTCTTTAAATTCATTTGAAAGCGGTTTAAAATAATGTGTACCTATTTTCCAATATATCAATTTATGTTTTAATATTTTTACTTCGATATTAAAGATTCTTTTTATAGCCTGTTTTATAGTTTTCTTAATATTTGTACAATTTTTCCACTTGTCTGCAACTTTATTATCAGAGTAACTTATCATGTATATACATTTTTCTTTGTTCATCTCGATAATTTTTTGAAAAGGATTACCGGTTATTATTACACTTGTATAATTTTCTATGGGTTTATTAAGTTTAGCATACAATCTTACAAAAGGCTGTCCTTCGATGCTTCTATATATATTATCTTTTAGAAAAAATTCTCTTATATTTTTTACATCTGTAGTTATAACTACTTTATCGTATATAGTATTTTTAATTTTAAACTTGTAACCTAGTTTTTCTATTTTCTTTATAGGAGTACTTAAAAATATGTCGTTCTTAAGTATCTCGTAAAGTTTATTGAGTAATTGCTGCCATTTTACGCTTACACCTTCGTAACCAGAAACACAATCATCAAAGCCATAATCGTAAATAGTATCAATTACATCTGCTTTTTCAAAGTCACTTAAACCGCAGCTTTTTACAAAGTAATTATACTCTTTGTGTCCTAATATACTTTTTGCGTATCTAGCAAAAGTAAATTTGCTGCGTTGTCCTTCTAGAAGATATAATTTGTCTTTCAGCTTTTCTATAATATTCAAAACATTTAGTGGTTCAAATGTGTATGAAAATTCAGTTTTATAAACATGAGTTTCTACATCAAGTTGTTTACAGAGATTGTACATTATTTTATCTTTTTTAAGTCTTAGAATACCTGCACCTGCAACAACAGGTATATTGTCAAACTCTACAACTTTAATTCGGCCACCAATTGAATTATTTTTTTCATATATATCAAAATCGTAATTTTTGCTTTTTAGAATAAGTCCTAGGTATAATCCTGAGATACCAGAACCAATAATAGCTATTTTCATTTTATTATTACAAACTTTATTTTTTAAAGTTAATTTAGTTTAGTTTATGTGTAAATTTTAGGACCTATATTGGTCGTAAAATTAAATTTATTTATTTTTTATATTTGCAACTTTTAAATAACTCTACCATAATTGGTACAATTAAACGATGGATATGTAGGACTAGAAGTTGAGGATGAATATGAAGGTGTAGAGGATGAGAATGAAAAAGTTGAATATGAAGGTGTTGAGGATGAGAATGAAGGTGTTGAATATAAAGGTGTGTATGAAGGATTATATGAAGGATTATATGAAGGATTATATGAAGGATTATATGAAGGATTATATGAAGGATTATATGAAGGATTATATGAAGATATTGGTGTAAAATCTCGCTTTGTTTGAGCTTCGTGCATTTTAGAAATAGTAATATCTAACATAGCTTGACGTGCTTCTTCTTCCTTTTTGACTTGATAAGCAACTTGTTGTCCGATAGTTGGCTGAGATCCAATATATCTTGGATTTGAACCATTAACTAAACTTTCACAGAAATTATTTAATGAGCTTGACATACTTTAATTTATAATTAATTCAAATTATAAATTTTATAATTCAATTTTTTTAAAGTTAGTTTAATTTAGTTTAGTTTATATGTAAATTTTAGGACCTATATTGGTCGTAAAATTAAATTTTCTTTTCTTTTTATACTTATTTTATATTTTTTGTGTTTTTATACTTATTTTATATTTTTGTGTTTTTCTTTTCTTTTTATACTTAAACTTATTTACAACTTATTTACAACTTATTTAGTGTGAAAATTTCCAAGACATAGTGACTTTAGATACATCACAACTTTTACAATCATATCTTTCTTTTGTTTTTACAATAATTTCGTTATAATACTTTCTGATACTATCAAGCTCGTCAAAAGCACCAGAAATATCAAGAAATCCTGTACTTTTATTTGTGGGATAACCATTATTTCTTATTTTATGGAATATATCTACGCCAACAGCATTAAGCGTGTTAAGATTTTCATAAATAGTCTTGTGCTTATTACTTCTTTTGTTTCTAGAAAATAGAGTCTTTTTAAAAGAGTCTTTGTCTATCACGTTTGTAAGAAACTTTATTCTCAAATCTAAGTTTCTATTAAAATCGTCTTGTTCGGTATAATTTTCGAAATACTTATACATGACATTATTCTTGAGGTCAACAAAAAATCTATGAATTTCAGATAACTTATCAAAATCATTATGTTCAATTCTTCTTTGCATAATCCAGATATCTGGCAACATATTATTATCACAACCATAATTTTGCTCAGGAACAATACCATTATTACGCTTTCTCATATAATCATAATAATCAGGTGAATGAACAGGACCTTTATCTAAAGCACCTGTATTAAAATTCCAAGCAGTTCCGCATGGAGGTGGGCACCATACTTGGCTACAACCATCAATTTTGAAAGTCAGTTTAGAGCATTTTGGACATGACTTGGATGTTTTAACTTTGAGTTTTACGGACTCAACGTCGTTAGGATCACAAGTATGTTCATCATTTTCTTTAACGACTTCACAATCTGAACATAATTTCAACTTACAAGCACTACAGGTATAATTTCTGTTCAAATAACCTTGACATTTCTCATTAGGACAAGGTCTTGTAATAAACACTTTCTTTTTCTCTTCTTCCACAAGAGAAGGATCCACAAATCCTGGTCGGTGTCTATTTTGCAGAATGTAGATATCATTTTTGTATTTATTGATAAGAATGTTAAGTTCAGCTATTTTATTAACTATTGTATCAATCTCAGACTGCCTATTTAAATAGTCTAAAGTTTCTGGAAACATAGCTTCTTGAGTTTCAAACATAATATTCTCCTTATGTGATTTCAACTCTTTTTTTCTAAATGTTTTGGGAAATATAGAATCAATAAAGTCATCATTCCACGCCTTCTTGCATGACATACATTCAAACAAATTATTACTCAACATAAAATGTTTGTAACAATTCGTACATGCTTTAAACTTACAATCAGAACATTCTATAAACTTATTAATAATAGTTATATCACACTCTTGAACTGGACAAGTTTCTTTTCTTGACATATTCGTATCTAGTTATTATTTTTTTAATAATTTTTGAATAAAATTTCATTTTTTTTTTAAGTATATAATTTTTTGTATTTTTTGCGTCTAAAATATGAACAAGGTGTATGTGTACACTCTAAAAAAAATTACAGCGAAAACTAAGAGTATTTATTTGAACCGCGAACCAAGTCGACTGTTTTTGTCTTTAAATCATAATTACATAACGAAAACTAAGAGTATTTATTTGAACCGCGAACCAAGTCGACTGTTTTTGTCTTTAAATCATAATTACATAACGAAAACTAAGAGTATTTATTTGAACCGCGAACCAAGTCGACCATTTTTGTCTTTAAATCAGAATTACACAACGAAAACTAAGAGTATTTATTTGAACCGCGAACCAAGTCGACTAATCATATATTAAAAAAAATTGAAATATATTTTTATTTTATATAATAAAAAATATATTTCTGGATATGCTTGCGTCTATACCTTTGAAAGAGTACGAAACTCTCACTAAAATAGTGGGAAATAAAATAGAGAATGAGTATTCATTATCTTCTATTATATCCCATAAAAATGTAATGATTGATATTTTAATTTATGGTGCACCTACAAGTCCTCCAGAACTAATTAGAAGCTGTACATTATATAATTGTGTGTGTTGGAAATATAATATCAAAAAGTTTTGTGCTAGATATAACGTTTGTATGGTATGTTATATGGATGATTGTGTAAGATGTACGGAATCTTATGATAAAAAATGTAGCAATATAAAGAAATAAAAAGAGTAAAAAACAACTTAGAAATTTTAACACCTATTAAGGTTGTAAAATTTATTGTTTACAAGAAGTAGATTGTTGTTCTACAAATGCATCATCTGGCATAGGTGTTTTCCAAGGTGCTGGCGACCCCTCAATATTTGCTAAATCTGTATATTCTGTTAATTTACCAGAACTATACAAGGAAGTTAAAACTTTTGGGTCAGGACATCTTTTATCTATTATAGGAAAACAATTGCAAAAAGATTCAAAAGAATTTACAAACAAAAGATAACTTATTAGTCCTAATGATAATATTACATATACAGTACTCAATTTCATTTTATTATTATGTTTATTTTTTTTATTTTTTTAAAATTTTTATCTATTTAAATATTATAATTTATACCTATAAATGGAAAATAAATACACATATAAATATCTTGAATTTGAAGATGATAACACCTTTAATATAAAAGAAAAAACTTTTAAAATACATGTACCAGATTTTAATAGCGAAAAAAAACTCGGTGTAATGATAGTCGGTTTAGGTGGAAATAATGGTTCTACTTTAACTTCAAGCTTAATTGCATATAATAAGAAATTAAAATGGGAAAATAAAGAAGGTGAACATGATGTTAAATGGTATGGTAGTATATCTCAATATGGAAGCGTAAATTTAGGATATAATAAGAAAGGAAAAATAGTTTCAAAACTAATGAAAGATATGGTATCATTAAGAAAACCCGAAGATATTGTTATAGGAGGATGGGATATTTGTGAAGATAACATGTATAAAGCTTGTAAAAAAAATAAAGTAATTGATACGCAATTACTAGATAAAATGAGAAATGAACTGGAAAGTATTGTTCCACTAAAATCAATTTTTTACGATGGTTTTATAGCAACAAATCAAAAGGTAAAATGCAATAACATAAAAGATAACTTATCTAAATGGAATGATTTATCCTCTGTAAAAACTGATATAGAAAATTTTAAATCTGAAAACAATTTAGATAAAATAATAGTTATATGGGCAGGTTCAACAGAGAAAATGAATAATAAAGAATATAATTCATCCGAATTTTTGATGGAGAGCATAATGAATGATTGTTCTTCTATTTCACCTTCAATTATATTTGCTGTCGCAACAATACTATCTGGCAATATTTTTATGAATACTTCTCCTCAAAATACTATATGTAAAGGTGTTTTAGAATTAGCAGAAGAGTATGGAGCATTCATCGGTGGTTCAGATCTTAAATCTGGACAAACAAAACTAAAAAGCGTACTTGTTGATTTTTTAGCAAGTTCAGGTATAAAACCACTATCAATAGTTTCTTATAATCATTTAGGAAATAATGATGGATTAAATTTAAGCGAAAAAGAACAATTTGAAAGTAAAGAGATAACAAAAAGAAATGTAATAGATGATATAGTAGATGAAAATCCTGAACTATTTGGAGGTAAAAAACCAGAACATGAAGTGGTTATAAAATATGTACCATCTGTAGGTGATAGTAAGAGAGCAATTGATGAATATTATAGTGAGCTAACTTTAAATGGAAAAAATATTCTTTCAATATATAATTTATGTGAAGATTCTTTACTTGCTGCACCTTTACTTCTAGATATTGCTATATTTTCTGAGTTTTTTTCGCGAGTAATATTTATAGATGAGATGGGGTTTATAAAAAAAATGTCTCCAAATTTATCTTTATTATCTTTCTTTTTTAAATCACCAGTTGAAGATTATAATCAACCAGTAATAAATGCTTTTTATAAACAAAGAAATGCTATAACAAATTTTGTAAAAGCATGTTGCGGAATACCTTTAGATGACTTATTATCTCTTCATAAAAAAATTTAAAATTGATTTTTTATTTTATTAAACTAAATTTTTTATACAGTTCAAGAATGAGAATTAACACTTTACTCGCACCACCTAATACTCCTAATACTACCAGACCTACAACTCCAGATAATCTTATTTCAATATTATTTATATTGGATAGTTCTGGTTCTATGCAGGTTTTAAGAAATCAACCTATTCAAAGTATGAGAGCTTTTTATAATACACAAAAAGAAACTGGAAAAGAATTCTTATCTACTTTTATAACTTTTAATGATCGTGTAAATTTTATTCATAAGAATATGAAAGGCTCGGAAATTATAATTAAGAATGAAGACTATATACCAGCAGGTATGACGGCTCTTCTTGATGCTATTGGAACTGGAATAGAATTTCAGAGAAATATAAAATCAAAAAATGTTATATGTGTTATTTTAACAGATGGACATGAAAATGCGTCAAAAATATATAAGATATCTGAAATAAAAGCTTTAACAAAAAAAATGGAGACTGAAAATGGTTGGAAATTTGTCTATCTTGGGGCAAATCAAGATAGCTTTGATGTTAGTGAATCTTTAGGTATTAATCCAAATAACTCAACAAACTATGATTATACTCCAAAAGGACTTAGAGATGCTATTGAAGAAGTTGGTGCTTGTGTTTCAGATTGTATAACAAGTAACAATTTAGAAAATTTAAGTATTAAATCTATTAATGTTTAAGAATTTAATTTTGCAATTAATATAATTGTAAAATTTTTGTAGTTTAAAGAATTAAATTTTAGAATTTAAATGCACGTTGAATGTTTGACTAACGATACAGCTTTAAACTATGTTAAAACTGAAGATATTTTTAAAGAGATATTAGATACCTCTTTTATAATGGAATGGTTAAATGAAAAAAATGTTAAGATATATTTGTACCATAATGAAAATAATGAAAATAATTTAGTATCATTTGCTATGTTTACCAATTTAAAAAGGGATCCTTTAAAAGTACATTCTAAACCTACATATTTAAACTACGTATATACTTTTCCAAAATATAGAAGATTAGGATTTGCTACAAATTTTTTATTAAGATTAAAACAACTTGAAGAAATCACGATATTTTCTACAGATGATATTACAACAAATCTTTGTATAAAGTCAGGATTTAACTTTAGTAATAAAGATAATTTATATAACCAGTTTCCGATTTACCGATATCCGTAAATAATTTTTATACTTATAAAAGAGTATAAAAATTTAATGTAATGCCTTTGGATTAGTATTTATAATAGATGCGGCGGGTGCTGCCGGAGTAGGCGTACTTTGTACTTCAGGTTTACTTTCTGTAAGTTTCGAGAATACAAATTTTAAAAATAAAAGTACAATTCCAAGTAAAAACATAGCACCAATTCCATACAAAAAGTACATTAGTATTTGCTTCATAAAATCTTCAGCTTCTTTAGGTGCATTTTGAATAACATTTACAACACCTGCAAGAAGACTTAGTAGTGTGACTTGTTTATAAGCATAAAAAATATAGTTATCACCTGTAGCAGTTGTAGTACATTGTAATCCTCGACCATTTAAATATTTATCTACAGGAAACTCACATGGTAAAGGTGTCGGAGTATAAGTTGTTTTAGAACAAAAACCTAAACAATATGGACTTGTACATTCACTTTGATCTAAAGTATCACAAAGTTGTTGTGTAACAGGTCCTGGTGTATCAACTGATTTTCCACATCTACATTGTATTTGATGATCTATATCAGTATTGTAATAATCACTGCATCCTTCTAATTTATATACTAAACCACCACCATAATAAACATAACATCCTGTTAATGCTTTAGCAATTAAAATAGCTGTTAAAATTCCTCCTAAAATTCCTCCTAAAATACCCAAATAAAATAGATATTTTGAAAAATCTGTTCCATCTTTTTTTGATTCCACTTCATCCGCGATTTTATCTGCATTTTTAAAAAGTTCTTCAAATTCTTTTTGTTTAGCATTTAATTCTTTTTCTAAATCATTTAAAACTTTAGGATCTGGAGTTGGTTTATTAAACTCGTCTCTTATTTTATTTCCTATATCTTGTGTGTCGCTTGCAATTTTATTAAATTGTTCTTTTAGTTCAGGATGTTTTGATTCTAAACTCTTTGAAAATCTTTCTCCTAATATTTTTCCGGCAGGATTTAAAGTTTTTTCAAATGCATCTCTAGTTCTAATTATTGATGGATCTGTGCTTCTTTGTATATCATTAATAGCCGAAACATGGTCTCCAATACCTCCAGATTTTACAGCTGGTTCTATTTTATCATTTAAATTATTTATATCTTCAGGTGTAACATTATCTATACCACCTTCTCGAAATATTGCTTCGGTTACACTAGCAGCTTTAATATTTACTTCTGCTTGTTTTGCTTTAATGTCAGCAACTTCTGCCTGTGTTGCTATATCTCCAAGTCTATTTGTTGCTTCACTTACTTCTTCATTTAATGCTCTAACTTCTCCAGCATCTCTAATAGCCGTATCACTTTCTAAAGCTTTTTCATTAAATTCTTCTTCTGGCATTTTTATTATATGATAATATTTTTTTTAAGATATTAATTGAAAAAATATAATTATAAATATTAAAATTATACAGACATTCAAAAAGTAACCTTGTTCAAGAAACTGATTTGAAGTCATTAGATTATAAAATTCCATTTGGTCTTGTACAAGTTCTTTATTTTGGTCTATTAGTTTAAAAATATCTTGATTTAAAATAGCTTGTTTTTGAAATACTAAAATATTAGTATTATTTTGAATTGTTTGCAACTTGTCTTTTGTGTTATTTAAATCTGTGGTTAGATTTCCAATTGGATCGTATAAATCTCCTAAACCTATAATATTTAAAAGTCCGTTTGCTAATCCGGTAAATGCGTTAGTTTCTGTAGTTTTACTTGCTGAAGCACCCATTATTTATTTAATTATTTTTAAAAATAATTAAAAATAATTAAATAAATAATATAATGTCTGATAAAGCAAAAGTGGAAGTAAAAAAAGAAGGAGGAGGACTTGAGTACTATTTAGGAAAAGCTATGGAGTTAGGAGTTGCTATAAATGTTTTTAAATCTGCATCGGAATGTGCTGAAAAGGGATATAATCTTAGAAAACAAATTTCAGATATGAATAATAATATATCTGATGTGCAAGATAAATATGCATCAATATTAGGCGATATAACTAAAGTAGATCAAAATATTATTACTGAAATGCAAGAAAATTTTAATACTATAGCTGAGCAAAAAAAAAGTATAAAAGTTGCGGCAGATCAATTTAATGATAGTTTTAAACTTGTACAACTCGGTGGAGTAATAATTATCACCATAGTATTCTTTTTATTATTGCTTAAATACTATGGGTTATTAGGATATCTAAATCCATTTGCTCCACTTATGATGGTGTTTAGTAGTAATGAAGTTAAGAAATAAAGTAGTAATTAAATAAAATTTTGTGTACCTTCATACAAGCTTATTGCTTTTCTAATAGTCAAATCAAATTCAAAGGTATTTAAATAATCTTTAAATTCAGTATATAGTTCTTCTCTTAATAAAGGTAGGTATGTTCTAAAAAACAATAGGAAGTGTCTTCTATCTTGATAATTATTAGAGTTTATTGTCATCTCATTTATGACTTGTTCAGAAAAATATTCTATTGCGAACTCTATTTTTTGTTCTCTATTGTTTATTAAGTGATCTTCGATAAGTTCTCTAATTGGCTTATTTTTCTCAATATCCATATTTCTTATCATAAGTTCTAGTACATCATATAGCTTATCATTATAAAACGGAGAAGAAGGTTCCATAATTTTACGAGCATAAAAATTAAGTCTACCAATAAAGTTAGATACTAATTGATCCTCAAAAGAAATATTGATAGCAAGTTCTCCAAATCCAGATAAAGTATTAATTAATCTACCTATAAACCCAGAAGAACAAGTTCCAGACATTTCTTCTAACTCTTGTAACAATCTTTTAGTTAACTCATTCTTAAACTCATTATTTTGTATATAGGACCATATTTTAACTAAAATTCTAGATAAAGTATTTCCTAAGTATGTCGACCTATCTATTTCAATTCTATTTAAAGAAAGATAAATTTTATTTTGAATATTATATTGAGTTTCACAATCAGTTGAACAAAATTTATCGAAGATTGTTTTACCTTTACACTTAACTTTATTTTCGATACAAGTTATACATGGATTTAATAAGTTGTAAACACATCCGATGTATTTTTCGCAATTATCACAGCTTATTTTATCGCTAAAATAGTCGTCGTAAAAATTCAATTGTTCTTTAAATAGGTTATTAATATTGTTGGTATTTTTTATTTTTTGTTCTTTTAGAATAATATCAATTTGATTTCTTACATAAAAATAATCAATTTCGCTATCATTTATTTTTAAAGTAGGATGTGCAGATAATATTTCAATAATAGATAAAATAGATTTTTCAATCTCTTCAACGTGAATATTTTGTTTATTATCATATATTGTTTTTACGTCACCATCTATTCTACCTAACATTTGTATAATTTCTCTACCAAGGACTTTATATTTATGTGTGCCCAAATTTAAAAGTAAATCGGCTGCATCTGCTCTTAAATTATAATCAAGTGTAGTCTCATAACATAAAGATAAAATAGTTTCTTGTATTTTATTTCTTTCGTCTTCATTTAACTCTATGTGTCTTAACAAATATTGGGCGGATAAAATACGATACATGGTGAAATTTTTAAAGTTAAAAAGAAAATCAAGACAAGAATTCTTAATGTAATATTTATAATTTAACTTTTGTTTTGTTTCCAATAATAAAATGGTTTTGTATCTATAATCACAGTGTATTTTATCATCATTTATTATTTTTCGAAAGTATGTATCTGATTCTGTTTGATACATACTTCCGGAGTCCATTAAATCTAAAATAGCTTCTATTCTACATTGAATAGGTAAATCTTCTATACTGGTCATACAGATATTATTAAGTGCTTTATAGGCTATAATTTTTCTTTCATCATTTCTAATTTTAATCTCAGAATTTATTTCTTGTTTTATTTTAATTTCTTCTTCACTATCATCTTTTTTTAGTTCTTCTTCCGACTCTTCAAATAAAAGCAAGCCTTTACTAGCTTGAAACTTCATCATAGAAAATATATCAGAGTTAAAACATACCTTAAATAAAAAATCTTGTAATATTTTTATTCCACTAAAGTGATATATTCCGTTAAGGCGATTAATAAGTTCAATTGAGTTATTTTCATTTTGTTCTTTACAAAAGTTTTCAAAATAGGTCATTCGTTTTTCATTATCAATACTAAAGTCTAAAATACTTTCCATTTCTATAATCCTTTTTTATTATTTAAATTTATTTTGTAATATAATACTATTTAAAAACAATTAATAATTAATACTAAATGGGAGGTAGTCTAAATCAAGAAGAAATACTATACATAAAAAATCAAGGTACACATTATGATAATATAGATAATTTTGTAGAAACAGGTACATATAAAGGAGATACTGCAATTGCAGCGACAAAACACTTTAAGCATGTATATACTATAGAAATATTTGAACCTCTTTATATTGATAGTATGTTAAGAGCATCAACTGAAGGCATAAGTAATATAGTATTTTTATTAGGGGATAGTTTAGAACAACTAAATAATATAGTACCAGATGTAGCAGCAGATGGTGCTGTGTATTTTATAGATGCACATATATCGGGTGGAGATTCTAGTTGGAATAATGTAAATAGAGTACCGCTTATGGAAGAACTAGATATTATTTTATCACATAAAATAGGTCCAAGTGTATTTGTATTCGATGATTTAAGACTATGGAAACAAAAAATATGGGACTGGGAGCATATTACAAATGAATCCATCATTAGAAAATTTATTTTAAGAGATATAGAAATATCGCATATGTTTGAAAAAAATGACAGATTTTATATTTTTACAAAATGAAATTTTAAAGGGTAATTACACTTTAAAATTATTGGTTTTTATATAAGTCATAAATATAACATCCTTTGGATAGATTATTTATCTCGTTGATATTATCTATTTCGTTCTCAGGTATTTTAAACAGATCATTAGTTTCATTTTCAACATCAATAATACAGAATGTAGTATTTTCATTGTATACATAAGAATCTTGAATATTTACATCAATAGAAGCATATATTTGTTCTACAGATTTCAAAGGCAAATTGTCGTATTGTTTTTGTTTTTCCGTTATTCTTGCATTTATAACCTCATATAACATACCTTCGATATTCTCTCCTAGCAATAATAAAGAACATAAAAATTTCTCAAAATTTATGTTCTTAGGATTACAAAAAGCAGAAACTTTGTTTATAGCCTGATATACATTTTTTTGAAATATTGCGATTGCATCTTCTCTAGTGTCTTTTTGAAGGTACGTTGGTCTAATATTTCTTGCTATGTTAACAACCTCTTTTAGAATATAGATATTATAAAATTCATTTGAGATTTCATTCTCTATTTTAACCCATTCTTTTAGAAAAGTTTTAAAAATTTTACCTATATTTTTATAGTCTTGTTCTTGTAAAGGTAATATGATTAAAGATTGTAAAATGTCTATACAATAATAATCAAAGTTGCTAAATATTTTAGAATTTTCGTTGTATATTTCTAGCATTTCTAAAACATAATCGGCGGCACCTTTTTCTTCATCATCATCCCAGCCTGATTCTACATCTATTTTAAGAGGATAAAATATATTTCTTACTATTCTTCTGAGTTTCTTTGCTTTTTGTGTTTTTCTTTTATCTTTAATTTCATCGGAGACTGTTATTAAAAATAACTTTGGATCTGCAACCCAATCAAATCTGTCACTCATAAATCCAGCATCTGTATGTGCTAGACTAGTCCATAAAGGTTTATCTTCCATATCAGATATATATGCAAAACCATAGTCTATTATTATAGGATAATATCCTAAAGTCGGTATACAGAATTGATTTTCATTATCATATTTAAATATAAATACAAGGTCTTTATTACATTTTTTAATCATTACATTATTAGAGTGCAAATCATAATGTGTGAATTTTTTTTTCTTTTGCGCTATATTTATACCCATTAATACTTGTTTAACTATTGAATATAACATATCCTCTTGTACATCTTTTGATTTTATGTAATTATAAAACTTAGAACTATTTTCTATATATTCGCATAATAATATTTCTTTTTCAACGGGATATTTCGATTTGACTATGAATGGGTTTTTGGCTTTTCTACTTGGTTCTACATTACATCTTATGCTACCTATTCCTTTACAAAAGAAAGGACAAAAATTGGATATAGAGTTTAAACCTTGCATTATTGTTAGTTCATGATATACAAGATAATTTAGATTCTGTGATAGCTTAAAAATATATTTTGTGTTGCTTTCAGAATTTTTAAATTTAAATAAACCAACCATGCCTTGTTTGCCTTGATTATCCAATAATTTATCAAAAATTAACCATTCATTCCAATCTTTATCTTTATTTTCTTCAAAATAAGAAATAAGTTTTTGATATTTATTTGAAAACATTTTAATTAAGAATTTTGATTTTTTAAATATAGTTTGATTTTTTTGTTAAGTAGTTATTGAAGATAATTTGGAAAAGTTTATCATTATTTTGTTAAGCATAATTGAGTTATCAAAGAAAATTTTGTCTATCATTAGAGTTATATTTTGTTTTTTTGTTTTCCAGTACAACATATGCTTTATCACCAAGTTTTTTGTTACGTTTAAGTCTTCCAAAGTTTTTTCTTCAAGTCCTATCTTTTGGGTTCGTTGAATATCATCATGAAGAGCTTTTAAGCCTTTATCAAGATACATTTGATTAATATCGTCAATATTTTTTAAAATTTCTTTTTCTTTTTGGTTTATTTTATGTAGCATATTATCTAGATTGTTAATATATGCTTCTATTTCGTTTTTTTTCTTATAAACTATTTCGGAGTATATTAGTATATTATCTTTTTCCTTTAGAATCTTCTCTAATGTTTTTGCATTTTTATCTTGATTTTTATTTAGAACGTTATATATTCCTTTTTTAACTTTGACAATTTCTTTTTCTACATCACTAATTTTAACGTATAAATTTTCTAAATCTATATTCGCATAGATTCTTTTTTCTTCTATTTTAGGAAAGTGTTTAATTATATAGCATTCAAGGCTATTATCTCTTTTTATTGAACAAAAATAGTTTTTGTATATTATAGACACTTTGTACTTTATATTTTGAACACAATATTGTAACCGAGATAGTTGGTTATAAATGTCCTTAATAGTTTCTATGTCAGATTTATTTAGACTATTCAAAGTTATGGGTTTATTATAGTTATCTTTAAGCTTACTTTCTAACTCTTCATCATTTCTAATTTTTTCGGGACTTAGATCAATTTCATCGTAGTCTTTTTCAATTTGGTCTTCAATTTCTTCTTGATCATTTTCGGATAGTTCAAGATACTTTATTTTATAAATGTTTGGTCTATCACGAACTTTTATTGTGTATTTAGATGGTATATAAACTAAAAATATTTCAGCATTATTTATGTTAAATAACTCTAAATATACAGCTTCGCTATCTATAGTAAATATTTTTTTAAGCAAGAATCCTTTACTATTCACAAATTTTTCTAGTTTGCTTAACGATACTTTCATTTTTTAATTATTCTTTTTATTTTAAATTTAAAATAAAAAGATTTACGAATAAAATGACTACAAAATACGCAATAAATTCAGATCTAATTAAAGATCTGCCTAGCGATAAAGTTCCTCCATCTTCCGATGAGATACAGATAATGGACATACTATTTAAAAATTCTGACCCAGTAGCTATGAATAATCTATTTAAAGAGCTAAAAGATGTCTTGATTGTAGGTATTTTAATTATTTTGTTTTCTATGCCACAATTTGATACTTTAGTAAATAGTTTAATACCAATAACGCAAACATCGGTATATTTTTTAATTCTTATTAAGACACTAAGTATTATGGCTTGTTATTGGATTATTAGACATTTGTATCTTGCTAAAAAATAATTTAAAGAATAAAGTTATTTAATAATAAATGGACGATATAAATTTATTTAATGACCCACAAATTATGGCAGTTAAAAATAGTTTACCACCAAAAGTATTAGAGGACTATAGGCTAAAAGGAGAATCTATGTATAATAGTATTGATTTTGAGAATTCATCTATAAATAAAGTGATCAATGATTCTGTATTTGAAATTACAGAGTTGATAAAGTCTGGATTGCACCCTTCTATGTTATCTGATTCTGAAAAGTTTATTTTAGAGGAAAACATAAGTAAAACTTGGTATGTAAAGTTTGGATATAAAGAAGAAGACTTAAAAGAAATTTATACTTTAAAAAAATAAAAAGTAAAAAGTAAAAAGTAAAAAATTGATTTTTGGCTTAAAAAATATTTAAGTTTGTATAAAATGAACTATACAAACTTACTCTACGGATTAAATTACGATAATCTATCTATTGCAGCAAATAATATAAAAGATTGGTCTTATGAAAACAAGTTTTTATATTTACTATTTGGAATAGTAGTGTTACAAGAATTAATTTATAAAAATAAATTAAATAAAGTTTTGGAACAACTTGCATCTAAAGTGAGCAAAGATATATATATAGATTTATACTCGGATAGTGAAGATGAGGAATATTACGACTATTACGAAGAAGATGAAGAAGACAAAGAAGATGATGATTACGAAGAGGAAGATGAAGAAGATGAGGATTACGAAGAAGAGGATGATGAAGAGGAAGAAGAAGAAGAGGATGAGGATTACGAAGAAGAGGAAGAGGAAGAAGAAGAAGAGGATGAGGATGAGGATAAGGATAATGACTATGATGACATTAAACTTATTTATGAAAATAATATTAAAAATATGACCGAAAGAATTAAGAAGCTCGAAAAAAAATGCTCAGATTTAGAAAATCTAGTCGACACTATTATAGTCGATAAAGAAGAAACAATACAAAATTAATTGTGATTTAAAGACATAAATGATACAAAATTAATTGTGATTTAAAGACATAAATGATACAAAATTAATTGTGATTTAAAGACATAAATGATACAAAATTAATTGTGATTTAAAGACATAAATGATACAAAATTAATTGTGATTTAAAGACATAAATAATATACTATGTCCATATGGCTCAATTGGATAGAGCACCCGACTTCTAATCGGGAGGTTCTGGGTTCAAGTCCCAGTATGGGTATTTAATTTTACCACCTATATACAGGTGTTAAAATTATATTATATTATTTTATTTATTTATTTAATATTCTTCTTCAATAACATCCTCATCATCATCTTCAACAAGTAATTTCTTAACTACTTTATTTTTAGATTTTGTTGGTACTTTTTTACTTTTAGTTGCTGGTTTTTTTTCTTCAACATCTTCTTTCTTTTTCTTAGTTTTAGGTGTAGTTTCTCCATCATCTCCACTTTTTTTTAGAATAGCCGCTTTTTCCATATACTCTGAATACATATCTTCATCTTCTTCTTTTAAGGACTTCCATCTTTTATTTAACTCTTCAGTTATTTCTTTACCAGTATAACCATCATCTTTTACAGATTCTCTATTTTCTTGACAGAAAAGTTGATAACCTGTTTTGGTTCTTTTGGTCTTCTTCTTCTCAACTACTTTATCTTCCTCTTCCTCTGTTTCTTCCGCGGCATCTTTGGTCGGTATATAAGCTTCTTTATCTGCGATAGCTCGTAGTCTATCTTTAGCTGCTAAATCATTATAATATTCAAGTAGCTTTGGATCTTCTTTGGCTATCTTCCATCTTTGGGACATTAAACTTACTTTTTCTTGACTAGTCAAATCTGGATATTCTTCATTAACTTTTGGACGATCTTCCATACAAAAGAGAATGTAAGCAGAACGATGACCTTTGGGAGCATCAGCGGATTTTTTAGTTTTCTTAGTTACACCTTTTTCTAATAAGTTAATAAACCCATCTTTAAAGTCATTATTCCAAGTATCAATAATTTCCTTAGAACAATTCTTATTCATGAAGTCTGAAATATACTTAAGTGGTTGAGTAGACGCTTTAGGCATTATAACTGTTTATGTAAAAATTAACCAGATTTTCAAAATTATAAATCAATTTTTTTTTCTACAGATAAAAATCGAATGCAATTTTAGATAATTAATTTAAAACTAATTTTTGTTTTAATTAAATTAAAAAATGGATACTTTGAGAATTGGTACTGATTGTAGTGGTATTGAAGCACCCATTCAAGCACTTATTCAAATGAATATTCCTTTTAACCATATTTTTTCCTCTGATATTGATAAATATTGCATAAAAAGTATCAAAGCAAATTATGACCCTAAAATTATTTTTGGTGATAAAGAAGGTCTTTTTCCAGAAGGAGATATAAGCAAAAGAAATATTGATGATGTACCTGATATCGATTTATATATTTGTGGATTTCCTTGTCAACCTTTTTCTATGGCTGGTGAAAGAAAAGGTTTTACGGATAAAAGAGGAAATGTTTTTTTCTCTTGTTTAGAGGTAATAGAAAAAAAACAGCCTAAATATTTTATTTTAGAAAATGTAAAAGGTTTAAAAACACACGACAAAGGAAATACTTGGAATGTAGTTTGGAACTCAATATTAGAGTTACAAAAATATGGATATATAATAAAATGGAAAATATTAAATACAAAGGACTATGGAATACCTCAAAATAGAGAAAGAATTTATATAGTAGGTTGTAAAGATAAAAATTTTGAATGGCCTAAGGAAAAAGAAATGGATGATTTAAAAAATTATGTAGATTATGATGATAATAATACAAGAAATATACCTAATTATGCTATAGATATGATAAATAATATTTCGAAAAAAAGCATATTTATTGACTTAGGATTTACTCAAAATAAATTTAAAAAATCGGATATATATTGTCCAACTCTACTTGCATCATGTCATAATGTTTGGAATTTAGAAATTTCTAGATATATGAATATAAAAGAGGCATTATTATTACAAGGATTTGATTTATCTTTTAAACAGGTTATTTCAAAGTCACAACTATATAAAAAAATTGGAAATAGTATGAGTGTAAATGTTTTAAAATGTATATTTGAAAGCATATTAAAATGATTTTAAAATTTTAGCACATATTTACATGTTCTAAAATTATTTTTTGTTTTTTTATTTTTCTTTTTCTATTTTCTTAAAAATATTTGTTAAAATTACTTATAAGACAAGGATACAATCTATATGTATCCTTGTTCTTTTGTAAAATTTTTCCGTATCCATTAGTATTGTAATATTTTTTACTTAATAATTGTTTAATATCTACAATTCCATGATCTTTACACAACTCTTTCATCTCTTTATTTGAGTAAATCTTAACTGGATCTAAATTCTGCATAAATTTTGAAATTTTTGTATCCAATTTTGACCATATAGAAAACATAGTTACAAGTCTATTGAACTCATTTTTATCAAGTTTATCATCTGGTTCATGACTAACTTTAATGTCTTCTTTATCTTTTTCATGTTCAGATTTTGATACTTCCTCATATTTTTTATATTTATATTCATCAACTGATAGCCCACCATCTTCTTTTCCAACTATATTAAAATCAGACTTTTTTGACTTAACCTTTGAAGTCAATTTTCTAGCTTTAGGAGCTTTTTTATTACTCATAGGTATAGAGCATATACTTTCTTTAAAATTTGCTTCATAACCATTCTCTAACATAAGAGGACTTGCAATAGCTCTAGCAATCGCCTCATTAGTAAAATGAAAACCATTATATAAAGCCTCTGATACTTTTTTTGTTGTATGAAGTATTAAATTAGGAGCTTTACCACGATTACGTCCACATAATCTACCAGCACTTTGAATCATCTCAGGAATCGGAGTACTTTTAGATGGATTATAATACATATCAGTTAAATGCCAGTCATAGTCCTTTGACACATATGATATACATCTACCTGCAAGCTTTCCTGAAATAATAATAATTCTAGGAAACTTTTTCTCTGCCCCATTATCCTTTAAATACTGAAGAATTTCAGGTACAGATATTTCAACATACTCATTTGGTATAACCTCTTTTTCATTAATTCTAATGGGCTTCATACCATGAAAATTAACTCTCACACCTTCTCCATTATAGACAATTACAACGAACTTAGAACTATATCTATTTAGAATACCTTCATACATCTGATTTTGATTCTCAATAATATGAGAATTTTTTATCAAACAAATTCGAGGATAATTTTTCTTATTGTTCCAAGACCAGTCAGGAAGTCTTCTAGAAAACCATTCTAAAAATGGCTCTAAATTTCCATCAGACTCAAGTATCTCTTCAAAAGTCTTAATTTTAGATAATCCATTAGTTTTTTCATCATTTTCTAATAGTTTAACTTGAAAATCAACAAAACCACGATAGTCATTTGGTTTTGATAATCTTATCATGTTTGCACTCTTTAACTCTTTTTCAGAAAATATAGCATCCAAAGGTGTGGCAGTAATACCAAAAACTTGATAAGCATATTCTTTCATCGGATTCAAAATCAAAGAAGTTTTTGTATCAACACCATAATCAACGTTATCAATCTCATCTATCAAAAGATCATAACTAGAATAGTTTTCCTTAATTATATTCATAATTTTTCCTAGTTGTGAAGCATTTCCTAACGCAACAATAATTCTAGGATAAACTTTAGATATTGATTTTTCTAACAACTTAATCTCTGAATCATTTGAAAGTTTAGCTCCACAAACCGATGTAATTTCAAACTTTCTTAACACTACATTATTATCTTCCATATACTTATTAAATCTCAAAGATACATTCTCTATATCACCAATAAATTTATTCATGTCACCAGTTAAAGCTCTAGTAACAATTATAGGTGTTCTACCTTCTAACATAGTCTTAATAGCAAGAGCAATAGTATAGTTAGTTTTACCTGACTGAGTATCAGCGCTTGCAATTATCATGTTTTTCTTAACCATAGTATTAACACTTATTGATTCACGCTTAACACCTTTTTTTCTTTCAGAATCAGACTTAGTAACAGGAAATACTCCATCTTTCTCAATATCGGTGTAATATTCAGGCAAATTTGGCATAGATGCAACATCAACACATAAGATTTTGATAAACTCTAATGTAGCTTCTTCAAATGTTATTATTTTAGAAGCTACATTTAAGATAGAATTAATATCATTATACTTATTAATATTTTCACGCACTTCGCAAACTTTATCATAATCACCTGAGTTTTTAGCTCTTAGTAATTCTTTTTTAAAATTATAGTTATCCTTTTTGTTTTCTATCTTAGACAAAGATACAAATGCTGTTTCAAAAGCGTTTTTAATACATTTAGAAGACATCTGATCTGTAGTATGATTATACTAAATCTTTTTAAAAATTTTTTCATTTTTTTTTTATTTAGATAAATTTTAGGACGTATTTACATGTCCTAAAATTATTTGTCTATTTTCTATTTTCTATTTTCTTTAGTATGATTTATCTACACATTCTTTATTACAAAAAATCAACTCTGTAAAACCATCAAATATAATATTGCTATACTTATCTGGATTTATTCCCCAGAATTTTTTGCAAATATCTTCATTATTGTCTAGTTCAAGTAATTTTTTACAATATGAACAAATCATTCGACGTTTATCATCATAACAAATTGAATCCAAGTTATTCTCATAAGAATTAGCAAACTCATCCATAAAGTATTTCTTAGTTGATTGAAAGACAATATTAATATTCTGATTCTCCAGTTGCGTCTTTGCCTCCATGAGTTTTCTCATAGAAGAGTAGTACGTCTCACGATATGGTGAAAATCCTCCTTCTATTAAACGAAAGACTTTATTAATATTGGCAACTTTACCCTCATTATCAATATCAAATTCTTTCTTGCATATATCACTGCAAAGTATAACTCCATCTTCGGTTTCAAGACTCAAATGGCTTTTGTCGCAATTGTAACAACTCATTCTAGATATTACTATATGAAATTTTGTAATTTATTAAAAACTTTTTTCATTTTTTTTTCACCAAGATAAATTTTAGTACATATTTACATATACTAAAATCAGTTTTATTTTTTATTTTGTGTTTTATTTAGTGCTCTCTGCCAATATTCTTTCTTCCTATTCTACATTTTTTATGAGCACAATTGCTATACATTCCACTTAATCCTCCACTACAAGAAATACACCAATATCTCCAACAACTATGGCATGTTCTAAAATCCGGAACACATTCTCCACCATGAGAATAAGGAGAAGGTCTTAAAGAAAAATTAACCATATCTGATTCTGGTTCAGAATCAGAATCTGAATACATAGTATAAATTAACTGATCTAGAACTTTGATAAATTTATCACGATGAATCCACTTCAATTTATTATAAAATGTATTTACACACTTACAATAAATTTTTTCTTCCATACTATTATTAGACTCAACATAATCTCCACATTTAGAACAGACGGATATTTTGAGAATTTCATTTTCAAAGGAGTTTTTTCCTACATATTTATAAATAGTATAATTATTTCCTCCAAATTCTATTATTTTTACATTCATAAATTTAAGATTTAACACCAGTAATTTGAAGTCGAGAGACTTTCTAATTTCTATTATTTTATGATCAATTTTCTCAATATTCTTAAGCACATTCATTTTTTCAAAATGTTTGTAAATTTCGTAAAGAAAAACAGACGTTAAAATAACGATAGTTATACTTATAAAAATTTCGAGCATATAAATATTTTTAGAAAAGATAAATATATTTTCATTTTTTTTTATTTTAAAGGCTGTTATTCTGGTAATTTTAGGACATATTTACATGTGCTAAAATTAATATTGTGACTAGTTTTATTTTTTTGTTTTTGTTTTTTTTATATTTATTTAAATTATTACTTAAAATTATTACCTAAAATTATTACCTTAACATATACCTTATAACATACTCTTAACATAAACATATAAAAAATACCATATAACTTATCCTTAACATATAAAAATACCATATAACTTATCCTTAACATATATATACTTAATTATTTGCTACTTTAATCTTAAAGTTTGTTACTCCGCTACTAACCATAATATTTAAGATTTTAGAAAGATCGTGTTCAGAAGCCTCAATAAACACCTGAGGAGTAGAAGATTCTTTAACAGGTGGTTGTACAACATGTACTTTCTTAGGTTCCTTAACAACCTTAGCTTCTTCCTTAACAAGCTTAGCATCTTTCTTAGCCTGCTTCTTAACTTCTTTAATCTCTTTCTTAGATAGCTTTTCTACTTTTTTATCAGACTTTTTAAGTTGAGACTCTATTTTTAGCTTATTATATTCATCATCTTCAACTATATCAGCCCAAGATTTGCTGACCTCTCTTCTGACATCGGTATCAGGGATATCATCAACTTTCTCAGTTGACGTTGAAGTACTAATACATTCTTTGTCACTAGTGTCAGAAGTCTTTGAATCAGTATTGGAATCTATAACAATTTTACGTCTAGGTTCAAGAACTCTAGAAATATAATTATCCATAGTCTCATCAGGATGCAAAAACATACAAACAATCACACCTGAAGTAGTATATGATCCATCATCTGAGATAATTACATGATTACACGACTCTTTAAACATGCACTTGTTCACAATAAGTTGATCAATAGTGTGAGCATAAGTACATTCTCCTTCCGATTTATTACATGAAACCTCAAGAAAGTAAGAGTCACACATCTTAGTAAAATGCTTACTTTTATTAAGTTCCTCATCGGAAGGTTTTCTGAAGGTAGAAGTATCTATTCTCAAACGCTTCATAAATGCGTCTTCATCTTCATGTGGATGACGATAAAAACACACATTATTAGAGTCAACGTTCTTACATTTTTCTCCAGAAACGCGATTGCATCTAACACCATGATGACATTTTTTTACTTCCCACTCTTCCTTGTAATGAGCATACTTACATTTGTTCTTGTAAGGACATTCATTACCTTGTAAAATGTTGCTACAAGGAATCGTCTTAGCATCAACATCCACGCTTGCATTTCTCTTAATGCAAGAAGATAGAACTTCACTTTGAGATTTATTGATATTAATCTCATTATGAACATTCTTTGGATATTTTTGAAACTTAGACGATCCAAGTTTGGGAAATAAATCTTTGATAGATAACATCTTTAAAATATACTTAAATATAATTAGACACTAGTGTAAAAATTTTTTACTATTTAAAAAAATAATATCAATTTTTTTTTATAGTGCCTTTGTTCAAGACATAATTAGTGTATTTAAATTTTAGCACTAACCTATAGTGATAAAATTTGATATATATTTTTATATTACAAAGACAAGTAAAATACCCCATTATTTTCTATATCATTTTCTTGACTCACTTCTTCTTCTTCGACCTTATTATCTTCCGCTTTTTTAATTTCAATAGACGCAGCGTCTATTTCTATCTCTCTCTTTTTTATTTCATTCAACCAAGTACTCATTTTTGATATATTAATAGGTATTTCTATACCTCCATCTGAAAATTGTAACCTGATATTAAAGGTGTTTTTAATAGGATTGTACTTTGTTAATGTAACTGATTTAGGTAACTCATTATTACTGATAATCCCCTCTCTAAAACAAGTTGTATACTCTATATTTCTTCCATAATAATAATTTACGTTTTTTGTTTTAGCAATCATTATAACAATTATATATATAGTGAAATACAATTTAATATTTTTAATTCAATTTTTATTTTAAACAGCTTAATTTTTACATACAAATATACATGTAAAAATTATTTTATTTTCGTCTTAAAGCTCAATTACTTCTTTTATAAATTCATAAAGTTCTTTTGATGTTTTTTTATTTACATTTTCAATCACTCTATTTCCAGATGATATACTCTTATTAATTATGTTTATTATTTTTGTACTCAGAATCTTATTAACTCTGAAACTAAGTACTTCTTTAGCTTCAAAAATCATATTATTATTATAGTGGACGACGTCTGTAATGTTTCCATAGTTAGTGTAGAATATTAGGCAACTTATAACTCCACCACTTAAAGCAGTATGAAATCCAGAACCAAATGAAATATTATTTGGAATAGTAACAAGCGGATTTGTAGTATCATTTACATAATAAACTCCTACTATGTACTCATCCTTTTGTAATTTCCATTTTTCAATCTCTTTATAAGTTTTAGCGGCAAATGAAAAATAATGACATTTAAGCCATGCTTTTAAATCTATGAATTGAGTGTATAGGTCAATCATAGGTGTAATTGCATAGTTATTCAGATCTTTCCATAAAAATTTAGAGCTCTTATCTATAGTAAAATTATTTAATACTATAGTCTCTGTATAAACACCACTTTTTGTTAAATTAGAACTAACAGACTTTTCATACAACTCTTTATATTTGGCTAATTCATCTACTATTAGCTTTTTTTCTACGTAATATTTATCTTCATTTTCTTTAACTCTATCTTTTAAAGCAGATGTGTAAAATTCTAAATCACCTACCTTTTCCTCTAATGTCATATTATCCATGTAAAGTTTCATACACTTTGAATCTATATTTTTATCTATAAACTCACTTGTCGTATCAATTACTCTGCCTTTACATTCTATAGTATAAGAATCACTTTGTCTATCGTAGTCCGAAACTCTTACAATACAATTTTTTTTATGATACCACACATATACACCTTTATTTATGTTGCTCATTATGTTGTTAATGCCAAATATTATTTAATAATTTAAAATCATTTTTTTTAATTTTAGCATCCAAAAATGCTGCTAAAATTATATTTTTCTTCTTTTTTCCTTTTAATTTTTTATTTTTTTTGTTTATGTACTTATCACACTATAACTTGTTAGATTTTCTGTTAAGTTCTCCAATTACATCGTGTACTATATCTAATTTATGCATTTGAAATAAACTTATATACATATTCAGTTGATCTTCTTGATGTTTTTGTCCAAGACTTAACTCATTTAATTTATTATTAAGCTCTTGAATTTCTTTTCTCAAAGTAGTTTCTATACTAACATCACAATAAGTTTTTTTAGGAACTACTTGTTGAGATGTAGTTCTCAATTCTTCTAAAAATTTTTGAATAGAATTTTTATATTTTAAAGGAAAAATCCAGCCTTTAATAGGATTTCCATCGTAAGATAAATTTCTATTCCATTTACCACCAAGTTCCTTAATTTTATCTTTATATATCTGTGTATCTTCTCCATATAAAACACAAGATTTATCGGAATAATCTACTAAAACCATATTCGTGCTCATATTCAAACTAATACAATATTTTAAAAATTGTTTTTGAAAAAATCAATTTTTCACCATAATTTTTCCTTGAAAAATATTTTAAACTTTTTGAAAAACCATAATTTTTTCATCTGTATTTAAATCTTTTTTTGAACTTGGTCTTTTAATATTTTTTAGTATTTCATATCCTACATACTTTAATCCTAAAGTTTCTATAATATTTTTAGTATCATCATACAAACTATATCCCAAAATATTTTTTATATTAACAAGTAGATAGCCACCTTTTATCAAATATTTTTTACAATTTTTCATAGTCGGTAATAAATATAAATCCAACCAATCATCATAATTTGAAAATTTTTTTATAGATTGTTCCCCAATTTTATAATCTTCCAGTATAAAATAAGGCGGACTAGAGAAAGCCAATCCCATTTTATTTTCCCATTCACTTATGTATTTTTCCGAACCACTACATCTTATATCTATAAATCTAGATGTTTTATTTATTTTATTGTAATGTGTATGAATATTTTGTAATTTCTCTGTTAAGAGATAATTTGGGTCTGTACCATAATAATTTATTTGATTTCTCAAAGCTGATAACATACGAACGCCCCATCCACATGAATAATCATAAAAATTATTATTTACGTTATATTTTTCAATTATTTTATCAACTACTTTAATAGGAAAATTACTAGCTTTTAGAGTTACATTACCCCCACTAATACGTAAAGCTGTTTTAAAGTTTTTTATAAGAGGAATTTTTTCAGGATACACTTTTTTATTGGCTTTTATACGACTATAATAATGTCTAATTAAATCATCGCATTCAACTACTTCTTCTATAGTCCATTTAGCAGAATAAAGTTTAACCTTATCTATTAAGGTACGTAAATAATAATCCATAATAAACGAAATATTGTCTTTGAACATACTAACATCTCGTAAATTTTGTTCTACTAGTTCTAAACTAGGCTTTTTATAGTATTCTTCTCTAATTTTATTACATTCGCTGTTTGATAAGGGGTAATAATGATCTGTAAACAAAGTTTTTCCTAAAAATGTAATTTCATATTTTTTATTTTTCATTTTAAAAGTGTTTATTTAAGAACATATTTTAAAGTTTTTAAATTTAAAATTTCAGAACCTAAAATGGTGCTGAAATTATACACATAATACTTATTTTTACATGATTTACATTTGTAAAATACCTTGTTTTTCTTTTTCCTTTTTTTCTTTTTCCTTTTTTTCTTTTTCTTTTTTTTCTTTTTCTTTTTCTTTTTCTTTTTCTTTTTCTTTTTCGTTTTCTTTTTTTACATCTATATTAAACAATAATCAATATGAGCACCAACTCCTTTAATTTGCCTCCATAATAGACCTTTACATCCAATTTCTTTAGGCCTTTCATGCAAATTCATTTGTTCTTTATTAGAGAAAATTTTACGAATATCAGCCAAAGGTATCCACCTATTTTTCTTATCTCCAAGATAGCGTATAATTTGATTATATATCTCCAACTTCTTACCAGACGAAGGTTTAGGTATCATGAATCCTTCTATACTAGAATCTACTTTTTCTTCGAGTTTAATATCGCCCTTAACCTCATCCTTAAAATTACTATACTTATAATTATCAAGCGAATATCCTCCATCTTCTTTAGATACTATATTAAAATCAGATTTACATGATTTAACCTTAGAAGTTAAGTTTCTAGACTTTGGAACTTTCTTAGTATTCATAGGTACTGAACACAAACTTTGTTTGAAACAAGCTTCTTCTCCGCCATCTAACATAAGAGGTGTTGCAATAGCTCTAGCAATCGCTTCATTTGTAAAATGAAAGCCATTATATAAAGCTTCTGACACATTTTTTGTTGTATGAAGTATTAAATTAGGAGCTTTACCACGATTGCGTCCACATAATCTACCAGCACTTTGAATCATCTCAGGAATTGGAGTACTTTTAGCAGGATTATAATACATATCAGTTAAATGCCAGTCATAATCCTTTGACACATAAGATATACATCTACCCGCGAGTTTTCCTGAAATAATAATAATTCTAGGAAACTTTTTCTCTGCACCATTATCCTTTAAATACTGAAGAATTTCAGGTACAGATATTTCAACGTACTCATTAGGTAAAACCTGTTTACCATTAATTCCAAATGGCTTCATACCTTGAAAATTAACTCTCACACCTTCACCATTATAGACAATCACAACAAATTTAGAACTATATCTGTTTAGAATGCCTTCGTACATTTGGTTTTGGTTCTCGATAATATGAGAGTTTTTTATCAAACAAATTCTAGGATAATGCTTCTTCTTAATCCAAGACCAGTCTGGAAGTCTTTTAGAAAACCACTCTAAAAATGGTTCTAAATTTCCATCAGATTCTAGTATCTCATCAAAAGTTTTTTTCTTATATAAGCCACTAGTTTTCTCATCAATTTCTAATAGCTTAACTTGAAAATCAACAAATCCACGATAATCTTCCGGCTTTGGTAATCTTACAATATTTGCACTCTTTAACTCTTTTTCAGAAAACATAGCATCTAAAGGTGTTGCAGTAATACCAAAGACTTGATAGGAATATTCCTTTAATGGATTTAAAACCATAGAAGTTTTTGTACCATCGCCATAATCAACATTATCAACCTCATCTATAAAAAGATCAAATGTTGAGTAATTATCCTTGATCAAATCTACAACTTTTCCCAATTGAGAGTCATTTGCTAAAACAACAACAATTCTAGGATACTCTTTAGAAATAGATTTTTCTAGCAACTCAATCTCTTTTTTATTGCTTAGTTTACTTCCAGCAATTGATGTAATTTCAAACTTTCTTAACACTACATTATTATCTTCCATAAACTTATTGAATCTCATAGATACACCCTCAATATCGCTAATAAACTTGTTCATATCTCCTGTTAAATTTCTAACAACAATTATGGGGGTTCTTCCTTCTGACATACTTTTAATAGCAAGAGCAAGAGTGAAATAAGTTTTACCCGATTGAGTATCAGCACTCACAATAATCATACCTTTCTTAACTATAGTATTAACACTTATAGCTTCGCGCTTTTTGCCTTTTTCACCTTTTTCACCTTTTTTACTTTCAGACGAAGTTTTACTAGTCGAAAAAACTCCAACCTTTTCTATATCTGAAAAATACTCAGGCAAATTTGGCATAGAAACAACATCCAAACTTAATGTTTTGATAAACTCGAGTGTAGCTTCTTCAAATGTCGAAATTTTCTTCTTTGGAACATCTGAAGAAATTAACTTAATACCACAATATATGCTGATATTTTGTTGAATTTGAATAATCTTATCATAATCACCTGCTTTCTTAGCCTTGTTTAATTCTTCTCTAAAATTTTTATCAACACTAGCTTTATTTATCTTAGAAGAAATAAGAAACCCACAAGCTTCTTTAAAAGCATATTCAACGTCCTTTAAAGACATTCACTATAGTTATGAAAATTATTCAATATTTTTTATTATTTTTTCAATTTTTTAATCTTAATTTTAGCATCAATTAATGCTGCTAAAATTACACTTATTTTTTGTTCTTTTTTCTCTTTTTTTTCTTTTTTCTTTTAGTTTTTAGGTGTATAATTACAATAATTGTCAATATAATACTTTATTTTATGTACATTAAAATATTCAATAATTTTGTCATACTCTTCTTGATTTTCAACTTCCAAACTAGATATCTCAATTTCTCTCAAAGTTTTTGGTAACAAGTTTAACCACATAACATTAAAACTAGCGTTTCCTTCAAGATATAATGCTTCAATATTTCCCAGTTGTTTTACATCACTTATTTTTTCCATATGCGATATAGTTAAACGACATAAATTACTAGGAACTGATAACGTCTCGTAGTCTAACTCAGTATCAAATCTACTAGTATACTTAAATTCTGTTAAGCTTTTTATACTTTTTATTTCCTCAAAAATTTGGTATTGTTCCTTTCTATATTCCTCTGTTTTAATTAAATATTCAACTTTATCATCATCAATAGATACTTCAAGACCATTATAATACTCATATATTAGTACTATTTGAGCATTCTTTATTCTTTCCAAAAAATTATCGATAGTAATAGTCTCATTTATAGACATTTTTAGAGCAATATGTAGGTTATAAGTTTTATAAAATTTTAAATTATAATTTCAATTTTTATACCTAAATTTTAGCACCATTCTCGGTGCTAAAATCATTCTTTATTCTCTTTTTTTTTTTATTCTCTTTATTCTCTTTTTTTTTATTCTCTTTTTTTATTCTTATTCTTATTCTTATTTTACATTAAACAAACTATTAAACAATTCAAACACAAAAAATGTATGATTTTTAGCAATAGAGTTATCTTCAACTTCTTCTGCTGGATCGTCATCAAATTTCTTGGATTTTAGTTCAGAACTTTTCTTAGTTTCTTTCCAGTTCTTAGCTATTTCTCTCATAACATTTTGTGGACTCATAGATGGACATTCTTTTTGTACAATAGGAAATTGTTCTTTTACAAACAAATTATAAGGTGTCATAGCTCTCTTTGGTGTACTAGCTTTTTTCCCCTTTTTTTCTTCCTTATTAATCTTAGAATCTACAAACATTAAAAACCACTTTTTCCCTTTCTTTTCCCAGATTTTTTTATCTGTTTCGTTACCATTTTTAGAGATGAAATCATCCATAAAATTACATAACTCAATTGATACTTCGCTCATTCTCAATTATCTTATAATAAATTTTATAAAATTTAAAAATATATAATCAATTTTTATCCTTAAAAGTACCAATTAATTTATATTTAAAATGATAGGAAAAACTAACTTAAAATTTTGCCACCTTTTTTAGGTGTTAAAATTAACTTTTTTTTCTCTTTTTTATTTTAAATACTTCCAGCCAATCTACAATTATAAATAAGTTCATCTGTAACTCTACTTGCTTGAATAATTTCAGATTTAATTACATCTAAAGCAGAAGCATGTTTATGTCTACTAATAATATTATCATATTCCCATCCAATCCAGTACTTATATTCATCTCTATTTAATAACATGTTGGCACGAACTGCTACAGGTTGATTTAAAGTACCATTTAAAGAAGAATCAATATCAGTATACGTAATACGTCCATTTACACGGATAGGACTTGTTTCTGAATTAAAAAAATCACATGTTTTATTGGCCCAAGGATGATTTTCTGGTACTCCTAGATAGCAACTTTTTAAAGTTCCAACAACTATTCCTTTAACGCTAAAATATATAACATTATTAGTCGTTTCTGGACACTTGATTATTGTAATGCACTCATAAGATTCAGGCGAACAAGGCATACTCATCATATCTTTAAAATTTACGTAATTAATTGCCATAGTAAACTATGAAATAGTAATAGTATTTTTAAAATTTTAATCAATTTTTTAACTCTAATTTTAGCACGTATTTTGTGCTAAAATCATATTTTTTCTTTTTTTCTTTTTTCTTAATATTCTAAACCACTATTTTTTCTCCCCATTCTACACCTTTTATACATACATTTTCCTAACATTCCAGATATTCCTCCATCGCATATATTACACCTATAACGCCAACACATTATACATGTTCTAGAGTTTGGCACACATTCACCTTTATGAAAATAACGAGAATACTCTAAAAAAGATTCCGAACTATCATCGGAATATTTTTTGAATATTAACTCATTTAATAAGTGATTAAAATTAGCATGTTGTTTTTGCATTTGTTTATTACCAAACACATCTGAACAAGTACAAAATATTCTACGAGACATACTATCTTTTGAATGACAATATCCTCCACAAAGATCGCATATAAATAATGTAAATAACTCCTTACTAAATATTGGAAACTTCACATTAGGAATAACATACGTTATAGTATTGCTCTGATTTATTTTTATTTCACTCTTAGAAACAGGAGAAATAACTTCTATTATACTCATATTTAATAAAACTAATAATAATTTATATATATTTAATCAATTTTTTATTAATAATACTTAATTTCAGTACCGATTTTGGTGCTGAAATTATATACAAATTACCTTACTTTTTTCTTTTATTTTTCTTTATATTCTTACTTACTTTTTCTTTATATTTTATACATAAATTGTAGCCATAGAGTAACTAGGCATTTTAGAATAACACTCTAGACAATATATAAGGCCTAATTCTGTGTCAATTTTAACATGCTTACTTATTTTATTACAAACTGAACATTCTTGTTCAGTCTTCAAACAAGAAGTAATAACTTTTAAATTATCAAAAGAATGTTTTGGTATAACACTAAATACCACATCTATTTCAGACTTAGATACATCTTCATAATTACCACATTTTATTATACCATAAGCATGTTTCCATTTATCCTTCTTTATTTCTTCTGTGTTAAATCGACCAAAATCTCCATGACCTACATCATCGGTTGAAAAAATAAAAATCTTATTGGTTTCTACTAATGGAATAATATCATCATATGTCCAATCTTTTTTATTGATAATACAAGTCTTAAAACCAAGTTTCCCAATATTGTTAGCTAGTATGGTAGTACTCATATTCAAATATAGTTATAAGTTTTTTGTGATAATTTTAAATTTTTTTTCAATTTTTTTGAATAGTGTTGTTTACTATAAATATAACTATTATCTTAAATTTCAGTACCGATATCGATGCTGAAATTACCTATATTTACCTTACTTTTTTCGTCCCTTTTTCTTTATACTTAACTATTTACCTTACTTTTTTCGTCCCTTTTTCTTTATATTTTTACCTTATAACATGCCTTATTAATTACTCATCATCCTCCACCTTAACACTTCCCGTTGCTTTCAACTCCGCTGCTTTCTCCAAGTACTCCTCATACATACCACTATCTTCTTCCTGTAACTTAGTCCATCTTTTTCCAAGCTCTCTCATGATATCATGACCAGTAAATCCATCAGTCTTAACATCCGCTCTATTGTCGGCGCAGAAAAGATCCCAACCTGACTTAGATCTAGTAGTCTTTTTCTTAGGTGTAGAAGGCTTAGAAACGTAAGCGGATTTTTCCGCTGCAGCACGTACTTTATCAGCCTCAGCTTTCTCCTGATATCTCTTAAGAAAATCTGCGTCTTTCTTAGCCTCATTCCACTTCTCACCTAGAACTTTGCTGACTTGTCTGGGTTTTAAGTCAGGATGCTCAGCTTGAACATTAGCACGCTCATCCATGCAGTAGAAAATGTAGGAATTCTTGGCACCTTTAGGAGCGTCCTTATCCTTCTTTTCCTCCGACGGAATAAGCTTATTAGCTAGCTTGACAAACTCCTTCTCACCTTCAGTTTCCCACAACTTGACGAGTTTATCAGACCCATTTTCCTCAATAAAAGCAGAGACAATTTTAGCGAGACGGGTACTAACCTTGGTCATATTCAGGTGTTACTTGTTAATATAAATCTTTGCCAAAATTTTAAATTTTTTTTTCAATTTTTTTGAATAGTGTCGTTACAAATTTCAGCACCAATATTGGTGCTGAAATTACCTTACTTTTTTCCTTCCTTTTTCTTTATATTTACCTATTTTTTACCTTATTTTTTCGTCTCTTTTTCTTTATATTTACCTATTTTTTACCTTATTTTTTCGTCTCTTTTTCTTTATATTAATTAAAAACTGCGAAGCTTGTTGGTGCTCCTTGTATTAATTTTTCATCTCCTCCGCAACTTAATACATAATTTATATTCCATTCACCAGGTGGAATGACTTTACTATATCCTTTCTCAGCAAGATAATAAAAAACCCATTCAGTTTCCTCATCAAGAACGGTGCCAGAAGGACGAAAGAGAATCTCATAACCTTTATGATGGCTACTAATTTTAGCCACAATATTCTCATATCGTTTAACCAAATTGCCTACGTTTTTATTAGCAAACGAATTGAACCAAGAAGCACAACTTTTGTAAGTATCAGAATCTTTAGTACGTACAAAAAGAGATCCTGATTTGCCTACCAAATCAGATGAATTACTGATAACAGTAGTTCCAGTCAACAAATTTCTTGTAAAAGTTGGGTCCATTTTACCTGGAAAAACAACTCTATAAGAATAACTAGAGCTGGGATCTAATCCATCTTCATAAAAGACACCTTCAACGCATTCAATAAGTTCAGCCATATTCAATTGATACATCTTAACCAAAATTTCAAAAATTTTTTTCATTTTTTTTGAATAATGTCGTCAATATCTTAAATTTCAGTACCGATATCGATGCTGAAATTACCTTTCTTTTTTCGTCCCTTTTTCTTTATATTTACCTTAATTTTTTCGTTCTTTTTCTTTATATTTACCTTAATTTTTTCGTTCTTTTTCTTTATATATTTACCTTAATTTTTTTAGTCGCTGTCGCTATCACTCTCACTCTCACTATCATCCTCGCTCTCACTATCATCCTCGCTCTCACTATCATCCTCGCTCTCACTATCATCTTCGCTCTCACTATCATCCTCGTTGTCACTCTCATCCTCGCTCTCGCTTTCTACCTCTGCTTCATACTCATTTTCAATATCTCTATAATTCGTACGTATTTTTGTAGGTTCTGGATAAATAGGCTTAGTAAATACACGCTGACCTTTTACGCAATACATCTTCAAATACTTATACTATAAATGTTTACCAGAATTTTAAATTTTTTTTTCATTTTTTTTGGATAGTGTTGTCAATATTTTTAATTTCACCACCAATATTGATGCTGAAATTATCTACAATTTATCTTACTTTTTTCGTCCCTTTTTCTTTATATTTTTTACCTTTCTTTTTTCGTCCCTTTTTCTTTATATTTTTTACCTTTCTTTTTTCATATCTTTTTCTTTATACAATCCATTTTTCAGATTTTATATAACCTATTAACCATGTAATAGTTAACTTAAATGATGGTTCTACACCATACTCATCTTCATAATATTCAGAAAATTCGCATAACTCACCAGAAAGTAATCCTTCGTCATCCCAAAGATACATGTGTAAAAATTTCTTGACATCATAAATCTTCTTATCGTCTCTTTGTCTACTAGAGAAGAGCTCATAAATCTTCGTAAAATTTGGAAAAAACTTCCACTCCGATTTATCTACAACACGCTCACCCTCTTCGGCACCCTCTTCGGCACCCTCTTCATCACCCTCTTCGTCACCCTCTTCGAACTGTTCCCAATAATCCCCCTCTTTAATTAATGACTCAAAATATTTGGTCAAGGCATAATGTTCCGGTTTCGAAATGTCATAACTCACGGGGTTACTCATGGTGTTACTTGTTGTTACTATAAATCTTTACTAGAATTTTAATTTTTTTTTTCAATTTTTTTGAATAATGTCGTTATCAAATTTCAGTACCGATATCGATGCTGAAATTACCTTACTTTTTTCGTCCCTTTTTCTTTATATTTTTTACTTTTTTCGTGCCTTTTTCTTTATATTTACCTTACTTTTTTCGTGCCTTTTCTTTATATTTTTTACCTTATAACATGCCTTATTAATTACTCATCATCCTCCACCTTAACACTCGCCGTCGCCTTCAACTCCGCCGCTTTCTCCAAGTACTCCTCATACACATCACTCTCTTCTTCCTGCAACTTAGTCCATCTTTTACCAAGCTCTTTCATGATGTCATGACCAGTATATCCATCAGTCTTAACATCCGCTCTATTGTCGGCGCAGAAGAGATCCCAGCCTGACTTAGATCTAGTAGTCTTTTTCTTGGGTGTAGAAGGCTTAGAAACGTAAGCGGATTTTTCCGCTGCAGCACGTACTTTATCAGCCTCAGCTTTCTCCTGATATCTCTTAAGAAAATCTGCGTCTTTCTTAGCCT
>Ga0247840_10000053_pt1 | contig 193138 bp, 160 predicted proteins | sample LaCruzMarch2015__FD_192404 | JGI IMG/M metagenome (GOLD analysis project Ga0247840, IMG submission 192404) | Freshwater microbial communities from meromictic Lake La Cruz, Castile-La Mancha, Spain - LaCruzMarch2015_17m | ecosystem: Environmental > Aquatic > Freshwater > Lake | place: Spain... | reverse complement strand
AGAGTTAATAACTATAAAAAATTACCTCTTTTAAGAACAGCATTAAAATCGGAACTAAAACTTAAACAACAAAAAATAGCTTGATTTTATGGAGTCTCTTTTTTTCAACTAAGTTTGACTTTTAACCAGTAAACAATACTATAAGAATGATTGATTTTAATAAAGACGAAATCGTGTTAAAAATTCAGAATATAAATTTTTTAACAATTTGGAGATTTCTCAAAACGTGTATGAATTAATTAGTTAATACGTCAAAACCAGCATTAGTAAAACTATTCTAAATTATGATTAAATAACTCTGCTCTTTAATCAATTGACTTTACTGATTATACAGCCTATTTTTTCTCATCAAAATTATCACGCTTATCTAATAATCTTTTATATTGCAATAAAAATTAAACTAATTATCCGGGCATAATTGAATAATAAAATTAACATAATAGTTTTCTCATTATTTTTTTCAATAGTTATCTGGGTTTCGGTAACATTATCGGAACAATTTTTTTCATCAATTGAACTAAATGTAAAAGTTGTAAATCAACCCGAAGGCTATACATGCGGTGCAGTTGAACCTAAAACAGTAAATGTTAAAATAAAAGCTAAAGGCTGGCAAATTTTAACATATTACCTCGGTCAGCAAAATAGCTTTTTAATATCAGCAGATAATGACAGCGGAAAAATTAATTTTGATCCGAATAAGGCAATTAGTGAAAATGTATGGCTAAGCGCCGGAATGAATGTACTTGAAATTACACCGCGCAATATTTCATTCAGGGTTGAAAAATTAATATACAAAAAACTTGCTATTACTGCAGATACGGATTTATCTTTTGCAGATGGTTATAATTTGGCAACACCAATTAGTATTAGCCCCGATTCAATTATAGTCTCAGGTCCTTCAAGTATTCTTAACAAATTAACAAGCATAAAGACGAAACTTGTTTCACTGAGCGAATTGGATTCCAGAATGAAAGTACCTGCAGAAATTGAAGAACTAAGCGGGTTTAATTTTGAAAGAAGCCGTGTTGAATTATCTTTTGACGTTCAACGAATAGTAGAAAAACCATTTGATAAAATAAAAGTGAATATAACCGATATACCACGCGACCGGGATGTTGTGCTAATGCCAAATACAATTGATATAAGTTTACGAGGCGGCATTAATCTGCTTGGCAGAATTAACAGCGATCAAATTATTGCAACTATAAATTACAGCGATATTGTTTTCGATACATTAGGATATATTCGCCCAAGTATTAAAATACCAAGCAACACTAAACTTGTTTTTGTTAAACCGGCGCGTCTTAATTATATAATTAAAAAATTTGAATAAACCCATTTGCTTCATCAAAAAAAAATCACACAGAGTTTAATAATATGTTTATAACTTTTGAAGGAATAGATTTCTGCGGAAAATCAACACAGGTTGAACTATTAAAAGATTATCTTTTAACAGAAAATAAAAATGTTAAAATTATCCGCGAACCCGGTGGAACAAATTTATCCGAAAAGATCAGAGAAATACTTCTTGATAAAAAGAACAATGAAATGGTTATCGAAACAGAAATATTCTTATTTTCTGCAAGCCGTGCGCAATTAGTTAGAGAAGTTATTCGTCCGTTTCTTGAAAAAGATTATTATGTTATTTCGGATAGATTTCATGATTCTTCAACCGCATATCAAGGTTACGGCAGAGGATTACCTGTTGATGTAATAATGAATATTCACAAACTTGCAATCGGAAAAACAATACCGGATATAACCTTTTTTATTGATATTCCGAATGACGTTGCCATGCAAAGAAAAAAAAATAGATTAAAGAACGATCTTGATAGAATTGAACTATCGGATGATAATTTTTATGAACGAGTAAGAAACGGCTATTTAGAACTTGCTGCTAAAGAAAAAAGGTTCCGAGTGCTTGATGGAACGCAAAGTATTAATTCATTAAACGAAATGATACTGAAAGAAATAAATATTTTAGAAGGTGTAAAGAAATGAAGAAACGAAGAATAATAATATCGCTTGTATTTATATCGCTATTTACATTTGGATTTATTGCTGTAAACAGTGATATCTATTTTGAAATAAGTAAGAACATAGAACTGTTCGGTAAAGTATATAAAGAAATATCTTTCAACTATGTAGATGAAGTTGATCCGCAGGAATTTATGCGCGCCGGAATAAAAGGCATGCTCGAAAAACTTGATCCTTATACTGTATTTATTGATGAAAAAAATCAAGGCGAAATTGATTTACTTACAAATGGAAAATACGGCGGAGTAGGAATATCTATCGGTGTGCGAAACGATAATATAACAATTGTTGAAGTGCTTGAAGGTTACTCGGCACAAAAGCAGGGTATCAGAATAGGTGATGTAGTTACTGCAATTGGCGAAAGAAAAATTACAGCCACTGAAATAGATGATATTTCATCACTTGTAAAAGGAGAACCCGGAACACCGGTTCTGTTAAAAATTTTAAGAACAGGCGAAAAAGATACTTTAATATTTAACCTGATAAGGGAAGAAGTGATTGTTAAGAATCTGGTGTTTGCAGATTTCTATCCCGAAAACACAGGCAATGTTTATTTAAAACTTAATAATTTCAGCCGTTCTGCAACTGAAGAAATACGAAATGCGTTAAGACGATTAAGAGATCAGAAAAAAATTAATTCAATAGTATTGGATCTGCGCGGCAATCCCGGTGGGTTATTGGATGTTGCTGTTGATATTTGCAACAAGTTTCTAAGTAAAGATTTATTGATTGTTTCTACTCGCGGCAAAGAAGCAAATAGTGAGAAAAAGTATTTTGCTATGGAAGAGCCGTTAGTTGGTAAAGAAAAGTTAGTTGTTTTAATAAACGGCGGAAGTGCATCGGCTTCGGAAATTGTTGCTGGCGCTATTCAGGATCACGATAGAGGAATAATACTGGGAACACAATCTTTTGGAAAAGGATTGGTGCAAACAATTACTCCTTTAAGTTTTAATACATCGCTAAAAATAACCACCGCAAAATATTACACACCAAGCGGAAGATGTATTCAGAGAATTGATTATTCAAAAGATAATAGTGTTATTCCTGTTTCAGATTCTTTAAAGAAAGATAGCTTTACAACCGATAACAAAAGAATAGTTTACAGTGCCGGCGGTATTACACCGGATACCACTGTTAAATACGGCGTTGACAGCGATCTGCTTAAAGATCTTTTAGCAAAAGGCGAAGTATTCGGTTTTGCTGATAAGTTTTATTATCAAAACCAAAAAGCAGATTTTTATTTGTTAAAGGAAGACAAAATTTTAGCAGAGTTTAAAAAGTATTTAACCGATTCAAATTATGAATATGAATCTGATGTTGAGAAAAAAATCAACGAAGTAATTACTCACATCAAAACCAATCACAAAGAAAAATCACTTTCCGGTACTTTAGAAAAACTTAAATCCGAAATGAATGATATGTTTGAAGGTGAATTCAAAGACAATAAAAATGAAATCTTGAATGAATTAAAAGTGGAGCTGGCGCATAGATACTTTGGCGCAGAGGGCGGTATCAAAGAAAGACTAAAATACGATAAACAGTTTGCAACCGCATTACAAATTGTAAATAAAGATGCTGAATACTCAAAACTACTAAGCAGCAAAAACTGATTTGTTTGCTTTCATTTTTTATAGGTTAAATGATATTTTATTTTAGACGGGTTTTAATTAGCGGCAGTTTAGAATTTTGTTTGTTTTAAAACCTAAACTTTATAACTTTGCCCCGTTCAAATATTAACAATTAATAATTAGCAAATAGGGAATTAAGTCATTTTCCCTTTAATAATTTGATTAAAAAATAAATAATATTTCAATATTCTTTTAAGGTTTATACCTTCTAATAGTATATTTTTTAACTTTTTAGCCCTAAAATCTGTAAAGGGATTTGAATGAAAAAATCTTTTCTGGATTATATTTTTAGAAACAGATTACCTGTTATACTTTTTGTTGTAGTTACATCTTTTATATTAACATATTATACCTCAAGAGCCGAACGCGACGGAATTGGATATACACCGGATCAGCCAATTGCATATTCGCATAAACTTCATGCAGGCGATATGAAAATTGATTGCCAGTATTGCCATGTTGGTGTTGAAAAATCGAGGCATGCTATGGTTCCCGCTGTTGCAACTTGTATGAATTGCCACACTGTTGCGCGCAAAGACAAACCAGAGATTATTAAACTTGCTGAATACTATCGTGATGGAAAGCCGCTAAAGTGGAAACGTATTCACAAAGTACCTGATTATGCTTATTTCAACCACTCAGTTCACGTTAATAAAGGAATTGATTGCACAGCCTGCCATGGCGAAATAACAAGAATGGAAAAAGTAGGACAAATGAACTCTTTAACTATGGGCAGTTGTTTGAATTGCCATCGTGATGCTCATTCTAAACTACCTGAACTTAGAGATAAAATTAAACCGGGACCGGAATATTGTTCCGCCTGCCATAGATAAAGGTTTTTATGGAAGAAAAATCAAGAAGTTTTATGAACAGAAAAAAATTCTTTACAGCAATTTCTTTGGGCGCTATTGGATTTACGATTTTTAACTCGTTGCCATTTAGTTTATTTTCAAAACCGAATGAAAAGTATAAATCTCAAATTAAAGTAAAGATAAATCCCCTTGCAGTTAGCAGAAACAAAGTAGGTGGAAAGAATGTCTGATATCAACCGCGAATTGAAAAACGATTCATCAACTAATAATGAAGATATAAACTACTGGAGAAGTTTTGAAGAACTTTGCCACGATCCGGCAGTTAAAGAAGCTAAGTTTCATGAATTTGCAGACGGTACAAAAGATGATTTCGATCCTTCAAATCTTTCTTCATTATCACGAAGAAAATTTCTTGCTCTGCTTGGCGCTTCTGCTGCTTTAGCTGGTACTGCTTGTTCTGATTATCGCGACAAAGGTGAGATTGTTCCTTACAACATTAAACCTGAAGAAATTACAGTAGGAAAACCAAATTTTTATTCATCCACTTGTACAGCCTGCGCAAACGCTTGCGGAATTTTAATAAAAACCAGAGAAGGACGCCCGATTAAAGTTGATGGAAATCCGGATCATCCTGTAAATGCGGGTAAGATTTGTTCTAAAGGACAGGCAAATATTCTAAATCTTTATGATCCGGAAAGATTAAAATCGCCTTTAAAGAAAAGCGGTTCTGGTTTTAATAAAATTAGCTGGCAGAATGTTGATAAAGAAATTATTACAGCTTTAACTTCCGCTGGAAATAAAGAAATTGCTGTAATTTGTCATTCAAATGTTTCGCCAACTTCGGTAAAAGCATTAGAAGATTTTGGACAGAAATTTCCATCTGCTAAAGTTTATTTTTACGAGCAGTTTAACAGTTCAATCAAAAATGCTTTTTGGAAAAAGCCCGATGGAACAGGGAATTATCCACTATTAAAATGGAATGAAGCAAAATTAATTGTATCACTTGAATCTGATTTTCTCGGAACAGAAGGGAATAGAGTAGAAACTGCACGGTTATTTGCTGAAGGAAGGGATGTAAATAAAAAATCTTTTAATCGCCTTTATGTTGTTGAAAGCAATTTAACTTTAACCGGAATAAATTCCGATTACAGATTAAGACTGCGCCCCGAATCACAAATTGAGTTTGTATATTTTCTACTGAAAGAGCTCACTCGCAAAGGCGCTATAAATATTTCGATGAGTACCGATGGTTATTCACTTGAATCAATTGCCTCAAAGTATAATTTGAAAACTGAAGTATTAACTCATTTAGTTGATGATCTAATTTCTAACAAAGGCAAAACAATAATTGATGCTGGAAGTTCGCTTGATGAAAATGTTCATGGTGCCGTAAATATCTTAAATGAAGCGCTTGGTAATTTTGCAATGTTCAGAACAGATTCATCACAAATTAGTTTGACGAGTCTTTCACCAATGAAAGATTTTGAAGAACTTGTGCAAAAAGCTTATTCCGGTAATGTGGCTTCGATAATTCATTTTGATTGCAATCCGGTTTATAATTTGCCTGTGGATTTGGGCTATGTTAAAGCGCTTGGCAAAGTTGATTTAATAATAAGCATTTCGGAGCGTGAAAGTGAAACAACAAACCTCAGCAAGTTTGTACTTCCTTCAAATCATAATTTTGAAAGCTGGGGCGATGCAAAAACACGCACAGGTTCTATTTCACTTCAACAGCCAGTAATTGCTCCGTTAAATAATACACGGCAAAAAGAAGCAATTCTTTTAACCTGGATAAGCGGCGATGCGGATTCATTTAAAGAAAATATTTACCACGAATATTTGATGAAGAACTGGGAGACAGCAATTTACACTTCATTAAAATCAAGATTAGATTTTAAGAGATTCTGGCTTGGCACTCTCCACGATGGTGTTGTTTTAACTAACGAACAGGCTATTGCAATAGATAACCTGATTCCAGTTAACAATTCATCAAACAGTAAAATTTATTCTTCAACCGGATATTCTTTAGTAATAAAAGAAAATAACCATCTTGGTGATGGAAGGTTTGCCCACAATGGTTGGCTGCAGGAATTACCGCATCCTGTTTCAAAAATTACTTGGGATAATTATGCTGCGGTTTCAGAATCAACAGCAAAAAAACTTGATGTAAAAAACAATGATGTAATTGAAATCAGTATTGATAGCAGAAAATTAACTTTACCAGTTTTTGTGCAGGCTGGCGCGGCTGGTGATGTTATAACAATTGAATCTGGTTATGGACGAAGCAATTCCGGAACTGTTGCTAACGGTGTTGGATTTAATGCTAACGTTCTGCTTTCAAAGCAGCCAGGATTTTCACCCTGGATTTATTCCAATGTTAATGTTAAAAAAACCGGTGATACTTATAAATTAGCATCAACTCAAGAGCATCATGTTTTTGATGATGAGCTTACAAAAGACATTCACAGAAAAAGAAATATTATTCAGGAAGGCACTGTTGCTGGCTACATTAAAAATCCAAAGTTTATTGAAGAACATCAGCACGGTGAGTTAGTAAGTGTTTATGATCCTCATCCTTACACAGGCGTTAAATGGGGCATGGCAATTGATCTTAATAAATGCACAGGTTGCAGCGATTGTATTACAGCTTGTAATGTAGAAAATAATGTTCCTGTTGTTGGAAAAGATCAGGTGCTCGTAAGCAGGGAAATGCAATGGCTAAGATTGGATAGATATTATTCCGGTAAAGCTGATGATCCGACAGTAAGCGTTCAACCTATGCTTTGCCAGCATTGCGATCAGGCGCCTTGCGAAAATGTTTGTCCTGTTGTTGCAACCACTCACAGCCCTGATGGATTGAATCAGATGGTTTATAACAGATGTGTCGGCACAAGATACTGTTCAAACAACTGTCCTTTTAAAGTTAGAAGATTTAACTTCTTTAATTTCAGAGATCATTTTAGAGATAGCTATCAGGAAAATCCATTATTATCCCTTATGCACAATCCTGAAGTTACAGTTCGTTCGCGTGGCGTAATGGAAAAATGCACATTCTGCGTTCAGAGAATCTCGGAAGCGAAAGCAGATGCAACACATGAAAAACGAAATCTGAAAGGAAGCGATGTTACAACCGCCTGCCAGGATGCGTGTGGAACAAATGCCATACAATTTGGCGATATAAATGATAAAGAATCAGAGTTTTATAAATATAGAAATCACGAGCTTGGCTATTATGTGCTTGAAGAATTAAACATCAAGCCGAATGTAACATATATAGCTAAACTTAGAAATATCCACTCGGAGGAAGTATAGTGAATATTGATTACTCCATTGAAGCGCCGGTTGTTGCCGGAAGGTTGACTCCCGCTCAAATTGAAGAGTTAATAGCCAAACCATTAGATACAAAGCCGGATAAGAAATATTTAATTGCATTATCTATTTCATTAACTGCTTTGATGATTGGCGCCGTGTGCCTCGGTCTTACATTTTATTACGGAACAGGACTTTGGGGAAATAATCAACCTGTGGGCTGGGCTTTTGATATTGTGAACTTTGTGTTTTGGGTCGGTATAGGACACGCTGGAACTTTAATCTCCGCAATTCTATTTCTTCTCAGGCAAAAATGGAGAACAGGTATTGCGCGGTTTGCAGAAGCAATGACGATTTTTGCTGTTATGTGTGCAGGAATTTTTCCGGCAATACACACTGGCAGACCGTGGATGGATGGTTACTTGTTTCCATATCCAAACCAGCACGGGCTTTGGGTTAACTTCACATCGCCGCTTTTGTGGGATGTGTTTGCTGTTTCTACTTACTTTACAGTTTCTTTTGTTTTCTGGTATGTTGGTCTTATCCCTGATTTTGCCACATTACGAGATCGTACAAGTTCCAAAATCAAAAAAACTATTTACTCAATTTTTTCTTTAGGATGGAGACATTCCAACAGACACTGGACACATTACGAAAAAGCTTATGTTCTGCTTGCCGGATTTGCAACACCGCTTGTGCTTTCGGTTCACACAATTGTAAGTTTTGATTTTGCTGTTTCGATTATTCCCGGCTGGCACACAACAATTTTCCCGCCTTACTTTGTTGCGGGCGCTATATTTAGCGGCTTTGCGATGGTTGTAACTGTTTTAGTTTTTGTTAGAAAAATATTTAATCTCCAACATATTATTACAATGGATCATCTTGAAAAAATGAACAAGGTAATTTTAGCAACCGGAATGATGGTTGGTTATGCGTATGCAATGGAATTTTTTATTGCTTGGTACAGCGGCGTTCAAGCAGAACAATTTGTCTTTATCAACCGTGCATTTGGTCCTTATGCTTGGGCTTACTGGATTATGGTAAGTTGTAATGTTATTTTCCCTCAATTATTCTGGTTCAAAAAAATCAGACGCTCAATTCCGGCAATGATGGTAATTGTAATCCTTGTTAATATTGGAATGTGGTTTGAGAGATTTGTAATTACGGTAACATCACTTAACCGCGATTTCCTTCCTTCAAGCTGGGCATATTACACGCCAACACTTATTGATGCAGGTATTTTACTCGGAAGTTTTGGATTATTTTTTACGCTTGTAATCTTATTCACAAAATCACTTCCAGTGGTTTCAATTTCGGAAGTTAAAGCTGTTGCAGATGGCGCACAGCCAACTCATCACGGAGGCGCTGCTCATGCTTAATGATAAAAAAATATTTGGTATTGCCGCAACATTTAATACTCCTGATGAAATTATTAACGCGGCAAATAAAGTTACTAAATCCGGATATACAAAATTTGATGTAAACACGCCTTATCCTGTTCATGGTATGGATAAAGCTATGAAGATAAAACCATCTAAACTTGGGTTTATAACACTGGTAATGGGCTTATCCGGCGCCGCAGTTGCATTGATATTTATGTACTGGGCAATGTCGGTTGATTATCCGATGGTTATTGGCGGAAAACCATTCTTTGCTTTACCTGCTTTCATTCCAATTACTTTTGAAGTAACTGTTTTGCTTGCAACTGTATCGTCTGTTATTGCTATGATAGCCTTGTTTTTCAGGCTGCCCGATAACAAGCATCCACTGCACGATACAGAATACATGAAAAGTGTTTCTGCTGATAAATACGGTTTGGTAATTGAATCGGATGATGAAAAGTTTGACGAAATATCCGTTAAAGGTTTTCTTAATAACCTTCATCCTGCAAAAATTGAAGTTGTTTACTATCCGCCTGAAGAAACCTATCCAATTTTTCAGCCCAAGTTTTTGCTTTTATTGATCGGGATAGCATTAACAGTTTCTGGAGCTACTTATTTTACATTAAACAAACTTATGTATATCACTCCGTTTACATGGATGATGGAACAGGATAAACTTACACCGCAAAAAGGTAGCGAGCTTTTTTCCGATGGACGAGGAATGAGAACGCCTGTTGAAGGAACTGTTGCAAAAGGATTTATTCCATATCCATATAAAGGACAAACAAATCCCGTAGAAGTTTTATCAAATCCGTTTTTACCAACAAAAGAAAATATAGAATTAGGTAAGGCAAAGTATTTTACTTATTGCAGTCCATGTCATGGTTACTTTGCCGATGGCGATAGCAGACTACGCGGGCAATTTCCAAATCCGCCAACACTACATTCAGATCGTGCAAAAAACTTTAGCGATGGAATGATTTATCACATAATTACAAACGGACAAAACGTAATGCCATCATATTCCTCGCAGGTTACAAGAGACGAGAGATGGGCGATTGTTAATTATATAAGAGTTTTGCAGCGCGCTAAAAATGCCAGCGATGCTGATTTAACAGAGATCAATAAGGAGAGCGGCAGCAATGCAACAAACTGAAACTAACTACCAGAAAAAATCTTTACCTGCAGGACTTGCAAAGTGGGGAATGATTCTCTTTGTTGCCGGAACTGCGCTTTCACTGCTTGCATTTTTTGCTGATCGTGAAAGAGCAATCTTTAACTATCTTGTTACTTATATGATGATTGTTAGTATCGGGCTTGGTTCTCTATTCTTAATTGCTCTTGAATATATTGCAGGCGCGGATTGGAGTACTCCATTTAGAAGAATATTAGAATTTTTTGCTGGACTTTTACCTGTGCTGCTTGTACTCGTAATTCCTTTATTAGTTTTGAATCATGATTTATTCCATTGGGCGCACGAAGAAGCAGTTGCTGAAGATAAAATTTTAAGCGGCAAAGCGCCTTATCTGAATACAACGTTTTTTATAATTCGCACGTTTGTTTTTATAGGATTATGGATTTTGTTTTATTGGGTTATGACAAGAAATTCAAGGAAGCAAGATGAATCAAAAGATCAATCATTAACAAAAAAGAACATAAGGTTTTCCGCAATTTTTATTCCTGTTTTTGCATTAAGTATTACATTTACCGCAATTGATTTTATGATGAGTTTAGAACCACACTGGTTCTCAACAATTTTTGGTGTTTATTATTTTGCTGGAACTGTTGTTGCAGCACTTGCTGCAATTACTATTACTATAGTTCTGCTAAAAGAAAAAGGTTATTTCAGCCCTTGGATGAATGAAGATCATTTATTCAGTTTGGGTGCGATGCTTTTTGCATTTATAAATTTTTGGGCATACATAGCTTTCTCACAATTATTGCTTATCTGGTATGCTGATCTGCCGGAAGAAACATTCTGGTTTTTAACAAGATGGAGCGGCGGCTGGGTTTTCTTTTCGCTTGCTTTAATGATTGTTCATTTTGCAGTTCCGTATTTTGCATTGCTAACACAGCCCTCAAAAATGGATCCTAAAAGATTAAAGTTTATTGCAATCTGGTTGTTATTCGCTCACCTGTTGGATATTTTTTGGCTAGTTATGCCTAATATGCAATCAATGAAAAACGGTTATGTGTTTAGCTGGATTGATCTTGTTTTTCCAATTGCGGGAGCAGGATTAGTTATGCTTGTGCTTAATTGGAATTCTAAAAAATCAAATTTAATTCCGATTGGTGATCCAAAATTAAAAAGAGGAATGGATTTTCATCTCTAAAAGAATTTGAGATATAAGGTTTATATGAAAGAAATTTTATCAGGAATAAAAAGTAAAACAGATTACATCATGCAAAATCCGGGTGCGGTTTTCGGCTCATTGTATTTGTATGTTTTGATTATTGGGCTTGCAATTGGTATTTACTATGTGAACAATCTCGAAAACATTTCGAGACAAACCGTGCCGGTTGTTTTAGAAGATACTACTGCGGTTGTTTCTGATCTGGAATTAAAAAATGCCGTTGAAGTACCGCCAATTATTTTAGCAGATGTAAAAAATCCATCGGCAGAATTATTATCCGAAGGTGAAAAACTTTACAAAACAAATTGCGCTTCCTGTCATGGAGAAAACGGTGTTGGCGGAGGAGCAGCATCTGCCGGTTTAAATCCTGCACCGCGTAATTTTACTTCAAAAGATAACTGGAAGAATGGAACAAAACTTTCTCAAATCTATACTACTTTGCAGGAAGGATTGCCGCCAAGCGCAATGATATCGTACAACTTCCTTTTGCCAAAAGAAAGATTTGCAATTGCACATTACATCCGTAAAAATTTTATTCCATCACCGGATAATGATTCTGATGCTGATTTACAGGCTTTGGATGCAACTTATAATTTATCAGCCGGATTAAAATTAGCTGCTCAAATTCCAGTTGCAAAAGCAGAACGACTTTTAATATCAGAGAATGAAAATCAGGTAAAAAAAGTTAATGATGCAGTTGTCGCTTTGAATAAATTATCAGGCGAAGCAGGTTATGATGTTTTTAATTCTGTTGTAAAAAATAAAAATGTTGCATTGTCATTTTTATCAAAAAATGGGAATTGGAAGCAAAACGAAAACGGCTTTGTTGATCTGGTAATCAACAATGTAAATCAAAACGGTTTTAGCGCAAAGGTTTTTAGTTTAAGCGATAACGAATGGAACACGCTTTATAATTTTATGATTAAATTGATTTAGTTTAATAAGATGAAAAACATCTTAAAAATATTTTCTGTACTTATTGTTCTTAGTTTTTATTTATACGCAGGCGGAAAGAGAATTGAAGTGAGAATTGATGAACAGCTTGGTAAAAAAATTCCGTTGCAGGAGTTTTTTGTTGATGAAAACGGTAGCAAAGTTTTATTGAAAGATTTGTTTACAAAACCAACAATACTTTCGTTTGTGTATTACAATTGTCCGGGTATTTGCAGTCCGCTTTTATTGGAACTAACTGATGCGATAAACAAATCGGATCTTATTGCAGGCGTTGATTATAATGTAGTTTCAATCAGCATGAACGAACTTGAAACGCCGCGGGATGCGTTGGAAAAGAAGAAAAGTTTTTTTGAATCGCTTGACGAAAATATTCCGCCGGAAAGCTGGAAGTTTTTAACAGGTGATAGCGCAACAATTAAAAAAGTTGCCGATGCTTCCGGATTTTATTTTAAACGGCAGGGAAATGACTTTTTACATACGGGCGCTTTTATCTTTATAGATAAAGAAGGAAAAATTTGCAGATATCTTTTTCCCGGTTATTCTCAAAGAAGCGGGTTTGGTATTTTGCCATTCGATTTTAAGATGGCAGTAATTGAAACGTCGGAAGGAAAAACATCGCCTACAATTGGCAAAGTTTTACAATTTTGTTTCAGATATGATCCTGAAGGACAGACTTATGTTCTTAATTTCACAAGAATTTTTGGCGCAGGTATTTTGATACTTATGGGCATTTTTATTTTTTATTTAAGATCAAAACCCAAGAAAAAAGATTTTATTAAAGCGAGGTAATTTTATAAATGAGTGAAGCAATTACGGTTCCGCAAAACGGAAAGCAGCCGAGTTATCTTGAGTATCAGGGTAAACACAAAGGTTTACTTGGCTGGATACTTTCAACCGATCATAAAAGAATTGGAATACTTTATTTCATAGCTATTATGTCTTTCTTTTTAGTCGGCGCTACTTTTGGATTCCTGATGCGTTTGGAATTAATTGCGCCGGGTAAAACTATAATAGATGCTCAAACATATAATTCATTTTTTACACTTCACGGTGTTGTAATGATTTTTTTGTTTATCATTCCGGGTATTCCTGCAATTTTTGGAAATTTCTTTTTACCTATTCTCATCGGCGCTAAAGATGTTTCATTCCCGCGTTTAAATCTTTTATCATGGTATCTTTATATAATTGGCGGAGCGCTGGCAATTATATCTATACTTCTGCCTGGTGGCCCAATTGATACTGGCTGGACTTTTTATATTCCTTATAGCATAAGAACAAATACAAATGTTATACCTGCTTTGTTTGCCGCATTTGTTCTTGGCTTTTCATCAATACTTACCGGATTGAACTTTGTTACAACTGTTCATCGTTTAAGAGCTCCGGGAATGGATTGGTTTAAAATGCCTTTATCTGTTTGGTCGTTGTATTCAACTGCTTGGGTGCAGGTTTTAGCAACTCCAATTATTGGTATTACGTTGTTGCTTGTTATAATCGAAAGAACTTTTGGAGTTGGGTTATTTGATCCAGCGCTTGGCGGCGACCCTGTTTTATTTCAGCACTTATTTTGGATTTACTCGCATCCCGCAGTTTATATTATGATATTGCCTGCAATGGGTGTTGTTTCGGAAATCATTCCCGTATTTGCAAGAAGAACAATTTTTGGTTACAAATTTATTGCAATGTCCAGTGTTGCAATTGCTTTATTTGGTTCGCTCGTTTGGGCGCACCACATGTTTACGGCAGGAATGAGTAACACAGGTCAGTTTATCTTTTCACTTCTAACAATGGTTGTTTCAATACCAAGCGCAATAAAAGTTTTTAACTGGACTGCAACTTTGTACAAAGGTTCAATTGAACTTGCCACACCAATGTTATTTGTGCTTGCATTTATTTTTCAGTTTTCTATCGGTGGATTAACGGGAGTTATGCAGGGAATTTTATCTGTTGATATTATGATTCACGATACTTCATTTATTGTTGCGCATTTTCATTATGTTATGTTTGGCGGAACAGGTTTTGGTTTGTTTGCTGCTATGCATTACTGGTTCCCGAAAATGTTCGGCAAAATGTATAACGAAAAAATTAGTAAAACAGCATTCTGGTTTTTGTTTGTCGGGTTCAATACGCTGTACTTCCCGATGTTTATAATGGGCTGGCTTGGTATGCCAAGAAGATATTTTGACTATCTGCCTGAGTTTCAAACGTATCATGTAATTTCAACAGTTGGCTCGTGGATTTTAATTACCGGAGTTTTGTTGATGTTTGGAAATCTTTACGTGGCTTTAAGAAAAGGAAAGAAGATCACCGAAAGAAACATCTGGGGCGGCGAAACTTTAGAATGGCAAATTGAAACACCGCCGATACACGAAAACTTTATTGATATTCCGGTGGTTAATTCAACTCCATATCAATACTTACAAAACGACGAAGTTACAATTAACAATCAGGAGGTAAAGTGAGTTCTCAAGAACATTCAGCTGCTCACGTTCATCGTGATGATATTGGCGCACGTATGGGTATGTGGCTATTCCTTTTTACAGAACTGATTTTATTTGGAGGTATGTTTATACTTTACTCCGTTTACAGATATAAATATCCTAATGCTTTTCATCTTGCAGCAAAAGAACTTAATACAATTATCGGAACTTTTAATACGGCAATTTTGCTAACAAGTTCTTTAACTATGGCTCTGTCAATCACAGCCATTCAGCGCAAACAAAAAACATTATCAATCTTTTTTCAGATGCTTACAATTGTGCTGGCTATGGGATTTATGATCAACAAATATTTTGAATGGACTGCAAAATTTCATCACGGCATTTATCCCGGCTCGGAAATATTATTAGCTAAAGATTCCGGCGAAATTATATTTTTCGGTTTGTATTATGTGATGACGGGATTGCACGGTTTGCACGTTATAATCGGCGTTGTTCTAATTGCAATTATGATGCGTTTAACTTCAAAAGGAATTATTAATAACGATAGTTATGTAAAATTAGAATCGGCAGGATTATACTGGCACCTCGTTGATATAATCTGGATTTTCCTTTTCCCGTTATTCTATCTAATAACATAATATTTAAACAGGTTTTAAATGGAACATAATCACGAAGAAAATTTAGAAAACACACAGCACAACCACAGCTACGGAATTTATATATTAGTTTGGTTTGCTCTTATGGCTTTAACAGGAATTACTGTTGCAGTTGCCGGTATCAATTTTGGCGGGCTGACTATTGCAACCGCTTTACTAATTGCTTCAGTAAAAACTTATTTTGTGCTTACAATTTTTATGCACTTAAAAAGTGAAAGTAAAACATTCAGGTTATTTGTAGGAGTAGCTATACTATTCTTGTTAATCTCGTTTGTGCTTTTATTCTCCGATTATTCTTTTATAGTAAGGAATTAAATATGTTTAACGGCGCATCCAATTTTTCCCACAATGTTGATGTTATTTTTCTTTTTACTTTAATAGTGTCTTTGTTCTTCCTTGTCTTGATTACAGGTCTGATGATTTATTTTGTCTTTAAGTACAACAGAAAAAGAAATCCAAAAGCAACTAATGTTCATAGCAACACAACTCTAGAAGTTACCTGGACTGTAATACCAACTATTTTAGTTCTTATTATGTTTTGGTACGGCTGGGTAGAATATGGAAATATGTCGAATGTTCCGGAAAACGCTATGAATATTGATGTAACTGCCCAAATGTGGAAGTGGGGTTTTAAGTATTCAAACGGTAAAACAACAGATTCACTTTATGTGCCTTTAGATAAAGCCATCAAGCTTAATCTTCGTTCTATAGATGTTAGTCATGCTTTTTATATTCCGGCGTTCAGAATTAAAAAAGATGTTTATCCGAATGAGAATAGAGTAGTATGGTTTAAAGCCGAAGAACTTGGCGAGTTTGATATTGCTTGTGCCGAGTATTGCGGCTTAAATCATTCTTATATGTATTCAAAAATTAAAGTATTACCTGAACCTGATTTTAATGAGTGGCTTGCCAAAGATGTTAAAACAGATTCAGCAGCTATAGTTGATTCCGTAAAAAGTTTATAAGAAGTAGTTTGAAAGAAAAATTAAAAATATTAGCCGAAATAACTAAACTGCGGATTACTGTTTTTGTTACGGTAACAACAATGTTTGGATTTATTGCAGCAACAAACTCCTTGAATGAAAAAATAATTTTACCTGCACTTGGAATTCTATTCTTAGCTTGTGGATCAGCCGCGTTGAATCATTATCAGGAAAGAAATTCTGACTCTAAAATGAACAGAACTAAAAATCGTCCAATTCCATCAGGAAAAATTTCTGCAATATCGGTTTTACAAATTTCGATTATGCTGGTTGCTGCCGGTTCAATTTTACTTTTAATTGGAAGCGGATTATTAGCTTTAATTTTGGGCTTGTTGAATTTAGTGTGGTACAATTTAGTTTATACGCCATTAAAAAAAATAACTCCATTAGCAATAGTACCTGGCTCGCTTGTTGGTGCAATTCCACCAATAGTTGGATGGGTTGCTGGCGGCGGAGAAATTTTGAATCCGCAAATAATTTTAATTTCGTTTTTCTTTTTCATCTGGCAAATACCGCATTTTTGGTTGCTGCTCATGGCGCTTGATGATGATTATCAAAAAGCCGGATTCCCAACATTAACAAAAATTTTAAATAAACATCAGTTGGGCAGAATTACATTTATCTGGATAGTTGCAACGGGCATTACAGGGCTGTTGATTCCATTATTTGATATTTCTCAAAACAGATTTGTTAACTACAGCCTTTTACTCGGTGTTTTATTATTAGTTTATCAGTCAATAAATCTGTTAAAGCAAACCGGCGAAAGCCCTGATTTTAAATTTGCCTTTAAAAGTATTAATTATTTTGCATTGTTTGTAGTATTTGTTATATCAATTGACATACTAATTGTTTCATAAATCAAAGTGAAGTGAATTTATATGGACTTTTTAGATAAATTAGTTTTACCACAATCTGCAGAGCATATTGAACTGCTTCATTACATGCTCATAATGGTTTTGGCATTGTTCGCTCCGTTCATCAGCATAGTTTTTGGCGGAACTTTTGCATCAATACATTTTGGTAAAAAATTTAGAAGAACGAAAATTCTTTTTTATAAAAAGTTTTCAAAGGATGTAATTGAATATGTTACAATAAATACTGGCGCAGGTTTTATTTTAGGAATTGTTCCATTGGTTGCTGCAATTTTAATCTTTGCACAGTTGCTTCATACATCGCAAATTCAAACAGTTAGTTTTCTTGCGCTTTCGCTTGCCTTGATATTGGTTGCTCTTTTTATGATCTATACTTATCGTTATTCGATGATGGTAAGCAATGTTATCAGTTCGGTTAACTCAAACAGTATTGAAGACAAACAGATTGAAGATGATTACAGAAAAATAAAAGCAAAATCATCATATCTTAGTTTGAATTACGGCAAATCGGGTTTAGTATTATTATTTATTGGTATATGGTTTTATATAGCAGGGATTACTTCTGCAACTACATTTTCCAGCTGGAATTTTCCCGGTTTAATAACTTCGCTTGCGGCACCAAAGGTTTTGCTCAACTTGTTGATCTTCATTTCGTTCTCATTTACACTTTCCAATTCTTTCATTTTGTTCTTTCATTTATTCTGGAAAGAAAACAAAAAAGATGATGACCCGCTTTATACAAAGTTCGTAAAAGATACTGCTTCAAAAACCGGATTGAAAGCATCAATACCGCTGCCATTGCTTATACTGATAAACTTGTTCTCATTTTCAGATACAAATTTATCCGGTTCTATGTTTATTTATGTAGCAGCAGGCATAGTTTTTATTTTCCTTGCTTTTCATTTTTTCTATATGATACAATTTAAGAATGATCTAAAATTCGGGTCATCAATATTTTTTGTTTTGATACTTGCATTGGTTGCACTTTTAATTAAAGATCAAAAAGCAATGAGTAACGCAACCGAAAGGCAATCGCTTATTTTAAGCACCGAGTATGATAAATTATTATCTGAATTAAAAGGTGAAGGAAAAGAAGTTGTGTTAAGTGGGAAAGACATTTATGATGTTCGGTGCGCAAGCTGCCACAAATTTGAACAGAAGTTTGTTGGTCCAGCCCACTTTGATGTGTTGCCAAAATATGTTGGTAAAGAAGCACAATTAAAAGCATTTATAAAAAATCCAATAAAAGTAGATCCTGCTTTTCCACCAATGCCAAATCCGGGTCTAAAGCCGCAGGAAATTGATGCAGTAGTAAAATATCTTTTGGAAGAATACGATAGAAAAAAATAATCTTTAATAATCAATATTAATTAAAACTTATTTAATTTCTTGAATGTTATTTCGATAATGTCTATTTACAGTTTGTAATAAAAAGTTTTTAGTTGTCAATCATAAATCAAGAGGAAACAATGTTGAGAAGAATCTGTACCATTGCAGTAATCATAACAATTATTTATTCTAATAATTTGTTGTCGCAAACATATAAAGGACCGGAACAGGGTAGTGTTGTTTCCGGCGCTGTTGTTAATACGAATTCTTTTGCAGAATTCTCAATAACAGATGATACTGATCCGATAATACGAGGTGAGAAAAATTTAGAAGGTATAAATACCGAACCATTATTAATTGAAACAACGGATCAAGAAGTTTTTCCAACCACATATATTGATGACAGCAAGAATTTAAGCAAAATTAGCCGCATTGGCGATAATGCTATGTTACTTGAAAAATTTAATGTAGCGTTAGATAACAATGTTATTCCTCCTGATCCAACTATTGCAGTTGGACCTAATCATGTTATGGTTTTAACAAACAATGGAGTGGGAATTAGAATATATGATAAGCAAGGAACTTTATTAAGATCAATTAATTCTTCTCAGTGGTGGTCGGCTGTTTGGCCTTCACAAAGCGGTGATCCACAAATTCTTTATGATCATTTTTCTAATCGCTGGGTTATGGTTTTTATGCAGGTTGATGATGGTGCATTGACTGCGGGAAATCTTTTAGCATATTCCGATGACTCCGATCCGCTCGGAACATGGTATATGTACAGACTTGATACGAAAACACATGGTGCTACAATTTCAAGTACTTGGGGTGATTATCCTCAAATCGGATTTGACGAACAAGCAATTTATATTATGACAAGGTGTTTTACTTTTGGCGGAGGGTTCAATTATACGAAGTTAAGAATAATTTCTAAGGCAGAGCTTTATACAAGCAATGCCGGACCTCTTACATATAATGATCTATGGGATATAACATTACCCGGTCAATCAACGAGACCTGATGTTATTCATCCGTCTTTTCAATATACTAATGCTGGCGAACATTATCTCGTTTATTCGCCTAGAAGTGGTGGATACTTTAATACACTTTACAAAATCACCAATCCGGTTACATCGCCTGTTTTAACAGGTGTTAATATTTCTGTTCCTTTTTTCGGCGGTACTCCCAATGCTAACCAATTGGGCGGCAGTACAGTTTTAATTGAGTCAAACGGAAGTCACATGAAAACCGCGCCTGTTTTTAGAGATGGCTATTTATATGCAACACATTCAATACGTAATTCGGTTTTCCCAAATTATTCAAGTATTAAATATGTAAAAATTAATGTTGCAACTAATTCCGTTGTAGAAAGCGCAGAACTTGGTGCTGACAAATATTTTTATATTTATCCTGCAATTGCTGTGGATAAAGACGGTAATGTGGGCATAACTTGTTCAAGATCCGGCGATAATGAGTATATCGGTTCATATTTTGTTACCCGCAGGTCAACCGATTCTCCTGGTTTAAGTCCAGCCACCGAATTACAAAAAGGTTTGGGTAATTATGTTATCACTTTTAGCGGAACGCGAAATAGATGGGGAGATTATTTGGGTGCTTTTATTGATCCCGCAGATGATTATAGTTTTTGGATGGTTTCTCAATATGCATCTGGAACTAATGCTTATGCTTGCGCAGTTGGACAGGTTAGGCTAAAACCTTTTGAAGGAATCTACGTTTATCCAGAAACACATAATTATAACTTCGGATCAGTTCAAACCGGAAATATTAGCGATACAATAACTGTTTTTCTTTCAAATTATGGTAGTGAGAATTTTATCATTTCATCAATTCCTGATAATGTTGGGGATTTTCAAAGAGTTAGTAGTCATATTTTTCCAATTACATTATCAACTTATGATAGCATCGAAGTGAGATTTAGATTTAACCCTGCAACAGTCGGAGAGCAAAATGTTCTATACCCTTTTACTGATAACTCTTCAACTTTTCAAGGTGTAAATCTTACAGGTAGAGGATATGAAATGAATACAGCAACAGAAAAAACTATGTATGCTGTTTCAGGAACTCAGAATAACGGTCAAACGCTTATAATTAATAGTGTAACTGGCACAGGAACGAATCTTGGACTTTCAAATTATAATGACCTTAGAGCAATTGCTATTAATCCTGAGACAAATCAGATATATGCTGTTCGATCCTCAAGCGCAGGCTCATCTATTTTAGAAGTTAATGCTACCTTAGGCGATGCTTATCCATTATTCTCTTATCCTTTATCTGAATTGTTCTCAATCGCATTTGATAGTAATAATGATCTTTACGGGTCACTTGTTAATGGCCAGATTTATAAATTTAATCTTTCTGATGGAACTTATACATTAATTTCAACAATGAAATCACCACGAGTTGCCATTAGATTTAATTTGCAAAACAATGAATTATGGGGAACTGTAAAGAACTTTTTGGGAAATCCTAAAGATCAAATTGTAAAAATTAATTTAGCAACAGGTGATACAACTAGAATTGGCAGGACAAGTTTTAATGTTAATACTCTTGATCTTGCATTTGATGAATCAGGATCATTATATGGTATTAAAGGATCTGGATTTGCTGTCAGTGATTTATTTTCAATAGATCAAAATACTGGTAAAGGTACATTAATTGGCTCTATTGGGTTAAAGGATCTTACAGGTATTTGTTACAGTAGTTCAGTTACCTCAATTGATGATGTTTCGAATGAAATACCAAATAATTTCAATCTTTCGCAAAATTACCCTAATCCTTTTAATCCAAGTACACAAATCAACTTCTCACTTCCTGTGAATGCTGATGTAAAAATTACTATTTACAATCTTTTGGGCGAAACTATACTTGAGTTGATAAATAGCGAATTGAATTCAGGTACTCATTCTGTTGTTTGGAATTCTGAAGATAGCACTGGAAAGAAAGTTAGTAGTGGTGTTTATTTCTATGAATTAAAGGCTAACTCTTCGGATGGAAAACAATTTAATCAGATCAGGAAAATGGTTCTATTAAAGTAATTTCGTTTTACAAAAGTGAATTTAAAATAATGCCGGAGTGATTTTTCATTCCGGCTTTTTTTATCTTTACTTTTTTTAATGCTTATTCAGTCTATTTACTGCTTAATTTTTTTATCATTTCGTTAACATGCGGCTCATTATTATTTATCTGAGCAGCCATTCTATAGTGTCGTATCGCAAGTCCTTCATTTTTATCTTTATAATAAGCATCACCGAGTGCCGCAAAAATTTCCCAAGACTTTGGATATTTTTTTAATAGTTCCTTCAAATAAAGTATTGCGTCTGCATTTCTTTTTAATCCCAATAAATCTTTAGAGAAATAGATAGCTTCAGTTTCATTTATAGTATAAGAAGATGATTCAATTACAAATATTTCTTCAAGTTTAACTAAAGCCGAATCAATACCATTTTTTAAATAAACCTTCATTAGTTCATCTGAAATAGTTTTTGCTGGCACAGGGATTTCATTTGTTAATTCTATTTTTAAAAGATCATCGCAAGGCAAACAAAGATTTCTATCGCTTATATTGATTAAATGAACAGCCGCCATATTTTTGTCCGGATAGATTGAAAGCTTTGTTGAGAAACCTGTACCGCCACCGGTATGAGTGATTGCTATCAAAGAATCACCATTAAATTCAAGCGCAAAACCCAAACCGTAATCTATCTTTTTCCCGTTTTTTAATTTTGTTTGCTTCGACATTAACTGCAATGAAGACGGTTTCAATATTGTTCCATCAATCAAGGATTTGGCAAATAATAGAAGGTCTTCCGAGTTGGAAAGTAAACCGCCGCCTGCAACCTTGATACTTAAATCTGCTAAAGGTGCATTAACTATTTTCCGTCTAAAATCCTTTTCATATCCTTTAGCTCTATGCGGAATAATTTCTTTTTGCTTATCTACATAAGTGGATTTCATTCCGGCAGGATTAAAAATATTTTGAATCAAATAACTTTCAAAACTTTGCTTGGATACATTTTCTACTATTGCCGCCAGAAGCGAAAATGCTAAAGAAGTATATTCATAATTTGTACCCGGTTCAAAATCAAGTGAATCATAAGCAAAAACTTTTATGGCTTCTTGTGTTGAAGAAAAATATTTTTTACTGTGAAACTCGCCGTCTTTATAACTTCTTATTCCTGCTGTATGACTGAGTAATTGTCTGATTGTAAACTTCCATTTTTTCTCAGGAAAATTTGGAATATAATTTCTCGCGTCTTTATCTAAATCAATTAACCCGCGTTCCCAAAGTTGAAGAATTGCAACTGCAGTTATTGGTTTGGTGATGGAAGCAATTCTATAAACAGATGATTTAGTAGCAGCGATATTATTTTCAATATCTGCAAGACCGTTTACACCAATCCATAAAACTTTATTATCCTTTAGTATTCCAGCAGTAATTGAAGGTATATTTTTGTTTGTTATATATTGTTTAAGATATTCATCCAGCAATATTTGCTTATCATGTTGTGTGAAGGATAGTTGCGCAGTCATTACAATTAAAAAAATAATAAGAACGCTTGTTTTAATTTTTAACATAGATATAATGGGTTTGATTGTATAAATAGCAATAGAAAATCGAGACAAAAAAAAGGGCTGAATAAATCAGCCCCAAAATTGTTATTTAATAGGAATTCGTTTTTCAATTATGTTGTCAATAAGATTATAATCTTTTGCTTCAGCAGCCGTTAAGAAATAATCCCTGTCGCAATCTTTTGTAATTTGCTCTAAAGTTTTGCCCGAATGAGTTACAAGTATATTATATAAAGTGTCGCGTGTTTTAATCATTTCTTTTGCATGAATTTCAACATCCGTAACCTGTCCGCCGATTCCCTGAGTCCAAGGTTGGTGAATCATAATTTTTGAATGTGGAAGTGATGAACGCTTGCCAGCAGCGCCACCAGCTAATAATATTGCGCCCATACTTGCAGCCATTCCAACGCAGATTGTAGCTACCTCAGGTTTAATGAATTTCATTGTATCGTAAATAGCCAATCCGGCAGTTACACTTCCGCCCGGGGAGTTAACGTAAAGATTTATATCTTTTTCGGAATCTTCAGCTTCAAGAAATATTAATTGTGCAATTGTTAAACTTGCAACATGATCATCAATAGCTGTACCCAAAAAAACTATTCGCTCTCTTAATAAACGGGAATAAATATCCATTCCGCGTTCGCCTCGACCAGTTTGCTCAATTACATAAGGAACTAACTGATTAAAAATTTCAAAGTTATTATTCATCATTTGCCTCTTGTTTATCATTTAAATTCTTTGGGTCAACTTTTACAACATTATTATTTAATTTGAGGAAGTCATAAAATTTCTTATCCAACATTCTATCTTTAAAATTGGCTGAATTGTAATAATTCAGAACTTTATCAAGTGCTATGCCCGTTTGTTCCGATTCCTTTTTTGCCATTTCGTTAAGTTCTTCTTCATTAAAAGTAATATTTTCTTTTTTCAATATTTCGGTTTTTATCAAATACCACTTAACTTCATTTTCGGTTGATTTTTCCAATCTCTTTCTTGCATCATCTTTAATAAAAGCGCGTTTCGATTTTTTCGCCTGTTCAGCTTCACTATTTAAGTAATCTTCAAGCAAATTATTTACAAATGTTTTTGGAGGAATAAAATCATTACTCTTTATTATTTCATCAATGAATTTTATGTTCAACATTTCTTCGCTTTTTTGATCGTAAAAATTCTGAATATCTTTTCTAATATTCTCTCGCAGTTCTGATTCAGTTGATGAAGCATCATTTGTAACCTTTTTAATAAGTTCTTCATTAAGTTCAGGAAGAATTATTTTTTTTAAACCTAAAATGTTAACTGAATAAACGAACTCTTCCTTATGAACTTCATCAGTTCCATCATCCAATTTATGTTTATGTTCATCATTAAATGAAAAGATAAATGACTCGCCAACTTTTTTATCTTTAGCATTTGCTATTATGTCTTTAGATATACCTTCCGAGGTAAGATCAATTTGCATTTTTTCCGGTTTAGTATTCTGAATTTTCTCGCCGTTTTTCTCAACTAGAAATAATTCTGCATCAATTATATAATTTTCATCTGTAATAACTTCTGCATCTTCAGTTGTTTTATTTGATTTGAGAATGTACTCAATTTCCTGTTCAATCTGTTCTTCAGTAACTATAAAATCAGGGAGTTCAATAGTCAATCCGGTATAATTTTTAACCTCAAGAATGGGAACGGTTTCAAATTTTACTTTGAAGGAAAGTGTTTTCCCGGGTTCAAAATTATGATCGGTCATTGCGGGCTGCCCGATAGGACGAATATTATTTTTTTCGGCAGCGCTCCAAAAGAAATCATTTGCAACTTTTTCAGAGGCTTCATATTCGAGTGCTTCACCGTAAAGTTTTTTAATCATAGCAGAAGGGACTTTGCCTTTTCTAAAACCCGGCACTTGAATATTCTTAGATAGTTTTTTTACCTCAGCTTCAATTTGATTTTTTATTTCATCGTACTCAAGTTTAATCTCAACTTCTTTTTCGGATGCTGATAGTTCAACTATGTTATATTCCATAAAAACATTAACCTCAAAAATTATGATTGGGATAAAATGAAGTGCGAGAACGGGGACTCGAACCCCGACACCTCTCGGTACTAGATCCTAAGTCTAGCGCGTCTACCAATTCCGCCATTCTCGCAATTTTGATAAATTAAAAGTGGTACCGATTTGATGAACCAACTTTAGATAATTACTCAAACGATTCTAATTTAAAAATCGCTCGCAAATATAACCTTCAAGCGCTTCTTTTTCAAATTAACTTGTTTTTACGCAATTGATTGTCCAAATATTAAGAGCATATCAAAATGGTTTTGTTTATTTTAACAAAAAAGTTAAGAATGTTTTATTTTCCAACTATTTATCAACTTCTAAATTAAATATTTGAAATACTATAAAATGATAAAAATAGTCTGAAGTTAGTTATTCAATAGAATAAATTATGCCTAAAAAATATTTTGATCTTAATAAAAGTGTAATAATTAGTGCAGCCGTATTATTGATTGCTAATTTGCTGATTATTCAATTGCCACTGTTTGGTACACTTGGTTACGAATTTGCTGCAATAAATGCTTTATTCCTTTCAGTCATTTGCGGATTGCTGACTATTTCGTATCAAAAAAAAAATGTAAATGTTACTAAGAGTTTTGTACTTTCTCTGCTATCACTTTCACTTATCCCGTTATTTATTTCAATTATTTATTCGTTCATAACATTATTCTGTTCTTTTTATGATGGATTGTTGTTTTATGTTTTAATTGTTTTCCCGGCTATTACAGCAGGGACAGGATCAGCAATTCTTATTTCACACTACATTAAACGATTCACTAGAACATCATTTGTAATTTTGATTTTTATAATTGCACTTATACCATTTTTTGAAATTTATTTTAATCCGCAGGTTTACTTTTATTCGCCGTTAATTGGTTACTTCCCTGGTAATATTTATGATGAAGGATTAAGTCCTGATTGGAAATTATTTTTTCATCAGTTAATTATAATCTTATTTTTCTCTTTAATTGCATTTATGATTTTGAAGCAGAAAAAAATAATTACGTCATACAAATATTACTTTGTTTCCGCTATAATATTTATAGTAATATTATTTCAGTTTGCGTCGTCTTATTTAGAATTCACTTCAACATTTTCAACGCTAAATGCCGAGTTGCCCAAACAAATTGAAACAAACCGGATTTGTTTGCATTATGATAAATTGGAAAAATCTGAAGCTGAGTTTATAGCTATTTCCTCTGAGTATTATTTTGATGAACTTAAAAATTCTTTAAAAGTTGAACCATCTAAAAAGATTAATATCTATCTTTTTAATGACCGTGAGCAAAAGAAGAATATATTCGGTGCCGGTAATGCAGATGTTGCTAAACCGTGGCAATATACAGTTTATATCAGCGCGGATTCGTGGCAAAGTACCTTAAAACATGAACTTGCACATATTTTTTCGGCTGAATTTGGAAACGGAGTTTTTAAACTTGCAGCAGGATTTAATCCTGCAATTATTGAAGGCCTGCCCGAATCTATTGATGGAATTTATGACGAATTTAATATTGATGATATAACGGCACTTGCATTCAATAATAATTTCAAGATTGATATTCAATCTCTTTACAGTGGACTAAATTTCTTTAAAAGCAACTCTGTCTTATCATACACATACAGTGGATCTTTCTTTAAATATTTAATCAGAAAGTATGGTATTGAAAAGGTTAAATTATTTTATTCAAGCGGTGAATATGAAGATGTATTTAAATCGAATTTAAGAACAGATAAAGTTGAATTTGAAAATATACTTCGTTCAGATAGTAGTTTAATAAATAGCTCGGCTGCAGATTATTATTTTGGCCGCTTATCAATCATTCAAAAAGTCTGCCCCAGATTTATTTCCGACCGGTTAAGCAGCACCTGGAACGAACTTGATGATGCGAAATTAGATATTGCTGAAAAACTATTTCTTGAAATAAACGATAAAGCAATAAATTATTCAGCATTAATCGGCTTATCCGAAATCTATTTAATCCAGAAAAAACAATTAAAAGGAATAAGACTTTTAAAGAGCGAATTAAAATATTTTGAAAAGACGCCGTATTATTATAATCTAAAATTCAGAATTGCAGATCTTTATGCAATGAATAATGACATTGATTCTGCAAAGCACAATTATGAAGATATAATTAAAGCAAAACCACACTATGCTTTAGAATTTCTTTCATACACAAGATTAAGTTTGCTGAGCATTGATAGACTTAAAGACTACATTGAAGGCGATGACTCAACAAAGTATAAAACATTATTGGAACTGAACTCAAATGAATACAACTATAATTCCATTCCTGTTTTACTGAATTTAATTGAAGAATTAAAAATTGATTATCATACTGTGCTGCAATCTTTTAATAGAACTTTTATTGTAAGTAATATTGAAAGCAGTTTTGCAGCATATCAACTTTCTAAGTTTATGTTAAAGAATGGTGATTATTCAAATGCTAGAAAATACTCGGCATTAAGTTTAAGGCACAAAGAGAAAAATCCGTTTATCTATGCTATGAATGAAAATTTTAGGAAAGCAAATTGGTTTTATAAAGATGCTGATAAAATTTTGCTAATAAATAAATCTCAAAACTCTGAGTAATCGGTTTGCGATAAATTATTAATTACTATTCAAGAATCTTATTCTTAACACATTAGCAATTCAACGATGTCAATTGAAAAAAATTCCTGCCCAAAAATAGAAGATTAAAAATGATTTATTCTAAAAACTATAAGACAATCCTACAAAGTATCTTTTTCCATCATTTACTAATTTATCCTGATGATAGCCAAAAAAAATATTTACTGGCAACTTTGATTGAGCAGATAATAATTTTTCTTTTAGTGAAACATTTTTGGAAAGCAGGTTTTTATTTAACAACGACGATGTTGTGTCTTTGTCCTGTTTTTCTTTATTCTCACTTTTTTTATTTGACTGCAGAACTGCATACACAACAATTCCAACTATAACAGCGCCGCCAACTACGTACAGCATTGTATTGTCATTATTTTCTTCAACACTAACGTTATTTGTTCCACCGCCGCCAATACCCTCATAAATCTTATTTAATTGCTGCGCATTTACAAAATCAAATGAAAATACTAGAAAGAAAAATAATATCAAGATTTGTGCGTTTGTTTTTAATTTGGATTTCATTTCACTACCTCAATCTAAATTGTTTGAAATTCTTGATAAAAATATACTCCTATTATTTCATGATATGCAACATATATTTTAAATTGTTAATAGGCAGTTATTTATTGATACTTATCACTACCGCGCGTGTAATTATATTACCTTTTATAAATAAACTGTACATGTAAGTTGAGTTTACATTATTTTTGAACCAAGAAAAATCGTTTATCAAAAAAATAATCTTAATTTCATTTTAGAAGAATTTTTAAACCAACAACCGGAGTTACAAATGAAGTTTCTCATCATTTCGTTTTTATTATTATTTCTATCTGTTGAGTCTTTTCCGCAGAAGGAATTAAATATCGAACAAGCAATCAAAATTGCTCTGCAAAAAAACAGCGGACTTAAAACAACTGAAAATGAATTATTACGCAGTGAATCAAATCTTAAAGCTGCTTACGGTAATTTTTTACCAACATTAGGCGTTTACGGCAGCTGGGGATGGAATAGAGTTGATGAAGCTGGAAGGGTTGGCGTTGTTGATGGTGTTAATGTTAATATTCCATCAAGCAAAACGGAATCCAGAAATTATAATCTTGGAGCAAATTCCAATATTACATTATTTGATGGACTTGCAAACATTGCTACTCTAAACAGAAGTGAAAATACTGTTGAGGCTGTTAGGCTATCAATTGAAAGTAAAAAGCAAGAAGTTGTGTTTCAAACTATTAGCCTTTATTACTCAATAGTTGAATCTGAACAGTTGTTAAAAGTTAGAGAGGAAGATGTAAAACAGCAGCAAAAAAATCTTGAAACTATTTCTGAGAGAAATAGATTAGGCTCTGTAACAAAGGCTGATGTTTATCAACAGCAAGTTCAGCTTGGTAATGCAGAATTAGAAGTTATTCGCGCAAAAAATGTTTTAGAAAATGCAAAGAGTAATCTTTTATATTATCTCGGCATTGATGTGTTGGAAGATTATACTTATACAACGGCATTAACAAATAGGGAATTAACAATTCTTGATACAGATATTAGTACTGATTTTAATCGTTTAGCTGAGTTAGTAAATGACGCATTAAAAAGTAGGACTGATTATCAAGCCCAACTTTTAACTTTAAATAGTTATAATGATAATATTACGATAGCTCAATCAGGTCATCTTCCAAAACTTACAGGCAGTTTGGGTTATAATGCACCTGCAAATACTTTAGGCAATTTGTTTAACTCACATAATTTCAATGCCGGATTAACAATCAGTCTTCCAATTTTCCAAGGATTTTCTGTCTCAAATGCTGTGCAAAGTGCTGAAGTTGATGCAATGAATTATGAATCACAAGTAAAAGATTCTGAAAGGTTAATTAAACAAAATTTACAAAAATCTTTTCTTGATCTCGATGCAGCTAAGAAAGGAATTATTGTTACAGAAAAGAATGTTGAAGCAGCGGGCGAAAATCTGAAAATCGAACAGGAAAAATATAATCTTGGTGCAGGAAAATTACTTGATGTTTTAATCGCTAACACTTCATATCAAAACGCAAAAACAAATTATATAAATGCCCAGTTTTTTTATATACGAAAAAGTGAGGAATTGAAATACAACCTCGGTATGCTGGAATACTCACAATACGAATAAGATTTATTTTAGAATTTAATATAGGAGAATATCTCAAATGGCTAATGGAAGTAATAAAAAATCAAAAAAGAAATTATACATTTTCGGCGGTTTAGGAATACTTGTTATTGCTTTAATTGCTATTGCTATTGCAGGAAGTAATAAAGAAGAAATAATTTCAGTTCAAACAGAAAAAGTTGAAAAAAGAACTATCACCCAAACAGTAGCGGCAACAGGTAAAATAAATCCTGAATATAAAGTTGTTATAAATCCCGAAGTAACCGGCGAGATTGTTCAGCTTCCTGTAAAAGAAGGTGATATAGTTAAAAAAGGGCAGCTTCTTATCAGAATAAAAGGCGATCAATATCAGGCGCAAAAACAGAGATTGGAAGCTAATCTGCAATCTGCACAGGCAAGTTTAAAAATGCGTGAAGCAGAACTTGATAAAGTTAAACTGGATTATAACCGCGTACTCGAAATGCATAATAAAAATTTAGCAAGCGATTCGGAACTTGAATCTTCAAAATCAAACTATCTAACAACAAAAGCTTCTTACGAAGCTGCAGAAGCAGATGTATTACAAAGTAAAGCAATGCTAAGAGAAACAATGGAAACTCTTTACAAAACAACAATCAACTCACCGATTGACGGTGTTGTTACAAAGTTGAATGTTGAACTTGGCGAAAGAGTTTTTGGCGCTGGATATAGTATGGGAACTGATATTATGACGGTTTCGGATCTTAGAAATATTGAAGCGGTTGTTGAAGTAGATGAAAATGATGTTGTACTTGTTTCAGTTGGCGATACTGCTTCAATTAAAGTTGATGCTTTTAAAGATAAAGAATTTAAAGGTGTTGTTTCGGAAATTGGAAACAGCGCTATTACTTCCGGTTTAGGCACGCAGGAAGAAGTTGTAAACTTTGAAGTGAAAATTAAATTGATTGATCCTGAAAATACTTTGCGACCGGGAATGTCTTGCACGGCAGATATTGAAACCGAAACAATTGGAAGTGTTTTAAGTATTCCTATACAAAGCGTTACAACCCGTTCCGATATGCCAATGATGACTGAAGAACCTTCAGGCGAGGGAGAAGATGAGAGTTTTGTAAAAGTTAAAACAGATAAAAAAGAAACTGCAAAACCGAAAGAAGTTGTATTTTTAATTAAAAACGGAAAAGCAAAAATGGTTGCTGTTGAAACCGGTTTGAGTGATGATAATTATATCGCTGTAAAATCAGGATTGGATGGCGGTGAAGAAGTTGTTTCGGGCAGTTACCGCGCAATCTCTAGAGAATTGAATGACGGAATGCAGGTAAGAGTTGAAGATAAAAATGCTAATAAACCCAAATAATAAACCGGTAAACAATAATGAACATAATTAATATAGAACATATAGCTAAAGTTTATAAGGTTGGTTCCGAAGAGGTTCACGCATTACGGGATGTTTCATTAAAAATTGATAAGAATGAATACGTTGCAATTATGGGTCCATCCGGTTCCGGCAAATCTACACTTATGAATATGCTCGGATGTTTGGATACTCCTACTTCAGGAATTTATGACTTTAAAAGTTTTAGCGTAAGCGAAATGACTGATAACGATCTTGCTAAAATCAGGAACAAAGAAATTGGATTCGTATTTCAAACATTCAATCTGCTTGCAAGGTCAGATGCTGTTCACAATGTTGAACTGCCTTTGATCTACGCTGGTATTCCAACAGCCGAACGGAGAGAAAGAGCTAAACAGGCTTTAATTGATGTAGGACTTGAGGATAGAATGCATCATAAACCGAATGAGCTTTCCGGCGGACAAAGACAAAGAGTTGCTATTGCACGTGCTTTAGTTTCAAATCCTGCTATAATTCTTGCAGATGAACCAACGGGTAATCTTGATTCAAAAACGGGTGAAGAAATTATGGCTTTATTTCATGATATTCATGAAAAAGGAAACACAATTATACTTGTTACCCACGAAGAATACATAGCAGAACACGCTCTGAGAATTATCAGATTAAAAGATGGTTTAATTGAAAAAGATGAAAATGTAGAAAGAAGATTTGTTCCAAAAGCAAAAGTTATCGCATAATAACAACAAAAGTTAATCTTAGTTTGTATTTGTGTTTAGGTTGTGTTTATGCTTAGATGCCAAATTAAAGAGGTAGAATATGAAACCAATATTTTTTGAATTGAACGAAGGCTTAGCAATTGCGTGGCGAGCAATTAGAGCGAATAAAATTCGTGCCGCGTTAACAATGCTCGGAATTTTTATAGGCGTAACTGCCGTTGTTATGATGTCAACAGCTATAAAAGGAATTGATAATTCATTTCAAAAAGGAATAAGTGCACTTGGTTCTGATGTGCTTTATATTGATAAGTGGGCTTGGTTTAGCAATGATGAATGGTGGAAAATGCGTAACCGACGAAAAATTGAAATGGAGGATTTTTATCGTTTTAAAGAAATGGCAAAACTTCCTTTAGCAATCGCTCCGGTATCAAACAGCAGACAAACAATAAAATACGGCGATAGAAAAGCCGAAGGTATTTTTCTTACAGGATCAAACGCAGATTATGTTAAAACAACAAATTTTACTTTTGATCAGGGTAGATTCTTTTCCGAGATTGAGGGCAATGCATCAAGAAATGTTGCTGTTATTGGCAGTGAAATTAGCAAATCACTTTTTCCGCGTGGCGATGCGCTTGATAAGACTATCAAAATCGGAGTTGTTAATTTTAAGATAGTTGGTGTTCTGGCTGAACAGGGAAGTGTTGTCTTAGGTCCTTTTAATCCAGACAACCAAGTATTCATTCCTATTGGCACAATTTTTAAGAATTTTAGATCGAGACACTTTGGTACCGTTACAATAAATGTCCGGGCTGCAAATCCAAATATGGTTGAAGAAACTAAAGCCGAAGCAGAAGGAATAATGAGAAAAATTCGTGGTCTTGAACATGATGAGCCAAATGATTTTTCGATAAATCAACAGGAAGCATTACAAGAGCAATATAATTCAGTAGTTGGCGTAATTCAGATAGCAGGTTTATTTATAACCGGTTTATCGTTATTTGTTGGAGCAATTGGTATTATGAACATAATGTTTGTTTCGGTTAAAGAACGAACAAGAGAAATCGGATTAAGAAAAGCTATCGGCGCAAAACGCAGAACAATTATGGCACAGTTTCTTTTAGAATCATCTGTTATTTGTTTGCTCGGCGGATTGATCGGTTTGATAGCTGCTGTAATTTTAAGTTTGATGCTTAACCAGTTTTTCCCAACATCAATTCAGTATGATGTGGTTATCTTAGCGATATTTATATCTTTATTAACAGGTATAATTTCGGGATTAGCTCCTGCTTACACAGCCGCAAAAATGGATCCGGTTGATGCATTGCGATATGAATAGTGCAGTGGTGGAATCCGTTAGCTAACGGATTGAATGGTGGAATATTGGAATGATGAGCCTTTAATCAGATTGAGTTTGAAAAATGAAAGAATATACTGTTAGAAGAAATCTAAATCGTGGTTATATGAAATTACAAGTTTGGGGTGATGCGATTGATTTGTTTAAACTTTCATACAAACTTTTGAAGAGTATTTCGAATCTCGATTTCAAATTAAAATCTCAAATTTTAGATTCTACACAATCTATTTCATCGAATATAGCAGAAGGTTATGGGCGCAAATCTATAAAAGAATATTTATACTATCTTAATATTAGCTTGGGTTCTTCTGCTGAATCGCTTACTAGATTTATTGGATTAAAGGAAATAGAATTAATTAATTTAAATGATTTTGATAAAAAACATTATGAAGTTGAAAATAAACTTCTTGCTTTAATTAAATCTCTTCAAACAAAACAAATAGATGGTTCTTGGGATCAAAAAATACACGAGCCTGAAACTGAATATGTAAATACTCCATAAATCCAATATTCCATTGTTCAATTATTACTGATATGAGTTAGCATTTTAATTATAGGTATTTAAATGAAAATAAATCAAATATTAGCAATCTCGCTGCAATCACTTAAAAGTAATAGATTAAGAACGGCTTTAACTATACTTGGTGTTGTGGTTGGTATTTTTTCAATCATTGTGATTATGACTATTCTAACGATGCTGCAAAGCAGTATTGATGAAGGTTTATCAAGTTTGAGTAAAAATACTTTTCAGATACAAAAGAATGATATGGTGTTTGGCGGCGGTCCAAGAAGAGACGACCGTAATAGACAGGATTTAACAATTGAGGACGGCAGACGTTTACGTGAGTTGCTTACACAGGCACAATTTGTGGGAGTTGAACAATGGGAGTTTGGTAAAGTTGTTAAATACGGAAATAAAGAAACCAATCCGAATATTTCAATTGCTGGCGTAAACACAGATGCAATGCGAACAAATGATTGGAATGTTGATTATGGAAGAGATTTGAGGGAAGATGATATAAATTACTCAGCAAATGTTTGTTTGATATTTAAACCTATTGCCGAAAAATTATTTCCTAGTACAAGCCCGATTGGTTACGAAATACGAGTTGATGGAAGACCATTACGAGTTATTGGAGTAATTGAAGAACAAACTGCTTTGTTCGGTTCAAGCAGGGATAGTTATGTTATTGTTCCTATTACAACCTGGCAATCAATGTACGGAAGATACGGTCGCTCGGTTAACATAACTGTTATGTCGCAAAGTACTGATGATTATGATGAAGTTATTGAAGCTGCAACAGGTTATATGAGAACAATCAGAAAAGTTGGGGCAGGCGAACCAAATGATTTTTATATTTTCAGCAACGAATCTATGATAAGCGAAATTAATCAGATAACAGACCCGATTAAATTAATCGCTCTTGCAATTTCTTTTATTGCATTGGTTGCCGCCGGCGTTGGTATTATGAATATTATGCTTGTTTCTGTTACAGAAAGAACAAGAGAAATCGGAATCAGAAAAGCATTGGGCGCAAAGAAAACCTGGATACTTTTACAATTTCTTTTTGAAGCTATAATACTTTGCATGCTCGGTGGATTAGTTGGGATCGTATTGGGTGTTGGATTGGGCAATTTAGCTGGCGGTTTGATTAATGCACAATCTGCTGTTCCTTGGAATTGGGTGTTTATCGGTTTGTTTATGTGTGTTGCAGTTGGAGTAATTTTTGGGACTTATCCTGCTTACAAAGCTTCCAGCCTTGATCCGATAGAAGCTTTAAGATACGAGTAGCTGCTTTTAAAAAATATTTTTGCTCCGTCTAATTCAATCATTAAAATTACACGGAGCTTAAAATCTAAAAATTCATATCAATCTGAAAACTAATTCTATTATCTACATTACCCACAATCTCATTATCTCCAGAACTTAGCGATGATTCGTCCGGTTTATATGTTTCAGAGTATTTTGCCGATAACATTAAAAAGTCTAACGGTTTATATTTTGCAATAAAGTACCATCGTATTCCTTTATCGTACATTGCTAAATTTGGCATAACACCCAGTAAATCATTTTCGTATTCATATACTGCAGAGTTAAAAGAATCTGTTTGATAAAAAATTATTCTGCCGTAAAGATTTATATTTTTTTGCGGAGTAAATCTTATATCCTGAAACATCAAAAATCCATCTTCTTTAATTCCCGCATCTTTTACAAAAAAGTGATTGTATTCAAAACGTGTTCTCAATCTTATTAAATTATTGAGATTGTAAGTGAACTCCGTTCTTATTATTTGTTTAAGCCGTCTTACAATTTCCTCATTGATATTAACTAATTCGGTAACTTCCTTGTTTTCGTGTTTGTAACGAAGTTGTACATCAAATCCGCGAAGCGGTGAAGTGATGAAATCAAACAAAAACTCATTGCCTTCGCTTGATAAAGAGTTTTCATTTGTGCGATACGGAAATTTGAAAATATCATAGTACAAATTCATAATTCCGAAAGGCAACTTCCACTTTAAGCCGGAATAAAATCCTACTTCGTTATTAATGCTGCCGGAGCGTTCACTGAATGCAAAGCCGTAAAAATTTTTATAATACCTTGGATAGCTTCTTATAGTTGTGGAAAATAAAAAATCGCTGCTTGCTAAAAATTGAATTCCGTTTATTGAAGCAACGGATGTCCCGTCAAAACTAGCTTCGCCAAACAAATTTATTTTTGAAAAATTAAAATCATAAAATGCGGATAGGTAGTTGTAATCATCTCCCCCGTTATAATAGAATGAAGATGAATCAAATTGTTTATCAAATGATGCTTTATAATAAATAACGCCAATGTTCATTTTAGAAAAAAATCTATAATCTAAAACACCACCGATTAAATTTGAACGTGCGGAATGTTTTTTATCTATTTCGTTTTGAGTGCGGTGGAAACCTGTTTGGCTAACGGATGAAATTTCATTTGTTAAAGAATCAATATTTGCATCAAAAGTGTTATTTGAATAAAAAGCAGTAATGCCAAAATCGTTGATAACAATTTGTGCAGCAGCGCCTCTGTTAAAACGATATTCAGTTGCACTGTTATAAGCACGTAAGTATTTAGCTTTTCTTTTTACAGGATAAACTGCATCAGCGCCTTTTGTTAAACCAAACGGACTCCATAAAGCAAGTCCCTGTCCAAATTCAAGAACATAATCACCGGCAACAAAATTATTTAATATTCCGGCGTCATTTATTTGAAGGTGAAATGAAGTAAAGTCTGTGTATGATAATTCACCCGCATCTTTTTCTGTTGTAAAGCCTAATTGATATTGATTATTGTATGAATATAAATACCTGTTGTAAGATTTTATTTTCGATCCGGCGTAATTATCGTTTGTAAAACCGTCTCTTGTTTGCAAATCATTAGTAATGCGGCTTCGTATTGATAATCTTGAATCATTCAGAAAAATTTTTGATGGTTCAATAATTTCGTAATCGGTTTGTTCATCTGTTTTTATTTTATCAACTTTTATGAAGGGCATTATAAAATCAATAAGTGTTTTGTCTAACTCTTTAATTGCATACAATTCGTTAGTGGAGTAAAAAAATCCGTATTTATTTCTGTGGTCAATAATTCTTTGAGCTGACATTGCATCCATTTTTGGCAATTTGGATAAATCAATAATATAGGCAGTATTCAAATCAATTTTATTTCTCATCAAATCTTCAAGCACATCAACAAGTGCATCGTCATCGCCTTCTTCATCAGGTTCAATTAGAATATTATCAAGTACATCTTCCACAATGATAGCAGAACTATCAAGCTGTGAAAAAACATTATTGATAGGAAGAATGACAATACTGAAAATGCTGAGAATAATTTTCAAGTTATTCAATTCCCAAATATTTTTTTATTGATTGATTCCTGTTTCCATCTCGTCCGAAACTAATTAAGATACCTGCTTGATGTGTTAAACCAAGGTCAGTATGAGTGAATATTGCATAATCAAAACTGAACATTGAATAATTTATTCCTATACCGGCGCTGTACTTTGACGGCTCATTGGAAAAACCGGTTCTGAGTGAAAGATATTCTATTATGTCATAATTTATTCCAAACTGAACGGAAGCTTTGTACTTGATATCTTTTTCTATTGCAAAGTTTACAGTCAAACCATTTACAACATCATAAGATAAACCTGCATTTAACACTACGGGAATTTGATCTGCTTCATTGCCGTAAGTTGCACGATTAATATTTTGAATTGCAAAACCTAAACGTAATTCATCGGATACATAAACCAGACCGCCGATGTTAAAAAATAATGCTCCGTCATTTCCGTAGTTTTTAACAGAAACAGTTTGATAGTTAATTGTTAATCCGGCAAAAAATTTATTAATATAGTTATAAGAATAGCCCAATGAGAACTTTGCTTCACGGTATAAATCAAATCCGTAACTCATTCCACCAATTGCAAACGAGCCGATTGATGTTGGTTCGTGATAAGCAACGTAACCGTTTGCAAGTTCTGATAAACCAAATGGCGCAGGTGAGTAGAATATCCCAATCTCTCGCCAGTTCATTTGTGCTAAACCTGCAGGATTATTGAATAGTGAGAAAACATCGTTACTCAATGCAACATCTGAGTTTGAAAGAGAGATTTGTTTTGCACCAGGGTTATACTGAGAATATGCACTTATTGTTAGCAGACATATTGTTATAATTGTATGTGTTAGTTTCATAAAATTATTCGATTGATTGACTGATTATATCTAAATTAATATATTAAAACAACAAAATTTTTTGCGGAAACTTTAATGAAATATTTACTTGCATTTTTATTGCTATCAATTTCAACATCTTTTACACAGGAGCTTAATTGTACTGTTACAACTAATTATGAGGGCTTGCCTGTTAATAATCGCGAACTGCTTGTTGATTTTGCAAGTGTTGTTGAATCATATATGAATAAAACACAGTTTACTTCTACGACATGGGATGGCGAAAAAATAAACTGTTCCTTAACAATATTTTTTACTGGCGCTTCAAGTGAAAATGATTACTCGGCGCAAGTTGTTGTTGTTTCTACAAGACCTGTTTATAAGAGTACCAAACAATCGCCAATTTTAACTGTTAATGATCCTAACTGGTCTTTTAGATATGTTGTTAATCAATCTTTATATGCTAATCAATCAACCTTTGATCCGCTTACAAGCTTTTTAGATTTTTACGCAAACATAATAATTGGTTTTGATTGGGAAACATGGTCTGAACTCGGAGGAAGTAATTACTTTAGAAAAGCTTTTGATATTATAAATTTAAGCTTGAGCAATCCTTATAACAAAGGATGGGAACAAAATAATGCATCATACAGCCGATGGGGTTTGTGTCAGGATCTAACGAATGATAAATATCGTCCTTTCAGAGAAGCATTTTATAGCTATCATTACGGTGTTGATGAATATCAGGTGCGTAAAAAAGAAGGGCAGGATAAAATAGCAAACCTTATAAATGTGTTGTTTGATATGCAAGCAAAAGTTGGTATATCCAATAGTCCACTTATTAAACAATTCTTTGATACAAAAAACGGAGAGATAGTTGAATTGCTAAAAGACTATCCTGATATAACTATTTTACAAAAGCTAAAGAAAGTTGATCCTTCACACTCAGCTAAATATGATGAAGCATTAAAATAAAAATTAAAACGTAAAAACTCAGTTTACTGTTTTTTCCCAAATTCTGTAAGTTTTATAAACTATTCCGCCCATTACTGTGGCACCGCGATTCATCATATCATTATCTTCGAGTACCCAGCTTGCTTCACCAAGATCAATACCTAAAGCGTGTGCACGATTTACAATTTCCCAATAGAAAACGGCATCCAATCCTTTTTTCTGATGTTCGGGAATTATGCCGAGCGTAATAATTCTTGCCCACTTAATTCCTTTTTTCATTGTAAATAGTTTTAGAAAATCAAATGGTAGTAAGCGCCCATTCATTTGTTTGAATACATAATTATAATCAAGCATAACAAGTGCAAAACCAACTAAATTATTATCAATTTCTCCAAACAAAACTAATGAAGGTTCTGCAAGTTGTTTTAGGTCTTTTGCCATTGCATCAATTTGAGCTTCGCTCATTGGAATGAAACCCCAGTTTGGTGCCCACGCTTTGTTATAAACATACTTTACTTTTTCTAATTCCTTAGCAAAATTTTTCATATCAAGTTGCGAGATTTTAAGTTTGTATCTGTCTCTTGCAATCTGTTGAACTCTTTTTAACTTTTCAGAGCCCATTACTTTATGATTTTCGAGCTTATAAGCATAAAGATCTTTTGCTTTTTTCATTCCGTAATTTGAACAGAGGTCGTTGTAGTACTTAGGATTGTAAGTCATCAGCAATCTTGGTGAATCTTCGTAACCATCTATTAACATTCCCCATTCATCATTGCTTGAAGGATTTGCAGGACCCATCATATTTGTTAGTCCTTTTTCCTTAAGCCAATTTTTTGCCGTATCAAAAAGAAGATTGGCAACTTCCTGATCATTTATACATTCAAAGAATCCAAAAAAACCGGCATTGTCATTATGATATTTTAGGTGAACATCATTTTTAATAGCAGCAATTCTTCCAACAATTACACCATCGCGCTCGGCAATAAAATAATCAGCAGATGCATCCTGAAAGAACGGATTTTTTTGTTTATTTAATAGGTGCTTTCGTTCCATTAATAAAGGTGGAACCCAGTATGGATCATTTTTATAAAAATTCCACTGGCACTTTATAAATCTATTTAAATCGGATTTTGTTTCAACTTTTTTAATCACAATAACGCTCATAACAACCTCATATAAAAAAAGCATACCTGTTGTTTTACAAGTATGCTTTTAGATAAATAAATTATAAAATTAAATTAATCCCACTAATTTACCAGCGTTTTCAAATATGTGCAGTATTTCATCAAGATGCTCTTTTTCGTGTGTTGCCATATAACTTGTTCTCATCATCTGTCTGCCTGGAGGAACGCCCGGTGAAATAAATACATTTACAAAAACACCGTTATCATATAGTAATTTCCACATCTGGAATGCAATTGCATCATCGCCAACAATAACCGGAACAATAGCTGTTCTGCCATCAATAACATTAAAGCCTTTTGCTGCAAGATTTTTTCTCATATATGTTGCATTTTCAATCAACTTTGTAACTCTTTCCGGTTCAGCTTCCAGAATATCTAATGCGGCAAGTGCGGAAGCAACTGAAGCAGGAGTTGGCGAAGCACTGAAAATTAATGCGGGAGAAAAATGTTTTAAGTAATTAATTACACGTTCCTTGCCTGAAACAAATCCTCCTAAAGAAGCAAATGTTTTACTAAATGTTCCCATAGTTAAATCAACTTCATTCTCAAGCGAAAATTCACTTGCTGTGCCTCTGCCGCCTTTTCCAATTACACCAACCGAATGAGCATCATCAATCATTAATCCTGCGCCGTAATGCTTTGCAATTTCATTCATGCGCGGTAGATTAACGATTTCGCCGCCGGTGCTAAACACACCATCGCTAACAATAAGCTTGCCGGCATCTTTTGGCAATTTTGCTATTGTCTTTTCAAGATCATCCATGTCGTTGTGTTTATAACGAACCAAACCACCGAGAGCGCCCTTTGCCATCATAGTAGCGGCCACAATACATGCATGATTATCTTTATCCGATATTACAAAATCATTACGCTGCACCAATGTTGGGATTACACCTTGAGCAGATTGATAACCTGTACTGAAAAGCAGAACCGCTTCCGTTTTGAAGAATTTTGCAAGCCTCGCTTCTAATTCAATATGAAGATCAAGTGTGCCTGTTAAATAACGGGAACCGGAACAACCAGTTCCATATTTTTCAACTGCTTTGATCGCAGCTTCTTTAACTTTAGGATGACCAGTAAGCCCCAAATAATTATTTGAGCCAGCCATAATTTTTCTTTTGCCTTCGATTTGAACAACAGGACCTTCATTAGCTTCAATCGGTCTGAAGTAAGGATACACGCCCATTGCTTTCACTTCATCGGCACGCGTAAACTCATAGCATTTCTTAAAAATATCCAATAATTCCTCCTGAACTGATAGGGATTAAATAAAATTGATGCGACTTTTTATTAAATTGCAATGAAAAATTATCACTTAATACCAATAAAAACAAATAAATTAAAGTATGAACACTCAATCTATCGCAGTAATTACAGGTGCTAATGGCTTTGTTGGAAGTCATCTTGTTGATCTTCTTTTAGAAAAAGATTTTAAAGTTAGATGTATAGTTAGAAAATCAAGCGATTTAAAATGGATTAAAAACAAAGCTGTAGAGATTTATGATTGCGGTTTATTTAATATGGATGGTTTAAGAAAAGTGTTTAAAGACGCCAATTATATTTTTCACGTTGCGGGCGTTGTTAAGTCTAAAACCAAAGATGGTTACTTTAAAGGTAATGTGGAAACAACTAAAAACCTGCTTGATGTTGCAGTGGAAAATGTTTCGACAATTAAAAGATTTTTATTTGTTAGCAGTTTAACTGTTACAGGTCCTTCTGAGGAAGGAAAACCTGTAAATGAATTATCCGAATGTAACCCGATAACCACTTACGGCAAAAGCAAGCTCGAAGCTGAAAAATTAGTTTTGTCCTATAAAAATAAATTACCCGTTACTGTTTGCAGAGCTCCTGCTGTTTACGGACAACGCGACACAGAAATATTTATTTACTTTCAAACTTTTAATAAAGGATTAACAACTACAATTGGTTTTAATAAAAAAGAATTGAGTTTAATCCATGCAATTGATCTTGTTAACGGATTTTATCTTGCATCTATTAACAAAAAAGCAGAAGGTGAAATTTATTTCATTAGTTCAGAAGAGTTTTATACATGGCAGCAGCTTAATTTAATTACTTCCTTGGTTCTTAATAAAAAACCTTTAATTATTAAAGTGCCGCATTTTTTGGTTTACACAATTGCAGGATTTGCCCAGTTTTTGTCAATGTTTTCTTCAAAGCCAGCAACTTTGAATATTGAAAAAGCAAAAGATATAACTCAGCAATATTGGATTTGTGATACTTCAAAAGCTATTAAAGAACTCGGCTACAAACAAAACATTTCAATCGAAGAAGGGATTAAACAAACTTGTAACTGGTATAAAGAGAAAAAATGGATTTGATCAATTATCCTTTGCCCCTTCATCAATCCATGTTTTTATTCCCTGTAATTGATTTGCTGTAACAGGGCGTGCAAAACCAACCGGAGGCATCGGTTGAACAGGGGGCTTGTTTCCTTCAATTGCCCAGACTAATCTGCTCAAATCGGGTTCACCTGGAAAAACTATTGTTGGGTTTGCTGTTACATTTACCCAGCTTGTTAAATCTAATCCTGCCGATGGATTAGCGCCGGCGTGGCAGCCGGAAAATGCGCATTTAACTTGTAATACAGGATAAATGTGTTCTGCAAAGCTAACATTTGAAGATGGAATAGGTTTATCATCAACATTATCAACGGTTAAAGTATCATCGCACGAAACAATTAATGCTATTAACATTATATAAAATATTATTCTGCTCATAGTTCTTTTTTTTTGTTTCAAACATAAAGTTAAGTGATAAAGAAAAAAAGCCAGTATTAAAGTTGATGATAGTTTTAGTTGTAAAAATTGTTTATTAAAACATCGTTTACTATTTTTCGTACAAGGTTTTGGGGCTATAGCTCAGCTGGGAGAGCGTCCCGATGGCATCGGGAAGGTCAGCGGTTCAATCCCGCTTAGCTCCACATTTTTTTACTAAAGCCTTTTTGTTAACCTCCTGATGAAATCCGGAATGTCAGCGGTTCTCCCAAAGGGACAGGAATCCCGCTTAGTTCCACATTTTTTTTACTAAAGCTTTTTTGTTAACCTCCTGATGAAATCCGGAATGTCAGCGATTCTCCCAAAGGGACAGGAATTCCTCTTAGCTCCACATTTTTTTACTAAAGCTTTTTTGTTAAAGTCCTGATGAAATCAGGAAGGTCAGCATTTCTCCCAAAGGGACAAAAATACCGCTTAGAACTATTGTCTTCCTAATATAACTAATCCCAATTTGTAATTATCAAGTTTCTATTGCTTGCAGATTATTTTTTGTAACTTTTGTATAATGAAATTAAATTTTGTTAAAAATAATCTTATATCATATTTATTGATATTTCTTCTTATTGTAAATGCAAGCATATCTACAATATCTAATTACTCATTCAAATCTTTATTATTAAAAATATTTCTATCTTTTATTTTACTTGTTGCTCTGTTCATTTATTCTAAACAAATTCAGCATCCGTTAAAATATGTATTTAGATTTGACGAAAGATTGGCTGCTCCTTTTATAATTCTGATTTTAATATTGAGTTACTTAACTGCAACAGTATTGTATTCTTCAAACGCTTATTTTGGATTGCAAAAGATTTTTAACATTGTGGTAAGTGTAATCCCGATTATTTTTACAGCATTTTATCTGATTAGAAACGACATTTTAATAACACTGAAAGCAATAGTAGAAATTTCATCTGCAATTATAATTTTACTTCTCGTTTCAATTTTAATTCTAAAACCTTTCGATCATTCAACAGTTTATGCTTTTTCGCCCGAACGATGGAGCCATGTTTTTGTTGGAAGATTAAGCTCTATATTATCGCTGGTATTGCTCTTTGCAGTTTTGTTGCAAAAAGATTTTAAAAAGATTTATTTCTTTTTATTCGTTTTTGGAGCTGGAGTATATTTAACTTATTTAACAGGTTTACGTGCAGCCTTTCTTGGATTATTGTTTTTTTCGGCTGTTACAGTTTTTGTTTATTACTACTTTTTAAATAACAGTCAAATTCAAAAAAATAATAGTATTGCAAAACCATCTAATAAATTTATCGCAATCTTAATTTCTGCCACACTTATTCTTACATTATTATTAACTCTAATTACACCGGAAGGATTTCAAACAGGAAAACGCATAGAAAATCTTACTAAGATTGAAGACTTAAAATTTGGCGGCGATCCGGCAATTCAAACTCGTTTAATATCTTACAAAATGAGTGTAGGAATATTTCAAGCTCATCCATTATTTGGCTCAGGATTTGGAGGATTTAACGGATATGGTAATATAGAATGGACCAAGGATGTAAAATATCCTCATAACATTGTTCTGGAATTAGCTTGTGAACTGGGATTAACAGGCTTGTTTATTTTTGGTGTCTTATTTTTTATGATTTTTAATTCAATCTATAAAATGCCGCCGTTAGATTTAGAGCAAAGTATGCCCGATTTGAAAAAGGATATTTTATTAGCACAGCAAATCAAAATACAAAGGTTAGTTATTTTTATTCTGTTCTTCTTTTCTATTTGGCTTGCATTGTTCTCTAAAGATTTATCAACACAGGGAACTTTATGGATATTTCTAATATTTATCGGTGAGTTTAAAGTCATTTCATCGGTAATAAGATTTTTAAAACAAAAATTTCACATCTGAAGAGAGTTGTTTTTTAGAGCGATTCATTTTTTACATAAGTGGTATTTAACAACTACTTTCAATTACCTATTTTTACAGTAAAAATACTGGAGTTAAATGAACATACTTGAAGCTAAAAATCTTACTAAAAGATTTGAAGGCATTACTGCTGTTGATAATGCATCTTTCACCGTACCGGAGGGTTCAGTATTCGGACTTATCGGAAGAAACGGCGCAGGTAAAACAACAACAATTAGAATAATGATGAATATTTATTTGCCTGATGAAGGTGAGGTTTTATTTAAGGGTGTAAAAATATCGCAATCATTTAAAGATTCCGTTGGTTACCTGCCCGAAGAGCGTGGACTTTACAAAAAAATGAAAGTTATTGATATGCTTTTATTTCTCGCTGAATTAAAAGGCAAAAAAGGAAAAGATATTAATAAAGCAGTAATTAATTATTTAGAAAGATTTGATCTTGCCGATAGAAAAAACTCGAAGGTGGAAGATCTTTCAAAAGGCAATCAGCAAAAGATTCAATTTATATCAACCATTTTACATGATCCTGATTTTTTAATTTTTGATGAGCCGTTTTCCGGTCTTGATCCGATTAATACAAATTTACTCAAACAAATCATTCTCGAAATGAAAGCAAAAGGCAAGGTTATTATTTTCTCAACTCACCTGATGGAATTTGCCGAAAAAATGTGCGATTCAATTGCAATGATTGATAAAGGAAAAATTATTATTAACGATAGACTTGCCGATATAAAAAAGAGATTTGCTAGCCGAAACGTTAGCTTAAATTATCAAGGTGATATTTCATTCCTTAAAAATAATCCAATGATTGAGAACATTGAAGATTTTGGAAATACAATTGGAATAAAATTAAAAACTGAAAATTCCGATCAGCATTTATTAAAACTTTTAATTGAAAATAATATTGCGGTTAAGAATTTTAATGTTGATGAAATTTCACTTCATGAGATTTTTGTTGCACTTGCAGGCAAGGAGGTTTCCGATGTTGAATAACAGAACTGTTGCTATTGTAAAACGTGAACTGAAAATGAAACTTTTCAGTAAAACGTTTATACTTATGACTCTTTTAGTTCCACTTTTTATGATTGGAATTATGGGCATTCAGATTTTAATCTATTCATTAAGCGATGAACCAAAATCGAACATAATAATATTTTCCGATTCGGATGAAATAAGTGAAAAAGTAAAAAATGAAGTCTCAAATGTTCAGGAAGTTAAATCGGGACTTATAACAATTAAATTTCAAAAAATTGAATTAGATAGTTTCAAATCCAAAATAAACGAATTGAAACCGGATATTTTATCAAACAAAATAACAGGCGTAATTTTACTTTCATCATCATCATTGCAAACAAAAGAATTTGAGTATTATTCATCAAACCCGAATAACAATTCTCTGTTCAATAAAATCAAACCATCAATTAACAAATCGCTTGTGGATATTTACTTTGCAAGCAGAAAACTTACCCAGGATGAAATATCATTTGCCAGAAAAGATGTTGATGTAAAAGGATTCCGTATTACAACTGATGAAAAAGTTGAAGAAGAAGGCTACGGAAACAAAATTGCGTTGTTTCTCTTTTCGTTTTTGCTATATATGGCTTTAATTTTTGGCGGTTCGATGATGCTCAATTCAGTTGTTGAAGAAAAGAGTAACAAAATTGTTGAAGTTCTACTTTCATCTGCCAGCAGTACCGAGTTAATGTCAGGCAAAATTATCGGCGCTTTAATAGTTCAGGTTTTACAAATGACTATCTGGCTGTTGCCGATGCTTATGTTGATTTCCACAAGCTGGTTTATGCTGCCTGTTGAAGTAATGCCAACGATGAGTTTTGGTTATTTGCTTTACTTTTTATTTAATTATTCTTTAGCGCTTGCAACTTATGTTGCTTTGTATGCAACACTCGGAGCAATTTTTGATAATCCGCAAGACGCACAATCAGGTATGTGGCCCCTGCTTATGTTAATTATGATTCCCTTTTTTATTGCATTGGGATTGGAATCAAATCCGCAAAGCACGTTAGCTCAGGTCGCATCATTTTTTCCTTTCGCTTCTCTAATTGTAATGCCGGCACGAATGATATTAGTTGATGTTCCAAACTGGCAGATTATTATTTCAATCATTATAAATCTTATTGTATTGGTTGGAGTTTTTAAGTTAGCAGGAAAAATCTACAGAATCGGAATACTTCTTACTGGTAAAAAACCAAAATGGTCGGAAGTATATCGCTGGTTAAAAATGAATTAATAAATCCATCTTTTGTAGTTCATTTTTTCTAAACGCTTTTATTATAATAAAAGCAAACAAAATAATTCTCAAACAATTAAACCATTTAATAAGGCTGCTTGTCTAAACAAGCAGTCTATTTTGTAATATAAATGAAAAAAAAAATTAATGAACCGAAAACTCTATTTAACCGTTATAATAATCATTGCGATTTCACTAAACATTATTGCACAATCTCCAAACGGAAAAAAGAATAAACCGGTTGATGGATTTTCCGGAAAGATTTCAGGTTCATTATTTGATGCGCAAACGAATCAAATTATTGAATATGGAAATATTGTTCTATATAATCATCAGGATTCTGTAATGGTTACAGGCACAATTACAAAAAAAGAAGGGAATTTTATTCTCGAAAATGTTCAGCAAGGAAGATATTTCTTAAAAATTTCTTTTATTGGATATTCCACAAAAATTATTGATAGTATTAGAGTAAATCCAAAATCACCCGAAGTAAAACTCGGCAGGATTTTGCTTGATGAAGAATCCATTGAACTCTGCAGTGTTATAGTTACCGGCGAAAAAGAAACTATAATCAACAACCTTGACAAAAAAATTATTAATGTAGAAAAAGATTTAACAAGCACAGGCGGCTCTGCAGTTGATGTTGTCCAAAATATTCCTTCAGTTACTGTTGACCTTGACGGAAATATAAGTTTTAGAGGTAATCAAAACGTTACAATACTTGTTGATGGAAAACCTAGCGCAATGATCGGAGCAAGCAACAGCGATATTCTTAATAGCATACCTGCAAGTTCAATTGAATCAATAGAGCTTGTAACAAATCCTTCTGCTCGTTACGATCCGGACGGAACATCGGGAATTATGAATATTATTTTAAAGAAAAGAATTGACGGCGGATTAAATGGCAGTATGAGTGCAAATGTTGGAACAGGCGATAAATATAACGGCTCAATCAATCTTAATTACAGAACACCTTACTTTAATTTCTTTTCTGCTTTTGATTCGCGCATTGCAAGAAATGATAATGAAAGCAATTCACTTCGTACAAGCGAAATTCAAAACTCAACTTCATATCTAAGCCAAACGGGCAGCGGATATAATGATCATAGTTCATATAACGCAAATGCAGGCTTGGATTATTTATATGACGATTTTAATACTTTTACTTTTACTTACAATTACAGAAAAGGCGGCTTTGATAATGTAGGTAAAACATCCAGCACATCATTGAACTCACAGAATGAAATTACTGATTATTTTGAGCAATCGAATATTGCCGATAGAAATATGAGATCTAATAATTATACTTTAAGCTACCGCCGAACTTCCAAAATAAATGGCGAAGAACTTACTGCGGATATAATTTATGGCAATAATAAAATGAACAGAGATGAGGCTATTAGTCAAAATAATTTTAATACCGATCTTACCCCGACTGGTGAACCACCGTATTTGCAAAAAGGTTTATCAAGCAATAAAAATAAACAATGGACTTTTCAGACTAATTATATAAATCCGATTGATGGTTTTGGCAGAATTGAAACAGGCGCAAAAGTAAGTTTAAAAGATCTTAATTCTAAAAATGATTATCAGAATTATGATTACGGCACTTTAAGCTGGATAAATGATCCGTTAAGAAAAACCGATTTTGATTACAAAGAACAAATTTACGCCGCTTATGGAATTTATTCCGGCAATCTCAACAAATTTCAATATCAGCTTGGTTTACGAGCAGAGCAGGCTAATGTGGACGGAAGTGAATTAACAACAATTACATCTTTTAATAAAAATTATTTTGCTTTATATCCAACAGTTCATCTTCAACAGGTTTTACGCGATGATCAGGAAGTGATGCTCAGTTACAGCCGCAGAGTTGATCGCCCTAATAACAGGGAGCTAAATCCTTATGTTGATAAATCAGATTCTTTGAATATCCAGTACGGAAATCCGCAGCTTGATCCCGAGTTTGAAAATTCATTTGAATTAGGTTACTCGAAATTTTTTAATAAAACTTCTCTCACAAGTTCTTTGTTTTACAAACTTACAGACGATGTAATTTCAACTTATACTATTTTGCGCGAAGACGGTGTATCTGAAACTACCTGGAGAAATATTGCTGAAAGTACAACCTACGGAGTTGAGCTTACAGGTGTGCATCCGCTTTTTGATTGGCTGAAGTTAAATGGAAGTTTTTCATATTTTCATTCTCAATTTGAAGAAGAAGAATTATTTAACGAGGACAATAGCTGGATTGCCAAACTTAATACAAACTTTATGCTTTCAAAGGATTTTAATTTCCAGATAAATTTTAATTACAACTCTCCTATTGTTACACCACAGGGCAGGGAAGAGGAAGTTTTTACGACCGACTTTGCTGTTAAAAAAGATTTTATGGAAGGCAGGCTTTCATTAACTTTTAGAATTAGCGATGTTTTTAATACAAGAGATATGAACTCCGAAACTTATGGTGAAAACTTTTTTACAACATCTTATAGAAAGAGAGAATCGAGGGTTGCATTTCTTGGCATATCATTCAGATTAAATCCGGGTAATTCCAATAAAGATAAAGAGCGAAAACCAAACGGTGAAGATGGAATGGATGATTTTTAGATTGATTTATGCTTATTGAAAAATGAATTACAGTTTTCTAAAAGTTTAATTGTTCTTTGTTTGCGCTTTTTAGCCTTTGTTTTAAAAATATAATACGGTCAAGTTATACTTATAAAAACATTGGATATTAAGGTAATAGTTTATTTGGAATTCTTTGGAATACATAGGAAATTAAAAATGACATCTTTTTAGGATGTCATTTTTAGAAATTACTTTCTGAACTTTTTAATAATTCATTCAGTTAATAGTCTATCATAATAATCGAAAGTTATTTAATTCTTATTGAAAGAAATATCTTACGCCAATTCCTGCATCAATACCAAACCCAACTGATGGAGTAATTTGAAGCACAGGCACTAATTCCACAAACACATCTATTGGTGTAGATTTGGGAAACCATGCAATACCAAAGACGCCTCTTGCACCAAGGGAAGCATCATAACCACCGCCAGTATTTAACCTGGCGCCAATTCCGTAATAAAGAGGAAAACTTTCTGATGAAGTTATTGCATTAAATGAATGCCATAAATAATCCATATGAAAATGAAATCGGCTTTCATCACTGTTGTAATCACCTTCGTAATTTATGCGATCGCCTCCTACAGCAACACCAACACCAAAATCAAAAGCATTTACTTTTGATGTCCAATATTTTGCACTTATTCCGGTCGGTTCACCTAAAATTAATCCTATACCAAAACCTTGGTCCTGTGCTGCAATTGGTTTTGATAAAATTATAATCAAAACAAAAAAACAACCAAATAAAAAAATCTTTTTCACAACTAAACTCCTTTTATTTTTTTTGAAAATATTTCAAACGTTAAATGTAATTTCATAAGCTAAGGTTTTGTTTTGATTCATTTACTTTGATTAGATTACTTACATTTGTTTGTACACACAAAAAATCTAAAGGGTGCCAAAGGACACCCTTTAACCTGTTCAAATCAAACTACTTAATTCGTTTGAACTCAATTCTTCTATTCAATCTTTTATTATCAGCCGTATCATTTGCAACTCTTGGGCTTTCTTCGCCATAACCAACAGCAGTTATTCTATCGGAGGGAATTCCTTTTCCAACAAGCCATCCTTTTACGGATTCAGCTCTGTTTTGTGAGAGTTTTTGATTTGATTTATTGTTGCCAACATTATCGGTATGACCGCTTATTTCAACAAATATTTCAGGATATGTTTGTAAGGTTTTTAAAGCACCAGCCAAAACTTTTTCGGATTCTGGAGTGATGTTATATTTGTTCGTAGCAAAGGTTATACCTTCAAGTACAATAGGTGCACCAATCTTTATAATATCATCTGCGGGGTCAAGTGGATTAGTTCCACGCTTAACTTCTGCAAAATCATCAATAGTTCCACCATCGGTATCTTTATTTAACGGATTAGTTTTATACTTTAATACTTCTTCAGAATCTGTTAAACCTTCAGAGTCAGTATCAGCAATAAGCGGATTTGTTTTATAGTTATTCACTTCTTCTGCATCTGTTAAACCGTCTTTATCCGTATCGGAAAGTAAAGGATTAGTTTTACTTGTAACAACTTCATAACCGTCCTTCAAACCTTCAGTATCAGTATCTGCAATCAAAGGATCTGTTTTGTATTTGTTAAGTTCTTCACCATCATTTAATTGGTCACTATCTGTATCTGCAACAAGCGGATTTGTTCTTGAAGAACGAACTTCTTCAGCATCGCTTAAACCATCCAAATCCGTGTCAGCTTGTAAAGGATTTGTTTTGTAGGTTAAATATTCTTCACCATCATTTAAGCCATCTGCATCTGAATCTGGATTTTTAGGATCAGTTTTAATTTGTTCTTCAATACATTTTCCAAGTCCATCTGCATCTCTATCAGATTCGCAGCCTTCGCCCGTAAAAGTTAAGCCTAAAGACGCATTAATGTATGAATCCCAGGCATCTTCAGAACCAGATTCATAGGAATCTAAATAGTAAGTTGAAGAAATCGCTCCACCAATGCCAAAATCTAAAAGTAATCTATCAGTCAGGGCAAATTCAGCGCCAATACCTGCTGGAATAATTGCAACCCAGCCGTTATCTTTTGTTGATAAACCGGAAATGCCTGTTGGGCTTTTCTCAACATCAAACCTCATTACTCCGCCGCCAAAGAAAAAGTAAGGATTCCATGCTGTCATATCAAAAGGGCTTACTCTAAACTTTAATGTTATTGGAATAATTGTACTTTCATATTCTCCGTAAGAAACATTTACGTCATTAAAATATGCTTTGCCAGCGTATTTTCCGTAGCCGCCGTTTACAGATATTTCAAAAGCATTTGATAATTCAAAAGCTATAAATGCTTCTGCAAGATAAGAAGTTTTGAACCAATCAAATGATGTATTGTCGTTACCGCTGAATCCTAAATTTGCAAAACTATTTTCCGGAAATAAAATACTTCCGCGTAAACCATATTTTGTACCCCAATCTTTAAATTGTGCATAATTTTGCTGGCTCATTGCTAATAAACCAACAATTGTTAGTAAGTAAAGTAGTCGTTTCATTTTTTCCTCGTTTTGTTATTGAAATCGTGTGTCAGATTATTTATTTAAAATATTCTATCTATTGATTGAATATTTGTAAAGCTTCATTCACTTTTAATTTTGTAATTGTATAATTAAGTAATACGCTTTCCGTTAATGATTTTTACTAAAAGTGTAATAATTGCAATTACCAAAAGAACGTGAACAAAACCACCCATTGTGTATGAAGTGATCAGACCAAGCAACCACAAAACTATCAGTACAACTGCGATTGTGTATAACATAATAAGTATCCTTTTTGTTAAGTTTTAATTTTTAATTACGATAATAAGGTATGAAGTGAATCAGAACAGTTCAATCGTGCAATGGGATGAAAAAAGTATTACACCTTTGTGATGAGAAAAAATTTTGTAAAAGCAAATCTTTCAACAAAATCCGTTTGATATTTTTTTGAAATGAAATCCATAAATTGTAAATAGTATTGCAAGCGAAAAAAGCTGCGGTTTTCGGAATAAAGTCCAGAAAAACAATTTCCAGTAGTAAACTCTTTCCTCGCCGATAACACCTAACTTAAATATTGATCTGAACAATGCAAGGATGTAATTGGGATTTAGATGAAACACTTTCTTTTTCTTAGGTTCAAAATCTTTCATAAATAACATTACGCGTTCATAAAAATATTTTGGAGAATAGATTGTTTTCAAAATTGAAATGTAACCGCTCAATAGTTTTTCAGAATCCATTATTGGAACAAAATTTATTGTAAAGTCAGTGTTGTTGCCTGTAAAATCGCTCAACATTCTGCCTTCGTTTAATAATCTTTTTTCAAGTTTGGTACCTTTTGGTGCGTTAAGTAATCCAACCATTGCGGTTACAATTCCGCTTTGCTGAATAAAATTTGTAAGCTCTTCAAATATTTTGGGATGATCATTATCAAACCCAACAATAAATCCCGCTTGAACTTCTAAACCTGCGTTTTGTATTTTTTTAACGCTTTCAATTAAATCCCGATTTGCATTTTGGGGTTTATTACATTCTATTAAACTTTGTTCGTTAGGAGATTCTATACCGATAAACACGGCTTCAAAACCAGCTTTAGCCATTTGGTTCATTAGAGTTTCATCATCGGCAAGATTGATTGATGCTTCAGTGTTTAAGTAAAACGGGTTTTTTCTTTTTGTCATCCATTCGGTAATTGCTGGCAATATTTCTCTTTTCAACTTTGCTTTGTTGCCGATAAAATTATCATCAACAAAAAATACCGGACCGCGCCAGCCTGTTAAATACAATGACTCTAATTCTGCAATAACCTGTACTTTTGTTTTAGTGCGCGGCTTTCTGCCGTAAAGAACTGTTATATCACAAAAATCGCAATCAAAAGGGCAGCCGCGTGAATACTGAAGATTCATCGAAGTATAGTTTTTCATATTTACTAAATCCCACTGCGGAATTGGAGTTGTTGAAATATTCGCCCAATCTTCCGAAAAATATATTTGTTTTGCAGTTCCTTCTTCCAAATCTTTTAAAAATTGCGGAAGTGTAATTTCGGCTTCGTTAAGAATTAGATGATCAATGTTTTTGTAGTATTCGGAACTGCTTGTAAATAGTGGACCGCCTGCAACAATTTTTGCATTAAGCTTTTTGCATTGTTGTATTACTTCGTTAGCAGATTCGCTTTGAATTGACATAGCGCTTATAAAAACAAAATCTGCCCAAAGAATATCATCGTCTATCAACTGATTCGCATTCATGTCAATTAGTTTTTTGTTCCAATCTTTGGGCAGTAAAGCTGCAACTGTTAAAAGTCCTAACGGTGGAAAACTTGCTTTCTTTGATACGAATTTTAAAGCATGTTTAAAACTCCAGAATGTATCGGGATACATTGGATAAACCATCAGGATATTCATTTATAACTCCTTTTACTCTAAAATAATATATATGAGTATTTAAGATTTTTATCTAATTGAATAATCTGATAATAGTAATCAAATATCAATAAATCTTTGGGATGAAAAAGGAACTACATCTTTTGGGCGAGATATTTAAAAAGTATGAATTAAAGCCTTACACGTTTTCTTAGCTTAATCACCTTATAAATTTCAAACCAGATTATTGTTGATAATCCGGCAAGAGTACAGATTACAATATCAATAAGTACAAGTTTATTAAATTGGAATAGCTCAAGAAAAAATGGAACGTTTAGTATAAGTGCAAGAAAGAAAATAGCGCCGCCAACAACCCACAATACTGCTTCGTTTGGTGTTGCTATAATCTTAAATATATTATCTGTCCAAGAGCGGTTTGTTAATATAACTGCAATGTTTGAAATGATTAAAGTTGTAAATGCCATTGCTCTAACTTCTTTAGTTTCGTATCCAAGATTCAAAGCAACAAAGTAAACGGTAAGTGTTGTTACTAAAATTCCAATCCCCTGTATAGAACTGAACAAGATTTTTTTAGCTCCAAAAAATGATTCATTTAACTTTTTTGGCGGACGGTTCATAACGTTTATATCTTCCTTTTCTGCTTCAAAAATAATTGAACAGGCAGGATCAATTATTAATTCGAGAAAAACAATATGCACGGGCCACAATATTATTGGAAAATTACCGAGCAATATTGGTATTAAAGATAATCCGGCAATTGGTACATGGATTGCAAAAGTATATCCAAAAGCTTTTTGAAGGTTATCAAAAATTCTTCTTCCCATTTTTATTGCCGCCACAATTGATGAGAAGTTATCATCCATAATTACAAGTGAAGAAGCTTCTCTTGCAACATCTGTTCCGCGTTCGCCCATTGCAATTCCAATATTAGCAGATTTAAGCGCTGGCGCATCATTCACTCCGTCGCCAGTCATCGCAACAATTTCATTATTCTTCTTTAAGGCATTTACAATTTTAAGTTTTTGTTCCGGCACAACTCTGGCAAAAACATTAACATCATTTATTTTTTCTAATAATTCACCATCGGTCATAATTTGTAACTCTTGCCCGGTAATACATGTATTGGGGTTATTAAGTCCAATTTCGCTGGCAATGTGCTTAGCTGTTACAGGATAATCTCCTGTAATCATAATTACTCTAATGCCAGCTTTGTAACATTCCATTACTGATTGTTTAACATTTTCGCGAATTGGATCCGACAAACCGATTAGTCCAATAAAATCAAAAGTAAAATCGTGTTGAATTTCCGGCAAACTTTTTTCAATAATTTTTGCTTTAGCAACACCTAACACTCTTAATCCGTTTGCTGCTAATTCTTCAACAGCTAATGAAAAATGTTTTTTATTTTCATCATTCAAATGACAAAGATCAAAAATTGCTTCGGGCGCTCCTTTAGTTGCAATTATTTTTTCCTGTGTACCTTTATGCGAAAATACTCGCGACATCGCCAGTAACTCTTTTGAAAGCGGATATTCTTTAATCATTTCCCAGTTTTTATGAATATGCTCGGTTCCTTTTAAATAAAAATCGCCAATGCTTGCTATTGCTTTTTCCATTGGATCAAAAGGATTTGTCTGGCTCGAAAGAATTCCATATTCCATAATTTCATGAAATTCAGACTTTAGATTTTCAGATTTAACAACTGTTAGAAAATCTTTTCCATTATAAAGTTTTGTAACGGTCATTTTATTATAGGTAAGCGTACCTGTTTTATCGGTGCAAAGTACAGTAGTTGAACCGAGCGTTTCTATTGCCGAAGGTTTGCGAGTTAAAACTTTCTTTTTTGAAATCCGCCACGCACCAAGCGCCATAAACACAGTTAGAATTACGGGAAATTCTTCCGGTAACATTGCCATTGATAAAGTTATGCCAGCTAAAAAACCATCTATTAAACTTCCACGTGTTAATGTATAACCAACAACAACCAAAATAAATAGTACTGCAGCAATAATCGTTATTTTTTTTACCAGCGATCCCATTTCTAATTTTAATCTTGTGGGTTCTTCTTTTACGCTTTCTAATGCCTTCCCAATTTTTCCAATTTCAGTATTGATACCTGTACTTGTTACTTTTGCAATTCCGTTACCTTGAACAATCATTGAACCGGAGTAAACAAATGGCAAATCATCGCCGCCGGGCTGAGTATTTTTTTCAATTCCATCCCAATCATTTTTTCTTACCGGTACAGGCTCTCCTGTAAGTAATGATTCATCAGCTAATAAGTTAAGGGAATGTATTACAGTTGCATCTGCCGGAACTCTATCGCCTTCCTGCAAAACAATAATATCATCGGTTACAACTTCAATGCCGGCAATTCTTATTTCAGTTTCATCTCTTATTACCAAAGCTCTTGGGCTTGCCATATCTTTTAATGCATCAAGAGCTTTTTCAGTTTTCTTTTCCTGCAAAAATTCTATGCCCATAATTATAAAAACAAATCCGAGCAGCATAAAACCTTCGCGCATATTTCCTAAAACCAAATACAATGATCCGCAAGCGACTAAAAGTATAAACATTGGTTCTTTAACAACACCTATCGCAATAGAAAAAAAGTTTTTGCGTTTTGATGATGGAAGACTATTAAAACCATTTGCTCGTAATTTTTCTTTAGCTTGATTGGCTGTTAATCCTCTGAATTTTTCATCTTTAAAATTTAGGTACAAGTTAGTTGTTCTTTTTAGTTGGGATAATAAACATTGGTAAAGTTGATTTGTTTAAAACTTCTTGGGTAACACTTCCCATAACAATTTTTTCTAACCATCTGCGGCTATGAGAACCCATAACAATAATATTAGCTTTTAGTTTTTTTGCTGATTTTAATATTGATTCTGCAAAATTGCCTTCTGTTACTATTGTTTGAATAGCATTATCACCCAAATGTTTTTTTGATTTTTCGAGAAAATCCATAGCTGCTTTTTTTACAGCAACAATATCACCCAATTGCATTCCTGCCATATCCAGAAAACCAGTAAACCCCATTATTGGCGAATATTCTGTTGATGAATAATATACAGGCTCAGCAACTACATGAAGCAAGATTACTTCAGCATTCATAGATTTAGCTAAAGCAAATCCAACTTCAGCCACTTTTTGTGAAGTTGGATTGTAATCTAATGCAATCATTACTTTTTTTATTTCATTCGTTTTCATGTTTGAACTCCTTAAAAAATTTGTTTTTTGTTTTTGAAGATTATTCTTCAAACTCTGTTACATACTACAATCTGATATAAACTGAATCAATCGTTCAAAAGGATGAAAAGGGGACTACATCTTTTTGATATATAAAAATTCTGTTAAAGACTTTGTTTTGATGATATTAATTTCTAATAAATGAAAAATTCTTAAACGATCATATCTTGCTTGAAAAAAACAATCCAATAGCTGAAAAGTTAAGCTTGTTTGAAAAGCTATTTATTAAACCAAATCTTTTATTCCATTTATTATGAATTGAATACCTATGCAGACTAACATAAATCCCATTATTCTGGAAAGACTATCAACCCCGTTTACACCAAGCACTTTGCGCATTAAATCAGCGCTGCGTAAAACCCCCCAAGAAATTATTGCGGTAAATAAAATTGCAATAATTACCCCAGTAAAAGCAAAAGCTTTATCATAACCATGCCGTCCATCAATTGATGAAGAAATTGTAATAACGGTAGCAATTGCACCGGGACCAGCCAAACTTGGCATAGCAAGTGGGCTAAATGAAATATCGCGTTTTTGAAGCGCTTCTAATTTTCCTTCTTGTGTAATATGTTCTTCGCTTGGAAACAACATGCGAAATCCGAGGAAACCAATTACCATTCCACCTGCAATACGAATACCCGGAATTGAGATGCCAAAGATTACCATGATAAAATGTCCGGCTAAAAGAAAGACGACTAATATGCCCGTCATATAAAAACATGCCAATGTAATTTGGTGATTACGATCTTCTTTACTAAGGTTTCCGCTAATGCTTAGTAAAAGCACTGCTGTGCTTACCGGATTGATGATTGGAAGAAGTGTTATTAGTGTTACGAAAATCCAGGAAAAGAAACCGGATATATCTTGCATATAAAATCCTAAGATTATAAAATTATTTTTTTCTCTTTTAGCTTGAGAGAATAATTTTAAGAGCCTTTTCTTTTGCAGCATTTCCAAAAGTATCGTAAGCCTTCATTATTTCATTCAATTTATAATGATGAGTAATTAGCTTTGCTGGCTGTAATTTGCCAAATACGATGCTCCTTAGCAGCATTGGAGTGCTAACTGTATCAACAAGCCTTGTAGTTATTGTTACGTTTTTGGACCATAAATTTTCAAGATGCAGCTCAACGCTTTTTCCGTGAACACCAATATTCGCAATATGTCCGCCTGCTGCAACTATTGATTGGCAGATATCAAAGGTATCGGGGATTCCAACGGCTTCAATAGCAACATCAACTCCTTTGCCGTTAGTTATTTTCATTACTTCCGCAACAGCATTATTAATAACAAGTTTGGTTGCTCCGAATTTTTTTGCTGTCAGTAATCTGTTTTCATCAGGGTCAATCATAATAATTTCGGCAGGGGAGAAGAATTGGGCTGTTAGTAAAGTTGCAAGCCCTACTGGTCCTGCACCAACAATTGCAACTGTATCGCCGGGTTTAATTTGTCCTTTAAGAACACCACATTCATAACCTGTTGGTAAAATATCGCTTAACATAACAATTGCATCTTCATCTACACCTTCAGGGATATGATGTAAACTTGTATCGGCATGAGGAATTCTAACATACTCAGCTTGAGTTCCATCAATTAAATGACCAAGAATCCAGCCGCCTGTTTCGCAATGTGAATACATTCCTTCTTTACAAAAAGTACAGATGCCGCAAGATGTGATACACGAGATTAAAACTTTATCGCCAACATTAAAGTTGGAAACATTAGCTCCTATTTCTTCAATAATGCCAGTGCCTTCGTGTCCAAGTGTCAAACCTTCAATTACTTCCGGAACATCTCCTTTCATTATATGAAGATCCGTTCCGCAAATTGTTGTTTTTGTAATCCTGATAATTGCATCAGTAGAATCCTTTATAACAGGCTTTGGCTTGTCTTCCCAACTTCGTTTACCAGATCCGTGAAATACTAATGCTTTCATAATTTTCCTTTTATAAATATAAATGAGAGAGACTACTAAATTATTTTTTGTTTGATATTGACAAGCTGGACTATTTTCTCAAGATGTGATATGAAATCAGTGCTTTATTCGCAACATTCAAAATCGAAACACTTTGATCAACTTCATCAACAAGAAAAATTCCATCGTGCACTACTATTAGATTTTCCATTAATTCAGGAACGTCTCCTTTTTTAATGCAAATATCAATTTCACTTATTGCTGTTTTAGTAATCCTGATAATTACATTTGAAGAATTATTAAATTCAGGACCTGAATTTTCTTCCCAAATACGTTTATCAGTTCTTTGAAGTACTAATGCTTTCATAATTATTCTTAATTTATTTGCTATGTTGATCAAGCCATGCAAGCATCTCCTTGATGCTGCCGGTAGCTAAGGCAATGCAGGTGTCTGCCGCTCCGTAATAGATATTAATAGAATCACCATCAGGCGCTATTGTGTATCCGCACGGAAAAACAACATTACCAACATCTCCTTGTTTTTCATAAGGTTCTTCCGGTGCAAAAATCCACTCATTGCAACGCTTAATTAAGATTTCCGGCTTATTCAAATCAAACAAAGCCAGCCCTAATCTATAAATACATCCGCTGCACGATTGCTTAACTCCGTGATAAATTACTAACCAGCCTTCGGATGTTTCAATTGGTGGTGATGAAAGACCAATTTTATTTGCATCCCACCAAGCGCCTTTACGAGCATCCATCATTAAAATATGGCTGCCCCAGTTTTTCATATCAGGCGAAAAAGAAATCCACATATGTGCCCGTGGCGCACTAACCGGTCGGTGAATCATTGCCCAATTACCGTCAATTCGTCTTGGCAAAATGGCAGCATCCTTATCTTCGGGTGGCATTATAACACCGTAGCGTTCAAAAACTTTGAAATCTTCTGTTAAGGCTAAAGCTACACCTGGTCCATCCCTTGTAAATGCAGTATAAACCACAACATACTTTTTTAATTCATCAACATAAGTAATGCGTGGGTCTTCAATTCCCCATAGTTCTTCCGGAAAATTTACGGGATCGGATAAAAATGTTGGCTCTTTATCAATCACCCAGCCATCTATTCCGTTAGCAGAACGCGCAGCACAAAGATGTGAAAGTCCGCGTCGGTCTTCAACGCGGCATAATAGTAATGTTGTTCCATCTTTTAACAATGCTGCGCCTGCATTAAAAACACTGTTAATAGGGTACGTCCAATTATCAGCTTTTAATATTGGATTAAGTTTAGAACGGTGAAAGATTTCTTCGTGTTGATTGCTCATTATAATGATGCTTTCTTTAATAGTTGTGATTGTTTAGTTAGTTGTAATTCCAGTAAGGATTGTAAAAAAGCTAATGTAGATTCTGCTCCTTGATTTTCATTGGCACGATCGGGATGTAAACCATCTCTGCAGCCGCCTGTAGTTGGATCATAGATTTGGAGATTCAAATCGTTGTAACCAATAAACCATTCAAATGCGCGGCGAGCTTCTTTGTGCCATTGTTTATTACCTGTAATTCGATAAGCTTCAAGACATGCCGATACCATTGCCTGTGCTTCTATTGGCTGTTGATCGAAGCGAGCGCGTTCACCTTGATGTTGAAAAAATCCGTTAGAACCAATAGGAACGAAATGTCCTTCATTAGCGTGCTGTAAATCTGTAAGCCAGGTTAATGATTCCAATCCAGCCTCAGTCATCGTTACGTTTGGTATTGATTTACCGCAAACAAGTAAAGCATGTGGTAAAACAGCATTACAATATGATAGTTCTCTCTCGTGCCAACGCCATTCATCCAAACGATTGCTTTGATACAAGATTAAAAGTCGTTCAGCCAATTCATTTCTTATCTGCTCAACTCTGCGGTCGCCGGAAAATTTTTGTAAATATTCATCAATACCGATAAGGGCAAAAGCCCAGGCGCGCGGGCTTGTTGTTAAAAGAATTGAAGGCAAAGCTAATTCAAATAGCAATCCTGCCATACTGCAAAGTGCAACAGTGTTGGAATGATTTAAGACAGTTCCCAATGCACAAAGTGAGCGACCCTGACAATCATCAGAGCCGTCATCTTCAAGCCAATTGCGTTGATAATCCATTACATTTCGGAATCGTTTTGTTTGTTCGTTGAATGCAAATCCAAGAAAGGCGAGATACCGCGAAGCTAAAACAAAACTTTTATCGTTTCCCAATTCTTCCAACAGAATACTTACTAAAAGTGCGCGAGCATTATCATCAGTTGTGTAGCCGTGAGAATAGTTTGGAACTGTAAAAAGTGCATGCTGCAACATTCCCGTTTTATCTGTCATGTTTTGCAAATGATCTAATTTTAGTGGCGGTAATTCACCCGGATATTTATCTAATGCTTTGGCAATAAATCCTGGAGGAATATAACTATGCCGCTCGATGCGTGCTCGTTCAAAACTTTCCATATATCGCTGCGCTACTTCCGACCAGATCATTTTACGTCCAAACATATAAGCGCGTTTACGCATTGCATGGCGTTCGGCTTCGTTATCTAACAAATTAATAACCTGTTCAGCCAAAGCTTTATGATCTCGGAATGGAAATAAAATACCGCGTCCATCTGAAAGTATTTCTGAAGCATACCAGTACGGAGTTGAAATAACAGCTTTTCCTGCGCCAACTGTATATGCTAAAGTTCCAGATGTAATTTGTGCTTCGTTTAAATATGGGGTAATATAAATATCTGCTGCGCTTATAAACTCAACAAGTTCTTCCAGACTAACAAAGCGGTTGTAAAAAATAACATTACTTTCTACTCCTTTTTGTTGAGCTAACCACTGTAAAGAAAGGCGATAGGTTTCGCCTTCGTGCTGTAAAACGTGCGGATGTGTTGCACCAACAACTATATAAACTGTTTCAGGATATCGGGCAACAATTTCAGGCAGGGCAGATATTACGGTTTCAATACCTTTGTTTGATGAAAGCAAACCAAAACTTAGCAAAACTGTTTTGCCTTCAACGCCAAATAAATCTTTATTAAAACTTGGATCAACAAATGGAACATCCGGAATGCCATGAGGAATCAAATCTATCTTATTTAATGATACATTATAAATATCATGTAAAAACTCGGCGCCGCGTTCACTCATTACAACTAAGCGATCTGAAAATGCCGCAACTTCTTCAAGCACACGCCGCTGCTCCGTGTTCGGATTTTTTAATATCGTGTGCAAAGTAGTAACTATCGGCATTCGTAATCCGAGTAAAAGAGCGAGAATGTGGCTTCCTGTTTTTCCTCCGAATATTCCATATTCAAATTGCAGGCAAACTAAATCAACATTGTTGATATTTAAGAAATCGGATGCTCGCAAATATGAATCAATATCTTTCTCTGCAAGTTCAAATCGAACGCGGGGTGGGTAAGCATATCCGTTTATAACATCATTTATAGGCAATGCAATGCAAGTTGTTTTGCTGTACTGTGCAGCAACTGCTTCGCATAAATCAGTTGTAAAAGTTGCAATACCACACTGCCGCGGTAGATAATTTCCAATAAAAGCAATCCGGTTTAGTTTTGAATTTGATATAATTGGTTCCAAGTCTAAAATCCATTTAAATTAAAAATCTATTGAGTTAGTTCTTTTTTGAAAAAAAATCTGATAGAGATTGTCCGACAACATCAACTTCTTGATTAAATCCTTGTTTAAATTCTTCCCATTTATCTAATCCATCATACTTAAATTCACTCATCTTTTTCTTTAACTCGGTATTTTTTTGTTCTAACACCGATACTTCTTTTTCGTAGTTAGCTTGTAATTTTGCGTTTGTTGATTTAATATCGGCTTTTAATTTCTCAATGGTTGTTTCGTTATCACTGATTTTTCTTTCAGCATCAATTTTGAATTGCGCCCATTCTTTATCGTATTTGGCTTGTGCATCTTTCAAATTTTGATTTGCTTGATTAACATCTTGCTTAGCTTCATCAACTTTTTCTTTGTTTGTATCGCAGCCAATAAGTAGTGATCCGGCTATTAAAAGAATAGCTAATGAGATAAAATATTTAATTTTCATAATTTTCCTTAAGTGTTTTGTTTTATAAAGTTATTTGCAAATTCTTGCATAAAGATTGTATTAAAATCTATTTTTGATTATTAACTATAATTCAGAAATTATTTTGTGAATTTCTTCCTTAGTTTTTCCAAGTGCACTTTGCATTCTTCCTAAAAGTTCTTCTTCTTTACCTTCTTCAAGAAGCAAATCATCATCGGTAAGTTTTGCATACTTTTGTTTTAGTTTACCTGCTAATTCATTCCAGTTTCCTTTGATTTTCAGTGTGTTCATTTTGGTGTTCCTATAAATTTTATTAAAAAATGTTTTATGTAATAATTTCTTATTACCAGACTATGATACTAAGTCATTGATAAGTGTTCAATCGTACAAAGGGATGAAAATGGAACTACACCTTTTGGATGAAAGTATAAAGTGAATTATAAATTGGTAGTTTTAATGATGTGAATTTATTTAGAGCTCCAATTAATTTCACATTAAAAACCCCATAGCAGCCAGCTATCTTCTGCTTTATTCATAAGAGTTTTAAAACCTTCCGAACCTTCTCGCAAGTTTTTAAAAGTAGAATCAAAGTTTTGTGCAAAGCTGCTTTGGGCATCACCAACAAGGTTATTTAATCCTGCTGAACCTTGCTTTAGATTAAGAATAGAGGAATCAAAATTTTGTGCCAATGATTGATCCATTAATAACATCCCAATTGTTCCTTTCCCTGATTGAATATTATTTGTAATCACAGATAAATCGCTTGTAATGCCGGAAGCATTTTCAATAGTTTTTTTTAATGATAAAAGAATTTCATCAATATCAACAGGCTGTGATGTTTTAAGAATATCGTTGTTTTCTATTTGTTCTTTTCCACCAACTCCGGGGCTTATAATTAATATCTTATTCCCAACAAGTCCATCCGAGCCAATGCTGGCAATAGCATCCTTCTTTATAAATTTTCTCGTGCTTTCATCAATTAAAATTTCTACACGGACGGAAGAATCACTAACGATTGCAATATTATCAACAGTACCAACATTTATTCCGGAAAAGCGCACATTGCTTCCTGCTTGCAGACCGCCAACATCTTTAAACTCTCCGCTAATACGAAAAGTCTGGCTGAACAATTGCTGTTTCTCTCCAATAAAATATATTCCTAAAATAAATACTGTTATTCCGATTGAAATAAACACACCAAGTTTGGTTTTATTTTTCTTATCTGTTTTCATTTTAATTATCCTCTAATTTTATTTTCATAATTATTTTTCAAAAAATGACTTAATCCAATCATCTTCAGAATTTTGAAGTTCATCATATGATCCTTCTGCAAAACAAATCCCATCTTTAATAATTACAATTCGGTTTGCTGTTAGCCTTGCACATTCAATATCATGCGTAATAATAATGGAAGAAGTATTATTAATCTTTTGCATTTCCATAATAAGATTGCTTATTTCTTTTGATGTTATTGGATCAAGTCCTGTGGTGGGTTCATCATAAAGCATTATTTCAGGTTTCAAAATGAGTGTACGAGCTAAACCTAATCGTTTACGCATTCCGCCGGAAAGTTCTGAAGGTCGTTTATCAATGGCGTCTGCAAGTCCAACACTTTGCAAAGCCTCCTTAACTAATAAATTCATTTCTTCTTTTTTAGTCGGATGTAATTGTCGTTCAAGCGGGAACTCAAGATTTTCTCTAACGCTCATTGAATCGTACAAAGCGCCGCTCTGGAAAAGAAAACCGATTTTTTTTCTTACATCAATTAGCTCTTTTGGTTTTAATCCGGAAATATTGTTTCCAAATATTGTAAGAGCGCCATCATCAATATCAATTAAACCTATAACACATTTGATAAGCACCGATTTTCCGGTTCCGGATTGTCCGAGTATTACTAAGTTTTCCCCTTTACTAATTGTAAGATTAAAATCTAAAAGCACATGTTTATTCCCAAAAGATTTTTTAAGATGTTCCATCTCAAGAACAAAATCATTTTGCTTTTTTTTATTTTCAGATTCTAAAGAGTTTAATGTGGTTTCCATTTTTATTATCACACAATTTAATATTGAAACAAACTTGTAATTTGTACAGCTATCATGTCAATCAGAAAAACCATAAGCGAACCAAATACAACAGCAGAGTTTGCGGCTTCTCCAACTCCTTCAGTTCCTTTATTTGAATTATATCCTTTATAGCAGCCTATAAGTCCGATTGCAAATCCAAAGAAAAAAGTTTTTAGCAACGCAGGCAACAGATCCTCAAAAGCGAGACTTTGAAATATTTGCGAAAGAAATAGATTAGCACTTTCACTTCCTTTTAAATTGATTGCAACAAAAGTGCCCAGTAAGCCAATAGCGTCGGCAAAAACTACTAATATAGGAAGCATTAATGTTGCAGCAACTACTCTTGTTACTACAAGGTATTTAAAAGGATTTGTGTTGGATACTTGCATCGCATCAATTTGTTCTGTTACATTCATCGAAGCCAGTTCTGCACCTATTCCCGATCCTACTTTTCCTGCAAAAATTAGCGCAGTAATAACAGGAATTATTTCACGGATAATTGAAACTGCTACCATTCCGGGCAGCCAGGATTCTGCACCAAATTTTACTAATGTTGGTCGCGTTTGGATAGTAAGTACAAGCCCGATTATAAAGCCTGTTATTGCTACCAGTGGAAGCGATTTATAACCAATTAGAAAAGATTGTTTAATCAGTTCATTATAATCATACGGAGGTTTAATAAGTTCTCTAAAAAAGCGAAATGTAAAACTTGCAATAGAAGCTACTTCTAAAAAGAATTTTTTGAATATTGAATCAGAATTTGTTTCTAAAACATTTTCTAAAATTAGTTCCGCTTTCCCGTTTTTATTTTGTGGCTGCTGCAAAATTATTTTTTCCATTCTAATTATTTTTTTTTAATATAAAACATTTTATAAAGTAGTTTTGTCGTTGCAGATATATCTATTTATTCTAAACCTTAGCTTTTTTTAAGATTGCGAGCAAATTGATTTTTTTGATCATTTTTCTTATCGCTTTTTACTATGTTTTTTCTTTAAGTGTTTTTGCTTATTGCTTCATTGAACCAGCTTTGGTTTTTAGATTTTTGCTCATGTTTTTTTCCTTTTAATTAAGATTTGCTTTAATTATTAAAGCTATATTATCATTTCTAATGATCACAAATTTTTGTGTAATTAGGATAAGTAGAAGTATTCTTATGAACAATAAAGCAAAGGGATGAGATCGGAACTACATCAAATGGGTTAGAAAATATTTTGGAAATGATGTTATTTTAAAACGAATTAGTAATTCATCATAGAAATACTTTTTGAAATAGTTTTAAAAGTTTCATCACTGTAAGAGTAGTTGGCAATTTCCAAACGGGTATGTAAAGCAAGTTTTTCCATAATATTATGGATATGGCTTTTAACTGTATATGTAGAAACCCGCATTTTATGTCCAATTTCTTTATTGCTCATACCTTCACTAAGCAAAGTAATAACTTCGCGTTCGCGTTTTGTCATCCGTACTGCTTCTTTAAGTTTAGTTTTGCCTTCTCTAACTGCGTGTTCAACAATCTGCGAAAAAAGCGAATCTACTAACATTGGTGGTAGAACAGTCGCGCCTTCAGAAACTGTTCTAATAGTTATAAGAAAATCATTTAGAGATGCATCTTTTAAAATAAATCCATTGGCGCCGGCTTTTACATATTGTAAAATATCTGCCTGTACGGGAGCAAGATCCATAATTATTATTTTTGCCATCGGAAAATCTTTTTTAACAACTTCAACAACGTGTAAACTATTTTGGCTTCGCAATCCCAAATCCAGAAGAACAACATTTGGTTTTAACTGCTTGATTTTTACAAGTGTGTTTTTTCCATCACCGCTGGCTGCAATAATAACAATATCTTTATGAGGTTTAAGAATGGAATATATCCCATCCCTTAGAAGACGGTTATCTTCTATTAATAATAATCTTATTTTTTTCATAGTATAGCCTGACCACTTTACATATTAACAAATTTATGACAAATCATTTTTACTAACTCATCTTACACATGTTGAATGCTGATTTTATTTTAGCATCTTATAAATTCAATAAATTGAAATTACGAAACAATCCGTCAGTTGACGGACAGAATGACAAATAAATTACTTGTGCATAGCGAGTTACTAGTTCATAACTAAGTATTTTTTTGCTGTGCATTAAAATATCAGCTTTGTATATTATAAAATCAATCAATCAATGGGATGAAAAAAGAACTACATCTTTTTATTAACTACTTATTGAGTATCATTGGATTTTTTTGTTCGTTTTTCTTTTCTCTTTTTGCATCCTTTTTTTCTTTCATTGTTTTTGCTGGTTCTTTTTTTGTGCTTTTTTTACTGTTTTGACCTTTGCTCATGATTTTTTCCTTTTATAATTGTATTAAAGATTACTCTAATTTGTATAATCAATCAATAAGGCAAAGGGATGAAAAAGGGATTACATCTTTTGGGTGAATAACTAAAAAATTACTCGCCAATTAAAGAAGTTGTATCAATAGCAATTTTGTAAGATTCGGAAAGATGAGCGTGTTTTGCTATTTGCACGCGTGTATTAAGAGATAGTTTTTCAAGGATATTATGTACGTGGCTTTTTACAGTATAAGTTGAAAGATGAAGTTTATTAGCAATCTCTTTATTTGTAAAACCATCAGCAATTAGTTCGATAACCTGCTTTTCCCGTTTTGTCATGCGAACTGATTCGTTAATTGCTGTTTTTGTTTCTTTAGATCCGTCAATTGCATACTCAACAATTTGAGAAAAAAGTGAGCCGGTTAAGTGCGTAGGTAAAACCTGTACACCATCAAAAACCAAACGAATTGTCTTTAAAAATTCTACAACACTAATATCTTTTAACATAAATCCTGAAACACCGGCTTTTACAAATTCAAAAACATCTGCTTGCAACGGAATAAGATCCATAACGATTATTTTAGTTTCCTTAAAATTCTTCTTAACTAATTTTACAATATGCAGACTATTCTGGCTTCTTAAACCGAGATCTAAAAGCACTATATTAGGTTTTAACTTTTGAACGAGAGATAAAATATTCTCTCCGTTACCAACAGTGGTAACAACATTAATATCCGGCTGCTTTTTAAGCAATGCAGCAATGCCCTCACGCAAAAGCCTGTTATCTTCTATAAGTAAAATTTTTATTTTTTTCATTGAATTTAGAGATCAGAGAATAAAAACATAACATAATTTACAAGAAATCTATCTAAAAATAATAAATAATAGTTTTTGTTCAAATTAGTATTCACTAAGCAGTTTAAATCTGTCCAAAACTATAAAAAAGAAGATACATCATATAAAGAAAAAATGGACTTTGCTCAGAGATTTATGATGTATTCAGCTTAAAATGGAAATGAAATTTTATAATTTACAATAATGTAAAAAAGGAAAATTTTATATCACAGGGCAAGCATTACAATTCAGAACAAAAGGTAATGATTTTAAGAAAACTATTAGAAAACAATATTCCCGCAAGTCAATTAGCGAGGAAGTTTGAAGTCCGGCAAAATGATATTTATAATTGGAAACAAAACCATTAGAGTAAACAACCGATATTTCTAAACAGAAAAAGTTTGTATCAAAACATTATCATCACACAAAAAAAGACCAAAAAACCTCAATCCTGTCTCAAAGATTATAGTTTATCTCAAAAGACTTTGCAGAGTATTTGAAATTCGAAGTTTATTTATTCAATCTATTAAGCGAACTACGTTTACCTTAATATTTTGTTGATTACTGATAATAATTTTTGTAATTTTTTAATATTAAAATAACAATATAGTAGCGTTATGAAAAATAGTTTTTTGGCATCTTTAGCAATTACGATGATATTATTTAGTTCATCTGTTTTTTCTCAAACTGAGAGTGATACAACTTCATTAGGGCTGCCCGGAGATAATCTGGATCTCTATTCCGTTTTGGATCTTTTCCAAAAGTCCAAAACTATTGAGGACTTTGAAAAATCATTAAATGAAGAAAAAACTGGAATCAATAATCTTGACTTAAATTTAGATAACAAAGTTGATTTCATAAAAGTTACAACAAAGCAAAAAGACAAGGATTTTACATTTATACTTCAGGTTGACGTAACAGAAAAAGAAACTCAAGATGTTGCTGTCATTTTAGTATCTAAGGACAAAAATGACAAAGTTACTATGCAAATTGTTGGAGATGCAGATTTGTACGGTAAGGACTATGTTATAGAACCCAAACCAGCCGTTACTCTTAATCCTGGATATAGCGGCGAGAAAACAGAGACTCTTGAAGTTACTGTACCAACAACTGTTGTAGCTGTTGAATCAGCGCCAATAGTACAATATGTGTATTCGCCTGTTTATGTTCCATATTATCCTCCATATCATTACGCATATTATCCGCCTTATTTTGCAGCCTTTACAGTAATGGCAGTTGGCATTTACCGTCATAACAATTATTATTACCATAACGGTTATCACGGCGGCGGATACGGAAATACAGTTGTTATTCATAATACAAATAATTACAATAATTATAACAAAACCAGAAACAGTTCCAATACAGTTAACCATAATAGTGCTAACGGCAATTATAGTAAAAATAATGGCTCAAATAACAGGAATAATGTTTCAAATACTAAGAACAATTCTTCAAATAATAGGAATAATGTTTCAAATACTAAAAACAATCCTTCAAATAATAGGAATAACGTTTCAAATAATATGAAAAATTCCTCGAATAATAATTCAAGAGGCACTTCTACAACAATGAAGAAACCAACAACTAATCAGTCAAGAGGTACTTCTACAACAATGAAGAAACCAACAACTAATCAGTCAAGGGGTACTTCCCGTCCAAGCGGTGGTGGAGGTTCTATGCGAAGTGGGGGTGGCAGAAGACGATAATTAAATATGTTTAATGGTAAACTTCAAAACAAAAAAAGCTGCATTAATACTTAATAATGCAGCCTTTTTAATAAATATATTTAACGTATTCTTACTCAAGCGGCATATCGGATGCGCTCATATCCCTAACACATACATATTTGCCATTCCTTTTTTCAAACAGAACAATATAATTTCCGGTATTAACCAAAGTATTAATAGAGTCAACCACTTTATAATAGCCAGTTTCAACAACCTGATTACCATCATTTGATACAAAAACTTCGTTAGTTGTAAATGAAATTTTATTAGATTCAGTAGCCGAATTTAAGCCTTCCATCAAATATTCTATGATTGCTGATTTGCCTACCAGCGGAGTTTTGTTTTGAGCATAAGTTATTGCATCATCTGCATAATAACCGATAGATTTTGCTACCCCGGAATTGTATGTTTCAGCAAATTCATTTTCTTTGGCTTGTATTTCTTTTTTTATTTGTTCCTTGTCAATAACCGCTTCATTGTTATCTGCTTTTTTTGTATCGCATGCAAAAAGTAACGACATCAAACATAATAATATTACACTATTTAAAGTTTTGGTTTTCATAATTAAAATCTCAATTAATTTATATATTGATAACTTAACACAAAAATATAGAAATAATTCTAAAAGTTACTATCCTATGTAAGCACTGTATAATATTTGTTAATTTCACAAATGTGTAAAATCAGAATAAGACGTTTTGATTTAAAGAATCAAGTTGTAAAATTTTTACTTTTATATCATTCCAAACAGGTTTTGAAATCTCAATTTGCGAAAATCAATTATGCACAAAAAAGGCATAATTGTAGCTAAATAATGTAAGTTTTAAGGTTTTTTTCAAAACAAATTGCCGTCAGCTGACAGACAGGATGTATCGAAGTGCCCTTCTTTCATTTAACGTCCTATTCTTTAAAAATGCCTAACAATTTATCAGCCGCTAAAGTTGGAGTGATTTTTCCGTTTACAATTTCATCTATCAATATCGGAATGGCTTGCTGAACTTTTTCATCATTATAAAATTCTTCGTGTAGAGTATTTTCAATCATTCTAAAAACCCATTCAATTGATTGATCTTTTCTTCGCTGCTCAAAAACACCGGATTGTTTTACATTATCTTCAAATTTTTTAATCACATTCCATAATTCAGTAATTCCTTTTCCGGTTAAAGCAGAGCCTGTAAATGCTTGTGAACGCCATCCTGCTGTTGCGGGCTGCAAATAATGAAGCGCATTATTGTAATCTGATTTTGCAATATTTGCTTTCTTTTCATTATCGCCATCGGCTTTATTGATTAAGATTGCATCAGTCAATTCCATTATACCGCGTTTAATTCCTTGCAGTTCATCGCCCGCACCTGCAATTAAAACAAGCAAAAAGAAATCCACCATAGAGCGAACCGAAACTTCGCTTTGTCCAACTCCAACTGTTTCAATCAGTATTATATCAAAACCTGCTGCTTCGCAAATTGTAATTGTCTCACGGCTTTTTCTTGTTACTCCGCCAAGATTACCGCCCGAAGGAGAAGGACGAATAAAACAATTTTTTTCTTTTGCAAGATTTTCCATTCTTGTTTTATCACCAAGAATGCTGCCTTTAGTTACTGTGCTGCTCGGATCAACTGTTAACACTGCAATTTTGTGCCCAAGTTTAATTAAGTACATTCCAAGTGATTCTATCAAAGTGCTTTTGCCAGCGCCGGGAACTCCTGTAATCCCAATTCGCAACGATTTTCCTGAGAAGGGAATTAGGTGTTTTAAAACTTCTTGCGCGGTTTTATAATGTGCAGGATTATTACTTTCAATTAATGTAATTGTACGTGCAAGAATATTTCTATCAAAACCTAAAACTCCTTTTACATATTGGCTAACCGAAAGGTCTTTTCGTTTACCTCCAACCGCTCTTGAACCTGAGCTTGAACTATCTTGCCCTTTCAATATACGAACTGCAAACTCATCGCCTGCATTTTCGGGAGTCCAATCGGGCTTATAAGATTCTATTTTTTTAGTAGAGTGTTTTTTCATATCTCTAAAATAACAAACAAAAGTAAAAAGTATGCGTCCTTTTGTTTGAATATGAAAATAATTCTGAACCAACCCGTTGCTTATCTTGATTGCTATTTCAAATAATAAGATATTTGTTCCCAAATTCATACAATAATTGGAACAGCGATAATGCAGGAAATTAGAAACAAAATAAACACAATTGATGATCAGCTTCTAAAGTTACTTTCTGAAAGAAGAGAACTAAGTGTTGAAATTATCAAACTAAAAAATGAAGACAAATCTTCTATACGAGATATTGAAAGAGAGAAACAACTGCTTTCGCGGCTGATTGAAACAGGCAAAGATTTTGGGCTCGATTCATATTACATTTCAAAAGTTTTTCAGGAAATTATCAGCGATTCGATCAGGCTGCAAAATAAATTTGTAATGGATTCATCAAGCACAACAATTAAACCTCTCGTGCTAACTGTGGCAATACAGGGCATTGAAGGCTCTTACAGTTATTTAGCTTCCAAACAATTTTTTGGCGATTCCGATAAAGATATACATTTCAAGAAGTATGATTCTTTTGATGAGGTTGTTGAAGCAGTTGAAGATTCAACTGCCGATTATGCGATGCTTCCGATTGAAAACACTACATCCGGCAGTATTAACGATGTTTATGATTCGCTTACAAACAGCAACTTAAATATTATCGGCGAAGAAGTTTTTCCTGTAAAACATTGCTTGATTACAACTGAAGATGTTCCGCTTAAAAACATCAAAAAGATTTTTACACATTATCAGGCGGCAAGGCAATGCAGCAAGTTCCTTAAATCTATTCCAAATGCCGAAGTTGAACTTTTACCCGATACGGCAAAATCTGTTGAGTACATTAAGGAAAAAGGAATAAAAGAATATGCCGCTATTGCAAGCAAAGAAGCCGCAGAAATTTTTAATGTTGTTGTGCTTAAAGAAGATATTGCAAATCAACAGGGCAACTTTACAAGATTTTTAGTTTGTTCGCGCGAACCAATAAAAGTAGATGAAAGAATTCCTGCAAAAACTTCGCTGATACTTGCAACCGCACATAAACCCGGTTCACTTGTTGATGCGCTTTCTGTTTTCCGCGAGTATAATGTAAATATGACCAAACTTGAATCGCGCCCGATTATCGGCAATCCGTGGGAAGAAATGTTCTATCTTGATTTTCAGGGCAACACACAGGATCAAAATGTAAAATCTTTACTTGATGAAGTAGGAAAACATACACGTTATATTAAAGTGCTTGGCTGTTATCCTGCAAAAGATTTTGAAAAAGCTAAAGTTGACAGATTAGTTGTTAAAACTGAAGAGACCGAACAAATCGAATCTGTACCGGAAGTTAAAGTTGAAAAAAAACCTGCCGCAAAAGTTTCATACAAACTTACAAGCCGCGATTATAAAAGCGACGACACAATTATTTCCGTTAGAGATGTTAAAATTGGCGGGGGCGGATTTGTAATAATTGCGGGTCCATGTTCTGTCGAATCTCAAAGTCAAATAATGGAATGTGCTAAAGAAGTAAAGGAAAGTTACGGACACATTTTACGCGGAGGTTGTTTTAAACCGCGCACTTCGCCTTATGCTTTTCAAGGTTTGGGATATGAAGGACTTGATTATCTTAAAGCCGCTGGCGATAGTTATGATCTTCCTATTATAACCGAAGTTCTTTCAATTGATCAAATAGAAAAAGTTGCGGAGAAATCGGATATTCTTCAAATCGGCGCACGCAACATGCAAAACTTTTCATTACTTTCGGAAGTTGGTAAATCATTCCGCCCTGTTTTGTTAAAGCGCGGTTTGATGTCATCAATTGAGGAGCTGCTTAATGCAACCGAGTATATTTTAGCCCGCGGCAACAGGCAGGTTATTTTATGCGAAAGAGGAATTAGAACATTTGAAACTGCTACGCGAAACACACTTGATTTAAGCGCTATTCCTTTCTTAAAAGAATTAACACATTTACCTGTAATGGTTGACCCTTCTCATGCAGTTGGTAAACGAGATAAAGTTCTTCCGCTTGCTAAAGCTGCAAAAGCCGTTGGCGCAGATGGAATTATGGTTGAGATTCATCCGATACCGGAAAAAGCTTTAAGTGACGGCGAACAGTCGCTTCGGTTTGATCAGTTTAGATTTATGATGCAAGAACTTGAGAAAATGAATTGAGCATAAATCGAATTGCAATAATTGGATTAGGTTTAATCGGCGGCTCGTTTGCAAAAGCAATAAAGCACCCCGATGCGAATATTTTTATTGCCGCATTTGATAAACCCGAAGTAACAGATAGAGCGTTATCCGAAAAAGTTATTGATAAAAAACTTAACTCGGCTAATGAAGCATTAGAATATGAACTTATAATTCTTGCACTTCCAATAAAACACAGTCTTAAATTATTTCTTGAACTTGCTCCTGAACTTAAAGAGCATCAAATAATAAGCGATCTTTGCAGCGTTAAAGGAATATTTTCAGATGAATGGAAAAATATAAATAGCAACGGATTTTATATCGGCGCACACCCTATGACGGGAAAGGAAAAGAGCGGCTATGAGCACTCCGATCCGCTGCTTTACGAAAATTCAGTTTATATTGTTAACAATGAAAACACCGGATCAGAAAAGTTTAATGATTATATAAATCTTGTAAAACTAACAGGTGCAAGAATTGTTTTATTAGATCCGCATTTACACGATAAAATTACAGCACGTGTTTCACATCTGCCGCAGCTTCTTTCGGTTATGCTTGTAAATCTTGCAGCAAAAAAAGAATGTGAAATATCGCAGCTTGATTTTGCCGCAGGTGGATTTCGTGATATGACGCGAATCGCTTCCAGCGATTATAAAATCTGGGAATCAATAATCCACTACAACAAAAAAGAAATACTCGAAACTCTTTCATCGTTCCAGAAACAGATCGCCTCGTTAAAAGAAATTGTAAAAGCTGGCTATCATAACTTGTTAAGCGAACAGTTTGAAAATGCGCGGCTTGCCAGAAATGAAATTCCTATAAACAACAAAGGATTTATTGATCCGTTATTTGATATTACCGTTTTTGTTAAAGATGAGCCGGGTATGATAAGCAGAATTTCTACAGTTCTTTTTGAGAATAGCATAAACATAAAAGATATTGAACTGCTTAAAATAAGAGAGGGAACAGGCGGTAACTTTAAGTTTTATTTTGAATCCGAAAGCGATGCCAGCCGAGCAAAACAGTTAATTGAGCATTTAGGATTTGTGATTGGATAAAAAATTGTTTTACTTCCTTTATTCTTATTCTTTTCCATAAAATTTTAATATTATAACTCACTACATGCAAAAGTAACTTATTTGTCATTTCGTTCGTCAATTGGCGGATTGTTTCGGAATCTCTATTTATTAAAATGAAGCATCTATTTTTAACTAAGTCTGACTTTATGCCGTTTCATTTATTTCGATCACTCTATTGATTTGGCAATTCAATTTTGGAAGCCAAATAAAACTGATTGTTTATCGGTCTTTAACTTTCTTCTTATTTCTCAATTACTTCTTATTTAGATATATTTCTTAAAAAGATTTACAAAACTATGGCTTCAATTAATTTACTTTTTATTGGCGATATTATTGGTCAACCGGGTATGGATATTGTTCAAATGTGGCTGCCCGGCTTAATTCAAAAATATAAAGCGGATTTTGTGATCGCCAACGGCGAGAACCTTTCAGATGGAAAAGGCTGCACAGATAAAGAAGGACCAAAACTTTTTAATCTTGGCGTAAATGTAATTACAGGTGGAAATCATACTTGGGATAAATTTCAATCGCAGGATTATTTAAAAGTTGAGCCGCGTTCGCTTCGTCCTTTAAACTACCCGAAAGGAACACACGGAAATGGCTATTATATCGGCGAATCCAAAAAAGGAAAAATTGCTGTTATTAGTTTGCAGGGGCGAACTTATATGACGCCGATTGATTGTCCTTTCCGAACTATGGAATGGATTCTTGCCCGCATAAAAAATGAAACTAAAATTGTTTTTGTTGATTTTCATGCGGAAGCAACTGCCGAAAAAATGGCAATGGCAAGTTTCCTTGATGGCAAAGTAAGCGCTTTGGTTGGAACTCATACTCATATCCAAACTTCCGATGAAAGAATTTTACCAAACGGCACAGGCTACATTACAGATGTTGGAATGACAGGTCCTTATGATTCTGTGATTGGTATGAAAACGGTTCCTGCGCTTAACAGATTTTTATTTGCAACGCCGCAAAAATATGAAACCGCAAAAGATAACGTTCACTTAACAGGAATGTATTTTAAGATTGATTCCGAAACAGGAAAAACTTTGGATCTTGAAAGAATATTCTTTCCAGAATTTGATAAGAAACCAATTGTTGCCGATGCAGAATTATCCGTTACCCAGAATTGATAAGGATGAAACTTTAAGAAATCTGCTATTGCCTTATTGCAGATTTATGAACGGCGTTATATGGAATGATCCAGAGAAAAAGCATAAAATTGCCTGTGCAGATATAGCCCAAAATGATGAAGTAAAAAAAATATTCGGAAGAAATAAAGCAACACTTTCTGTACAAGATCCGCCGTATAATTTTATTGCATTCACTCAAAAAAATAGTTCGGAGTTTATTAAGTGGTGCGATGAGTGGATAAAATTGAATATCGAAATCTCAAAACAAGATTCATCATTTTATTTTTGGCTCGGCGCTGATCAATCAAATCATTTTGAGCCGTTTGCATCTTTTATAGAAATGATGAAATCTACAAAATTAAACTCGCGCAGTTTTATTACGATGCGAAATCAGCGCGGTTACGGTACACAATATAATTGGATGGCAATCAGACAGGAATTACTTTACTACACAAAAGGTGATGCAGTTTTTAATATTGATGCCGAATACACAGACATTCCCAAAGTGTTAAAAGGTTATTACAAAAATGTTGGCGGTGTGGAAACTGAAAATATGCAGAGAAGCAAATCACAATTCATCCGCGCGGGAAATGTCTGGATAGACATTCAGCAGGTATTTTATAGAATGGAAGAAAATGTAAACGGATGCTTTGCACAGAAACCGCTAAAATCAATACAAAGAATAATTGAAGCATCATCAAATAAGGATGATATTGTAACGGATTTTTTTTCACATTCGGGTACAACGTTGATAGCATGCGAGATGCTGAATAGAAAGTGTTTTACTTTTGATATTGATCCTGTTTATTGCGAAATAACTTTGCGCCGATTAGAGAATTTTAGAAACTCCGGTAAAACGGGCTGGCAAAATTCAAATCCGTTTTATGATGAGATTAAAAAAGATAAAAAAATAATCAAGCACTTAAAAGAAAAGTATAACATTGATTATCAAGACAAATGAATGTTATTATTTAATAATTGTTACTTTGTGTCTTAGAGTCTTTGTGGCAAAAAGACACAACAGGATTGTATAGTTGCTAAGTAATTTTAATAATCGTCATCTAAAAAATATTAGATATAAATTGCTGTTAACGAACATTTAAAAGAAAAAAAGTTATGAACTTAATTGATGGTAAAAAAATTGCGGCAGAAATCCGCATAGAACTTAAAGAAAAAATTGAAGAACTTATTAAAGCCGGAAAAAACATTCCGGGTTTGGTAGCCATAATTGTTGGCGATGATCCGGCTTCACAAATTTATGTAGCAAGCAAAGGCAAAGCCTGCGAAGAAATCGGGATGCGAACCAAAACAGAAAAACTAAGCGTGGATATTTCGGAAGATGAACTTATTGATTTAATTAATTCTTACAACCTGAATAAAGATTATCATGGAATACTCGTTCAGCTTCCTTTACCTAAACATATAAACGAAGACCGAGTTATTGAAACTATTTCACCAAAAAAAGATGTGGATGGATTTCATCCAGTATCAGTCGGCAATCTTGTAATTGGCAAAGATACTTTTGCTTCCTGCACGCCGGCAGGAATACAGGAATTGTTGAAGAGATATAGTATCGAAACAAAAGGCAAGCATGTTGTAGTTGTTGGGCGAAGCAACATTGTGGGCAAACCAATTGCAAACATTATGCTTCAAAAAGCAGATGGAGCAAATTCAATCGTAACGGTTTGCCACTCGGCTGCAAAAGATATTTCGTACTACACAAAGCAAGCGGATATTTTGATTGCTGCAATCGGTAAACCAGAAATGATTAAAGCCGATATGGTTAAAGACGGCGTTGTGGTTGTTGATGTTGGAATAAACCGGATTGAAGATTCATCCAAACCAAAAGGTTACAGAATTGTTGGCGATGTTGATTTTGAAAACGTTTCTAAAAAATGTTCGTACATCACTCCAGTGCCGGGCGGCGTTGGACCAATGACAATTGCTATGCTTCTTAGCAATACTTACAAAGCTTTTAAACTTTATGGCGAATGAAATGAACTGGAAAGAACAAATATCAAAAGAGAATGTTGAAAAGATATTATCTGATTTTGCAGAATATGAGAAATCAGAAAAGAACATTAAACCAAATATTGATCCTGCAAAAATTGCATCAATGATTGATCATACATTGTTAAAACCGGATACAAAACTACCGGAAATAAAGCAGCTTTGTGAAGAAGCAATGCAATTTAATTTTGCATCTGTTTGCGTTAATCCATCTTATGTGGAAACTTGTTTTGAAATTATAAAATCAAGTAATGTTAAAGTATGCACTGTAATTGGTTTTCCGCTTGGCGCAACAACAACAGCGACTAAATTATTTGAAGCAGAGGAAGCGATTAAAAACGGCGCTGAAGAAATTGATATGGTTATTAATGTTGGCAGATTAAAAAACGCAGATTACGATTTTGTTTACAACGATATTAAACAGATTGCTTTTATCGCTAAAAAGTTTTTGACTGTTTGCAAAGTGATTCTTGAAACCTGTTTACTTACAGATGAAGAGAAGGTGATTGCATGCTTAATCTGTAAAGCTGCGGGCGCAGATTTTGTAAAAACATCAACCGGATTTTCTAAAGGCGGCGCAACTGTTCACGATGTTTCTTTAATGAAATTTGTTGCTGGAAATAATATGCAGGTAAAAGCATCCGGCGGAATCCGTTCTTATGAAGATGCCGCCGCAATGATTAACGCAGGTGCAAATCGCATTGGTGCAAGCGCGGGTATAAAAATTATTAGCGGGCAAAAATCCGAAAGCAGTTATTAATAAATGGTGCTGGATTTGATCATTACAGTAACCAACGATGGAATTACTGCCGAAGTTCCATCAATTAAAGGCTGCGAAACCTGGGCGCACGATGAAGAAACTGCAATTGAAAAAATAATTGAACTATTGGAATTCTATATCAAATTGCCAAAAGATAAAATCAGGTTGGATAGAGCGCGCAAAGAAGAAAACAAAACAATCTATAAAATGATATTTGATAAGCAGGCTTTGTGAGAAAATTTAAAACCGATAAACGGCTGCAAAAAATTATTTCTGTTTTAGCATCAAGGCAGCAATCGCTTACTGTTGTTATGGAAAATATTCACGACCCGCATAATGTTTCTGCAATTTTTAGAACTTGCGATGCCGCCGGAATCCCAAAAGTAAATCTTATTTATAATTACGAATCTTTTCCGCGTATTGGGAAAAAATCTTCGGCATCTGCATATAAATGGGTTGATAAAGAAAAATATAAATCAGTTGATGAATGTTATGCTGATTTGCGTGAAAAAGGATTTAAAATATTTGCTTCATCATTAGCAGAGAATTCAAAAAATCTTTTTGATCTCGACTTAACGCAAAAGACGGCTATTGTTGTTGGAAATGAACATCGCGGTGTTTCGGAGGCAGCAGCTAAACTTGCTGATGAAATTTTTTTAATTCCGCAATTCGGTATGGTGCAAAGTTTAAATGTATCGGTTGCAACTGCAATAATAGTTTACGAAGCTTTACGCCAGAGATTGAAATCAGGAATGTATGAGCAAAGTGAACTTGATGATGCAGCTCTAAATAATTTGATTGATAAATGGTGCGAGAAATAATGAAAAAGAAATTTGAAAAAGTAAAAAAAGTAAACGGCGAACTTAATCTTGCAGGCGATAAATCAATATCGCATCGAGCAGTTATTTTTTCTGCTATGGCAGAAGGAAAATCAGTTATAAAAAATCTTTCCAACGGCGAAGATGTAAAATCAACTTTAAAGATAATGCTGGATTTAGGTTGTAAAGCAGTTATCGGCAAAGATGAAATTATAATTAACGGCTGCGGTTATAAAGGTTTTGTAAAGCCAAATCATCCATTGGATTGTGGAAACTCAGGAACATCTGCAAGATTGATTGCTGGTTTGTTAGCGGCGCAAAAATTTACAACTACTTTGTTTGGAGATGAATCGCTTTCTAAACGACCAATGAAGCGGGTGATTGATCCGTTACAAAAAATGGGCGCTGAGTTTGAAACAAATGATCGTCTTACACTTCCATTTACAATTATTCCAAAACAGGCAATAAATCCAATTACTTATGAAATGCTTGTGGCGAGTGCGCAGGTAAAGAGCAGCATACTAATTGCGGGCTTACATTCCGCTGATAAAACAAAAGTAATTGAAGTTGAACAAACGAGAAACCACACCGAAAAAATGCTCGGATTGCCGGTTCAATTGATTGATAATAAGATTTACTCTTCTTCAAATAAAAAATATTATCCGCAGGCTAATGAATATTTTGTGCCTGGTGATATTTCTTCATCTGCTTTTCACACAGTGCTTGCTTTGCTCACGCCAAACTCGGAGTTGGTGATTAAAGATGTTTCACTCAATCCAACGCGTACAGGATTTTTTGATGTTCTTATAAAAATGGGCGCTGATATTTCGTTTGAAGACATAAAAGTTTCTTCAAATGAAGAATATGGAAATGTTGTTGTGCGTTCTTCTTCGCTTAAAAATGTTCCTATTGATTCTAAAATTATTGCAAACATAATTGATGAAATCCCGATTTTAACAATTGCCGGAATATTTGCAGAAGGCGATTTTGAAATTAGCAACGCAAAGGAATTACGCGTAAAAGAATCCGATAGAATTAAGTCAATCGTGAATAATCTAAAAATAGCAGGATTGGAAGTTGAAGAAAGCGAAGACGGATTTACGGTAAGCGGTGCAATCAAAAATATAAATCCGGTTTTTGAAAGTTTTGGCGACCACAGGATTGCAATGTCTTTTGCAACACTTAGTATGCTATTAAAAAATGGGGGAGAAGTAAATGAGTTTGAATGTGTTGCAATTTCAAATCCAATGTTTGAAGAACAAATACTTAGAATAACTAAATAATTAGCCGTTGTTCATAGTTCCTAATTTCAAATTGGATAGCAAGTCAGGATAAAGGCAAGAGTGAATGTTTGGATGATTGCATGAAAGAATGAGTAGATAGTTGCTGCGCTGGAAAGCTGAAATATTAAAAAAAATAATAAATTTGTTGAGTATAGTTTATTACTATTTAAGTTTATGGGAAAGAAAAATAAAGCATTTACAAAATTCATTCTTAGATAAAGGATCTAAAACTCAATTTTGCGTTTGATTTCTGAAAATGTAAAGTTGTAACCTAACAAGAAAAATATTGACATTGATTTTATAAACAGGTATTAGGATGAAAAAAAATAAACAAGATAATAACATTGTTCTTTTTAAAACAGACGATGAAAAAATAAAACTTGATGTTCTGTTTGAAAGCGAAACTGTTTGGCTTACACAAGAACAAATGGGAAACTTGTTTGAAAAGGCAAAATCTACAATTAACGAGCATATAAAAAATATATATGAAGAAAAAGAGTTGGTAGAAATTGATACAATGAAGAAATTCGGAAATTCCGAATTTCAGCAAAAAGCACCTTTTTATTACAATCTTGATGTAATTATCTCAGTTGGATATCGTGTAAAGTCGTTAAGAGGCACTCAATTCAGGCAGTGGGCAACACAAAGACTGAGGGAATACATCATCAAAGGATTTACTATAGATGATGAACGGCTGAAGGATACGGCTGGCGGAAATTATTGGTACGAATTATTAAACCGGATAAGGGACATCCGCAGCAGCGAAAAGGTTTTATATCGTCAAGTACTTGATTTATATGCAACCAGTATTAACTATAATCCCAAGAGCGAAGAATCGAAATTATTTTTCAAAACAGTTCAAAATAAACTGCACTTTGCTGTAAACGAACAAACAGCAGCGGAACTTATTTATACCCGTGCCAATGCCGATAAAGAATTTATGGGCTTAACTAATTTTATCGGAGCCTTTAATTTTTAGTGCTTAATGTTGAGTTTTGAGTGCTTAGTTCTTAGTTTTTAGTTACGAAGGATAGTATAGTAAAAAATACAAGTTTTGTTTTTTTTGAATTTTTGCCAACCTGTTGACGGGAAGTAGGCATCCCTTTGGGAGAATTTTTGCCAATTTACCTGCCGTACTACAAGAGGCATCCCTTTGCGAGAATTTTCATTTTTTGAATTTTTGCCAACCTGTTGACGGGAAGTAGGCATCCCTTTGGAGATTTTTTGCCAACTTACTTGACGATACTACAAGAGGCATCCCTTTGGGAGATTTTTGATTTTTGTTTGAGGATAGTTTATTACTTTTTAAGTTTGCAGTAAATAAAAACTGGATTGGGTAAGTAAAAACCGATATGAGAGGTTAAACCAAATGGAAAAAGAAACAATATCCAAGCTCAACAATAATTTTGAAGAATATGCTTACGAGCAAGACGGTATAGATTATTGGTTAGCAAGAGAGTTGCAAGAATTACTTGGATATACTGATTGGCGTAATTTTTTAAATGCAGTTGACAAGGCAAAAGAGAGCTGCAAAACCACTGCTGAATCAGTTTCCGATCATTTCGTTGACGTCAACAAAACGATAGCTATGCCAAAGGGTGCAACAAAGGAAGTTCCCGATATTATGCTGACCCGCTACGCTTGTTATTTAATTGCACAAAATGGCGATCCAAAGAAAGAGCAGATTGCTTTTGCGCAAAGTTATTTTGCTATACAAACCCGTAAGCAGGAATTACTCGAAGAACGTATTCAGCTAATGGAAAGATTGCATGCCCGCGAAAAACTTGCAACCACTGAAACCGAGTTATCAAAAAATATTTACGAGCGAGGTGTTGATAATAAAGGATTTGCCAATATCCGCAGCAAAGGTGACTGGGCTTTGTTTGGCGGATATAATACCAACGCAATGAAACGCAAATTAGGTATTAACGAAAACCGCCCATTAGCAGACTTCTTACCCACCATTACTATTACAGCCAAACAATTAGCAACCGAAATAACGAACTTTAACGTTAAGAAAAATGACCTTAAAGGTGAAATCAGAATTACAAAAGAACATGTTAAAAACAATACCGATGTAAGAATTCTATTGGGAAAAAGCAAAATAAAACCCGAACAGTTGCCTGCAGAAGAAGATATTAAAAAATTAGAGCGAAGAATAAAAGCGGCTGATAAAGAGATTGTGAAAAAAAAACTGAAACGGAAATAATAACTAAAAACTATAGTTCTGTATAATTAACTATTTATCGTTTAGCATAAGCAGGGAGCTTTTATAGTCTTTAGTATGTAGTATATAGTAGGTAGAGTTTTGAGTGCTTAGTGTTTAATTTTTAGTGTTTAATTTTTAGTGTTTATCGTTTAGTTTTTGCCAACTTACCTGACGGGAAGGAGGCATCCCTTTGGGAGATTTTTGATTTTTGAATTTTTGCCAACCTGTTGACAGGAAGGAGGCATCCCTTTGGGAGATTTTTTGCCAACCTGTTGACAGGAAGGAGGCATCCCTTTGGGAGATTTTTGAATTTTGAATTTTGTTTGAGGATAGTTTATTACTTTTTAAGTTTGCAGTAAATAAAAAATGGATTGGGTAATTAAAACACAAAAAGGGTGTTTAACAATAAGGGTAACTAAAAGTTACCACCTGCAAGACCATAGAAATAATAAACAAAGAATTAAATGGAAATAAAAGAATTGAAACCAAGAAAGGCTTTAAACAAAGCCTTTTTAAAAGTAAAACCGAACAGGACTGAAATTGAAGGTTTCAAGACAAATCTTATCCAGTTACTCGACAGGATAAATGACACCGAATCGGAAGAGTTTCACAAAAATCTTATAATTGACTTTTTAAAGAAAACTTATTACGACCCAAATCATTTTACAAATACCAAAGGTCGAAACGACCTTGTTATTCATAATGGTAATAATGCAAGTAGTTCTGTTGGTGTAATCATTGAAGCAAAAAAGCCGACCAACAAAACAGAAATGATAACCACTAAACAACTGAATGTAAAAGCATTTCAGGAATTAGTGCTTTACTACTTACGAGAAAGAATAACACTTAAAAATCTTGAAGTAAAACATCTTGTTGCAACCAACATAAACGAATGGTTTATTTTTGACGCAATACTATTTGACAGGCTTTTTGCTCAAAACAAAAACTTTGTAAAACAATTCACCGACTTTGAAGGTGGACGTTTGGCAGACACCAAAACCGATTTTTTTTACAAACAAATTGCAGAACCTTTCTTTGCCGAAATCAAAACTGAAATTGAATTTACATACTTCGATTTACAAGAATATCAAAAACCACTTCGCAACTCCGACAAAGCAGACGATAACAAACTCATTGCTTTATTCAAAATTCTTTCAGCAGAGCATCTTTTAAAACTTCCGTTCACCAATGACAGTAACAGCCTTGACAAAAAGTTTTACAGCGAGTTGTTGCATATTATTGGTTTGACAGAAACCAAAGAAGGAAGCAAAAAACTAATTGAACGAAACAAAGAAGGTGAAAGAAATTCGGGAAGCATTCTTGAAGATGCAATCATTCAGCTTGACAGTTTAGACAAACTAAACCGATTAGATAGACCAAGCCAATTTGGAAGCACTCAACAGGAACGTTTATTCAATGTAGGACTTGAATTGAGCATTACCTGGATAAACAGAATTTTGTTTCTCAAATTATTGGAAGCTCAACTCATTACTTATCACAAAGGCGACAAATCATATTCGTTTTTAAGTATAGACAAAATCAAAAACTATGATGACCTGAACAGCTTGTTTTTTCAAGTATTGGCTCGTAAGTATGATGAAAGAAACCAGGATGTAAAAAAGGTATTTGAAAAAGTACCTTACTTAAATAGTTCCCTTTTTGAGCCTACGGAAATTGAGCAAGTAACCTTATTAATAAGCAATTTAAAAGATGATAAAACAATTCCTGTTATTTCTACAACCGTACTCAAAAACGATAAAGGAAAAAAACGAACAGGAAATTTAACAGCCTTAGAATATTTGTTTGATTTCTTAAACGCTTACGACTTTTCAAGCGAAGGGTCGGAAGTAATTCAAGAAGATAATAAATCACTCATTAATGCTTCCGTTCTCGGCTTAATCTTCGAGAAAATAAACGGCTACAAAGACGGCTCATTTTTTACGCCGGGTTTCATAACAATGTATATGTGTCGCGAAACTATTCGTAAATCGGTAGTTCAAAAATTCAATGAAACAAAACAATGGAATTGCACCACAATTGAAGAACTTTACGATAAAATTGAAGACCGGAAAGAAGCCAACGAAATTGTAAATAGTATTAAAATATGCGACCCTGCCGTAGGCTCAGGGCACTTTTTAGTTTCGGCACTCAATGAAATGATTGCTGTAAAAAACGACTTAAAAATATTACAAGACCGCACAGGAAAGCGATTAAAAGAATATCAAGTTGAAGTTGTAAATGATGAATTAATTGTAACAGACGAGGAAGGCGAACTTTTCGACTACAACCCTGCAAACAGTTCGACAGGCTCACTGCTTAGCACAGAAAGCCAGCGAATACAAGAAACACTTTTTCACGAAAAACAAACGATAATTGAAAATTGCCTTTTCGGTGTTGACATCAATCCAAACTCCGTAAAAATTTGCCGTTTGCGTTTATGGATTGAGCTATTAAAAAACGCTTATTACAAAAACGCAACTGAATTAGAAACACTTCCAAACATTGACATCAATATAAAATGCGGAAACTCATTAGTTAGCCGTTTTGCGATTGATGCAGATTTGAGCCAAGCACTCAAAAAAAGTAAGTGGACAATTGATAGTTATCGGATAGCTGTTGATATGTACCGTAACGCTGAGAGCAAGGAACAAAAAAGAGAAATGGAAAAACTGATTGCCGCCATTAAATTGGATTTCAGAAGCGAAATTTCTTTGAATGACCCGAAAGTAAAGAAACAAAACAAACTTTCGGGCGACTTGTTTAATTTGATGCAACCTGGACTTTTTAAATTGAGCAAAAAGGAAAAAGCCGATTGGAACAAAAAAGTAAAACAACTAACAGAAGAAATCAGAAAGTTAGAGACCGAAATTGAAGAGATAAAAGCGAACAAAATATTTGAAAATGCTTTTGAATGGCGTTTTGAATTTCCCGAGGTACTGAATGATGAAGGCGATTTTGTGGGCTTTGATGTTGTTATCGGAAATCCGCCTTATTTTCAAATTCAATATAGTAGTTATAGCAATAGTGATTATTTCAAATCTTTTAAAGTTTTTGAAAGAACAGGTGATATTTACTCACTGTTTTTTGAAAAATCACTTGAAGTATTGAGAGAAAAAGGCGTTTTATCATTTATAACATCAAACCGTTTTTGTAATACTAATTATGGACTAAGCACAAGAGATTTCCTTTCTAACTTTAACTTACTTGCCCTGATAAATTTCAACAATGTTGACATTTTTGATGAAGCAAATGTTGGAACTATTATTATTTCTTTGACAAAAGAACATTCAAATGAAGAGAATAAGTTTACAGCAATTCAGCTCAACGATATAAAACTAGCACAAGAACTTGGAACATCTTCGTTAATGCTAAATAACAACACTAAACAAAAATATTTTGGCAAAGAACAATGGGTTTTTGGTGATAATAAAATACTCGACTTAAAATATAAAATCAGAAATAAATCAATTTCACTTTCTCAAGTTGATGATATAAAAATAAACAGGGGTATAACAACAGGGGCAAATGGCATATTCATTATTCCTAAAGAGCTTGGAGATAAGTTAATTCTTAAAAACCCAAAAAACTCCGAAATTATCAAACCCGTTTTAAAAGGTGCTGAAATAAAAAGATACGAAGTAAAGGATTTCAACAACTACATTATTGTTACAAAAACAGGTGTTGAAATTGAAAATTATCCTGATATATATGAATACCTAGTTGAAAATAAAAAGGAACTTGAAAGCGTGTATGAAGCTAAGAAAGGAATGAAAAAATGGTTTGAATTGAGAAAATGTTCATACTACGATTCATTTGAAGATGAGAAACTTATTTGGACTAGGCTTTCTTCAATCAACTCATTTGCAATTAGCACAAAAAAGGAATACTCAATAGATAGCACTTCATTCGCAACAGGACAAAATTTAAAATACTACTGTGCTTTATTAAATTCAAAATTGACATTTTTCTATTTTAAACTTGGTTCTGTAATTTGGGGTTCTGACGGAATTAAGTGGTTTGGTGAATATTTCGATTCAATTCCTATAGTAAAACTTGAACCCGAGAAAATGAAACCGTTTATAAATTTGTATGATAAAATTACATTGCTCAAACAACAATCATCTGACAATACTACTTCAGATTTAGAAAACCAAATAGACCAATTGGTTTACAAACTTTATAACTTGACCGAAGAAGAAATAAAAATAGTAGAAACAACATAAACAGGCAGTAATGCCAACGTCCAAAAATGAAATTGAATAAAAAAGATATAAACAACGAATTACTAACAGCGGTTTACTGGAAGTAAAATGTAGTGCGCTTGCAATAATTGTATATCAGGAAAAATTATGAGCAACATAAAATTATTTGAATCAAAAAAAATTCGTTCCGTATGGAATGAAGGAGAACAGAAATGGTACTTTTCTGTTGCAGATGTTGTTGAGGCTTTAACCGAAACTGTGAACGTAACAGATTACATTAAAAAGATGCGTTTACGTGACAAAGAACTTTTAAAAGGGTGGGGACAAATTGTCACCCCCCTTGAATTACTAACTTTCGGTGGTAGGCAGAAAGTTAATTGCGCAAATGCCGAAGGACTGTTTAGAATTATTCAATCTATTCCATCGCCAAAAGCTGAGCCGTTCAAACGATGGCTTGCAAAAGTTGGTTATGAACGATTGGAAGAAATTGAAAATCCTGAACTTGCTTCTAAAAGAGTTAGAGAGATTTATAAGGCTAAAGGTTACAGCGATGCCTGGATTGAAAAAAGATTACGCGGTATTGCCGTTAGAGATGAATTGACTGAAGAATGGAAGAAAAGAGGAATTAAAGAACACGTTGAATTCGCGATTTTAACTTCCGAGATAAGTAAAGCAACTTTTGATTTAACACCAACCGAATACAAAAAAATAAAAAACTTGCCGGGTAAAGGTGATAATCTTCGTGACCATATGAATGATCTTGAACTAATATTTACTATGCTTGGCGAAGCATCAACAACCGAAATAACGAGAGAGAATAACGCTAAAGAATTTGACGAAAACAAACTTGCTGCAAAGAAAGGCGGTAAAATTGCAGGCGACGCAAGGATTGCTCTTGAAAAAGAAAGCGGCAAAAAAGTTGTGTCAAAAGAAAATTATCTTAACTTAATTGAAAAGAAAAAAAGAAAATTAAAGTAAGCTAAAAGGTTTTAGTATACTTTTTATTACTCACGATTAGAGTTATTTACTAACAGCGGCGCTTAATACAATTATAATTTATTTTGAAGTGTTCTAAAAATTAATCACCTGATGCTCAAACTCGCTGATTGAAATTTCATCAACAATTTTTCTTATAAAATCTCTGCCGTATTTGTTATAGAAATAAGCAAAGTTTATTTCTCTTTCCTGCAAATTGCCCAATGGATAAAGCAAATTTGAAAGCCGCGTTAACTGGCGTATTGTTGTTTCGTGTTTGGAATCCTGCGCTTTTATTGCTTTGGATTTTAACTCCGTAATGGATGCTAAAACTTTTTCTCTGTATCGCGAGCTTGAGTCGGCTAAAGTTTTATCAATAGCAAAAAGATTTTCCTTTATCCTATCAAACGTAAGTTCAATTTCTTTTGATGCGTCGCTAAATGCCGTGTCAATATTATTTTCAGATAGTACTGAAATAACTTTCTCTTTAAGCTGATCAAGTCCTAGAAAAATATCGTTTATCGTTAATTCATATTTATCTAATCCGGCAGCAACATTTTTTTCTAGCAGCGAAACAGATGAGCGTGGAAATATTATCGGAGTTACAACATTGTAAAAATTATAAAGCGGAGTAACCTGCGCGAAGTATGCAATCTCGCTTGGTCCAGCAATATAAAATCCAGTTGGCAAAAGATAATCCTGACAAATCGGTCTTAATAAAACATTCGGGCTAAATTTTTCAGGTGAGTTTTCAATCTCCAGCAGGATTTCTTCTTTAGTAAATTGTTTACGTTTGCGGCGCAATTTAAAAATATCATCAACAGGTTCAACTAAATATCTTCCTTCATCTGTATGATAAAAAAGATTAACGGGTTTTACTTTTACTTGAGCGTGATAAAGCTCTTCTAATTGTGCGCTTGTTTGAATCAGCTTTTGCGTGTGCAAAGAAAAATCATTTACTTCTTTTGTAAAGACAGGTTTCAATAATTTTTTAATATTGGAATCCTGCGGATCAAAAATTACTAAGCCATATTCATCAAACAACCAGAAAATCATTTCGCTGAAACTTTGTTTGAATGATTTACCTGTGCTGTAACATTCTCTAATTTTGTTAGTAAGCTCCTGCTTAAAATCCGAATCTCTCAAATTTGCATCAAAGTTGTTAAGGAAATCATTCAACGAATCATCAAACTTAATACTACCAACACTTTGCTTGGCATCATCATCATCAATCTCTTCTTTATAGCCTATTGCAGTAATTTGATTTTCACTATCCAACAATTTGATTGAGCGGACTTCATTAAAATCGTGATCATCACCTTCTAACCAAAAAACAGGAACAAACTTAAACTCATCGTACCGTTCGGAAAGCTGGTTAGCTAATCTTATTGCGGTAATTATTTTATATAAAGTGTAAAGTGGTCCGCCAAGTACTCCAAGCTGCTGCCCTGTAACAATAGCAATTGTATTAGTGTTATCTAACAAAACAATATTGCGCAAAGTTTTGGGCGAAGCATTTTGAAATGACGAGTATTGATTTTGAATAATAGGCGAAATGCTAAAGGGTTTATTCTTTTTTGATTCCGAAATACTTTTAAAAAGTGTAAGATAGTTTTCTTTGCTGCGGAAGTTATGTTTGTAAAAATCCTGTACATTCTCAAATTCATATAGATAATCGAGAAATAAATTTTGATGCCCGGGAATATCGCCGAAATTAATAAACATACTTGCCTCTTTAATTGAAAAAGTATATGCAAAAGTAAGAAAAAGCATCTGGCATCACAATATATAGTGTAGAAATGGATAGTTGAAAAGTTGGAATAATGGATTGATGAAATCGTGGATTAATGCAACAAAAATAGTTATAATTAAATAGTAAGAACAATCATCTCAACTCCGTATTTCCATTCTCCTTTCAACTAATTATTCCTCTCAATTGCTTATTTTCACATCATAAAAAGTTAAAGCATTGGAAATAAATCTTATAAAATATCTAACATTAAAACGAGTAATAAATGCGCTAAAAATTATTGCATCGTTTAATGTTTCAAAAATCATCCGTAAGCCGATTGTTTGGGGAATGCCAATTTCATATTCCATCGAGCCGACAAATCATTGTAATCTTAAATGCCCCGAATGTCCATCAGGTTTGGGTGCACTTACGCGTCCTTTGGGTTTGCTTAATCTTAATGATTTTAAGAAATGGATTGATCAAATTAAGGATACGGGTTTTTATGTTCAGTTGTTTTTTCAGGGCGAGCCTTATATCAATAAACAATTGCCGGAAATGATAAAGTATGCTCAGCAGAAAAATATTTATGTTTCAATCAGCACAAACGGGCATTTTGTAAGCGACAAAAACGTGGATTATGTTTTGGAAAATGCGCCGGATAAATTGATTTATTCTGTTGACGGACTTGATGAAGAAAGTTATCAAAAATATCGAGTTGGCGGAACTTTTGAGCAAGCAGACAGGGGATTGAGATTGCTTATCAAAAAAAGAAATGAGTTAAAGAAAAAAAAACCGCTCGTGGAATTTCAATTTATAGTGATGAAACAAAATGAGCATCAACTTGATGATGTTAAAAAATATTGTGATGAAGTTGAAGTTGATAAACTTGTTATTAAAACAATGCAAATATCATCTTACGAAAACGCTTTGAAATTTTTGCCAAACAATCCAAAGTATAGAAGATATATCGTTGAGGCAAATAACTTCCGTATAAAGAGTAAATTAAAAAATCATTGTTTTGCTTTGTGGCGCACTGCTGTTATAACCTGGGATGGAAAAGTCGTTCCTTGCTGTTTCGATAAGGATGCCGAGTTTACACTGGGCTTTCTAAATCAAAACAGTTTTTACGATATTTGGACATCGGATGTGTATAAAAAATTTCGCAGTGCCGTACTTGGTAACAGACGCAAAATAAATATTTGCACCAACTGCACCGAAGGTTTGAAAATAAATATTTTAGTTATTGAACAATAATTAATGACAGAACAAAACATTAAAAATATTTTAGGGCAAGCAGGATTTTTTGCCCGTTATAAAGTTTATCTTTTAATCCTTGCAAAAATTGCGATTGCAGCAGGCATGTTGTTTTATCTTGTTGTAAACATAAAACCGAAAGAGATTTATAGTGCTGTTCAAACCGCCAATTTAACATTTGTTGCTTTTGCCTTTTTGCTCACATTCCTGAATGTTTTTCTTCAATATTATAAATGGAAATTAACTGTAAATCTTATTCTTCAAGAAAATAACAATTCAAAAATCTGGACTTCAATGTTTTATGGTTTTTCTGCCGGAATATTTACGCCTGCTAGAGTCGGCGAATATTTTGGTAGGGCAATAGCATTTAAGAACAAATCACTGTTACAAGTTACGTTGGCAACAATGATTGATAAATTTTTTCCTTTTTTGATAATAACTTTTGCGGGTTCAATTGCGGGCATACTTTTTATACATTTTCACTACCATGTTTCATTTTATTTAACGCTTGGAATTTTTATAACTGTGTTTACTCTTTTTTATTTCCTTATACTTTTAATGTTCAATGACAGCTTTTGGGATAACATATTATTTACAAAACTTCGGCGTTCAATTAAATTCCACCCTTTGTTTTACAAAGTTAAAATACTCCGCAAACTTGATAAAAAATATGCGATAAAAATGTTTCTGCTATCGGCAGCGTTTTACCTTTGTTTTATAATTCAATATGCGCTGCTTGTTTCAGCATTTTCAAATCATAACAACTTTGCAGAATATCTGTGGGCTGGCAATTTGATAATGTTTGCAAAAACAATAATCCCAATTTCGCTTGGTGATCTGGGAGTTCGCGAAGGCGCGTCAGTATATTTTATTATGCAGATTGGAGAGTCAGCATCAGTTGCATTTAATGCTTCAATATTCCTGTTCTTCATAAATGTTTTAATTCCATCGTTTATCGGTTTGTTATTATTGCTAAAGAAGAATGATGACTGAAATTATACTGATAATAATCTTTGCTTTTCTATTAATTCATTACATTTATTTTTTACTGCAAGTCTTTTTGGGATTAAACAAACTTTCCACAGTAACAAACGATTCAATTCCAGATGAATTTATTTCGATCATAATTCCTTTCCGTAGTGAAGAAGAAAACATCATCAACATCTACAACAGCTTAATAGAACAGAACTATCCCGCAGAAAAATACGAAGTAATATTTATAAATGATTCCTCAGAAGATAGTTCTTTAGAAATTCTAAACAGAATTTGCGATAAAAAAAATGTTCGTATCTTTTCTGTTCCTGTTGATTATTCAGCAAATGCTCATAAAAAAAGAGCGATAAGATTTGGATTGGAAAAATCAATCGGCGAAATAATTGTTACCACAGATGCTGATTGCATTCATCCGAAAGATTGGCTAAGCAATTTGCTAAAGTTTATGGATAATGAAACAGGATTTGTATCGGGTCCCGTTCAATTCAAATATGAAAATACAATATTCAAAAAAATGCAGAGGTTGGAGTTTGCCGGTTTGGTAATTACAGGCGCAGGCTTAATTGGTGCGGGCAATCCAACAATTTGCAATGCTGCAAATATTGCGTACCGCAAAAAAGTTTATGATGAAGTCGGCGGTTTTACATATCAAATGAATTTATCTTCGGGTGATGATGAACTGCTGATGCAAAAAATACATAGCGATACAAATCATAAAATAAAATTCGCATTAGATAAAAATGCTATCGTTACCACAAATGCAAATTCCAATATTAAAGACTTTTATTATCAACGCAAGCGCTGGGCAAGTAAAGGATTATTTTACGGCGACAATCTGCTGTTATTAAAACTGATTTTGATCTTTCTATTCTATTTGTCGCTTATCATTCAACCTGTTTTCGGAGTTATAATATCCAGCAAATATTTAATTTCTTTTACTGTTTCTTATGTGTGCAAAATATTTATTGAGCTGCTTGTAATGAAAAGGGGAATTAAACTTTTATTCGATAAGGAAATGTTGAAACCTTTTTTTATCACAGAGTTAATTCAAGTTCCTTACATTATCATTTCCGGCGTAAGCGGGTTGTTTGGAAATTACATCTGGAAAAATCGAAAAATCAAAAGATAATCACCCCAATTTGTCATCAAAAAGTACATAGTTGTTTACTTCTTTATACAAACCATAAACCATTGTCTCAATTCAATAGTTAAAACTTAGCTTTTAATTGGCACAGCTATTGGTTACTCTTAATCAAACATAAAGGAGTAAATCATGAAAAACTTAATATTTGCAGCAGTTATAATTTTATTTGCTTTCACAACAAACTCGGAAGCAAATACAAATCACATAAAACATGGCGGCGGTTATTTTTATACATCGCTTGCACCACACGGAAGCTGGATAGAAATTGGCTTCGGAACAACAGCTTGGAAACCTGCTCATACAAAACGCAACTGGCAGCCTTATCATGATGGTCGTTGGATTTACACGGATTATGGCTGGTACTGGGATTCTTATGAATCATTTGGCGATATTGTTTATCACTACGGTAGATGGTTCTATGATGACTATTACGGCTGGTTATGGATTCCTGATTACGAGTGGGCTCCTGCATGGGTTGAGTGGAGATATGATGATCACTATATCGGTTGGGCACCTCTATCGCCTTATGCAATTTTCTCGATAGAGATAGGTATTCATTTTACTTATAATTATTACGTGCCTTACAATCACTGGAATTATGTTAAATACAACCATTTTTGCGATGATAATTTGTACAGTTATTACGTTCCTTCAAAGTACAAATACAGGGTTCATAGCAGAACACACGAAAGAACAAACTACGCATATCGCGATGGCAGAGTAAGAAATGATGGAATTGAAATTGAGAAAATTCGTGAAAGAAGCGGACGAACAATTGAAAGAAGAGAACTTGTATCAGTAAATGATCCAACAGAGTTAACAAGAGATAGAAGTTCTAAAAACCGTGATAAAGAAATTAAAACATACATTGCAAGTAAAGATGATATTTCACGCGATGAATTAAGAAATGTTAAAATTGAGAGAAGCGATCGTAAATCATCATTAGATTTAACAAAAGTTGAATTAGGAAGAGAAAGAAACATTAAACAAACAAATGAAAGAAAAATTGAAAGAAATACTTCCGAAGCCGTAAATATTATTGCCAGAGATGTGGAAAAAGTAAATAGCCGCAACGGGAATGACAAGACTCCTGAAGTACGTAATGTTGAAAAAAAAGATTTAAGCCGTGAAAGGTCTATTGAAGAGAAAAAGAAACAAGAAAGAGTTGAAACTGAAAATAGAAACGCTGATATAGAAAGAAAAAAAGAAATCGAAAAAAATAATGCAAGAATCGAATCTCAAAGAAGAGAGACAGAACAACAAAAAATAAAAGATGCTGAAAGAAAATCGAATACTGAAATCAACAAACAGAACAATGAACGCAAAGTTGAAACTAGACAGCAGAACAACACGAACAGCGACAGGAATGTTGAAGTAAAGAAAAACGAAAGAACTGAGACAAAAAGCGATTCAAGAAGCACAGAAGAAAATTCAAGAACGCGAAGCAGGTAATTCAAAATTGTCTCTCCTTAAAAAAAGCGATTCCTAAATATTGGGGGTCGCTTTTTTATTTACTGGAAAATTATTTATGTAAAATAGTAGGTCAACTTTGCAGAATTGAAAAAATTTGTTTTCAAAAATTCAAACTGATTAAAACCAGTAAATTATTGTTTTAATCTATCAATTAGAATAATTTAGCATAAAAATATTGGTAAAATATGAAAGACAAATCTTCAATTCTTTTTTATGTGCTTGGCGCTTTCTTTGTTGCAAATGCTCTGCTTGCTGAATTTATCGGGGTAAAGATATTTTCACTCGAATCAACTCTTGGCTTAACACCGCTTAATCTAACAATACTTGGAATAGAAAACCTGTCGTTCAATCTTACAGCAGGTGTTGTTCTTTGGCCAGTAGTATTTATTATGACGGATATTATCAACGAGTACTTTGGTAAAAAGGGCGTTCGCTTTATGTCTTACACGGCAGCGGCTTTAATTGCTTATGCTTTTTTAATGGTTTATTTTTCTATTGGATTGACTCCTGCAAGTTTTTGGATTGAGCGTACAACCAGCAGCGGCGTTGTAAATATGGATATATCATTCAATGCAATATTTGGGCAGGGCTTGTGGATTATTGTTGGTTCACTTACCGCTTTTTTAATAGGGCAGTTGGTTGATGTAACAGTTTTTCATTATTTCAAATCGTTTACGGGTTCTTCTAAAATCTGGCTGCGGGCAACAGGCTCAACTTTAGTTTCGCAGTTTATAGACAGCTTTGTTGTGTTGTTTATTGCTTTTTATATCGGAGCAGGATGGGATTTGAAATTAGTTTTGGTAATTGGCATTGTGAACTACATTTACAAATTTATTATTGCAGTAGCTTTAACTCCGTTTCTCTATATTCTGCATTATGCAATAGACAAATATCTCGGTAAAGAACTTTCTGAAAAAATGCAACTTGAAGCGATGAGCAAGTAAATTTCTAAACAAAACAAACAATTAATAACGGATAAGTTGGAATCAATTAAATCATTCTTGAAAAAATCATTTAATCACTTGATAATTTTATAAACCGCAAGTCCTGTTATTTTTTCAACATTCCAATTAAAATCTATTTGATGCTGCTCTTTACGCACGGAACATTCATTGTATTTACAAAATTTACAAAGTTCTGGCACGCAATAATCAAGGTGCAGCTTTAAGTCTGTTTCCGGAAAATCTTTTTGCATTTCAGTTTCGATTAGGTTTTCCTCTTCGTGCGTTTGCTTTATATTAAAATAATAGGGCAGAATCAAATGGAAATCCACAAAAACTTTTGTACCCGATTGCCGCAGCCTTAATTCGTGAATATCAATCCAGTAATTCTTTTTTATGGAAATAAGTTTATCGGAAAGTTTGCTTAGCAAATTTGGGTTTACTTCGTTCATCAATCCACCAATTGATTCGCGAATTAGTTTGTAGCCGGTATATAAAATATTTATAGCAACTAAAATTGCAATAATCGGATCGAGAACTTCAATGCCTGTAATGATAACCAAAATCACTGCAAAGATAACGCCGAAGCTTGTTATTGAATCTGTTAGAACGTGTTTGCCATCGGCAACAAGCGTAAGCGAATTTGTTTTTCTTCCTATTCTTATAAGATAATTGCCAAGTAAAAGATTAACCGCCGAAGCGATAGAAATTATAACTGCGCCAATACCAAGCTGCGATAATTCCGAACCATTAATAATTGCAATAACGCCTTCATAAATAATTACAACTGCGGCAATTACGATAAGTATTCCTTCAATTCCGGCAGAAAAATATTCTACATTTCCGTGCCCATAAGGATGCGATTTATCAGGTGGGCGTGAGCTTAAAATAATGCTGTATAAAGCCATTGAAGTTGCAAGAACATGAACGACAGATTCCGCAGCATCCGAAAAAATAGCCGCAGACCCAGTAAGCAAATAAGCACCGATTTTGAAAACGAACATACTTATACCGACAGCGAGTGAAATATAAGCTGCTCGTTTTTTAATTTTTATTTGAATTGAAGTGATTTCTGAGTTTTCCATATAATTATTTTTTTTGTTGATTTAGCTGCAAAAAGATTTTACAGTTTTACCAATTTATCAGCAGCTTGTTTAAGTACATCATCTTTTTTTGCAAAGCAAACACGAATGAGTTTTTCATTACTGCTTTCTTCATAAAATGGCGAAAGCGGAATTACAGCTACGCCAATTTCTTTAGTAAGATATTCGCTAAACTTAATATCATTCATATCAGAAATTGCGGAATAATCTAAAAGTTGAAAATAAGTTCCTTTACATTCTCTTAAAATAAACTTGGAATCATTAATTAAGGCTGCAAACAAATCTCTTTTACTTTGATAAAACTTGTTTAGAGAATAAATGTTTTCAGTATTTTTAATAAACTCGCTTATAGCATATTGGACAGGCGTATTAACAGCAAAAACAATAAATTGATGAATTTTTCTAAATTCCTTAGTTAAATATCCAGGCGCACAACAATAACCAAGTTTCCATCCTGTTGTATGAAAAGTTTTTCCAAAAGATGAAATGACAAAACATCTTTTTGAAAGTTCCTCCGATGATGCAAAACTTAAATGTTCTTTATCTTCAAATACGATATGCTCGTAAACTTCATCACTTATTAAAAATATGTTTGTATTCTTTACAATCTTTTCAAGTTGTAAAATATCATTCTTATCAAGTACGGCACCTGTTGGATTGTGAGGAGAGTTTATAACAATGCACTTTGTTTTTGGTGAGATTGCTTTTTCTACTTCATTCCACGGAATTGAAAAATCTTTAACATTAAGTTTAATTGGAATTGGTATTCCGCCATTGATTTTAATTGCCGGAATGTAGCTATCATAAGCTGGTTCAAAAATTATTACTTCATCGCCAGTATTTACAATTGCAGAAAATGCCGCGTAAAGCGCTTGAGTAGCGCCTGCAGTAATTGTTATTTCATTTTCAAAATTATAATGCTTGCCGTAATCACGATTTACTTTTAAGGAAATTTCTTTGCGTAATTGTGGTAAACCGGGCATTGGAGCATATTGATTAAATCCTTTTTTCATAAAATGATTAACTAAATCAATCAACTCATCAGAGCAATTAAAATCCGGAAAGCCCTGTGAAAGATTTATTGTATTATAATCCGCAGCCATTTTAGACATAATAGCAAAGATGCTCGTTTGAACATCCGGCAACTTTGAATTTAATCCATTAACATTATTCATAATTATTGGTTTTCAACTCTAAACTTATCCGATGCAGGTCTTTTATCATCATACAATCTTTTTAACTGAGCAAAAGCAAATTGGCTGCCGCGCTGCGAGGCATTTCTGTAATACTTAACAGCATTTGGTAAAAAGGTTTTTACACCCAAACCATATTCATAACAATGCCCGAGTGTGAATTGCGCCAGAAGAGAACCTCTTTTTTCTGCAAATACAATTCTATCAAAACTATTTTTTAGATTTGTTTTATCAATTGAATCAAATATTCTTGATGTTTCAATTCGTACATCGGCTTCCAAGCTTCCAAGTTGTTTTGCAAGCTGCCAGTATTCCAATCCTTTTTCTTCATCAACTTTAACAAATTTTCCAGTATAATAATTAAATCCCAATTCTATAATTGCAGGAATGTGTTTTTGTTCAGCCGATTTTTGCAGCAAGTTAATCGCATCATTATCCGATAAACGATTATCGTATCCGAGTTTTTTCAGTCCATACCAAACAAATTGAGCAACAGGATCATCAAACTGTATAGCATCATTTAGTATATTATAAAAATCTTTTTCACGAACTAAATTCCACAACAAAAATGCTGCTCGGGGCGAGTCAAGAATAGTAGCACGAATATAAAACTCTGCTGAATTAAGTTTATTCATTCCTAAATAATCACCTTGCTGATAAAGCTTCCCAAGAATTGTTAAAGCTTCCGGGCTGCCGGAATCAGCAAGATCACGAAGTATCACTATTTTTGATTTATCGTAAAAAGTTGAAAGGGAAGAATCATTTTTATCAGAAAAGGAATTAAGCACTGTATCAATTTCAGTTCGCATTAAATCGGAAATTAAAACTTTATCCGATACTTCCTTAATTGTATCAAGATCAGTATTAAAATCAATAAACACTAAGTTCAAAGACGGTTTAATTTTAGATTCATCATTTTCTTTTTTAGCTGAACTATTATTTACTAAAGAAATTTTATTTTGTTCAACTGAATCTTTAAAAGCAATAGTAACCTTGGGTGAAATTTCTTTTAAAACATTTTTAGCCGGTTCAAAGCCTCCTGAGTCAGCTTTTTTAATCCAGTAATAAGCCTTATTCCAATCGCGCGGAACAATTAGATTATCTGTATATAAAACACCGAGAACATATTGTGCCTGACTCATGCCGGATTCGGCTGCGATAGAAAAATTATCAAAAGCATCAAAAGGATTCCAATCAGTGCCCCAGCCGTTTATTAACATTATGCCGTAATTATAAAGCGCCGAAGTTAATTTTTGTGATGCAGCTTTCTTAATCCAGAAAACAGCTTTAATTGTATCGGCAGAAATTCCTTCTCCAGTTAAAAGGCGTAAACCGAGTTCATGCTGCGCTAAAGGATCTCCGCTGTTAGCAAGCTGTACCAATTTAAATTGTTGTAAAAGCTGATAGGATAAATCAGGTTGATAGAAATAAGGGCTGTTTCGATATGGTCTGTTCTTCTTAAAAGCCAGACTTTTTGTTGAGTCTTGTGCCAACAAATTGAAAGTCAAAATTCCGCAAAAAAGAAATGCAGCAGTAATAATTAGTTTGTTTTTCGTATTCAAGTTTTTCTCTATAAATTGATATGTACGTTAGACGGAATATTCTCTATTATTGTGCATTAAAATAAAATTATTTCAACTAATATTTACTTATTTTCTTACGGAATCAAAAGTATATGATAAGCAAATTAAAACCGATAGCACTGCCTGTAATTATTTTTATTGCTTCACTTGTAATAATTCATAATTTAATACCGAAATACCATCCTTTTGGGGGACTTAGAATACCACAAAATGAAGACATTATTTTAAACAAAGCAAAAATAATTCTAAAAAATAATCAAATTGCTTATGATCAAAGCAAATTGAAATCGGAGTTCAAAACCAATAAAGCATTGGCATTATGGCTTAATTCGGAATATCCTTTAGATGAATCTAATAAAATAATTAACGAACTTGGTTCAGTTTACTATTGGGATATTACCCAAAGTGTTGATAAGAAAGACTCATCTATTACTATTTCTACCAGTTCAGAAGACAAAGATATTTTTGAAAAGAAAAACGTTCAGTTAAAGATTTTATCAAATGGTAAATTAGTTTACTTTAATATTGAATTGCCCGATTCATCAATAGAAATAAGTCTAAATGAAGTTGTGGCAAAAAATGTCGCAATAAGTTTCGTTCAAAATGTTAGAAGAGATTTGATCTTATCAGACGATTCGATAAGCGTTAAAAATAACTATTCTTCTGACTTGTTTGTGTTTACAGACGTTGAAATAATTAACAAATTTGGGCGCAATGAGTTTGTATTTAGCTGGAAGAATAAGGATCAATATAAAATTGAGAGGCGGCTCAAAGTAAAAGTTGTCAGTGATAAAATTTCAGATTTCAGTATTGAAGAAATAATTCCCGAAGAATATAAGAATCCTGAGACAGATATTTTTGAAATTGTTACTACAATAGGTTTTATTTTATTAATTATAATTTCGATACTAATAGTTGGATATAAAAGATTCCGTGCTTATGAAGTTGGATTTAAACAGGCAATTATATTTGGCATTATAGTTCTCTTGTCATTTGTTATAAAAGAACTGCTTGAATTTATAAATATTGTTAAGATTGATATTGTATTCGGGCTTATTTTTGGCGGCGTATTTATTGCGGGTGCTGCAATAATATTGTGGGCGGTCAGCGAAACTATATTTAGAGAAATATGGAATGAAAAATTTCTATCAATAGACTTAATTTATCATAGAAAGTTTGGTCATTCTTTTATTGGTAAATCTATTTTAAACGGCATTTCATTTGCGGCAGCTCTTAGCGCATTATTTTTCGTTTTACTTTATATCATTAGCAAATCATTTAACATTTCGTTTGCAGGCGACAGCTTAACTTCTCAGTCATATATCAATGCTGAAATTCCGCCGCTTAATGTTTTATTTGGAATTTTTAATTCGTACGGAATGTTAGCAGTAAGTTTCTTTATGTTTCTTGCCGCAGGTATTAAAAGATATATAAGCAACGATATAGTTTTTATTTTTTCAGCGGGATTACTTTGGGCATTATTCATTTCTTCTGGTGTTAATCCGCTCACTGCGGGTTTACCAATAAACCTTGTATTCGGATTACTTCTTACATTTATTTTAGTTAAGTATGATTTACTTACAACATTCATTTCATTCCTATTGTTTAAATATTATGTAAAGGCATCCGAGCTCTCGTTTTTGCAAAATGATTATTATTTATTACAATGGTATTGGATAATCGGCATATCAATTACAGCAATTATACTTTCAATAATATCAATCCTAAAAAAAGATAAGTTTACAGATTATGATTCGATTACACCCAAGTTTGTTGAAAACATTACCGAACGCCAAAGGCTGCAAAAAGAACTTGATGTTGCCCGTCATGTACAGATGAGCTTTCTACCAAAAGAAAATCCAATTATTGAAGGGCTTGATATCGCCTCAACTTGTATTCCTGCTTTTGAAGTTGGAGGAGATTATTATGACTTTATAAGACTTGGAGAAAAAAAACTTGGAATAATAATCGGCGATGTTTCGGGTAAAGGAACGCAGGCTGCTTTTTATATGACACTGACTAAAGGTTTCTTAAAAGCACTTGCAAAACAATCAGATTCACCATCGCAGGTGCTAATAAAAATGAATGAGCTTTTTTATGAAAATGTTGAGCGTGGCAGATTTATCTCGATGATTTATGCTATAGTTGATCTGGAAAAAGGGTTTATTAGGATTGCAGGCGCAGGTCATAATCCTGTTATTTATCGAGATCAGGATGGAGCTATTAATCTTATAAGTCCTAAAGGATTGGCGCTCGGTTTAGAGAAAGGTACAATATTTAATCGCGTAATTTCCGAGCATGAAGAAAAGTTAGAGCCAGGAAAAGTGTTTTTATTTTATACTGATGGGTTTACAGAAGCTGTAAATAAAAAGGGCGATGAGTATGGTTTAGATAGAATGTTTGCTGTTTCTGAAAATTATCATTCTTCAACTTCACAGATTATTCAGGATAAAATGATAGAGGATATTAATAAGTTCATTGGTAAAGCAAAACAACACGACGACATGACTATGGTAGTGTTAAAAATCAAATAATATTTTTATAAAAGTCAAAAACTGATTGGAAATCTAAGCGCGTAAGTCTATATTTGACCACAAAAAAAGTAAAATGTCATCACACAAAAAAGTTAAATTTATCTTTGTTACCGGCGGTGTAGTATCGTCTTTAGGCAAAGGGATAACAGCCTCTTCACTCGGATTACTTCTTAAACAACGCGGTTTTCGTGTTACAATCCAAAAATTTGATCCTTATATTAATGTTGACCCGGGAACTATGAGCCCGTTCCAGCATGGCGAAGTTTATGTTACCGATGACGGAGCCGAAACTGATTTAGATCTCGGACATTACGAGCGGTTTTTAGACGTAAATATGACACGTGCCAACAATACAACAACTGGTCAGGTTTACAACGAAGTTATTACAAAAGAAAGACGCGGCGATTTTCTCGGTGCAACTGTGCAGGTAATTCCGCACATAACCGATGAAATTAAGAATCGTATGTTAAAATTGAGTGAGCTTGGAGATTATGATATTATCATCAGCGAAATTGGCGGTACTGTTGGCGATATTGAAAGCCTGCCTTTTATTGAAGCAATGCGTCAATTGATGCTTCAGTTTGGAAGAGCAAACACAATGAACATACATGTTACGCTTGTTCCTTACATTGCCTCTGCACGTGAAGTTAAAACAAAACCAACACAGCATAGTGTTAAAAATCTTTTAGAACTTGGAATACAACCGGATGTTTTGATTTGCCGCTCCGAAAAAAAATTAAGTAAGGATATAAGAGAAAAAATTGCTTTGTTTTGTAATGTTGATTCTAAAGCGGTTATTTCAGCTTATGACTGTTCATCAATTTATGAGGTGCCGTTGGTTCTTCATAAAGAAAAGTTTGATCAAACAGTTTTAAAGCGCCTTCATTTACCCGATAAGAAAATAAACATTGATAATTGGGAACAGCTTGTAGAAAGTATAAAAAATCCAGTTTCAAATGTTGAGATAGCTTTGTGTGGAAAATATACTCAGCACATGGATGCTTATAAAAGTATTATGGAATCATTTGTACATGCCGGAGCTGAAAATAATTGTAAAGTAAAAGTTAGACCAATCAGTGCAGAATCTTTAGAAACAGAATCTTATGAAAAACTTTTTGATGGAATTAGCGGAATACTTGTACCTGGTGGTTTTGGTGAAAGAGGAATTGAAGGCAAGATTCGCGCTGTTCAATTTGCTAGGGAAAATAATATTCCTTTTCTCGGCATCTGTTTGGGAATGCAATGTGCAGTAATTGAGTTTGCAAGAAACGTATGCGGAATTAAGAATGCTCACAGCTCCGAATTTAAAATAAATAAATACAGTGTTATTGATTTGATGCCAGAACAAAAGAACATCAAAGACAAAGGCGCTACAATGCGGCTCGGTGCTTATCCATGCAATATCAAAGATAAGACACAGGCTTCAAAAGCTTATCAAAACAGTTACATTTCCGAAAGACATAGACACCGATACGAAGTGAATAACAAGTTCCGGAAAACTCTGGAAGAAAACGGAATGATCTTATCAGGTCTATCGCCGGATCGGGAATTAGTTGAAATGATTGAGCTTGCCGATAAAAACTGGTTCGTTGCTTGTCAGTTTCATCCGGAATTAAAATCAAGAGCAACAAAGGCTCATCCTTTATTCAGAGAGTTTGTAAAAGCTTCCTTAAAGTTTTCTGCAAGCGATAAATAAATTTTAATAAAGATCGGTTAGTGCTTAAATGAAAAAAATATTTTTAGTTATTACTTGTATTCTGTTATTTACATCTTTTTCAAAAACCCAACAAATCAATGATAAACAAATACAGATTGGCTTGGATAAAATCTATAATTTTAACTGGCAGGACGGGCTCAGCGCATTCAATACGTTCATCAAAAAAAATCCCGAGGATCCGGGTGGTTATCATTTTAAGTCAATAGTTTATCTCTGGTATTATCTCGGTAATCTTAATGAAGCTTATCTCGATACCTTCAATTATCTTACTGATAAATCAATTGAACTTGCGGAATTGATGAAAGAAAAAAAACAAACTGCCGAGTTGTATTATTTACTCGGGTCGGTTTACTACAATAAATCAATCGCCGAGGCAAGAAGTAATAATTATCTTCAAGCGCTTTGGACAAGCAATCAGATGAAACAAAACCTTGAAGAAGCTGTAAAAATAAATCCTGATATTTATGATGCTTATCTTGGGCTTGGTTTATACAACTTTGCTCTTTCTCAGATTCCATCAAGTCTTGAATGGGCGGCAAATCTTGTTGGTATAACTGCCGATAAGGAATTAGGATTAACTTATGTAAGAAAAGCTGCACAAAAAGGAAAGCTTTCTAAAATTGATGCTCAATTTTATTTATCGCAGTTATATTCTCGTGTTGTTGTTGATCATAGTGAATCAAAAAATTTGCTTTCCGTTCTTGTAAAACGTTATCCAAAAAATTTGTTATTTAACTTTTCGCTTGCATGGGTAGAGTTTGAACTTAATGATTTGAAAAACAGTGAGAAGCATCTTAGAACCGTTACTGGCTCGGATGAAAAGCTTTATCCGTTTATTATTTCAAATTCAAATTATCTTTTGGGCAATGTATTTTTTGCTCGCAATCAGTTTGATTCAGCAACTGTTTATTTTAACAGATATTTAAAGTTAGCCGTTAATGATGACTACACCGGTATTGCTAATTATAAAATCGGCTTGTGTCTTGAAATCGAAGGTAAAAGGAAAGAGGCATTAAATTATTTTGATAAATCTTCCGATGGTAATTCCGATATTGAGGAAAATATTTTTGCCGAACGAAAAGGCAATTTCTATAAAGATAAAAAAATTACACCGCAGGAAATTCAATTGATTCGTTATTCTAATCTTATTAAACAGAGTAAATATCAGACTGCAAAAGATTCATTATCTGATTTTCTTAATCAATCAAAACTTACAGCGGATATGCAAGCCGAGGCGAAACTTTACCTTGCAGAAATAAGTTATTATCAGAAAAAGTACAAAGAATCAATGGATTTTGTTGTTGAATGTTTAAATATCAAAATTGAAAAAGAGGATTGGATACACGCTTATGCTTATTACCGCGGAGCCTGGAACAGTCTTCATCTTAAAAGATATACTGATGCTGAATTGTTTTTGCTTCAGATAGATAATATTGAAGAGTTTGATTTTAAAACTTCACTTGAAAACAAAATTTACTCGCTTCAAAGAATTATTCCTGATAACAGCAGTAAATAATAGTTAAATGATGTTATTTAATTGTATATTTTTTTTTGATTAACTAATTTTCACCAACACTTCGGATATTTTAAAATTGAGAATAGCAGTATTTGTTTCGGGAAGAGGTTCAAATCTAAAAGCCATTTTAAATCGCGCTGATTTGAAAAATATTGCTGAAGTCGCTGCAGTTGTAAGTGATAAAAAAGATTGTAAAGCATTTGAAATTGCACAGCAATTCGGAATTAAAACAATTACTTTAGGCGAAAGCGAAGGTAATGTTTCTCAGAAAGATATATTATTTACATTCGCTGAACTAGATATAGATTTTGTTGTTCTTGCAGGTTATCTTAAACTTGTTCCGGTTGATGTTATTGCAAATTTTGAAAATAGAATTATTAATATTCACCCTGCACTGTTGCCTTCGTTTGGCGGAAAAGGAATGTATGGAATGAATGTTCACCGTGCAGTTTTTGAATCATCTGCAAAGGTAAGCGGAGCAACAATACATTTTGTAAATAACACTTATGATACTGGCAAAATCATTGCACAAAAATGTGTTGATATTTCCGATGTGAAATCTGCTGAAGAAATTGCAGAAAAAGTTCTGGAAATTGAGCATCAGCTTTTACCCGAAGTAATTATGGCTTTTGCTCAAAATAGAATTAAGATAGAATACAATAAAGTTAGAATTATTAGAGAAGATTAATTCTCTTAATCTTTAGGAATTAAAATTGAAAAAATTTGCTTTACTTAGTGTATCAGACAAAACAAAAATATTAGAACTTGCCCAGGGTTTACTTGATTGCGGTTATGAAATTATCGCAACCGGAAATACGGCAAAAGTTCTTTCGTCTAACAGTATTGCTGTAACTGAAATTAGTTCACTTACAGGTTTCCCCGAAGTATTTGACGGAAGAGTTAAAACACTTCATCCGAAAATATTTGGTGGTATTCTTTTTAGGAGAGATAACGAATCCGATTTAAAACAAGCATCCCAAAATAAAATTGATGCAATTGATATTGTTTGCGTTAATCTTTATCCATTTGTAAAAACCTCGGCAAATCCAAACTCTACTTTAGAAAATATTATTGAAAATATTGATATTGGCGGTCCAAGTTTGGTTAGAGCATCAGCAAAGAATTATAAGTTTGTTTCAATACTTACTAATCCTGATCAGTACGACCATTTTATAGAAGAACTAAAAACAGGAACAGTTTCTGAAGGAACAAGAAAAAAACTTGCTGTTGAAGCTTTCTCTCATACTTCCAATTACGATACACATATTGCAAATTATTTAGAAAATAAATTTGAAATCGAGCCAACTCATTTAAGAATCAATGAAAAACTTTCGCACACATTAAGATATGGTGAAAATCCGCATCAACATGCTGCAATATTTGGAAACTTTGACGAATATTTTGAAGTACTGCACGGGAAAGAGATTTCCTATAATAATATACTTGATTTGATTTCTGCCGTTGAATTGTGTGAAGACCTTGGAGAAATTTGCTGTACAATTGTAAAGCATAATAATCCTGCTGGCGCTGCAATAAGTGGCTCAATTAAAGATGCATATTTGCAAGCATTAAAATGCGATCCAGTTTCGTCATTTGGTGGCATAGTTGCTTTTAATATAGAAGTTGATGCTGAAACTGCAACCGAGTTAAATAAAATATTTTTGGAAATCGTTTCTGCTCCATCTTTTAGTAATGATGCAATGGAGATATTAAAAAAGAAAAAAGATAGACGAATTGTTAAGCAAAAAAAATCTATCTTAGTAAAAGCAAAGAATTATCGTTCCATTCCCGGCGGAGTTCTTGTACAGGATTCCGATTCAATTTCATTAGTTGAAGATGAATTGAAGACAGTAACAGAAAAACAACCATCGCAAAAAGAAATTGATGATCTTAACTTTGCATGGAAGATTGCAAAACATACAAAATCTAATGCTATTGTTTATGTTAAAAATAAAGCTACACTTGGGGTTGGTGCAGGTCAAATGTCCCGCATAGATTCAGCAAAAATTGCTGTGATGAAAGCTAAAGAACACGGCTTGGATTTGAATGGCTCTGTTGCGGCTTCGGATGCTTTTTTTCCTTTTGCTGACGGATTGATTGAAATAATAAAATGCGGCGCGGTATCGGTCATTCAGCCGGGCGGCTCAGTAAGAGATGCCGAAGTAATTGAAGCGGCAAATCAAAATAAAATTTCTATGGTATTTACCGGAATTAGACACTTTAAACATTAAGTCTTTAATAAGTTAATGACACAATTATATAAAAATAAAACTACGGGACTAACTCTTAAAGAACAATTATTGATTTTTAAGAGTACTCAAGACTTTGATTTCAAAGGTAGTGATACTCAGTACAGCACACATGCGATTCATACTTATGTTGCTGCTATGGTTCCAAAGTTAGCTAGTGTGCTTGTTAATGAATATGTTCCTGTAGGTCAAAAAATCCTTGATCCATTTTGTGGCGGAGGAGCTGTATTAGTAGAGTCTGTTCTGAACAACAGAAAAGCTGAAGGTTCCGATATCAATCCACTTGCAATACTTATAGCAAGAGTTAAATCTACTTATCAATCTAAAAAATCTATTGAAGATGCATCGCGTTTTATTTTAGATGCTGCAATTAGAGGTTTGAATGGATCAATAGTTTTTCCTAAAGAATATAACGTTGATTATTGGTTTTTACCTCAGACTATTGCTGAATTAAGCGCTTTAAAAAAAATTATTCTTACTTGCGAACAAAACAAAGCATTTAGTCCTCAAATATTAGATATTATTAAAGTTATATTTTCAGCTACTATTCGTGATGTTATGTTGACATACCGAAATGAAGTCAGGTTGCGTAAATTTGAAGAATGCGACTTATTAAGATTTAAGCCTAACGCTTTTATTAGTTTTGCCAATAGATCCGAAATTGCAGCTAATAGGATTTCATCTTTGCCTAAAAACTCTAAAACTCTTACATCCATTCAACAAGTTCAGGAATTATCTTATGATGACAATGAATTCCATAGCATTATTTGTTCACCACCTTATGGTGATGAGAGAAATGGTGTTTCATATCTTCAATTTTCAAAAATAATGCTATATTGGTTAGGCTTTACTAGAGAAAGTATAAATGATTCTCGAAAACAAACACTTGGTTCAAAGAAAGTATCAGAAATTTTACTTGATTCACCTACTTTAGCTAAAGCATTTAACGAAATCAAAAACGTTTCCGGCAAAAAAAGCGGCTACGAATTTTACCAAGATTACTTCCGTGGTCTAGAACAAATGATAAGGGTAACAAAAGAATATGTTATAATTGTTATTGGTAATCGTATCCTTAAAACAGTTTTGATTGATAATAGTTTGGTAACAACTGAGTTAATGACTTCACTTGGGGTGAAATTAATTAAGCACTATAAACGAAGTTTACCTTCAAAAAGACTTCCAAAATTAAGAAGAGATTCAAGTCATGGATATGGCGGAGCAATAGATAAAGAGGATATTTTAATATTTAAATCAAATTAAATTATGGAGACGATTGAAATAGATAAAATAAAGCAACTATTATTATTGTTGCTTGAAGCTACAGAAATGGAAAGTGTAAAGCAGTGGTCATTATATATTACTTTCCAGTATTGTTTGGAAAGATTTCCGAACATTAATAGCAAGGATTTATGGGTATTGATTAAGCAAATTTATACTCAAAATCTAAAGTTATCCTTTCCTGATCAAGAAGAACCGGGACAATCTTATCGTCGAACAAGCGGTGATGCTTTTGAGTCTTATCTTTTAGAATATATCAACAATATTCCTACTATTGAAAAAGCTGGCATTAGAGCTATAAGATTGAAAGGAAATTCTTTTGAGAATTTTATTAATTCATTAGGCATTTCTGTTGATGAAATCCGTGAGAAAGATGTTGATATTTTCTTGCAAGGAATTAAACCTAATGGACAAATAACCATTTTTGGAGCATTGTTTCCAAAAGCAAGTTATGCAGAAAGAATCAGGGCTGATGAAGGTGCAAGTCGTAAACTCATTAGCAAAGGATTGTTAAGTATAACAGTAACTTTGGATGCTCGTGATGAGTTAGGATCTGAAGAACAACCTTCAGTAAAAAGAAAAACAATTAATGGTGGAGGTTTTGATGCTTGTTTTTCGTTAAACACTGATACAATTTCTGGTGGAAGAATATTTGTAATTGATCCACGAAAAAAATCAATATCAAACAATCAATTAGTTAAAATGATAATTAACACATGGAATCAACAAATAAAGTAGAAATACAATGGGCATATTTGATATTTTTTCAAATGATATAGCAATAGATTTAGGAACTGCTAACACTCTTATTTATGTAAAAGGCAAAGGGATTGTTTTAAATGAACCATCTATTGTTGCTTTTGATAAAAACTCTAAACGCATTATTGCGCTTGGCAATAAAGCTAAAGAGATGCAGGGCAGGGAGCATAAAGAAATAAAAGTTACTCGTCCGATGCGTGACGGTGTAATTGCTGATTTTGAAATTGCGGAAGGAATGATTCGCGCATTTATAAAACGTGTACGCGGCGGCGGCGCAATGGCAAGCAGAAGAATTATTGTTGCTGTACCGAGCGGTGTAACTGAAGTTGAAAAACGCGCTGTGCGAGATAGTGCAGAACATGCAGGCGCTAAAGAAGTTCATCTTATTGCAGAGCCAATGGCTGCTGCAATCGGAATTGGTATTGATGTTGAAGCTGCGGTGGGCAATATGATAATTGATATCGGCGGCGGAACAACTGAAATTGCTGTTATCGCACTATCGGGAATTGTAAATGAAGAATCAATAAGGATTGCAGGCGATGAAATGAATTATGCAATTATGCAGTTCTTTAAAAAGAATCATAATTTACTAATCGGTGAACGAACTGCAGAAGCAATAAAATGCGAAGTTGGTTCCGCAGTTCCTTTAAAAGAAGAAATAACTATCCAAGTAAAAGGAAGAGATTTAGTCGGCGGTATTCCAAAAACTACGGAAGTAAGTTCAGTGGAAATTAGAGAAGCATTAAATGAAGCAGTAAGCCAAATTGTTGATGCAGTAAAACAAACACTTGAGCGAACACCACCGGAACTTTCTGCAGATATTCTTGACAGAGGAGTAATGTTAACAGGCGGTGGAGCTTTGCTAAAAGGATTGGATGAACGCATACGAATGGAAACCAGTCTTCCAGTTCACGTTGCCGAAGATCCTTTAACGGCTGTAGTTAGAGGTGCGGGAAAAGTCATTGATAATCTTAATCACTATTCCAAAGTTTTAATACGTAATAGAAGATATTAAAGATTTGAATGGCAAGATTATTTAATTCGGTTTGGACAAATTTTAAAGAATATATTGTATTAGTTGTTTTAATTATTGTAAGTCTTATTCTTCTTTCACAAGATAATTCAAAAGGCGTTCAAAAAGTTAGAGCAATAGCTTTTGGTTCTTTTGCTTCAATTACATCGCTGTTTCATGATGTTTTTAATGTTAGCAATCTCAAAAACGAAAACGAAGAACTCAGGCGCACCAATGCTTTATTAATGCTTCAACTTAGTAAGCTTAGAGAATATTCAGTTTTAAATGATGACTTAAAAAATTTACTTCAATTAAAAGACTCAACAAACTTTCCGCTTATTCAGGCTTCAATTGTTTCTAAATCACTTTCCAAATCTCAGGGCAACATCACTTTAAATGCAGGTAAAAACCAATCAGTTAAAGTTGGTATGCCAGTAATTACAGATAAAGGATTAGCGGGAATCATTTCTTTTACTGCAGATAATTATTCTATCGCAAGAACAATTAATAATATTGATTTGAAGTTGACTGTAAAAAGCGAACGAACACGCGAAAGTGCTGTTATGAAGTGGAACGGTGACTGGTTAGTGATGATCAATGTTCCGAAAACCTTTGATTTAAAAAAAGGAGATCGGATTGTTACATCAGAAATAAGTTCAATAATTCCTTTTCCGCTTCCGGTTGGTGTAGTTTACGAAGTTGGCAATGTAGGCACCGGAATTTTCAATGAAGTGAAGATACAGCCTTTTGTAAATATTCAGAGAGTAGAAAATCTTTTTATTCTTGGCATTGTTAAAAGCAAGGAAATAGATAACATCGAATTAAATTTTTTAAACAGACAATGATAAAAACACCTTACATACTTTCCATTGTTTTATTTTTTCCGCTGCTTTTAATTCAAACTACAATTACGCCGTTAATAGCAATCAGTGATGTTTTGCCGGATGTAATAATTATACTTTTGGTTTACTACTCAATTTCCGAAGGACAGATTTACGGCACTGTATTAGGTTTTATTTACGGATTCTTAATTGATATTATAACTGGTACAACATTAGGCAGCAGTATGATTGCAAAAACGGTTGCAGGATTTACAGCCGGATATTTTTCTTCCGAAAATAAGCGCGAACAAAATTTAATCTTTTATAACTTTGCTATGATTGTGCTTCTTTCAGCTTTAATTGATTCAGTAATAAACGCTTTTTTTAGTTCAGTCAATTTTACGTCAAGTTTGTTTTTAATATTCTTTCAATATTCACTTCTCCCATCTATTTATACTGCTTTCACTTCCTTGGTTTTTATGGTTTTCTTTCGCAAAAGGAGGGCATATTGAGATCTGTAAAGTTTGCATCAATTAACAGACGAACAGTTCTATATGGTTTTATCATCGTTCTCTTTGCCGTATTTGCTTTGAGACTTTTTCAAATGCAAATTGTAAGCAGTGCAGCTTATGAAGAAAAGTCCGCTGATAACAGCATCAAAGCAATTGAACAAATTCCTTTTAGAGGAGTTTTTTACGACAGAAATCTGAAAGTAATGGTTGATAATATTCCGGCTTATACTCTGCGTATTACTCCTGCAGATTATGATACAAAGTTAAACCCGATTATTGATAAAGTACTTGGTGCAGATTCAGGATTTGCCAAATCAATTTTAAAAAAGAACAGAACATATTCAAAATATATTCCTATCAGAATTAGGCGCGGGATTAGTTTTGAAGTTGTTAGCTGGTATGAAGAAAATTTTGAGCATCTGCCCGGCGTTGATTACATTGTTGAGATGCAGCGCGGGTATCCACTTGGTATTAGAGGCTCACATTCTTTTGGATATTCTAAAGAAATTTCGCCTGAAAAATTAAGCAAAGAAAAAGATTATTATTCACCCGGCGATTATGTTGGCAACAATGGAATTGAAAAGGAATATGAAAAAGATTTAAGAGGTGTTAAAGGATTTAATTATGTCCTTGTAAACTCCAAACGAAAAGAAATTGGAAAGTATAAAGATGGGACACAGGATGTTAATTCCACTAAAGGTAAAGACCTTGTACTTTCGATTGATGCCGATGTTCAAAAAACAGGTGAAATTGAAATGCTCGGCAAACGCGGAGCTATTGTAGCAATTGAGCCTGCAACGGGTGAAATATTAGCATTAATTAGTTCTCCAGATTATGACCTGAACCAATTTTCTTATGTTACATCAAAAGAATATTTGCAGGAATTATACAGTAACCCAGATAAACCTTCATTTAATCGTGCAACTATGTCCTTAAAACCGCCCGGCTCAACTTTTAAAATATTAGCTGCAATTGCAGCACTTGATATGGGAATTATAACTCCATCTACTACTTTATATTGTGGCGGCGGATTTACTTTCGGCAGATTTTTTAAATGCCACGGAGCGCATGGAAGTGTTAATGTAGTTCACGCAATTGAAAAATCCTGTAATACTTTTTTCTATCAGTTGATCTACAAAATTGGATTGGATAAGTGGAAAGAATATGCAGTAAAATTCGGATTCTCGCATAAAACTGGAATTGATATTGGTGAAGAAGCAGCAGGTTTTATACCGGGTTCAGATTACTATGTTAAAATGTACGGCGATAATTGGCCCAGAAGTATAATGGCAAGTCTTGGAATTGGGCAGGGTGAAGTAAGTGTAACACCATTGCAGCTTGCTCAATACACGGCATTGATTGCCAACAACGGAAAATCATTTCAACCTCATATTGTTAAAGGCTATTTAAATGATTCAACCAAACAAATTATTCCTTATAGCTTCCCTTCTATAGATACAAAAGTAAAACAAGAAGTTTTTGACATAGTTAAGGAAGGAATGTTTTTAGTTGTAAATGGCGCCGGAACAGCAACGCATATTAAAATGGATGATATAAAAATTTCAGGAAAAACTGGAACAGCGCAAAATCCGCACGGCAAAGATCATGCTTTTTTTATCGGCTTTGCACCATCTGATAATCCTAAAATTGCTGTTGCTGTTGTAGTTGAAAATATTGGATTTGGCGGCACGCACGCAGCGCCAATAGCAAAAAAATTAATTGAAGCATATCTTAAAAAGAATTTAATAAAACAGCCTGAAAATAATCAAAGCATTGCTCCATCAATAGCAGGAGTTGATCTTGCGCATTGATTATAATTTAAAAGATAAATTTGATTTCGGATTATTTATTCCAGCCATTGCTTTAATTATAATTGGTTTGGCTGCTATCTACAGTTCAACATTTAATCATCCCACTGCGAGCGGAAATTTTGAAAGGCAATTAGTATGGTTTCTTGCTTCGCTGATTATATTTTTTATTATTTACTATTTGCCAAACAATATTTTTGCAATGATTCCTATCCCCACTTATCTATTTTCACTTTTATTTTTAATTGTTGTAATAGTTGTTGGAAGAAAAGTATCAGGTGCGCGCAGCTGGTTGGATTTAGGACCATTCGGTTTTCAACCTTCCGAAATTGCAAAGATCGGGACAGTGCTTGCTCTTTCATCATTTCTTAGCAGGCGCAATACTGATATAGATTCATTCAAAGATATTATTCTTTCATTGTCAATTGGATTAGTTCCTGTTTTGCTTATACTTCTTGAACCCGATATGGGAACTTCAATAGTATTTTTAGGAACGATCTTGGTATTGATTTTTTGGAAGGGGATAAGTCTTTTTGGTTTGTTTATCGTTCTATCACCGGGCTTTGTTGCGATATCAGCATTATTTGGTTTCTTTTATTTTGTTGCTTCATTGCTACTTGTTGTTATAATGCTTTTTTTATTCCGTAAAGATATTTTTTTCAGCGGTTCTATTTTTGCACTAAATCTTGCAGCAGGATTTTTTACTGATAACCTTTACAATGCACTTAGTCCGCATCAACAAAAAAGAATTCAATCTTTTATTGATCCTAATTCCGATCCGCTTGGTTCGGGTTATAATTCTATTCAGGCTAAAGTTGCAATCGGCTCAGGTGGATTTTTCGGCAAAGGTTTTCTACAAGGCAATCAAACTCAATTACAATACATACCGGAACAATGGACTGATTTTATATATTGTGTAGTTGGTGAAGAGTTCGGATTTATCGGTTCGATTATTGTGCTTGCATTATTCTTGTATTTGTTTTTGAGGATATTAAAAATTGCATCTACAACTAAAGATGAATTTTTAAGTTTATCCTTAATTGGATTTCTCTCTGTTTATGTTATACATTTTATAATAAATATCGGAATGGTTGTTGGCATATTACCTGTTATCGGTATTCCACTGCCTTTTGTTAGTTATGGCGGCAGTTCGCTTTTAGTTAATATGATTATGCTCGGTATTATTGCAAATGTTTATAGAAACCGCAAAAATTATACTTGACCATTATGACATCACAACAAAAAATATATTTAAATAATGATGATGGAAAATTTATTTGTGTTGGGTTAGATACGGATATTTCCAAATTGCCGCCATCTTTAAAAAGTGAAAGTGATGCAGTTTATAGATTTAATAAATCAATAATTGAGGCAACAAATAAATTTGCTGCTGCTTACAAAATCAACTTTGCTTTTTATGAGCGATATGGATCAAAAGGTATTGAAGAACTTGAAAAAACGGTTTCTCTTATTCCGGATAATATTTTATCTATCGCTGATGCAAAGCGCGGAGATATCGGCAATACTTCCGAAATGTATGCTAAATCGGTCTATGAGCATTTTGGGTTTGATGCAGTTACTTTGCATCCATATATGGGCAAGGATTCTTTAGAGCCGTTCTTAGAATATGAAGACAAGTTAAACTTTGTACTTGCATTAACTTCTAATCCGGGCGCAAGTGATTTTGAAAAGTTAGAACTAAAAAATGGAGAGCTTGTTTATCAAAATATAATTCGCTCGGTTTCCGGCTGGAATGAAAAACAAAACTGCGGTATTGTTTTTGGCGCTACTAAAATTGATGAACTAAAAAACAGCATAAGCAATTTTAATAATCTTGCAGTTCTTTTGCCGGGTGTTGGAGCGCAAGGCGGAAGTTTAAAGGATGTTGCTGAAGTATTTCATAATGCAAATAGAAAAAATTATTTAGTAAATGTAAGTCGTTCAATTATCTACAAAAGTACTTCTGATGATTTTACAGAAGCTGCTGTGCAGGAAATCATTTCCTTAAACGATGTTATTAAACAAATTGTTAAAAACTAAAAGCAAAGCCAAATTGATAAGGTGGTTTTGCTACTCAATAAATCACTTTAGTTGAAAAGTTATTTATTATAGTTTTGTAAATAAATAATGATATAAGCATTTATATTTATGTTCAATATTTAATACGGATGAACATTTGAAAAACAATCCCAAAATACCGGAATCAATAATTTATAAAATGTGGGAAGAGAAACGTTTCAACTCAAATCTTTCCACAAACGATGGACTAAGTATAGAAGTAATTGATTGCGGTACCAGAAATACTGATAACGCCGGACCTGATTATTGCCATGCAAGAATTAGAATAGGTAATATCACTTTTACAGGAGATGTTGAAATTGATACAGCTCATTCAGATTGGAAATCCCACGGACATTATTTAAATCAAAGATATAATAAAACAATTCTTCATGTTGTTCTCACTGATGAGTCTTCAGTTCATTATGTACTTACTACTAACGGCAGAAAAGTTCCAACTATTGAATTGAATAAGTTTTTAACCGAGCCGATAAATAATAATTTACCGCAAGATATGACTTCGGTAAATGAAGAAAATGAAATTGTAATGCCTTGCTCGGAGATAAATTATCTTGTTGAACGAAAAGAAAAATTGCAATACTTGAAAAATCTTGGTTTACTTAGATTTAGAAAAAAGTGCGAGAAGAATATTGAACGTCTTAAAGAATTAGTTCTGTTTAATGAACTTAATTTCAAAGAGCCGAAAGTATATCACAATTTTCATAAGGAAATAAATTCGCGTACATTCAATCAGCAGGATTTTGAGGATCAAACAATTTGGCAGCAGTTGCTATACGAGCAAATATTTGAAGCGCTTGGCTACTCAAAAAATAAAGAAGGGATGTTAAAACTTAGCCGCGCTGCCGATGTAAGATTTCTTAAATCAATAAACGATCTTAACGCAATACGAATTGAAAGTATTCTATTTCATATCAGTAGTTTATTCCCCGAAGTTACTGAAATTGCAGATGAAGAAACTTCTGCTTATATGAGGATCAGCCTTGATTACTGGACTGAAATAAAAAGCAAACATGATTCCGGTTTATTAAAAAATACCGACTGGCATTTTTTTAAACTCCGTCCGCAAAATTTTCCTACAATTAGAATAGCGGCTGGTGCAAGAGTTGTTGAAAAAATATTAAATAAAGATCTGCTGCAAAAGATCGCTAGTCTTATTAAACAGCCCATTGAGCAAAATAAGTTTATTAATAAGTTAAGAAATGAAATTATTGTTAAAGGCGATGGTTATTGGTCGTCGCATTATAATTTTAACAAGTCAACTAAATCTAAATTAAATTATTTTATCGGGTTGGGTAGAGCAGATGAGATTATTGTAAATATTATTCTGCCTGTTTACTCAGTTTATTTTGAACTTTTAAATCAAAAAGAAACTGCACAAAAAGTGCTTGAAGTTTATATTAATTATTATCAAAAAGAGGGGAATAATTTGGTGGATAATATCAGTGAGTCGCTTGGTTTGAAAAATGAAAAATCAAAAAGTATTTACTATCAGGGAATGATTGAACTTTTTAGAAATTATTGTATAAAAGATAAATGCCTTGAATGTGAAATAGGCAAACGAGTTTTTTAATGATAAAATTGCGACGTAATAAAATTAGTTACGTCGCGTTTTAATTATTTTGAGTTAATTTTTTAATTTCATCTCTCAATTTTGCGGCACGCTCAAAATCTTCTTTTTCTAAAGATTCACGCAGTTTTTCTTGCAGTACTGCTAATTGAGCTTCTTTAGTCAATTGTTTTTTTTCATTTCCAATTCCCTTGTTTTCAAATTCGGAGAATTCAGAATCTTCAGATGGCGCATAAGCTGCAATATCAAGTACAGATTCTAAAACAAAAATAGGAGCATAAGTACGAACAGCTAATGCAATTGCATCACTCGGACGTGAATCAATTTCAGTAGTTAAACCAGAAGATTCAAGAATGATCTTTGCATAAAACGTATTTTCTTTTAGTTCTGATATTAGAACTTCAGAAACAATAACACCAAGACTCTCAATTAAAGATTTCAACAAATCATGTGTAAGCGGGCGCGGAGGTTTTATACCTTCCATTTCAAAAGCAATAGCCTGTGCTTCAACACCACCGATAATAATTGGCAATCGCCTTGAGCCTCCAATTTCTTTAAGTAAAATTGCAAAAGCACCTGATGAAGAAGGATTGCTTGATAAACCTAATATTTCGCATTGAATTTTATTCAAGTTGTAATCCGAATTTAAGATTTAATTTTTTTGATCTCTTCAGTAAGAACAGGTAAAATTTCAAACAAATCTCCTGCAATTCCATAATCGGCAACACTAAAAATTGGAGCATCTTTATCTTTATTTATTGCAACAATGTATTTTGAAGTTGACATTCCGGCTAAATGCTGTATAGCGCCGGAAATACCGCATGCAATATATAATGTTGGCGAAACTGTTTTTCCCGTTTGTCCTACCTGCTCGCGATGAGGTCTCCAGCCTGCATCAACAACTGCGCGTGAAGCGCCAACAGCAGCATTTAATGATTCAGCAAGTTTTTCAACCAAATGAAAGTTTTCAGGTCCCTTCATTCCACGCCCGCCGGAAACAATTATGTCGGCTTCAGCCACATCTAATTTGCCTTCGGATTTCTTAAATGATACAACTTTAGATTTCAGATTTGGTGAAACTATTTCGTTTACATCAATTATTGCAGTTACATTATCAATTTGTTCTGCATTAAAAACATTTGGGCGAATTGTAAACACTTTAACATCTGAATTTAATTTTACTTTTATAAATGCTTTTCCTGCATAGATTGGACGTGTTGCAACTATCTGATTATCTTCGACCTGCAAATTCACACAATCAACTACAATACCAGCATTTAATTTAACCGCTAATCTTGGCGCGAGATCATTCCCTAATGATGTATTGCCAAGTACTAAACAAGCCGCGCCGGTTTCTTGTGCATATTTTGTAACGGCATCGGTATATCCGCTTGAAGAGTAATTATTTAATTCCGAATTTTTAAAATGAACAATTTTTGATATTCCATATTTTGAAACATCGCCAAGATTATTTATTTCAGCGCCGATTGCAACTGCTTCAACTTCAAGGTTTAATTCCTTTGCTAATTTACAAGCCACACTCGCAGCTTCAAACGAAATCTTTTTTAATAAACCTTCTCTTTGTTCTAAAATTGCTAATATTTTATTTGCCATAATATTTCCTATATAACCTTTGCTTCTTCTCTTAAAAGTTTAACTAATTCGATAATAGCGCTGCTGTCAGTTCCAATAATCCTGCCGGCTTGTTTAGAAAGCGGAAGATTCATTTCAATAACCTCAGAATAATTTTGTGTGTCTGCTGCTTGTTTCTCATTAATAATTTTTTTCTTGGAAGCCATAATACCTTTTAGTGATGCATAACGAGGCTCATTCAATCCTTTTTGAGCAGTTATAATTGCAGGCAATTCAGTTTCAACCACTTCACGTCCGCCTTCAATTTCCCTTTCAGCAATTATTTTATTCCCTTCCAACTTAAAATCTACAACCACAGGAATACAATTATATCCCAGTAGTTCAGCAGTAATTTGCCCGGTTATAGAATTATCATAATCAACAGATTGCTTGCCGAAAAAAACAAGCTCACAACCGAGCGACTTAATTTCATCTGCAAGTGCAGTTGCTATACCGAAAGAATCACGTGAGTTATCATCTTTTAGAAGAACGCCTTCATCAACGCCCATTGCTAAGGCTTTACGTATGGTTTCTTTGTTTGCCTCGGTGCCAACACTAATAACATAAACAACAGAATCTCCGCCGATTTTTTCTTTAGCCTTTAAGGCTTCCTCAACGGCAAATTCGTCATAAGGATTTATGATATAAGTAACACCTGAAGAATCAATTAATTTTCTATCTGCTCCGATTTTAATTCGGGTAGCAGTGTCCGGTACGTGACTAACACATACTGCTATTTTCATTTAACCTCCGTAAAGTTCTTAGTTTTTGATACAAAAATATAAATATGCCTTACTGCAAAAACAATTTTGTTTTAAAACAAAACTTGTTATGCTTTGATATTGCGAATGATGCTTCAAACAAACTTATAATCAATTATTAAGTGTTAAATTGTAAGCAGATGTGCAAACTTTTATAAAAATCTCTATTTAATTATTTTTCACTATGGAATTAAAACCCAATAAAACTCAACAGACAGATACTTTGACGGAAGAGAATATTGATACCGATATTCCTTCACGTGTTGTTTTATTTAATGATGATTGGCATACATTTGAAGAAGTAATAAATCAACTTATAATAGCTGTTAACTGCAATTTTGAAAAAGCACGCGGGTTTGCTTTTGAAGTACATGTTAAAGGAAAGGCTATTGTATTCTCGGGATCGTTAAACAAGTGCTTAAAAGTTACTACAGTGCTGGAAGAAATTGCGCTTCACACACAAATATTAACTTAATAAATGAAAATGCTAATTATTATCCGTCTTATTTTCACAGTCGGTACAGGAACAAGATTCATAAATTTCGTCATAGCCGTAATCTATAGTTATCTCTTCACCTTTGTTGATATTTGCAGCCGCAAATAAAACAAGATTTCCATTTTCATCTTCATCAATATCGCAATTATAATCGCAAGAATGATTAAGATATTTTAACAGCGGATGATTAGAAGCATCAATATATTCGTCATCATTTTTATAAAAGATATAAACATTCCCTTCGTCTTCTCTCCTAACACACTCATCTGCATTTATTAATTCACCGTTTATAATTGCAATACTTTGCCCATCCTTAAAATCAATAGAAGCAAACAGCCCTTTACCGTGTAAAGGAGATTCTTTTACCGCTAAAATATTTTCCAACATAAATGTATCATCTTTATTTATTTGACTGAATATTGTAATAATTAAGAAATTGTTTTGGATGTTTTTATATAACTGAATTTCTAACTAATCCACATTGAATTGCTCATTTTTACATTAAAAATTTCGGACACAAACATAAAGAAATTATTTCATTTTCTTTTGGTGGAAGCATAACAATAGAGAATCAAATCGTCTTCTATTTAAATATACTTGCTTATCCAAAAAAAATATTCTTATTTAACTATCACATACAGTTGAGTTGATAATAAAAACTTTTATGCTGTTTAATTTCTTTACATTTATTCTTTAGTTCATCTTTCATTATTTTTGTACACACTAACATTTTAGGAATTATGGAAGATATTACTATTCGAGCCGGCGAATCCGGAAAAGAAAAGTCTAAAAATTTTATTTATGAAATTATAGACAATGACTTAAAGATAAATAAATGGCAGGGAAGAGTTCATACAAGATTTCCGCCAGAGCCTAACGGTTATTTACATATCGGTCATGCAAAATCCATTTGTCTTAATTATGGAATAGCCCGTGATTATAATGGGAAATTCAATTTGCGTTTTGACGATACGAATCCTACAAAAGAAGAACAAGAATATGTAGATTCGATTATTGAAGACGTAAAATGGCTCGGTGGCGATTTTGAAGATAGAATATTTTTTGCATCCGATTATTTTGATCAGATGTATGATTGGGCTGTTGATCTTATAAAAAAAGGTAAGGCTTACGTTGATGATTCAGACCCCGAAACAATGCGTGAACTTAGAGGCTCTGTTATTGAAGCAGGTATTGAAAGTCCTAATAGAAGCCGCTCTGCCGAAGAAAATCTTGATTTATTTTTGCGAATGAAAAAAGGTGAGTTTAATAACGGTGAAAAAGTTCTTCGCGCTAAAATTGATATGACTTCTCCTAATATGCTTTTACGTGATCCGGTTATGTACAGGATCATTCATTCTTCTCATCATCGAACGGGCGATAAATGGTGTATTTATCCAACTTATGATTGGGCGCATGGACTTGAAGATTCTATTGAGAGAATTACACATTCAATTTGTACTCTTGAATTTGAAGTTCACAGACCTTTATATGATTGGTTCCTAAATGAACTTGATATTTATCATCCGCAGCAAATTGAATTTGCCAGATTGAATTTGACTTACACATTAATGAGTAAACGCAAATTACTTGAACTCGTTCAAAACAATTTAGTTGACGGATGGGATGATCCGCGAATGCCTACAATTTCTGCGTACAGAAGACGCGGCTATACACCAGAGGCAATTCAAAATTTTGCAGAGATGATCGGTGTTGCAAAGCGTGATGCAATGACTGATTTGGCATTACTTGAATTTGCTATTCGTGAAGATTTAAATAAAAGATCACAAAGGATAATGGCAGTATTGAAACCATTGAAAGTTGTTATCACAAACTATCCTGAAAATACTTTAGAGGAACTTGACGCAGTTAATAATCCTGAAGATATTTCGACGGGGCATCGTAAAGTGCCGTTTACAAAAGAGATTTATATTGAAAATGACGATTTTTCGGAAAATCCGCCGAAAGGATTTCATAGATTAATATTGGGCGGCGAAGTGAGATTGCGTTATGCTTATATAATTAAATGTGATGAAGTTATAAAAAATTATAATGGTGAAATTGTTGAACTCCATTGTTCTTATGATCCTGAAACAAAAAGCGGAACTGGAACAAGTACTAAAAAAGTTAAGGGAACAATTCACTGGGTTTCTTCTCAACATTCTATTGATTGTGAGGTTAGATTGTATGATAGGCTGTTTACCGTAGAAGATCCGGCAAGTGAGAAAGAAAAAGATTACAAGGAACTAATAAATCCAAATTCACTTCAAATAATTACAAATGCAAAAATAGAACCTTTCGTAAAAACAGCGGCGACAGGAGAGCGTTTTCAATTTGAAAGAACCGGATATTTTTGCGTAGATACTAAACATACAACCAAAGAGAAATTAGTTTTTAATAGAACTGTAACATTGAAAGATACATGGGCAAAATCATCAAAAAAAAATTAAACACTTTTAATTAAAGCAAGCAGAAAATGAAATTTGTTTCTATAATTCGGAATTAATGGATTTAATTATTATGTTTTTTACAAGGGAATATTATGAGAACTTCTATTATTGAGTTAATATTTGCTATAGCTAAAGAAAAAAATGCTTTTGATATTCTTGAAAGTTATCTTAAAAATATTGAACGAAATGTACTAATGCAAAATATAATTGAGTGTGGTATCATTCCAGAAATATTTGAGCATGATAGTAGTGAAGAGAAATTATGGGCTAAATATTCAGATCTGATTCTTTCGCATGCATTAAATCAATTAAATATAAAATCTAAAGTTCTGGGAGCTCGAGGAAATGCTGCAGATGTTTATGGTGAAACTGAGAACTATTCTTTGGTTGCAGATGCTAAAACTTTTAGGTTAAGTAGAACTGCAAAGAATCAAAAAGACTTTAAAGTGGGGGCTTTAGATAGTTGGCGTGAAGGTAGCAATTATGCTCTTTTAGTTTCTCCGCTTGTTCAGTATTCAAGGATGAAAAGTCAAATATACAGACAAGCTATTGAAAAAAACGTCACAATAATTTCTTATACTCATCTGTATTTTTTGCTTCAAAATCATCATGACGAAGATTTAAAACAAATTTGGGAAACAGGTAATTATTTAAAAAAAGATATTTCATCTGAAAATCTGTCAAGCTCAATATTTTACTGGAGTGCAATTGATAATATAATCTGTAATTTGTTATCAAAAACAAAAGAAGAATTAAATGTTGTAAAATCTTTAGAACTACTAAAAACTCGAGAGATTGGAAATGAAGGGATTAAATTTTGGCTAAATAAAGTAAATGAATACAAAAAGTTGTCAAAAGTTGAGGCAATAAGACTTCTCATAAAATCTGAGAGAATTGAAAATAAAATCTTAGTAATTAGAAAAGTAATAAATAATTGCTACTTAAATGAATAATCAATATTTAAATAAAATTACAAATGGTAATTGTCTAAATCATTTATCAGCATTAGAAGACTCAAGCATTGATTTATTATTATCAGATATTCCGTATGGAATATGTCTTGATAACTGGGATGTTTTACACAATAATACAAATTCTGCTTTGTTAGGTCAATCTCCAGCACAGTTGGGAAAACCTGCATTTAAGAGAAGAGGAAAACCAATAAATGGTTGGTCGCAATCCGATAGAACTATTGGTAAAGAATACCAACAGTGGTGTGAAAATTGGTCTAAGCTAGTTTATCCTAAAATGAAAGATGGTTCTTTCGCCTTTATTTTCGGCGCTCGTAGAACAATTCATAGGGTAATAAATGCTTTTGAAGATTCGGGTTTTTTAATTAAAGATATTTTAGCTTGGAAAAAATCTTCAGCACATCATAGGGCTCAAAGAGTAAGTAATATTTTTGAAAAAAGGGGATTGGATGAAGCCGCTCTTAAATGGAAAGGTTGGAGGCTTGGTAACTTAGCACCAATTTTTGAACCAATTGCTTGGTTTATGAAACCATATAAAATTGGCGGAACAATTTCTGATAATGTTTTGGAAAATAATCTTGGTGCAATCAATTTAGCAGCTGCTCAAATAAATGGTACAACTCCCACTAATTTATTGGAGTTTGGTTTTCTTCAAAACGAAGGCAGGTATCACGAAGCGCAAAAACCTTTAGAATTATTAAAATTTCTAATAAAATTAGCAACCCAAGAAAATCAAACAGTTCTAGACCCATTTATTGGGAGTGGTTCTACAGCTATTGCAGCAAAAGTATTAAACAGGAATTTTATTGGTTTTGAAATTGATTCAGAATTTTGTGCTATTTCTGAACAGCGACTTCAAAATATATTAGCAGGCAAGATTTTATATAAAACTAAATCAAGTTCACAAATTTCATTCTTTGAAAAAGAAAGTAAATACAAAAAAAAATAGGCTTTATTTTATTCTTTTAATTGCTTTATCAATTCTACTTATAACTTCATCTTTACCTAGTATGAATAATAAATCAAACATTCCAGGTCCTGTGCTTTGCCCCGATAAAGATAGGCGCAAAGGATGAATTAATTTCCCTTTCCCCACATTTAATTCTTCCGAAACTTTTGTGAGAGAGTGTTCAAAATCTTCTTTACCGGGATTATTAAGATTAGCAAATGCCTCTTTTAATTTTAGTAAATGCAGAGGTGTTTCAGGTTTCCAATTTTTCTCAATTGCTTTTTGTTCATATTCAATTGGGGCTTCGTAAAAGTAAGTACATGTAGTAAAAAATTCTTTAACAAAACTTACCCGTTCCTTCATTGCCTCAATAATTAAAAGTAAATAATCATCTGAAAAAGTTTTATTTGAATATTGAGATTTAAGAATCTCATCTTTTAGCATTTGAATTAATTCGACATTAGATTTCTTACGAAGATGCTCGGCATTTAACCAATTCAATTTTTGCACATCAAAAACGGCACCCGCTTTATTAACCCGATCTAAAGAAAAACTATTTATCAATTCATCCATATAGTAAAATTCTTTATCATCTCCAGCGTTCCATCCAAGAAGAGCAACAAAATTTATTAACGCTTCTTTTAGAAAACCCTTATCGCGGTAATCTTCAACCGCAACATCGCCTTGCCGCTTGCTTAGTTTAGATCTATCGGGATTTAAAAGAAGCGGAAGATGTGCAAATAAAGGACGTTCCCATCCAAATGAATCATAAAGTAAAACATGTTTTGGCGTTGATGAAAGCCATTCTTCTCCGCGAATAACATGCGTAATTTTCATCAAGTGATCGTCAACTACGTTGGCAAGATGATATGTTGGATAACAATCACTTTTAATTAAAATTTGATCATCAACATTATTTCCGTCAAATTCAACATGCCCACGAACAATATCGTCAAATTCAATCTTAATATTTGGCTCCACATTTAATCTAATAACTTTAGGAATACCTAAAGAAAGATTTTTATCAATTTCTTCTTTAGAAAGTTTTAGGCAGCGCTTATCGTATTTTGCTTGAGGAAGTTTTTGTTTCTCTTGTTCCTCTCGTAACGATTTTAATCTATCAGACGTGCAGAAACAGTAATAAGCTTTTCCTTTTTCGATCAACTCTTCGGAATATTTTTTATATATATCTAATCTTTGCGATTGTAAATAAGGACCAAATTCTCCATTAACATCTGGACCTTCGTCATAATTCAATCCTGCCCAGTTTAATGATTTAATAAGATTATCAACCGCGCCCTCAACATATCTATTTTGATCTGTATCTTCAATTCTCAAAATAAATTTGCCGCCGGTGTTTTTAGCGAAAAGATAATTGTATAAAGCTGTCCGCAATCCGCCAACATGCAGATATCCTGTTGGGCTTGGTGCAAAACGAACGCGTGGTTTTTCATTAATCATTGGGATGAATTCCTAAAATAAAACTTAACAAACTAAGGTTAGAAGAGTTTTGACTTCAATGGGCGATTTTTATAAGCCCCTTTTATCCTTTGTGTAAAAATTAACTTTTTCAATAAATTCTTGACTGTCTAAAGGTTTAGGTATGTAATCCGTAGCGCCAGCTTCGATACATTTTTCACGGTCGCCTTTCATCGCAAAAGCTGTTAAAGCAATTATTGGAGTTTTTTTGTAATTATTAAGTTTGCGAATTTTTTGTGTGGCTTCAAATCCGTTCATTACAGACATTTGCATATCCATTAATATCAAATCAAAGTGTTGGCGCTGTACTTCTTCATAAGCCTGTAAGCCGTTTTCGGCAACAACAATAGATTCATAATTATTTTTTCTTAACAATCTTGTTACGATAATTTGGGAATGTTTATAATCTTCCACCAACAGAATTTTTACAGAATCGGTTTTTTTCTTTTCATCAACTGGAACAACAGGTTCGTCTAATCCGCTTATCATTGATTTAACTGAGTTTGCGAGGTCTTCGATATTTGAGCTGCTTTTTAGGAGAAGTTCCGAAAACAATCCGTCAATCTTTTTTAAGTCTTCAGAATAATTTTCTTTACCTGTATAAATTATTATCGGCAGTTTAGAAAACCTTTTATTAGATTTAATCATTTTTATTAAATCTAATCCATTAACAACTGGCATTTCAAGATCAATTATTGCTAAATCCAGATTTGCATTTTCAATCAAACTCATAACTTTGTTGGAAGCATTTTCCGCTATAGTTTTAAAGCCAAGTTTCTCAACAAATTCTTTTACAAGATTTAAAGTCGGCACATCATCATCAACAATAAGAATAGTAGATTCGCGCTTAAGTTTGTAATTGGTTAATACTTCCATAAGAAAGTTATAATCAACAGGTTTAACAAAATACTCAACGGAGCCCATAACAAAAGCTCTTTGCTGATCAGCTTGAACAGTGCAAACAATAACCGGAATATGTTTTGTGCTTTCATTTTCTCTTAACTGATGAAGCACATCAAACCCATTTCCATCAGGTAGTTTTATATCAAGAATTACGGAAATAAATTGTTCAGTCTCAATTATTTTAAAAGCCTGATTAGCAGAATTAACGATAACCGGATCGTAACCCCATTTTGTAAGATAGTTCTTTAATAGTTTTGAAGAAGCGTAGTCATCTTCAACAACAAGAACTTTATTTTTTTTAGGCAATGCTTTGGGTAGAGAAGAAAGTTGATCTTCTATTTTGCCTGCCATTTCTGCGGCAACTGTAAAATTGTAAGTGATTCCTTTTCCAATTCCGGTTGAAATACTAATTTCCCCTCTAAGAAACTCAATATACTTTTGTGTTAGTGTAAGACTTAAGCCCGTTAAATTCCCAATCTTATTAAGATATAAATCTGTTACAGCAAATGGTTTGAAAAATTCGGAAGCAACTTTTGCGGTTAATCCAGGGCTTGTATCTGAAATGCGAAAAACAAGTTTATTTTTAGACTGTGCAGAAATCGAAACAGATATTTTACCTTTTTCAGTCAAACGTGCTGAATTAGTTAATATAGTTTGAAAGATATACTTCAGCCTTATTATATCAACTTTTATTTCTTTTGGAATCGAAGATTCAATATCAAGCACAAATTCTAATTGAGATTTTTCAATATTTGCTGCAAAAAAATTAATTATTTCGGAGATGTAAGAATTAAAATCAACAGAAGTAAAATTTATTTCTGCATTGCCGCTGTCTAACTTACTTAGTTCAACTAAGTCATTAATAATTGAAAGCAAAGAAAAAGAGTTTTCTTTTAATGTAGAAACTAAATCATACTGGGATTGCGAAAGATTTTCTTCACTCAACAGAGCAGTATAGCCCATAATGCTATTTGTTGATGATCGTAATTCCTGCGAATAATCGGCAATAATTGAACTGAGTGAGTTGTTCAACATCGTTTTATTACCAACCCATAACTTTAATACATTTTTCAATTGCTGGGCAAGAGATTCTACACCTTTAACTTCTGCTTGAGAAAAACCATTTTTCTTTGCAATTTTTAAAAGGAAGATTTGACTATCGCTAACAGGTATTTGAACACATCCTTCAACCAAGAAAAAATCTGTGATATTGAAATGGCAGTTTGATTGCAGGCTAAACCTGAAGCTTTGATTGTTCTCATTAACATTTTTACAATTCGGGCAGGCTACATGTGATTGTTGTACAAGTGTTTTTCTTGTAGTCTTTGATTTTCCTACAAGTTCAAAATTGTGGTTGCCATTAATTTTGAATAACACTACCGTAGCAAGTTCAAATTCTTTAACTAAAAAATCGCACATTTTATCAGGAAAATCCGTTGAGGACCGTAATGCGATATTTACTAATTCAATATAACCTGAAAAAAAATCTAGTTTCGGAATCTGCATAATCAACTTAATTTTATATTAACTTTTTATTACTCTCTTCTGTAATCATAATATTGAAAAATATTCAATTATAAAAAACATTGAACCACACTGCTAAATTTATAAAATATTATGTAAAAAGGCATCAAAACATAAACATTACTAAATTAAGAGCAAATAGTTATTTAAAGGGATTCTGTAAAAAATCAATTCCCTTTAATTGATCTGGGCATTATGCAATTATAAGTAAAGCAAAAATATTGCAGATATTAAATGTTTCAGGTCAACCAGATTGATCGTGGAAAAAAAATTATATAGGCTTGATAATACCTTTCACTTAGTTTAGTTTTCAAAAAAAAATCTTCTTCTTTTTGAAATTAATAAAATATCATAATATTATTCCGTTAATTTTATGCTTGTGGCAGTTTAACAGCTTTTCACAAACAGAATACAATTCCTTTGTTGTAAGTGATACAATTGCTATAAATCTTAATAATCAATATCCGATATCCAGTGTAAACATTTTACCAAATACTGAGGTAATATATCTTAAAGGAAAGACTCTTAAAACTACAGATTACAATTTTATTTATTCAAAGGGATATTTTACGCTTGCCGATTCGCTGCCGTATTCCATTTTTGATACTCTAATAGTCAAGTATAAAACTCTCAGACTATCATTACAAAAGGAATATAAACGGCGCAGTTTAATTGTGCGTTATGATGAAAAATTCGGCGATACTATTCGTGTTTTGAGTTCTTCGTCGGGGCTAACACCTGATATTATTTTTGGCACAGGACTTCAAAAGAGCGGAACAATTGTTCGCGGGTTTACTGTTGGAACAACAAAAGACTTTTCACTTAGCAGTGGTTTGCGTTTACAATTATCCGGCAGAATTTCAGAAGATATTGAAATTGTTGCAGCGCTTACTGATGAAAATACCCCAATACAACCCGAAGGAAATACGGAGCGGCTTGAAGAATTGGATAAAGTTTTTATTCAAATAAAACATCCGAATGTTATAGGTACTTTTGGCGACTACCAGCTAAAACAAAGGTTTGGAGAGTTTGGGGTGATTGATAGAAAACTGCAGGGACTTAACGGCGATTTTATTTTTAAAGATTTTAGCAGCTATGTTTCGATAGCTAACTCACGAGGTAAATTTAACTCCAATAGTTTTAACGGCTCTGATGGAGTGCAGGGACCTTATCGTTTAAGTGGCATAAATAACGAACGCGATATTATTATAATTGCCGGAACTGAAAAAGTTTTTATTGATGGAATTGAACTATCTCGCGGCGAAAATAACGATTACACAATTGAATACTCAAATGCTACAATTACATTTACACCAAACAAACTGATAACTTCAGCAAGTAGAATAAATGTTGATTTTGAATATACCGATCGGCAATTCTCTCGTAATTTTTTCGGGGCAGGTTCATCTGCAAATTTATTTAATGATAAACTTAAAATCGGATTTCAATATTTAAGAGAAGGTGATGATCAGGATTCCCCAATAGATATTTCTTTTTCAGACGAAGATAAAAATATTCTTGCGCAAGCTGGCGATGACAGAAATAAAGCTGTAAAATCAGGAGTAAAACTTGCTGAACCGGACTCACTTGGTATTATAAAAGGCATCTATACAAAAATTGATACAACAATAAATAGTACTGCTTTTTCATATTACCGTTATAATCCGGGCGATACTCTTTCAATCTACAACGTGAGTTTTAGTTTTGTTGGCGAAGGAAAAGGCGATTATTTGAGACAGAGTTTTGGATATTATTATTTTGTTGGAATCGGAAAAGGAACTTATCTGCCGATAATTTACCTCCCGTTACCGCAATTAAAACAATTAGGTAACCTTGTTGTTGATGTCAATCCATTTGAAAACATTACATTAAGTTTGGAATACGCCGGAAGTCTGTGGGATAAAAATAAATTTTCTTCAAATGATGATAAAGACAATTACGGATATGCAAGAAACATATCATTAAAAATTGCTCCTTCTCAAATTCAATTAGGCGATATTGATTTCGGTAAAGCCGGTTTTAGTTTTAGAGACAGATATATTCAGAAAAAATTTACTTCACTTGATCGTTATGATGATGTTGAGTTTAATAGAAATTATAACACATCAAATCAAACAGAACCCCAAGATGAATCTTTACGCGAAATAAATTTATCGCTTCAGCCGATCGAGCAACTTAACATTTCGAGTGCTGCCGGCTTTTTAAGAAAAGGCATCGATTTTTCTTCTGATAGATTTAACAATCTTTTTCGTTTTTCGGATAATGAATCTTTTAATTTTGATTATAATCTTGATTACGTAAAATCTGATAACATTTCAATTTCAAGTAAATGGTTAAGACATAAAGGCTCTGCATTTTATAAAGTCTGGAAACTGAAACCCGGTATGGATTTTTTAGCCGAAGATAAACAGGATCATCGCATTTCAACCGATTCATTAGTAGCAGGCAGTTTAAAATATTATGATTATGCTCCTTTCATAGAGCTAATGGATTTGTACGGTTTTAATTTGATTGGAAAATTCTCTTTACGCGATGACTATTTACCTGAAGCAGGTTTGATGCTTAAAGAATCGCAATCCAAAACATATACAATGGATTTGAATTACAACGGCATTCGCGAAGTAAACAGCAATCTTGTTTTTACATTCCGTAATAAAAAATATGAAGAAACATTTTTAGCAAATGGAAATCTGGATAACGAAACAATTCTTGTTCGCTCGCGTTCCAAGTTTATATTCTGGGATCGTTTGCTTAACGGTGATTTTTACTATGAAGTATCAACTCAAAAATCTGCAAAACTGCAAAAAGTATTTCTAAAAGTTGAGCAGGGTACAGGTAATTATATTTATCTCGGTGATATTAACAATAACGGAATAGCAGATGAAAATGAATTTGAACCCGCAATTTATGATGGTGATTATATACAGATTACATATCCGACTGATGAATTATTTCCGGTTATTGATCTTAAAACAAGCACTCGCTGGAAGATAAATTTTTCGGAGCTGGTTGATAAATCTTCCTTTATCGGAAAAATAATTTCTCCGGTTTCTTCGGAAACTTATTGGAGAGTTGAGGAGAATAGCCGCGAAACGGACTATGCAAAAATCTATCTGCTTCAACTCTCAACTTTTCAAAATGAAAATACAACGATCCGCGGATCTAATTTTATTCAACAGGATATTTTCCTTTTTGAAAATCAACAGGATTTATCTTTCAGGTTCAGGTTCACACAGCGGAAAGCCTTGAATGAATTTAGCAGCGGCTACGAAAGAAATTACAACCGCGAACGAAGTTTAAGAATTAAATTTAAAATGGTTCAAGAAATTTCAAATCAAACAGATTTTATAAATCAAACTGATAACGTAAGCGCTCCCGTAAGTTCCAACAGAGTTAGAAATATTTCTTCAAATAACATTGTATCGGAATTTTCTTACAGACCAGAAAGAAATATCGAAGTTGGTTTCCGATTAAAAGTCGGTAAAAGCGAGGATGATTATCCTGCTGCACCAACGGTAATTGATTTGAATTCACAATTAATAAGATTTAATCTTTCCTTTTTAGAAACCGGAAGATTACGGATTGAAATTGAGAGGAACGAACTCATCTCAAACACAACTGAGAATGTTATTCCTTTTGAATTAACCAACGGCAATCAATTAGGTAAAAACTTTTACTGGAGATTAAACTTTGATTATCGTGTTGCTTCATTTTTGCAAACAACAATTGGTTACGACGGAAGAGTACAGGGTGCAAACAAAGTTATTCATACTGCAAAAGCAGAAGCACGTGCGTATTTTTAATCTAATCGGTTGTAAAAACATAAATCCTTCATAGCAAAAAATGTATAACAAATTGAATTATTGATTACTTCATATATCAAAATTTTCGGAAAGAGAAAAAACTTATGAAAATAATTTCCAGCATTATTGAAGCGCATCTTTTTCGTGTACAAAACGGATTGATTGAATTTCTTCTTTTGAAAAGATCGCCGGACGAATATTATCCTAATCTATGGCAAATGGTTTCAGGTAGTATTGAAGAAAATGAAACAGCCTTCAAAGCGGCGCTTAGAGAAATAAAAGAAGAAACAAATTTAACTCCTATTAAAATTTGGGCGGCGCCAAAAGTTAATTCATTTTACTCGCCAGATTTTGATTACATTTGTTTGATACCTGTTTTTGCGGCGCAGGTAGATTTTAATTCATTAATTCAAATAAGCCTCGAGCATACTGAATATAAATGGGTTACGCCCGATAAAGCTGTTAAAATGCTTGCGTGGGACGGACAAAGAAGGTCAGTCGAATTAATTACAGATTATTTTCTCAATAGAAATTCATTTCTAAATTTTATAGAAATTACTTCTGCCGATTTAAAAAGCTAATTAGTTTGTTTGCTTATGATTTTATAGTTCATTGCAGTTTGCAATTTTTCTTTTAGTGATTTTTATAATTCTTAAAATCATTTCAATCAGTCTTTATTTTCATTATTCTTTCTTAAAGTTAATTTCTATTTTTGTAATGAAAATTCAATAATTAAATCTGGAGTCAGTTTTGGGATTACTCGTGGTTGGTTCACTTGGTTTAGATACGGTTTCAACGCCATTCGATAAAGTTGAAGATGCGCTCGGCGGATCGGCAACATATATTTCGCTGGCAGCAAGTTATTTTGGAGGTCCGGTAGAATTAGTTGGTGTTGTCGGAAGCGATTTTCCTAAAGAGTATATAAAAATTCTCACTGATCATAATGTTGATATTGAAGGCTTGCAAATAGTTCAAGGCGGCAAAACATTCAAATGGGCTGGCAAGTATCATTATGATCTAAATGTACGAGATACTCTACTAACAGAATTAAACGTATTTGAAAAATTTGATCCTGCTATTCCCGATAGTTTCAAAAAATCTAAATTTCTTTGTCTTGGCAATATTGATCCGGTGCTTCAGGCAAAAGTTTTAGATCAAATGAATGAACCAAAATTTGTAGTTTGCGATACAATGAATTACTGGATCGAAGGTAAACTTGAGGAACTGTTAAAACTTTTACCAAGAGTTAATGTTCTTATAATAAACGACAGCGAAGCAAGATTACTTGCGCACGAACCTAATTTAATCAGAGCTGCAAAAAAAATTAGAGAACTTGGACCTGAAATATTAATTATCAAAAAGGGCGAGCACGGCGCATTGCTTTTTACAGACGAAACAATTTTTTCTGCGCCTGCTTATCCGATGGAAACAATATTTGATCCCACAGGTGCCGGTGATTCTTTTGCCGGCGGATTTACTGGCTATCTTTACAGAACACGTGATCTTTCAGCCGATAGTTTGAAACGAGCTGTTATTTACGGCAGCACAATGGCTTCTTTTTGTGTGGAAAAATTCAGCACAAAAGGCTTGGAGGATTTATCTTATTTACAAATTCAAGATCGTTACCGCGAATTTATGAAGCTTTCAAGATTTGATGAACAAGAATAATTATTACTCAATAAAATTTTCGGATGATCAGCTTACTTTTTTAGATCAAACCAGATTGCCGCTGCAAGAAGTTTATGTTACAACAGATGATTACGAAAGAATTGCTGTTGCAATTGAACGTCTTGAATTGCGCGGCGCGCCACTTATTGGAATATCGGCTGCTTTTGCACTTGCTTTGTCTTTCAAATCTTTTAGCGGAAATGTAAATGAGCATTTTAATTTTGTTTATAAAAGATTACAATCCACTCGTCCGACTGCTGTAAATCTTTTTTATGCTTTAGAAAGGATGAAAAAAACATTTGATAAGATTGAAAATGAAAACGGTGTTTATTCAATCTTACTAAAAGAAGCTTTTGAGATTTATGCTTTTGAAGAATTATGCTCAAAAAAAATTGGGGAAAATGGTTCACGTATCTTTTTAAAAAAATCCAATGTTCTTACGCATTGTAATACGGGAGCGCTTGCAACGGCGGGCTTCGGAACAGCATTTGCAGTTATTAAAAAAGCTTTTGATGATGGATTTGTTAATCATGTTTATTCTGATGAAACTCGACCGCTTTTGCAAGGATTACGATTAACTTCTTATGAACTTGCAAAGAATGGAATCCCTTTTACTGTTCAAACAGATTCTATGGCTGCGGTACTCATGCAGCAAAATAAAATTGATTTAGTAATTACGGGCGCAGATAGAATTGCTTTGAATGGAGATTCGGCTAATAAAATTGGTACTTATAATCTTGCTGTTCTTTGTAACTATCATAACATTCCGTTTTACATTGCAGCTCCATCAACAACTATTGATAGAAAAATAGCAACTGGGGCAGATATTGAAATTGAATATCGAAGTGGAAATGAAATTCTTTCTATCAACGGAAACCAGATTGCAAATCCAAGCACAAATACTTTTTCTCCGGCTTTTGATGTAACGCCAGCGCATTTAATCAAAGGTATAATCACGGAAGAAGATGTATTCTTTTTTCCGTATAATTTTATTAGATGAGCGAGATAGTAAAAACTGAAGCTGTTGTACTTTCCAAAATAAATTACGGAGATACGAGCAGCATTGTTTCACTTTACACTGAAAAAGAAGGGAAAATTTCTGCAATCCTAAAAGGTGCAAGAACGCCAAAATCAAAATTGGGGCAAATTGTTGATCCATTAAATCATTTGCAGATTATCGTTTATAAAAAACCTGCACGAGATATTCAGCTAATTTCAAGCGCCGATTTGATAGCACACTTTTCAAAGATCAAGGAAGATCTTGATTGTACAAAATACTCTTTTGCGATAATTGAGATAATAAGAAATCTTACAAACGATAATGAAGTAAATCCAAAACTGTTCCGCGGCTTAATAAGAATATTACAGTTGATTGAAAATAAAAAAGAATATCCGCAAATTTTATTCAGCAGATTTTTTCTTTTCTTTTTATCTGAACTCGGTTATGAAATCTCGATTGATAAATGTTCTAAATGCGAGAAATCATTTTCGCAGGGAAAAAACATAAGTTTTGATTTTGAATCGGGTTTTATATGTTCCGATTGTCAGGAATCACATTTTGGAAATGAGCCAATTGATTCGGAACTTTTTGAATATTTATTTTGTCTAAAAAGTAATAAATCAATAAATAAAATAAACAGTGAAACATCAAAAAAATTTATTGTTCTGTTGGAACGTTACCTTAAACAACACGTGCCGGATTTTAAAGGAATACAATCATTTAATATTTTTAATTAGAAGAGCAATAAAATAAATTTTGATACCAATGAATATAAATTGAAACAAATAAAAAAATCGGAGGGAAAAATGAAAATAAAAGGCTTAATTGGCGCTGCATCTCTTGTTGCAGTAGGAATATTGTTCGGTGCATTGCTTGTATCAGGTTTTGGATTAGTTAGACCAGGCTGGGCAGAAATAAATCTTGGCTCAAATAATCCACCCGTAAATCTTGATGCTGATGCAACATCATTTTCAAAAGCATTTATTGAAGTTGCAGAAAAAGTAACACCTGCAATTGTTCAAATAAGTGTGGTTTCGGAACGAGAAAATCCTCATAAGGAATTTTTCTTTTTTCCATTTGACAACAATATGCCAAAAGAACAGCAAGGATCAGGAAGCGGAATTATTATATCGGATGACGGCTACATTTTAACAAATAATCACGTTGTCGAAAAAGCAAAATCAGTTACGGTTGGTTTGTCAGATAAAAGATCCTTCAGCGCTAAAGTAATAGGAACAGATCCTTTGACTGATCTTGCAGTCATAAAAATTGAGGCAGGAAATTTAACAACCGCTTATCTTGGCGATTCGGAGAACATCAAAGTAGGGCAATGGGTAATGGCTATTGGAAATCCGCTTTCTCTGTCGTCAACTGTTACTGCAGGAATTATAAGCGCAATTGGAAGAGGCCAACTTGGTTTAATTCAGGATAGTTATGGAGTAGAAAATTTTATACAGACTGATGCAGTAATAAATCCTGGCAATAGCGGTGGAGCTTTGGTTGATCTTTCGGGCGCTGTTGTTGGTGTTAATACAGCAATTGCAACTCGCGGTACAGGTTCGTATATCGGTTACGGCTTTGCAATCCCGATTAACTTGGCAAAAAATGTGGCTAAAGAAATTATTGCTTATGGAAAAGTTAATCGTGGTTATATTGGTGTAAACATTGGTGAAGTTGATAATGCAATAGCAAAGTCCGTTGGTTTGGATAAACCTCGTGGAATTATAATACAGGGAATTGTTGAGGATGGCGCTGCTTCCAAAACAGATTTGAAAGAAGGAGATATTATTCTTTCGGTTGACGGCAAGGAAGTAAATCAACCTAACGAATTGCAAAGTTATATTGCATCAAAATCAGCAGGAACCACTATATCATTAAAAATTTTCCGCGATGGTAAAGAAGTTGAAAGAAAAGTAACTCTTAAATCGCGTGATAATAACGAAAAGACCGAATTAGCTTTGAATGATAACGGAATTGAATCAAAAAGCGAAAGCAAATCAAGTTCTGCCACTTTTGAAAGTATTGGTTTATCTGTAAAGAATATGAGCGCAAAGGAAAAGGAAAGTTATAAAATTGATAATGGAATATTGATTACTTCTGTAAAAGACTACAGCAAATCTTTTGATCAAAGACTTGATAAAGATTTTGTAATTGTTGAAGTTGATAAGAAAAAAATAAATGATGTTGACTCTTTTGAAAAAGCGATTGATTCTAAAAAGGGTAAGGCTGTTTTGATAAAGGTTCAGGATAAAGATGGTAACTCAAGATTTGTTGGATTAGAAATACCGGAGTAGTAAATAAATAATTTTTTATTTGAACGTCCCGATAAATATCGGGACGTTTTTTTTTATATTTGCACAAAACAACGGAGAGTAAATGATAAGGTTTATTACAGCAGGCGAATCACACGGAAAAGCACTTACCACTATTGTGGAGGGCTTTCCCTCTAATTTAAAAATTTCTGAAAGTTATATTAATCAACAACTAAAAAGAAGACAGGCTGGATACGGGCGTGGTTTAAGAATGAAAATTGAAACTGATTCAGCCGAAATACTTTCCGGTGTTAGATTCGGCAAAACAATTGGTTCGCCGGTTTCTATGCTTATTAAAAATAAGGACTGGGAAAACTGGCAAATATTAATGTCGGTTAATCCGGTAGATCAAAAAATTGAAAAAATAACAATACCGCGCCCCGGGCATGCCGATCTGGTTGGAGTTTCAAAATATAATTTTGAAGATATAAGGAACTCAATCGAAAGATCGTCTGCGAGAGAAACAGCAGCCCGTGTTGCTGCCTGTTCAATAGCAAAAAAATTACTTAGCGATTTTGGAATTGAGATTGGAAGTTTTGTTGAAAGTATTGGCGGAATTTATCCGGATGATAATTTTGCTGATAAACTTTTATTAAATTCCTTGTCTTCAAATATTTCAGCTCAATTAATTTCCGATAAGGCGGATAAAAGTTCTGTTCGTGTTTTTGATAAACTGCATGAAGAAAAAATCATCAGAAAAATAAAAACTGCAAAGAAAAAAGGCGATACACTCGGCGGAACTTTTATAGTTTTTGCAACCGGACTTCCGGTGGGACTTGGCAGTTTTATGAATTATGATCAAAAACTTGATGCTGAAATCGCACATTCAATAATGTCAATCAATGCAGTAAAAGCAGTTGAATTTGGAGAAGGTTTTGAACTTGCTGATAAATTCGGATCTCTTTCGCACGATGAAATAATCTTAAAGAAAAATACATTATCTCGTAAAACAAATCGTGCAGGTGGAATCGAAGGCGGCGTTTCAACAGGGCTGCCTATTGTTGTACGTGCTGCTATGAAACCAATTGCAACATTAATGTCGCCGATTGAGAGCGTTGATCTTGCAACAATGAAAAAAGTAGATGCAAGACGAGAGAGGAGCGATTTTGTTGCCGTTCCTGCTTGCGCCGTTATTGCCGAATCTATGCTTGCATGGAGTATTGCAAAATATTTTCTTCTTAAATTTGGCGGTGATTCATTTGAAGAATTAAAAGACAATTATGACAGTTATAACAGTAAATTATTTGGAAGAGTAAAAAATAACTTAAAGAGATAATAATGATTCACGTTAAGAAATTTACTTTCAATATGTTTTACGAAAACACATATATTTTATTTGATGATGATTCCAAAGAATGTGCGGTTGTGGATCCCGGGTGTTCGACTGATAAAGAAGAAAATTTAATTTCAACTTTTATACAAAATCACAATCTTTTTGTAAAATATTTAATCAACACTCACTGTCATATTGATCATATTCTTGGATGTGAGTTTATAAAGCAAAAATATAATCCCATCTATCTTGCACCGGAAAAAGATATTCCGTTATTGGAAAATGCAAGTATGCAGGCAGATTGGGTTGGTATGGATTTCTCGATTTCAATTTTACCGGATGAATTTCTTGATGAAAATAAAAAGTTGATGCTCGGTAAATCAGCTATTGAATTTATTTTTACTCCGGGTCATACTTCCGGCGAGTTTTGTATTTATTGCGCTGAATCCAATTTTTGCATCACTGGAGATGTTCTGTTTTTTAATAGCATCGGCAGAAGTGATCTGTGGGGTGGAGATTACGACTTGCTGCTTAAAAGTATCAAGGAAAAACTTTTAATATTACCGGATAATACAAAAATTTATGCTGGGCATGGTGAAGAAAGTACTATCGGAAGAGAGAAAAGGGAAAATCAATTTCTAATCCATTCTAATGAAGGTAATTGATGAAAAAGAAATTAGATGATTTGAATTCGCGTAAAGCAGCCGCAAAACTCGGCGGCGGTTTAGAGAAAATAAAAAATCAACATGCTAAAGGAAAATTAACTGCGCGCGAAAGGATAGAACTTTTAGTTGATGAAAATTCGTTTGAAGAAGTCGGGATGTTCGTTAAACATCGTGCAACTGATTTTGGATTAAACAAAATTCATTTTCCAGGTGATGGTGTTGTAACAGGATTTGCAAAAATTGATGGCAGACCAATCGCACTATTTTCGCAGGATTTCACAGTACTTGGCGGCTCTCTTTCAGAAACGCACGCAGAAAAAATTGTTAAGATCATGAAGCTTGCAATGAAAGCCGGCATTCCTATTGTTGGATTAAACGATTCCGGCGGCGCAAGAATACAGGAAGGTGTAAATAGTCTTGGTGGTTATGCAGATGTATTTTTACTAAATACGCTTGCATCAGGAGTTATACCGCAAATTTCAGTTATACTTGGTCCGTGTGCAGGCGGTGCGGTTTATTCACCAGCTATTACGGATTTTGTTTTTATGGTTCGCAAAACAAGCCACATGTTTGTTACAGGTCCAAATGTTGTTAAAACAGTAACACACGAAGATGTTTCGTTTGAAGATCTTGGCGGGGCGGATACACATTCGCAAAAGAGCGGAGTTGCTCACTTTGCTTTTGATAATGAGATAGAAACTATTCTTAATGTGCGAAAACTGCTTGGTTTTCTTCCATTAAATTTTAAAGATAAAGTTTCAGCATTACAGTTTGATAATAGTTCTATAAAACCGAATGAAAAGCTGGCTGCAATAATTCCGGAAAATCCGAATAAACCTTATAATATGAAGGAAATTATTCTAAATCTTTTAGATGACGGAGATTTTTTGGAAGTGCATAAATTTTACGCTGAAAATATTGTATGCGGCTTTGGAAGACTTGGTGGAACTTCCGTTGGCATTGTAGCTAACCAACCGGAGGTATTAGCCGGAGTACTTGATATAAATGCTTCGGTAAAAGGTGCGCGGTTTGTTCGCTTTTGTGATGCATTTAATATTCCTTTATTGGTTCTTGTTGATGTGCCGGGATTTTTACCGGGCACAGAGCAGGAATGGAATGGAATAATAAGACATGGTGCAAAATTATTATTTGCTTTTAGCGAAGCAACTGTTCCTAAAGTAACACTAATTACACGAAAAGCATACGGCGGTGCTTATGACGTTATGAATTCAAAACATATACGTGGTGATTTTAATTATGCGTGGGCTACTGCTGAAATTGCTGTGATGGGACCAAAAGGTGCTGTCGAAATAATTTTTAAAAAGGAAATTGAATCCTCGCAAAATCCTGAACTTGAACTTGAGCTTAAGCTTCAAGAATACATTCAAAAATTTGCTAATCCGTATATAGCTGCAGAACGTGGATTTATTGATGATGTTATTGAACCCAAAGACACTAAAAAAGTACTGATTAATGCCTTTGAATTATTAAAAGATAAAGTAGATTTAAACCCAAGGAAAAAACATGATAATATTCCATTGTGATATTGTAAAATATTATCGTATTTGCATTTAATTCCTTCAATTTAAATTTATACTTGATTAAAAAAATTAAGAAAGCTATATTGCAATAGTTAATTTTATCCCGGAGTATTAATGAAACAAATTTTGCTATTTCCAATAACTGCATTTATTGCAGTCATAATCACCTCCTGCGGAAGTAACACTCAAGTTACTAGTTTGAATCAAACCCAAAACACAACTACAACAAATAGAATCGGAATTGTTTCTGAAATGCTTGAAGAAGCAAGGCAGCATTATGTTTTAGCTTTGAAAAAACAGGAATTGAACAGTACAAAAGAAGCAGTAGAAAATTATGAGTCGGCTTTAAGAATAATTAATAATCTTAGCTATTATCCTGGAATTGACGAAAATGCTGCTTATTTGGAATTAGAAAATGCAATTATTGATGATTACAAAGGTTTTGTTGATGGATTAAATGTATTACCCGAGGGAATATCATTTGCTGCTTATGAAGAATGGATGAGAGAATCTGTTCCCGAAATAGTTGTTGCTGAAAATGAGGAAGTTGAATCTACCAGAATTATTATACCTGCTGATATACCATTAGAAGTAAACGAACATGTAGAACAATATATTACTTACTTTACTAGCAAAGGCAGCGGCGCAATGAAAAGATGGCTTGAAAGATCAGGCAGGTATTTTCCGATGATGTCTAAAGTTTTTGAAGAAGTTGGTGTGCCTCAGCAGTTGCTTCATCTAAGTATGATTGAAAGTGGTCTTAATCCTACCGCAAGATCTTTTGCAAGTGCGGTTGGATTGTGGCAGTTTATTAAGTCAACAGGTAAGTTATATGGATTGGAATCAGGCTTTTATTATGATGAAAGAAGAGATCCTGTTAAAGCAACTTATGCCGCAGCAAGACATCTTAAAGACCTGTACGCAACTTTTGGAGATTGGTATCTTGCATTAGCAGCATATAATTCCGGAGCGGGCAGGGTAACGCGTGCATTAAGAAAAGCTAAAGATAATTCTTATTGGAGCGCTAGACCATTTTTGCCTAAAGAAACAAGAAATTATGTTCCTACCTATATTGCCGCAAGCATAATAGCTATGGATCCTGAAAAATACGGATTCACAAATATCAAATATCAAAAACCTTATGAATATGATGTTTTCACAATTGATGGCTCAATTGATCTTCAATTTCTTGCGAGCTGTGCCAATACTGATTTGATAACACTGCAGGAAATGAACCCTGAACTAACCCAGATATCCACCCCTAATGATTATTCCGGCGGATATCCACTAAAAATTCCTAAAGGTACAATAGAATCTTTTGCATCGAACTTAAAAAATATTCCTGAATCGGCGAGAAGAACATATTTAGTACATAATGTTAAAAAAGGCGAAACTATAACGAAAGTTGCCAACAAATATGGTATCTCAAAAAATGATCTGGCTGATGCTAATAATATCTCAACTAAATCTAAATTGTATGCCGGACTTAAATTAAAAATTCCTGTTATAGCAAACTTAAATCAGGTTAATTATTCTGATAATACTGATACTCAGGTTGCACAGGATCAAACAGGTACTAATAATAACAGTTATGGATATGTATCACCTTATACAAATCTTAACGACGCAAAAGAACAAAAAAATATTGATGAAACTGCAAATGTAATTGCTGATGAAATAGTTAGCGATGAAGTTGCAGAAAATGAGTTGTCAGAAAATGAATCAATTGAGTCGGCTCCATTGGTTCCTGCAGGATTTATTTCGGTTGCATACAAAGTAAAAAAGGATGATAGTTTATTAGGTATTGCAGATCTATTTAATACCAGAGTTAGTGATTTACGCAACTGGAACGATATTCCTTATACAACAACAATCAAAGTCGGACAGGTATTAAATGTTTATGTACCTTCTGAAATGAAAGATTATTATGCTTCTTTAGATAAAACAACAGAAGTGGAATCTAACGTTTCAACCCGTAAATCTAACAAAACTGCCAATCTTACTTTTCATAAAATCAAAAGAGGCGAAACATTAAGTCTGATAGCTTCAAAGTATGGTATTACTATAAAGCAATTAAAAGATTGGAATAATATTTCAAGCAATAATATTAAATCCGGTTCAAAGCTTAGAATTTATAAAGATGGCGATTCCGAATATGTATCAAACAATAAAGTAAAAAACACAGTTAAGAAAAATGAAGTTTACAAATACAAAGTTAAACGTGGCGATACTGTTGGTGAGATTGCAGAGAAGTTTGGAGTAACAACCTCGCAAATTAAAAGTTGGAATAAACTTAAAAGTAATAATATTGTTGTGGGCAAGTCATTAACAATTTATAATAGTACAATTAGTTCATCTTATGGCGACAATACAACCAAGAATTCATCCAACGTAAATTATTATAAAGTAAAAAAGGGTGATTCTATCGGCGCAATTGCTGAAAAATACGGTGTTAAGGCTGCAGACATTCAAAAATGGAATAGTATAAGCGGCAATAAAATTATTGCAGGCAATACTATAAAGATATTTTCCGATGCTGATGTAAATGATATTCCTAACGAAACAAAGACTATAAAAAAATCCAACACATCTGTGCAAAAATACACTGTTAGATCAGGCGATACTTTGTATTCCATCGCTAATAAGAATAACACTACTGTTGCGAAATTGAAATCCTTAAATAACATTACTACAAACAATATTAAACCTGGACAAAAAATAAAAATTAATTAGTTAACAATATTTATTGAGCAAGCCGTTAGGGGTGTTATCCCGTTTCTCCGGGATATCTGAGATAATACCCTAATACCTGATCTGGGTAATTCCAGCGTAGGAAAACGGGTTAAAGAATGATTTTTCAATAGCCGTTTATCCAGCGGCTATTTTTTTGGGAAATAAAAATGAAAATTAAAATCATTCTACTTTTTCTTATTTCGATACAGGTCTATTCTCAGAATTTTGTTATAAACGGAAAGGTTATTGATTCCGATACAAAAAATGCTGTTAGCAATGCAAATGTTTATATAAGAAATAAAACTGTTGGATCATCAACCAATGCAGCTGGCGAGTTTTATCTCGATGGAAATATTTCTTTATTCGATACATTGGTAATAAGTTTTGTAGGATATGAAACATTCAAAACATCTATTCAAAAATTTGAATCATCAAACAAAATTGTTGGATTAATAAAAATTATTTTGCCAACACAAACCGTACTTATTGAAGGCGCGATTGGCAAACAGGGTTTCACTCCCGCATCTTTTAGTAAGATCACAAGAACCGAAATTCAAGATAATTATGTAATGCAGGATATCCCTGAATATTTAAGCACTCTGCCGTCAACAACTTTTTATTCGGAAAATGGAAATGGTATAGGATATAATTATTTAAGTATTCGCGGTTTCGATCAAAGAAGAATATCAATTTCCATAAATGGTATTCCACAAAACGATCCTGAAGATCACAATATCTATTGGTTGGATTTTCCTGATCTGCTTGCAAGTGCAGAATTAATTCAAGTTCAGCGCGGCGCTGGCTCCGGTGTTACAGGTTATCCAGCTATCGGCGGCTCAATCAATATTGTTACATCATCGTTCTCCAATAAGAGCAGCTTCAATTTATCAGCCTCATTAGGTAGTTATAATTCAAGAAAATATAGCGCTGCATTTTCGAGTGGTTTGATAGAAAATAAATATTCATTCTATACAAAACTTTCTCAAATACTAAGCTCGGGATATAGAAATTCTTCTTGGGTAAAATTCAATTCGTTTTTCTTTTCAGCAGTCAGATTTGATGAAGGTTTTTCTACACAGATTAATATTTACGGTGGTCCAATTGAAGATGGATTGGCTTATACAGGCGTAGCGAAGTTTGCTGTGAAAAATTTAAATCAACGCAAAGATAATTTTTCATATTGGGAAGCAGATGCTAAACAATACAAATACGCAGTAAAAAGACGAACTGATGAATTAGAAAATTTTTCTCAGCCACATTTTGAATTACTAAATGAATTTATTATAAATGAAAAAATAAAACTTAACTCAGCATTATTTTTAGTTATTGGCTCGGGTTATTTTGATTATGACGGATCGTGGTCTATTTTATACGATGATTATTTTCGTCTAAAACAAAATGGATTTGATACCAATTATGTCCCGACCAATGCTTTAATTCGCGCTCAGGTTGAAAATAAACAGTACGGCTGGATTCCGAGATTGAGTTTTGAGCATAACAAGGGGCAGTTAATTCTCGGCGGCGAGTTTAGAATTCATCGTTCAGAACACTGGGGAGCAATTTCTTATGCGGAAAATTTACCTACTTCAGTTACTAAAGACTATCATTATTATTTCTATAACGGCTCAAAAAATATATTAAACGGATTTATTCACGAATCTTATAATCTAAACGATGAAATAAATCTGCTTGCCGAAATTCAGTTTGCCTTCCACAATTACAGATTGTACAATGAACTATATTTAGGAAATGATTTCAAAGTTTCAAATTTCTTTATTAATCCAAAGTTTGGATTGAATTATAAATTTACTTCTGGTTTAAACTCATATATCTCTTTTGCTCGCATATCCCGCGAACCAAGATTAAAAAACTATTATGATGCAGCTGAATCAAGCGGCGGCGAAACACCGCAATTTGAATTGAATGAAGATGGAAGTTATAATTATTCCAAGCCGCTCGTTCAACCGGAAACAATGAATGATATTGAGTTAGGAATTTCACATCAATCAAAAAAGCTTTCTCTTGATTTTAATCTGTATTACATGCTTTTTGAGAATGAAATTGTTAAGAATGGAAAGCTTGATAGATTCGGGCAGCCGATTACAGGTAATGTGGAAAGAACTTCGCATCTTGGAATTGAGACAAGTATGCAGTTAAGTTTTTATGAAGATTTTGAACTTTTCATAAACGCAACATACAGCAAAAACAAAATTGATGAAGGAAAGTATTTTGTTAGTGATTATGAGGCAATCAATCTAACAGGAAACAGCATTAGCGGATTTCCGGAATTTCTTGCAAATATTGGTTTGAGTTTTAAAAGGAATGGTTTTTATATTAATGTTGCTGGTAAATATGTTGGAGATTTTTACTCGGATAATTTTGATGGCAAACTTAAAGAATACTTAATCGCGATGCCGAGTTTTGTTGATTATTTCGATAATGTGAATGAATCATATTTTACTCTGGATTTTTATGGAAGCTATGAGATGGTTTTATTCAATGGTTTATCGAACTCCAAAATTTATTTTCAGGCTAATAATATTTTTGATAATCTGTATTCTGCGAATGCAATCGGCAAAGAATTTTATCCCGCAGCCGAAAGAGGTTTTATAGCAGGAATTCAACTTGGCTTATAAATGAAAAAAATAAAAAATAAAAAATGCATTATAATTGCTAATGGAAAAGCACCGAACAAGAAAGCTATTGATTATTTTATTGATAAAGGATTTACAACTATAATTTGCGCAGATGGAGGTGCCAACACTGCTAAAAAAATAAATATTATTCCTGATTTTATCATCGGTGATCTTGATTCAATTGCTGATAAAACAATTCTTTATTTTAAATCAAAATCAAACATTATAAAGTTTAAAAGGCAAAATGATACTGATATTGAAAAATGTTTAAAGTTCGCAGTTAAAAATGGATTTAAAGAAGTTGTTTTACTGGGTGTTACCGGCAATAGACTTGATCATACAATTTGTAATCTTAGTATTGTAATTAAATTCCATCACAAAATTAAAATTTATGTTGCGGCAGAAAATTCTTTTCTTATCCCTTTTGATTATGATATAAAATTAAAATCTGTACAGGGCGAAACTATTTCATTCTTTGCTTTCGATGATAAAACTTATATAACATCATTAGACTTAAAATATCCTCTGTCAAACACCAATCTAAAATTTGGTATAAAAGAAAGCGCTTCAAATGTTTCTATTTCGGAATCAATAGATATTAAAATTTCGGGCGGAGTTATTTTCATTATTCGTGATTTCAATTTTGTTAGGAAGCATGATCTCTTTTAGCAATATAGATATTATAATTATTTTAGTTTTCTTTTTGTCTTTGGTGATAATTGGATTTGTTTCTTCAAGAAAAACTAAAAATGATTCCGAAGATTATTTACTATCCGGTAGAAAAGTTGGGCTGTTTCTTTTTGTTCTTGTAAATGTTTCTACTTGGTATGGCGGAATAATAGGAGTTGGAGAATTTACATATCGTTATGGTATTGTAAGCTGGTTTACTCAAGGATTTCCGTATTATTTATTTGCATTTGTGTTTGCAATATTATTTGCAAAAAAAATCCGTGAAGCTTCTTTATTTACAATTCCTGATAAACTCACCGAAGTGTATGGAAAAAAAGTTGGCGTATTTTCTGCGCTAATCGTGTTCATACTCGTTTCACCAGCGCCATATTTATTGATGACTGCAAATCTTATATCTTCAGTATTTAACTCAAATATAACTATCTCACTTTTAATAGGCTTTATTCTATCAGCTTCTTATTTGATAAAGGGAGGATTTCGTTCAAACATTTATGCTGATGCTTTTCAATTCTTCGTTATGTTTGGCGGATTTATTATTACTCTTCTAATCTGCTATTTTTCTTTTGGCGGATTTGAATATTTAGAATCCAATTTACCTGATTCTCATTTATCAGTTTCCGGTGGAGCTTCGCCAGCATTTATTATTGTATGGTTTTTAATTGCTCTATGGACTTTTGCGGATCCGGGTTTTCATCAAAGATGTTACGCTGCAAAATCAGGTGAGATTGCCAAGAAAGGGATACTAATTTCAATTTTCTTTTTTGCTTTGTTTGATTTTTTAACTACATCAACCGGGCTTTATGCTAAAGCTGCTTTACCGGATTTATCAAACCCAATGCTTGCTTATCCATTACTTGCTGAAAAAATATTATCACCGGGATTTAAGGGAATATTTTATGCTGCTATGTTTGCTACAATAATATCAACGCTAAACAGTTTCTTATTTATAAGTGCAACAACAATTGGCAGAGATTTTATTTTCAGGATCGGTCAAAATTCAAAAGAAGAAAAAATCAAATTTTATACTATTATCGGAATTGTAATATCGGGCTTCATCTCAATATTAATTGCTCTTTTAATTCCTTCAGTAGTAGAGATATGGTACACGATTGGTTCGATATTTATACCCGGAATTATTCTGCCTGTTTTCAGCGCATATTATCCTAAAATGAGGATTGAGCCTAAAATAATTTTAATTGAAATTATAATTTCGCTTTCTGCAGGTTGGGTATGGTTCTTAATCAGAGATAGTTTTAAGAATAGTATTTTCTTTGAAATTGAGCCGATGATTTGCGGACTTACTTTGGCAATGATAATTCATCTGTATGGTTTACTCGCTAAATTTCTTTCTTATAAAAAGTGAAAGTAAAATTGAACCGCCAAGAAAGGTAAGTATAATAAGCAGAGAAATTTCAGTAGGAATCTTGTAAAACCCTGATAAAATCATTTTTACACCAACAAAAAATAAAATTATTGCAACGCCATATTTCAGATAAACAAACAAATCAGTTAATCCGGCTAAAGCAAAATACAAAGCTCTTAAACCAAGTATTGCAAAAATGTTTGATGAAATGATAATGAAAGTATCATTTGTTATTGCAATTTTAGCGGGAATAGAATCAACAGCAAAAACTATATCAGAGGATTCAATCAATGGTAAAGTTAGGAAGGTTGTTGTAATATAAGTTTTATGTTCTATCCGTATAAAAAATATTTTACCGATATAAGAAGTATTTAGCTTAAAATATTTGGTCGCAGATTTAATCAACCAATTATTTCCAATATCAATTTTTTGATCGCTGCTAAACATCATTTTGTATGCTGCCCAAAACAATATAAGCGCAAAAAGATAAATTATTGGATGAAATAAATTTATTAAAGCAACGCCCGCAATAATAAAAATGATCCTGAATACAATTGCACTTTAAATGCCCCATTTAAGTATATGCGGCTGATTTTCTGGCTTTATATCCATCACTCTAAATATCATCAGAAAAACAAAAAGATTATCAACAGATAAAGACTTCTGAATTATTTATCCTGATAAAAACTCTAATGCTTTTTGACAACCGTCCTCGAGATAAAAATAACGGAAGAGATCAAAAAAAAGAGCGGTTAATATCCATACACCGCTCTATATAAGACTTGCTTTTAAAGGTATTTTTCCTAACTGATTATTTTTACATATAAATCAATAAACATCACTTTAGCAATAAGTGCAGAAAAAAAACTAGAATGAATATTGAGTAATTAAATATAAACTTACGTTATGGTAAGAAAACACCAACAGCAATTACCGTCGTCCATAATCCGTTTTTATCACCTTCAGCCGATTGAGTCACATTAAATGTGCGAACAATTTTGCCGGACATTTTATAAATATCTTCTCTTTCACTCCAATCTTTTTCAGGGTCAAACTCAACACCTAAAGTAGAAGCGAGCATTGTTGCCGCCAGATCTTCTGCATATTCTCCGCAAATTTTTTCAGGCTGTCCGTAAGGATGATGCTCTGAAAGATAGCCATAAGCGCTTGTATCTGCTGGAATAGCAACCCCAAGTGAAGCAGCAATCAGTCTGTTTGGTTCATTAGTTGAGTTACGCGCCATAACACAGTGAGTAATTTGTCCCGGTGTAATTAGTTTTACACCTTCATCAATTGATACTCTTTTACAACCAATAGGAAAAATACTGCTGACTGTTACAAGGTTGCATATTTCAATCCTGGCATTTCTTAAAGCAAGTTCAAAAGAACTTAAATACTCTTTGTGTCTTCCAACACCCTTTGTAAAAAATATTTTTGTTGGTAAATACAACTGTCTATCCTTTCTAAAATAAGTTAAATGAGTTTAATGAATTTTCTTTTTCCAACTTTGAGGATCATTCCTTTTATAATCGCAACAGTTTGCTGCAAATCGCTGATCTTCTCACCATCAATCGAAACACCGCCCTGCATCAATAATCTTTTTGCTTCTCCTTTTGATGGTGCGAAATTTACTAAAATAATTAAGTCAATAATATTAATTTCTTTTATATCGCCAATTTTAAATTCTTCAATTTCATCGGGTAAACCTTTGTTTATAAAAATATTATCAAACTCGGTTTCGGCTGATTTAGCATCTTCCTTTGTATGATACATCTCGACAAGTGTTCTTGCTAATTCTCTTTTTATATCTCGCGGATTTGTTTTGCCATCATTCAATTGTTCTTTTACTTCAATAAGTTTTTGATTTGAAACATCTGTTGCAAGTTCAAAATACTGGTAAATAAGAACATCCGGAATCGAAAGTGTTCTTCCATAAATTTGTTTTGGTTCATCAGAAATGCCGATGTAGTTATCATAGGATTTGCTCATTTTTTCAACTCCATCTATTCCAACAAGCAAAGGCATTGTTAAAATCACCTGCGGTTCAATTCCATATTCGCGTTGGATGTCTCGTCCGACAAGCAAATTAAACTTTTGATCAGTTCCGCCGAGTTCAACATCGCTTTCAATTGCAACGGAATCCATCGCTTGTGCAAGCGGATAGAGAAATTCGTGAACACTAATCGGTTCGCCGGCTTTAAAACGTTTTGTAAAATCATCACGCTCAATCATACGTGCAACAGTATATTTTGAAGCGAGTTTTATTACATCTTCAAAACTCATTTTGCCAAGCCAATCAGAATTATAAACAATCTTTGTTTTTTCTTTATCAAGGATTTTTGATGCTTGTTGAAAATAGCTTTCTCCATTAATTCTTGTTTGTTCCAGTGATAGGGCAGGGCGAGTTGCATTTCTGCCAGATGGATCTCCTATCATTCCGGTAAAATCCCCAATAATTAAAATTGCTTGATGACCAAGTGCCTGAAATTGCGCAAGTTTTCTAAGCACAACTGAATGTCCGATATGCAAATCAGGACGGCTCGGATCACAGCCAAGCTTTATGTTTAAAGGCTTTGATGTTTTAATTGATCGCTCAATCTTTTTAACGAGTTCATCTTCAGGAATTATTTCCACTGCACCTCGTTTAATAATATCCATTTGTTCATATACGGAAGGGAACTCAATTTTATTCATTCACTACAACTTTATTTTTTGTTAAATTTATTAGGAAGATAATTTTTTTTGCATCACATTTTAATATTTTATGCGTCTTTCCTGATCCCTCTGAAAATCTCTTTTAGCGATGTCTTCTCTTTTGTCATAAACTTTCTTACCCTTTGCCAGAGCAAGTTCCAATTTTACTTTACCGTTCTTAAAATACAATCTCAACGGAACAAGAGTTAATCCTTTTTCCTTTGTTTTACCGATTAGCTTTCTTATCTCGGATTTATTCATTAAAAGTTTTCTATCACGGGTAGGAATATGATTATTAATATTTCCCTGTTTGTATTCGCTGATATGCAGACTAAGAAGCCAAACCTCACTATATTTAACTAAAGCATAACTATCAACAAGATTTGCTTTACCTTCGCGTAAAGCCTTAACTTCCGTACCAACCAATACAATACCTGTTTCAAAAGTTTGTATTATGGCAAATTCGTGTCGTGCTTTCCGGTTAACTGCAATATTTTTTTCTTCGGATTCTTGTTTCATTTTATACAAATTGGAAAACAAAAATCACTCTAAATGTTATAAAATGCAAGAAAGATATAATAATTAGATGCACTAAATGTTTGTTGATCAAGCAAATAAGGCGTATTTGCCTTTTTAATAAAATGCAATTATTCAATTGGTTTAAAAATAATTGCAGCGCCGCCGCCTGCTGCTAATTTTAATTTTAACAAATCACTTTTCTTCATTCTAATTTTTTCTATCTCATACTTCATTGGATTTTTATCCCAATCGGAGTCAGCAGCATCTTTGTAAATGGTTACTTCATATTGTTCTGCGGTTAAAAAATTTAATGGAATATCAAATGATCTTGATAATTCATCAGTAATTGCACCCATAAACCAGTTTTCCGAATTCTCATCTTTTCTCGCAGTAATTATATAGTCTCCGGGTTCAGCTTTCAAAATTTTTGTATCACTCCAATCAACAGGAACTTCTTTTATAAAAGAAAATGCATCAGGAAACCTTTCGTAATTTTCCGGTAGATCGGCTGCCATTTGTAAAGGGCTGTAAAGCACAACATATAATGCAAGTTGCTTTGCAATAGTTGTATGTACTCTAAAATTGCTTTTGGGATTATAGTAGTTCATGTTAGTCTGAAAAATGCCCGGTGTGTAATCCATAGGTCCGCCGATAAGTCGGGTAAATGGAAGAATTGTTTCATGTTCCGGTGGATTGCCAATACTCCAAGCATTAAACTCATTACCTCGTGCAGCTTCTGCTGCAAGCCAGTTTGGATAAGTTCTATGTAAACCAGTCGGACGAACGGATTCGTGTGAATCAATACATATTTTCTGTTCGGCTGCTTTTTCCAGAACTCTTGTGTAATGATTTATCATCCATTGCCCATCGTGATGCTCGCCGCGTGGAATTATTTTGCCCACATAGCCTGTTTTTACTGCATCATATCCATACTTTTTCATCAAGTCAAATGCTTCATCAATTCTTCTTTCATAATTAGTAACTGATGCCGAAGTTTCATGATGCATGATCAACTTTACATTTTTCTGTTTTGCATAACTTGAAAGTTCAGCAATATCGAAATCTGGATATGGAGTTACAAAATCAAAAACTTCTTCTTTCCATTTGCCAAACCAATCTTCCCAACCAACATTCCAGCCTTCAACAAGCACTGCATCAAAGCCGTGCTGCGAAGCGAAATCTATATATCGTTTTGTGTTTTCTGTAGTTGCGCCATGTTTACCATTTGGCGTAAATGAGTTCCAATCAACTTTACCAAGCATAATATTATTTGAATTTGTATAATTCCATGAATATGTTCCTACATGCATTCCCCACCAAATACCTATATACTTTTGAGGTTTAATCCAGCTAACATCTTCTATTATTGAGGGTTCATTCAAATTCAAAATTAATTTAGATGAAAGAACATCTTCTGCTTTATTGCTTAAAATAACTGTACGCCATGGTGTTTTACACGGAGTTTGTAAATACGCTTTTGTATCGTACATATCCGGACAGAGATGAGATCGCAGCATAAAATCTCTTTTATCAACTTTTAAATACATTGCCGGATAGTTTAAAAGTGATGCTTCGTGAATATTTATATATAAACCTTCACTGGATTTTAGCATTAGTGGAGTTTGAATAATATCATTACCGGGAACTGATTTTACACTTATTTCACCAACATCTTTTCCTTTGCCGGCGTCAATTTCGGATAGCAGAGAAGTGGAGTATGTGTATTCCTGCGAGTCATAATCACCCGGCATCCAAAATGCTTTATGATTTCCTGTTAATTGAAATTCAGTATTCTCTTCTTTAATAGTAAAGTAATTTAGATTATCCTGCAAAGGAAATTCGTACCTTAATCCAAATCCATCATCAAACAGTCTAAATGTGATAATTAAAGTTCTTTTTTCTGACGGCTGTATTAATGTAACCTGCATTTGTTTATATTCATTGGAAATCACATCAACCTCACCCCAAACAGGTTTCCAATCCTCCGAAAAAGTAGAAGTTACAATTGCATCAATTGTAAAACCGCTCAATAAATCCGGCTGATCAACAAGATCAATTCCAAGTTTACTGTCATTAATTACTGGTTTTCCATCTTTAGAAAGATTGTATAAGAACTCATTTTTATCGGAAAGTTTAACCGAAAGTTTTAATGCTCCATCTGGAGACGTTATCTCTTGCGGGAAAAGATTTATACTTAACAAAATAATCGTAAAAAGAAGACATAGTTTTTTCATTTAAATATTCTTTCATTGTTTTTCCGAAAAATACAAAATAAGTTGCTGTGTAAAAATAAAACAATATTTTTTTGAGAAGTTTATTGAAAATATTTTATAAAGTTTAAATAGTTGTTCTTTAGAGTTAGAGTTTATTACACTGTTTGTTAATTGTAAGATTACTGGAATTATTAAAAATATTTTACACTTGTAATTATTTTCTACAAATTATTACAGAAAATTAAGTCTTATTAAAAATGATTTTGGACTATACTTGAATATTTCTTAAAAGTGTGTTTTATTTTGCAATTTGTGTATAAAAGTGAGTAATTATAAGTAATAATTGCCAGAAGAAATAAAAAACCATTATTATTGTAACATACAATCCTAAAAACTTAATTAATTATTGTTGCAAAAGTTTGGCACTCTAATTGCTTAATAAACTAAAAAAAAATGAAACTCAGGTTAAAATTTATTTGGAGATAAAATGGATATAACGAAAATAGCTTTCTTAGAAACTTTTAATGTTAGTGAAAATGGCGGAATAATGGGTGCTATACTTGTTACGGATGCTGAAACTAAACCTCTTGAGTTTAGAGTAACTGCACCGATACGTCCGACAAATTTTCAAAAAACACTTTACGGCGAAGTTTTACTTGAGCACATTTTGGTTGAATTGATTTCGGTTCCGTTATTAAATGCCATAAATGAGCAAATTGATATCATCTTAGTAAAAGACCCATTTTTCCTTGGCGCTAATGGAAAACAGGGGATACGTGTTATCCGAATTCTTGAGGATGAGAGTCAAAAATCCAGAGTTAATAACCCTGTTGAAATGATCCATACTCCCAATAGTCAATCTGAAAATATATTTATAGAAACTTCGGAGCAGTTTGAATCTGAATTGAAGGGCATTAAAGATATGTTAGAAAAAATTGCCGAAGTTAGAAATCTTGCAGAACCATTTGACAGATTGAAAGCAGCTTGCGAACAGGTTCAAATGCAACGAACGAATGATTAATAAAAAGTCTTATTAAAGTGAAATATGGTCTCAAAATTTCGTACAAAAGTTGCTTCTATTGTTTCAAAAATAGATGATGCTGATGATTTTAATTTCACAAATTGGTTGCGTGCGCCAAAAGTAAGATTTAAAGACAAAGAAGTAATACTGGATTCTGCCGAAACAATAAATATTTATATTGAAAAGTTCGAAGTATATTTTTTTGAAGATTTTCCGCTGCATTTTCCAAACCCAAAAGTTTCTAAGTTAAAACAGATTATCCATATTAATAAGGAGCCAAAGGTCTTTCTTGTCTTTTTTGATCTTGGAAGACCCAAATTATTTTCTCTTCGAAAGAATCTTTTTTCTAAACCTGCTGTAATTAATTATAACTCTTCGCTTCCACAAATACCGGAGGTTATTGATCAATCAATCGCTTATATTGCAAAAGCACCAAATATCTTTTCATTTGCGTTTTTTTATCCGAATGTGCGAACTAACAAAATTCCACTGTTAATGAACTTACCTGAAACAAAAGATCTTTTGTCCAATCTTTCAACAGAGATATTTAATTTTGAATTACTTCATAAAAACAAGCTTGTTGACCAGAATATAAGTTCTTCTAAGTTTGATATTGAAGATTTTGTTTTACCTGAATTAATCAAAATTGTTGTTCCCGGTATTGATGATTTATTGAAAAGCGTTACTGTTTCAAAAACAATTCCGATTGAAGATATAAATCTTACAGAAGTAAAAATGTTTGACCCTGTTTTTACCTGCACTACATCTATTGCTAAACTAAAAATTCCCTCAACAAAAACTGTTATAAAAAAAGTAGTATTTAAACACGAGAATTTGGAATCAAAAGTTTTTAATGCTTTAGATAACAAAAGTTATAATCAAAATTCTATAAATAAAATCAAATCAATACTTTCTGCTTTTAGTCAGATGAGTTGGGCTGAATATCTTAAATCATTAAAAAATCTAACCAACGAAGAATCAGATTCGGCTGATTGTCTTGTAAAAAACAATAATGTTATTCTTGGCAACGAATTAGGTTTTGATAGAATAGCACAGATTATTGCAGCTCTGGATTATCTTGTGAAAAGCGGCAAAATAAAATCAATTTTATTAATTGGTGATTCTCCGCGTTTTGTAAATTTGTGGCAATCACAGATAGAAAAATATATCAATGATTTATACATAAGACAATACACACGAACGGAATTTACTTCAAATGAAGAAGGTTCAGTTTTATGGTTCCTGAACAGAAATCAAATGACTGATATTGATTCTATTATTTTATCTGAAATGGATTTAGTTATTGTTGATGAATGTTTTAACTTCAATTCTTTTATTAAACCTTTAGATGTGATACTTAATAAAGTTGTTGCTAAATATTTATGGATTTTGACAGGTGAAATAAATGAAACAAATATTAAAAGCAATCTGGAAGAATTAAGTTTTGTTAAAAACAAAGATGTAAAAATCAGTGTAAAATCCTTGGATAATACTTCGCAAGAAGGTAGTATGTTGATCAAAAGGGACATCTGGTTAGAATTGGATGATCAACAGAAAAAAGAATATTCAGACGCAATGGTCCAAGCGGCTGATGAAATAAAAAAACTAATCGAAAACTTTAACCCGTTTTTGCTGCAATCGAATATTTTTAAAATCCTTCATAAACTTAATCAAATTCTTAACTTCGCTACTACAAGCAGTTACAGTCCCAAAATGAATTTATTGGTTGATAGAGTTAAAACAATTGCGCGAAATGAGAAAAAAGTTCTTGTTTTTACACAGTACGAAGTGAACGGAATTAAGAAGATTGAAAAAGCATTTGAACAAAATGGAATTAGTTATTTTGTTGGTAAAAATGGAATGACCGTTGAAGAAATCAAGCAGTCTATGGATACTTTTAGTAATAGTAAAAATGTTGCTGTTTTCTTAACAAATTTAAAACCATCAAGATTAGAAATTGACATCAGAAAAGTTGAATATATTATAATTTTTGATGAATGGTGGAATCCTGTAAATACGTGGCAGACATACGATGAATTAGGATTGAATAATAAACTCGAATCGCCTGTTGTAGTTTATAATTATAAAATTAAAAATACTTTTGAAGAAAGATTGTATGAATTACTAAATATAAAGTGTTTAACACAAAAGAATATTTTTGAATCTTTAAAGAGCGAAGATATATCCGAATTAATGCTGATAGATGATTGGATGTATATCTTTGGTTTAAATAATAACTATCTGACCAAAATTAAGAGCGATAAAGAAATAATCTATAATAGAATACAGAAAAATGATTTAAGAGCTTTTAAGAATTTATTGAAAACTGTATTTATACTTTTGGGATATGATCAGGTTAGTACTATGGATATTGAAAATGAGCCTATGTTCTATTTTAGTAGTAAGTTTTATAAAGGAAATAAAGCCATTAGCCTTTATGGAAAATTTATCTTTAAAAAGTTAGTTGAAGCTAATGATTATATGGATGTTATCAATTCAGTAACTAAGGAAGGTGATTTACGAAATAAAGTTATTGTAACTAACGGGGACTTTAAAGAAAAAGTTGCTGGAGATGTTTTCTTCTTAAATTGCCATGAACTTGCCAATATTATTTTAACTATTGGAATGAAGATATAAGCTGAATAAATTTTTTTTTTATTCATAATAAAAAGCCCAATTTCTTAAACTTTTTTGGAGTAAGAAATTGGGTCTTATTTTGATAGGAAGAAATATTTTAATACTTCTTTACATCAATTGATGAAACACCGCAGTCTATTTCTATATAGATTTTTTTCTGTGCAGATTCGAAATTATCAGTTCGGTAAACATCTTTATTGATTTTTGTAAACCCTTCATAATTCTTACTTGTAAGTGCTGCATCTGTATTTATTTCACACCCTGAATTTGCAGGTATAAGAATATCTATATCAGATGCACCTGCTTCGATAATTAATCTTGTTACATCAGCCAAATCTCCAAATTTCAAATTCAAAGCTGCTGCTCCCATATCAACATCAACTTTGCTTACTTTATATTGCGTTAAATCAAGATCAACTGAAGCTGCACCAACAGCAAAATTTAGCTCCCATTCGGGTTTAGAGTTAAGCGACATCTCAACAATATTTTTATAATGATTATTGCCAAGTTTGAAATGGCTATCACTCATCTCAAAATCTATATCGGAATGAGAACCTGAATCTTGTCTTTTTAATCCATAAATATCTTTAATGCCTTCGGTTTTAAATTCTAATAGTTTTTCCGTTGGAGTTAACATTTTAAATCCACCCGCTCCGCCGCCAAAATTTAAAGTAGCAGTTTTTATGGAATCAGAAAAATCCTGTGCAAAATAAGTTGTGTCAAAATCGGTAAACTCATCATCAGAAAAATCAATTTCAAAATCATTATCAACTAAATTAGCGGTTGCGCTAACAGAAGCGTAAATGGTTAAGGAAAGTACAAGTGCAGCCAAACCTGCAACAATTGCTTTTCCAATTTCGTTTTTAACAAGTATTGAAACACCAATCAGTATCAATACCATTGGCCAGAACTTCCAGGCAGATTGCCATGTAAAATTAAGATCGGTTAAATTCCCTAATAATACCAAACCACCGATAGATATAAAAAATACTCCCCAAAAAATATGTGACGTTTTCATGATTTTACCTCTCTTACAGTTTTATTTTTTGCGTTCAAAATTATTGCCAGCCCCAATCCAACAAGAATAAGAGGCCAAAAATCACCAAAGTGAAAGTACGGTATAAAATTATCTAACAGAAAAATACCGCCTAAAAGAATCAAAAATGCTCCAGCATAAATTGACTTATTGCCTGATTTTTTAATTTCTTCACTCACAAAATAAGTATTATTCTCACTTTTTTTTTCATCTGAAGAATTTGCTGAATCTCCTTCAGTCTTTTCGGAGGTAAACGGAGTAATTATATATGGTTTTTGTGGAATGATTATCCATAAAATTATATAGGCTAAAATTCCACTGCCTCCAAATATTACTGCCAGAACAAATAATAAGCGCACAATTACAGGATCAATGTCAAAATATTCAGCCAGCCCGCCGCAAACACCGCCGAGCATTTTGTCTGTTACTGAACGATAAAGTTTCTTGTACATTTTGGAACTCCTTTCTTTGAATAATTTCTACTGCAATTATAGCTAATAAATACACAGATGGCTTTTTTTATAGTATCAAAGGCAAATGATTGTTAATTAAGGAAAAATCATTTTATTATCGGGCGAATGGAATCGGTGAATGACGCTTTTAATGAATTAATTGTTAATAACTATATTTTGATTGAAAGATTGAATAACACTAATGATTTATCGAAAAACAATAAATAATACTTGACAAACAATAAAAATTATTTTATGTTTGAGCAGCAAAAATAAAAGGAGTTCTAAAATGGAAAGTATAAGAGCAAACAAATTACAGTTAACACTTTCTAAAGTGTTTAATTTTATCTGGTATGGATGGCTTGGTGTTTCGGCTTTAACTATTGCTTCAATGATTGCATTTCTTGTTATAGTTCTTGGTGAGTTTGATCTTAAAATTCCAACTCAACATCTAACGATAAATGATTATCAGTATAATTTTAACACAAAGTATTTAGAAATATTGAGAACTGAGGGAATTGTTCAGAGGTTTATTGGTAAAGAGATGGGGTGGGATTTAATGAATGGTAACTACTGGGGTGAAGGTTATGAATCTTTATATCCCGAATACAAAACAGTTAAAAAATTTTGGCGTCAATATTATGCAGAAAATGGTTGGAATAATAATTTTGAAATTAATTTGTTACATGAAGGAATTTATTTAGACCGCAATACAATTTTATTAAAAATGAAACCCCAAATTTTATTTGGTATTTTTCTTTTGCCAGTTTTATTCATTTTCTTTGGAAGTATAATATTATATAGCATTCGTAAAATATTTTTGAGTCTGCCCGATTTTTTTCAAAGTGAAAATGTAGAAAGATTAAAATACATTTCTTTTTTTATAATAACTGCCGAATTCGCGAAGAATTTAGTTTATTATTGGCTAAATATTGCCCTGTCAAGGAGCGAATCTTATTCTATTTCCACAAATAAAGGAACTTACCAACTTGTAGAATTATTCAATTTTGGTTGGATAGACATTAACTACAGTCTATTATTTATTGCAATTATTATTTTCTTGTTTTCTGTAATATTCAAAATTGGCGTGCAGATTAAACAAGAAAACGACTTAACAATCTAAGGAGAAATGATAATGCCTATTTTAATAAACTTAGATTTACTTTTAGTTAAACGTAAAATTTCATTAACAGAACTTTCGGAAAAAGTTGGAGTTACAATTTCAAATTTATCAATACTAAAACAAGGTAAAGGTAAAGCGATCAGGTTTTCTACATTAGAATCAATTTGCAAAGTATTGGATTGCCAGCCTGGCGATATTTTGGAATATAAAGAAAACAATAACTAAGGTTGAAAAATATATTTATTATCTTCAATCAAATTTCTTATATTTGAATTGAACAGAAATGAGGAAAAAATGAAAGATAACACATTACTGCTATCGGTTGAATTAGAAAAAAATGATGATGGATATTTAGCAAAAATACCAGGTATTCAAGGCGCCTTTGCAGAAGGCGATACAATTGAGGATGCAATTTTTAATTGTGTTGATGTTACTAAATTGATTTTTCAATACAGGAAAGAGAGAAATGAAAATTTAGGATTTAATGAAATTAATTTTACAAAAAGTTCTCGTTTAGCTTTTACTATTCCAATTGGAATATAGTTATGGCAAAACTTCGGGAACTTTCTTACAAAGAAATTACCAGTAGATTAAAATTCTATGGATTTAGATTTTATAGACAGGGTAAAGGATCGCACGAACTTTGGGTAAGAGATAGAGATGGAAAAGTAATACCAGTTCCGTTTTATAAAGGCAAAAGTATTAGAAAAGGAACTGTAAAAGCAATAATAAATGAAATTGGCATCTCTGTTTCCGACTTTATGCAATAATATTTCCACTTAAATCTAATATTATTTAATAATTGTTTTTCAATTAAGTAAAATCAATAGTAACAACAAATCTAAACTTATAAATCCAATTAACATAAAATATTTTCAATGAAAATTGCGCTTTGTCAAATTGATCCGATTATCGGAAATCTTGAATACAATAAACATCAAATTATTGATGGTTATAAAAAAGGTATTGCAGCAAATGTTGATCTTGTTATTTGCCCTGAACTTTCGCTTGTTGGATATCCACCTCTGGATCTTGTTGAAAAACAAGAATTTCGTAATGCAGTAAATAAAGCTGTTCAGCAAATTGCATCCGAAACAGGTGAAACCGGATTAATCTTTGGCGCAATTACTGAAGGGGACGATAATATTGGAACGGACATTCACAACTCTGCAATACTTTGCTACAACGGAAAAATACAATTCATACAGCATAAAACGTTAATACCTAATTATGATGTATTTGATGAAATGCGTTACTTTGATTCAGCAGAACATGTTTTTGCTTTTGATTTCAAAGGCGAAAAACTTGGTATTTCAATTTGTGAAGATATCTGGAACGACTCTGATTATTGGTACAAAAGAAGATATAAAAAAGATCCTGTTGAAGATTTATTAAAACTGGGAATAACAATTCTTATTAACATTTCTGCAAGTCCGTATTCTTTTGGAAAGCGTGAATCAAGGAAAGAAATGCTTTCTGTACTAACAAAAAAAGATAAAATTCCATTGGTTTATAGTTGCTGTGTTGGCGCACAAACCGATTTGATTTTTGACGGTGCAAGTATGTGCTTTGATAGTAAAGGTAACCTTGTAAAACTTGGTAAAGCGTTTGAAACAGATTTTTTAATATTTGACACAGAGGAAAATTATCCTGCTATTGCATCATGCGAAAAGAGTTTTGAGGAAGAGGTTTATAAATCTTTAGTTTTTGGATTAAAAGAGTATTGCGGCAAATTAGGATTTGAAAAAGTGCTTATAGGATTAAGCGGTGGAATGGATTCAGCACTTGTAACCTGTATTGCAGTCGAGGCGCTCGGCGCTGAAAATGTTCATGTAATTTTAATGCCTTCAAAATACAGCAGCGATGGAAGCATAATTGACTCGGAGCAGTTGATCAAAAATCTCGGAATAAATTTTAATAATGTTAGCATACAACCTGTTGTTGACACAACTATTAATCAGCTTAATATAATTTTAGGTAATAGCGTTAAATCTATAACAGAAGAGAACTTACAGGCAAGAGTTCGTGCACTTTATTTAATGGCTTATTCAAATAATAACGGACATCTTTTGCTGACAACCGGAAATAAATCCGAAATGGCTGTTGGATATTGTACGCTTTATGGCGATATGTGCGGCGGGCTTGCCGTTATTGCGGATGTTTACAAAACCGATGTTTATCGTATTGCAAATTATGTAAATCGTAAAAAGGAAATAATTCCACAAAACATAATTGATAAAGCTCCTTCCGCCGAGTTAAAGCCAAATCAAACCGATCAGGATACATTACCGCCTTATGATTTGCTTGACAGAATTTTAAGAATGTATTTAGAAGAAAACAAAGAATTTGATGAAATAAAAAACCTTATCGGCGATGAAACCATTGTTAAGAGAATTTTAAAAATGGTTGATCAAAATGAGTTTAAAAGATATCAGGCTGCACCCGCACTGCGAGTTTCTTCTAAAGCATTCGGCTACGGAAGAAGATTTCCAATCGTTCAAGGCTGGCGAAAAGCATAGCCAATAATCCAAATCATAATGCTAAAAGTATTTTTATGCAATGTATTTGATTAACTAATCTTAATTTCAATTGTAAATTCATAACACTCTTATTAGTTTTGAATCAGCAAATATTAAATTTTATAAGTGAGAAAAATGGCTAAAGAAAAAGATGTTCAACAACTTAGTGAGGTTACTGTTCGGTTTGCCGGTGATTCCGGCGACGGTATGCAGCTCACAGGTTCACAGTTTAGTGATACTACTGCCTTTGTTGGCAATGATCTAAATACGCTTCCAGATTATCCTGCAGAAATTAGAGCGCCCGCAGGAACACTTTATGGCGTTAGCGGTTTCCAGCTACATTTTAGTAGCGAAGATATTCATACTCCGGGTGATTCTCCTGATGTGCTTGTTGCTATGAATCCTGCCGCATTAAAGAAAAATCTTTCCGAATTAAAAAAAGATGGAACTTTAATAGTAAATAAAGATGCTTTCGATCTAAAAAATCTAAAGTTAGCAAATTATCCTTCAAATCCATTGGAAGATGGCACACTTGAAGGATACCTTGTTTATAGTGTTCCGATTAGTACATTAACGGAAAATGCACTCGAAGGAACTTCACTTTCACCAAAAGAAGTTGCAAGATGTAAAAACTTTTTTGCACTTGGTTTGATGTACTGGCTTTATAATAGACCTATTGAAAATACTGTTCAGTGGATTGAAGAAAAGTTTAAAAAAAATCCGCAATTTGTTGATGCAAATAAAAAAGCACTAACTGCCGGCTATAATTTTGGAGATATTACAGAAGTATTTTCAACACGTTATCATGTTGAAGCTGCAAGGCTTCCCAAAGGAACTTATAGAAATATTTCAGGTAATGAAGCAACTGCGTTTGGATTTCTTGCCGCCTCTGTTAGAAGCGGATTGCCTCTTTTCCTCGGTTCATATCCAATTACGCCAGCAACAGAGATTTTACAATATTTAAGCAACTTCAAATCTTTTGGTGTTAAAACTTTTCAAGCCGAAGATGAAATTGCGGGTGTTACTTCGGCTATTGGCGCATCCTTTGCCGGCAATCTTGCAATTACAACTACAAGCGGTCCAGGATTGGCTTTAAAAACTGAAGCTATCGGGCTCGCTGTTATGACTGAACTTCCATTAATTATAATTAATGTTCAGCGCGGCGGACCAAGCACAGGATTGCCAACTAAAACCGAACAAGCTGATTTATTACAGGCAGTTCTTGGCAGAAATGGCGAAGCGCCAGTTGCAGTGCTTGCAGCTAAAACTCCACGAGATTGTTTTTATATGGCAATTGAAGCATCGCGAATAGCTTTGAAATATATGACGCCGGTTATTTTATTAACAGACGGTTATATTGCAAATGGTTCTGAACCTTGGAGAATTCCGAAAGTTGATTCTCTTCCGAAAATTGAAGTGAAATATCGAACAGAAAAAGAAGGATTCTTTCCTTATTTGCGTGATGAATTTCTTGCGCGCCCGTGGGCAATTCCTGGTACTCCGGATTTGGAACACAGAATTGGCGGGCTTGAAAAAGCAAATATTTATGGAACCGTTAATTATGATCCGGATAATCATCATAAAATGATAAACTTACGTGCGCAGAAAATCAAAAACATCGAAAACGACATTCCGCTTTTAGAAGTTGATGGCGAGCAAGAAGGCGATTTGCTTGTTGTTGGATGGGGCGGAACTTACGGCGCTATTAAAGAATCTGTTACAAAAGCACGGGCTATGGGTTACAAAGTTTCGCAGGCGCATTTACAATATGTTAATCCGTTCCCAAAAAATACAGGACAGGTATTAAAAAGCTTTAATAAAGTTCTTGTTCCGGAAATTAATCTGGGGCAATTAGCAAAACTTTTAAGAAGCGAATATCTTGTTGATGTTCAACAGTTTAATGTTATAAGAGGATTGCCGTTTAAGGTATCGGATATTTTGGAAAAGATAGTTGAAATACATGGAGGAAATAATGGAAAATAATGTTGATGTAAAAAAAGTTAAATTAACTGCTAAAGATTTTACTTCCGATCAGGATGTGAGATGGTGCCCGGGTTGCGGCGATTATTCCATACTTGCGCAAGTTCAAAGAACTTTTCCTGAAGTTATTGATGTGCCAAAAGAAGATGTTGTGTGGATATCCGGCATAGGCTGTTCAAGCCGTTTTCCGTATTACATGGATACTTATGGATTTCACGGAATACACGGACGCGCACCGATTCTTGCTACCGGAGTAAAACTTGCAAATCCAAAACTTTCTGTTTGGGTTGCAACTGGCGACGGTGATTTGCTGAGCATCGGAGGAAATCATTTTATTCATGCTTGCAGAAAAAATATTGATATAAAAATTCTTCTTTTTAACAATCGCATTTACGGATTAACAAAAGGGCAGTATTCGCCAACATCTGAAAAAGGAAAAGTTACTAAAACTTCTCCGTTCGGCAGTGTTGATTATCCTTTCAATCCTACAATGCTTGCAACAGGTTCCGAAGCAACATTTGTTGCGCGCTCTATTGACAGGCACACAAAGCACTTGCAGGAAATGATCAAACGTGTTGGTAAACATAAAGGTACAGCTTTCCTTGAGATATATCAGAACTGTAACATTTTTAATGATGGCGCTTTTTCTATCTTAACTGAAAAAGAAACTAAAGATGATAACGTACTTATTCTCGAACAAGATAAACCAATGATTTTTGGTAAAGATGGAAATAAAGGAATCAAACTTGATGGTACCAATCCGGTTGTTGTTGATTTAACAAGCGGTAATTTTTCAAAAGATGATTTGTGGATACACAATGAATTTGAAGAAAGCCCGGTTCGATCTGTAATTCTTTCCACTTTTACGGAAATTGAAGGATTGCCAACTCCGATAGGCGTTTTCAGACAGGTTAGTAAACCTACTTATGATGAAGGACTTGCTGCTCAAATTGAAGATGTAAAGAAGAAAAAAGGTGAAGGCGATCTTGAGAAAGTTTTATTTGGCGGAAATACGTGGGAAGTAAATTGATTAAGAGAATAGTTAGAATATTTCCGCTCATATAAAAAAATATTTACAGGCTTGAAATATTTTCAAGCCTTTTAATTTTTAAATTTAAAACCATGATTGATTTTCAAAAACTAAAAGAAATAATTGAAAGCAACTCTTCGTTTTTAATTACAACGCACGTTAATCCTGATGCCGATGCAATTGGTTCGGAAGTTGCGTTTTATTATTTACTTAAAAAACTCGGCAAGCAGGCTTACATAATCAATCATAGTTCCACACCGTATAATCTGGAGTTTTTTAACAAAGATAATATCATACAAAAGTTTGATGAAACGCAGCACAAAAATATTTTTAATGAAGTAGATGTACTTGCTGCTCTTGATTTTAATCGCTCGGATAGAATTGTAAGTATGGAAAACTGGTTTAACAATTCTAATAAACTTAAAATCTGTATAGATCATCATCAAAAGCCGCTAAATTTTGTTGATCATTTTTTTATTGATACCGAATACTCCGCAACCGGACATATTCTTTTTGATTTTATTAGAAAGACAAATATTGTTCAGCCTGATTTGAAAATTGCTGAGCCTATTTATGCGGCAATTATGACTGATACAGGTTCATTTAGATTTGATAGAACAACTTCCGATGTTCATAAGATTATTGCCGAACTTTTGGAATTAGGCGTTAATCCGGAAAAAATTTACGATAAAATTTATGATCAAAGTAAGTTTAGTAAAATTAAATTGCTTGGCAGGGCAATCGAATCCATAATTCTATTTGCAAATAATCGGATCGGGTGTATGACAATTACCCAAGATGATTTTATTGAACTTGGCACGGTAGAAAGCGATACTGAAAATTTTGTTAATTATAATTTATCAATTGAAAATGTAGTTATCGGGATTATGTTTATTGAATTGAAAAACGGTTTTAAAGTTAGTTTTAGATCCAAAGGAAAAATTCCGGTTAATGAATTAGCCGCTGAATTTGGCGGCGGCGGGCATACTAATGCTGCTGGTGCAAGGTTTTTTTCTGATGATCTTACGAAAATGATTCCGAAAATATTAATTAAAGCGGAACAATATCTAAATAATTACGGGAACGAATAATGTTCAAACTGAATATAAAATCAGGCGGTTCTAAAATCTCATATAAGCCTTTATCAATCAGCTTAAAATATTTATATGATGATAAGAAGTTAGATAAAAGCCTGTCGCCTTTAGAAAAAATATTTAATGTTAAAATATCCGAACTGCAAAGAAAAAATTTTCTCTCCGATGAAGGCGGTACTATTCGCATTTCAAAATCTTCCGGCAAACCTGATGCACTTATTCTTAAAAAAGTTAAAGTGGATAAAAATTTTGACACGGACTATTTCCGTAACAACCTTGCAGGATTTATAATTGACTTAAATTCCGAGTCGCTAAAAAACCTGCACATCTTTATTCCATCTTTTAACGAAGTTAAAAAATTCTTCGATTCGGAAGAATATTATTATCAAACATTTGCAGAAGGTATTTTACTCGGCAATTACACTTTCGATAAGTACAAATCGCATAAAACTAAAAGCAAAGTTTTAGATGTTTACTTTTATGCTGAGAATATTAAAAAATTAAATATTGCTATTGCAACAGCAGACAGTTTGATTTCAGCTGTTAATCTTACACGCGATTTGCAAAACGAACCCGCCAATAATCTTACTCCCGAAATTTTTGCAAAGAGAATTGTAAACGAAACTAAAGCGCTTGGTATTTCTTCAACAGTGTTTGGCGAAACTGAAATTACAAAAAGAAAAATGGGCGGTTTAATTGCAGTGGGGCAGGGAAGTGCAAACAAACCGCGTTTTATTGTACTTGAATATAAACCTGATCTAAAATCTAAAAAGAATAAAAAAGGCGGCGTTAAAAAAATTGCATTGGTTGGCAAAGGAATAACTTTTGATACTGGCGGAATTTCAATCAAACCTTCTAAAGGAATGGGCGAAATGAAAGCCGATATGTCCGGCGCTGCAGTTGTTGTTGGTACAATGATTGCAGCTTCTGCTAACAATTTACCTGTTCACTTGTTTGGAATTATTCCGGCTGCGGAAAATATGCCTTCCGGAGAAGCGTTTAGACCGGGAGATATTATTACAACTTCTTCCGGCAAAACTGTGGAAGTTGAAGACACGGATGCGGAAGGGCGTTTGATACTTGCTGATGCTTTACATTATGCATCTCAATTAAACCCGGATGAAATTATTGATCTTGCTACATTAACAGGCGCGTGCGTTGTTGCACTCGGCGAGTTTGTTGCCGGCATTTTTACAAAGTATGATGTTATGGCTGATGAGATTTATAAAAGCGGACTTGCAACTTTCGACCGCGTTTGGCGTTTACCTTTGTGGAATGATTACAACGAACTTATTAAAAGTGATTTTGCTGATGTTGCAAATCTGGGCGCAAGCCGCTGGGGCGGAGCAATTACAGCCGCAAAGTTTTTAGAGCATTTTGTTGATGAGAATATTCCCTGGATGCATATTGATATTGCCGGTCCGGCATCAAACAACTCGTCTAAAAATTATACAAAAAAATATATGACGGGCTTTGGAGTGCGCTTATTGTTCGATTATCTATCTAAAAAAAACTGAACTTAACTCTAAAATAAAGCAAGAATACGGTTGTCATTCAGCAGTCATCCTCTTGCTTCTCACGTTTGACGCTTCTCATTTTTCTAATCGCAATAGAACACGGATAACACAGATCAAAACGGATTTACACTGATCTTGAGCAATTATTTTTTTCTTCTCCCGTTTCTCGTCTTTCTTTTGAATTTTTGCCATAGGCATCCCTTTGGGAGAATTTTGATTTTTGACTTTTGAATTTTGACCTTTGACTTTGATAAAACGAATATTTACTTTTGAACCAACCAATAAGGAAATGCTTTTTGTTCTACGCTGCCTCAAATATTTCTTTACACAAAACCAACCGATTGGAATTTATCCCGCATTGCAAAAAGAATATAGATACTTGTCCGACTTGGCGGAAGCACGACCTATTTTTAGATATTGAAAAAACTACAGAATTTACAAATAACAGGAACATTGATATTCAACTACGAGTTTATCCCGATTCGATCGGGGCGTATCTACCTGTCCCTTTGGGATGTTCCCTAATTAACAAGACTATGCGGCTTATATATAAGTTGGGCCGGAGGAAAGTAATGAATCCTACAACCATAATAATAGGTTCAGTTGTGGTGAATTCTAATAAAGCATAATTATGAGTATCTTCAAATATTATAATCCTAAGCATGAGAAATCCATTCTTCAGAAAGGGTCATTAAATATTGGCACTATTTCATATTTCAGAAAGATTGAAGATAAAGTTAGACAAGATTACAGAGATGGAAGTTATACCTTCTTATTTATTCCAGAAAATGAAGATATTATACTAACTAGTGATGAAGTAAACTCTATGTCTTCTATTGTTTCCCTAAAGGACGGAGTCAATCTACATATTAAAAAAAATGCTTTTTTAACATTACACCTCATTGTTCCTGACGCATATGTATTTTGTACGTCCATGACTTTAAATCAAGAATTGAAAGATCGATTTGGAGAAGGTGTAATTAAAATTAATAATATCAAGATGTTTGGTGATAGATTATTCAGAATAATTAGTCAAAACAATCCTTAAAATTTTGGTTAGCAAAGAAAGTTAAATATGTTGACTCAAAAGACATTGTTGTAACTAATGAAAATAAAAATGAAGTAATTCCAGTTTATAAATTCAAATTGGATATTAATAAAGGAATTAGACCAATTCAACTCGATGACTACTTTGTTAAAACTATGAGATTTCAGCACGAGGATGAATTTAGGTTTATTTTCTTCCCGCAAACCAAACCAATATTTGAGCAAAAGATTATTAAATTTGGTGACCTTAATGGAATTATTACTAAAATATAACGCATCACAACAATGCATATATTTTATTGGGGTTTAAGTGTTTGGAGTAATAGGGGACGTTGATAATTTAATAACTTATGAAAATATCAAATCGCCCAACATTTAATTACAGCGGACGGGCCACACGACGGCCCGCCGCTGAATTCTAACGTTAGGCAAATAGAAGTTTATAATATGAAATCATTATTTCTAATATTTACTATTATTTCTCTCTGCTTTTCTTCTAAAGTATTTGGATGCACTTGTCTTAATAACAATTCCATTGTTGAGGATTATAATGAGGCTTCAATTATTTTCGTTGGTAATGTTATTAGCCATTCAGATACAAATGGGTATTTATTCACAGTTCAAAGCAATTATAAAGGCGCATTAAATTCGGTAGTTTATGTTAGCACAGGTTCGGGCGGTGGGGATTGCGGGTATCCATTTAAAATTGGAGAATCTTATTTAGTTTTTGCATACGAACACAATATAAATTACTATACTGACATATGCACCAGAACTGCTGAATATTCAAACTCTAAATTGAATTTGATATTTCTAGATAACTTGCCTCAATCACTCGAAACTTCTTATGTATTTGGCAATATCGTCTATTGGTCTAATCACGAACAACGATTTTCCGAAGTGACTAGACTTATTAAACAGAGAATTACTCTAATAAGTAAAGAATTGACATTATCTGCGTTTACTGATGGATATGGTGAATTTTTATTTGAAGATGTTCCTCTTGGAAAATATTCTGTAAAAATTGATTATGGAGAAGGATTATTGCTAAGTAATGCCGAAGATGATACAATTAATTTAACGAGGAATGACTGCTATTATTTTCCACTTGCTTTGATTTTACCCTGTAGACTTGTGATAAGTTTAAAAGATAGCCAAAATAATGTAGTTGGATATGATGATGTTAGAACTAGTCTAATTCCGGAAGCTCATAATAAAATTGAAGATCTATATTTTGGACCTAACGGATATATAAGCCGGGACGGTGACAAAATCGTGTATGACCGAATGCCACCTGGCAATTATGTTCTTGGTGTAAATACTTCTTATGGACCATCAAGTTATAGCCCATATCCCTCGACTTACTATCCTAATGTAAAAGATTTTGATAATGCCGAAGTTATTGAACTTTCGGAAGAAAAAAGAATAGTTGAAGTTGAAATGGTTTTGCCAAAACTTAAAACTTATTTTATCAAAGGAAAGATTATTACAAATACTCAAAAACCAATTCCAAAAATATTTATATCTCTGGGCTCAAATAGTGATTGTGATAATGCTAATTTTGTGAACGGTGGTATTTTGGGTAGTGATGGAATCTTTGAAATAGGAATAGTCCAAGATGTTGAAGGGTGGCTATGTTTTGAAATGATGATAACAGAAGAGTTGCGAAATAAGAGATTTAGTTATAAAAGTATAAAACCAATAAAGATAGAAAAAAATACAAACATAGATAATCTTACTATTTTAATAGAATAGATCATTTGACTAACAAGCGACTCAACGTAGACCGCCAAGTAAAGTGGGTGTTTTTAGGTTTTTGAATTTTACATTTTAATTTCTGATTTTGTACTAAGTGTTCTCCGTCGGTGGACTGACAAGTCTATTAATAAATCGTCAAGCAAGGAATTAGTTATCTAACCGACAAGCAATAGGATATTGCAATTTAGTTTAGAACTAATTTCATAACAGCGTTTTTTGTTAGTTCTATTTATAGTCCTTATATTAGGGCTATAAATTAGGACAAATAAAAGTACAAGTAAGGTTACAATGCAACAAACAAAAATAAGTTTAGATGAAAGTCAATTAGATTTTTTGAATTCGTATAGAGAACTCGGGTTTAAAGATAAAAGTTCTTTGGTTCGCACTGCTATTCAGGAGTTTATAAGGTCCTTTGAAAGACAAAAATTAGCAAAATCCGCAAAACTGTACGCTGAGGTTTATAAAGAAGATGAAGATTTAAGGCTTTTAACAGATTCTGCAATCCAAGGTTGGCACAATGAACTCGATTAAAAGAGGAATGATAATTGACATTGATTTAAATCCCACAAAAGGCTATGAAACCGGTAAGATAAGACCCTGTGTTGTTGTTACTAATGATGTTTATAATCTAAAAGTTCCGGTTATTCAAGTCGTTCCAATAACAACCTGGAATGAAAAGAAATCACAAATTCAGACAAATGTTATTTTAGAACCATCAAATGAAAATGGGCTAACCAAAAATTCAATTGCAGATTGCCTCCAAACAAGACCAATTGACTACCAATACAGATTAGTAAAAATTAGAGGTCATCTATCCGAAAAGAAACTTGTTGAAATAGATAAAGCATTAAAGTTAGTTTTTGATTTAATATAGATAATTGTATTAGGATATTGCAATTTAGTTGAAAAATAAATTCACAAAAGTGTTCTGTAAAAATTGAACAAAAAAGATATACTTGAATTATAGAACATTATTAAGCTAATTTGTATTTAGTAAATGGAGAATAAAATGAAATTTTTAATTTTACTAAGTGTATTTACAAGTTTTACTTTTGCTCAAGTTGATTCTTTATCTGAGGCGTTGAAATATTATCCGTTAGAAATCGGAAACTACTGGGAGTATAAAAACTATAATTGGGAATTTCCTATTTACTATGATTCTTCAGCACACTCAATTGAGATAATTGGCGATACTATCCTGCCAAATAACAAAAAATATAAAATTCTCTTACAGAAAAATATTCCTGATGATGGTTTTTCACTTAAAACATTTGAACGAGTTGATAGTCTAACCGCCTGTGTATTCAGATATTCATCTGATACAGTTTTTAGCAGTAATGAATACTTAATAGATAGTCTTCTTGCCCAACCCGGAGATTATTTCACTGGCTCAATAACTGGTTTTAGAAACAGAATTTTCAGTACACTTTGTGTTTCTGAATATGCAGAAACTGTATTAAACCTGAATACTGATGTAAAAGAATTCCAAGACCAATCATTGATGTCAGGATTGAATTATACTTTAGCTAAGAAGTTGGGTTTTGTTAAGAGTATAGTTTGTGAATTTAGTTGCGGAAGCTCTAATCTGGTTTATGCTTTTATTAATAGTATAGAATATGGGGAAAGAATTACATCCCTTAAAGAAGATGAATTGTTTACTCCAGATAAATATTTTCTATATCAAAACTATCCAAATCCGTTTAATCCTGTTACAAAAATAAAATATTCCATACCTGTAGAGACGCATCGCGATGCGTCTCTACAAATGGTTACTCTAAAAGTTTTTGATGTTCTTGGGAATGAAATCTCAACACTTGTAAATGAAGAACAATCGGCAGGTTTATACAATGTAGAATTTAGAATGCAGAATTTAGAATTAAGTTCTGGAATATACTTCTACCGTTTACAGGTTTACCCCGATAAAATCGGGGCTGGCAATTTTAGACAAACTAAAAAAATGAATTTGGTGAAATAGGTGTGGGTTTAAGTTTAGCTATAACATTTTCTTGACTTTGGCGCATACTTTTATCTTTTTTGAACCAAGAATTTTTAATTACTTTTCATCAAGGTTTTTTTATGAAAAAGATAGGTTTATTTTTCGCACTTCTTTTAACTATTTCATTTCAAATAAATGCACAATGGTTTTTGCATAATCAAAAACCGCAAGGAAGTATTTTATCTGCTGTTGATTTTGTTAGTGATAATAATGGAATTGAATCTGTAGAGGAAGACACAGTGAAAATAGATCCATATTTGTTTCCCGGAGAAGTTAAAGCTTGGGGTAGGTGGCAAGAAATATATTTCGAAGGCCTTACCGCTCCTTTGCAAGCCAGTGTTAACGTAACATTCAATGGTACAGCTACGGATATAACCAATACCAATCCTCTCAAATTCAAACTCAATGTTGAAGAAAATAATACAGGAGGTATGTATCAAATCATAGTCAACATAACCGATGCCAATAATGTAGAAAGACAAATTATTAGAGATGTGGAGATTATCGAAAACTCCAATCCATATCCTGCTCTCGAATCAGGAGTGCCTTTAAAAGGTAAAATATCTACACGGAAAGATATAGAAGGATCGATCCAGTATGAATGTGTGCCGGCCGAATGGGTGGTGAGATATAATAAACTTGATAATTACAATCTTACTGATTATATTGCGGGAGACGATATAATAGAATTAGGGTTTAGTGCGATGAATGCGGATTTGACTGGACCCGGAAATACAATATACATCAAATACGCACCCAATGCCACAGATAAATTGATGGTTTTGTCGATTGGCGATAAAGAAGCCATGCAAACCCCGTCAGGAGGAGGAAGAATTAGAAGTTGGCGTTGTCAAGTACCAACTTTAATCGAACTGGAGGATAGTATTTTGGCTACAATGCTTAATTTGAATTTAGGTAGAGTGCCTATTGGTAATACCGTTATAACTTCCTTTAATTCAGGTAGTGAATCTGATGTAACTTTGAAAAATGTTAATACAGGTTCGGTTTTGGACTTTAAACATATTCCCTTCGTGGATTTTATCCAAGATGAAATTTTGATCAAACCGGAATACGCCGAAGGTAATACCGACTATGTTCCTTTGTCCTATACCGTCGATAACGGCCATTCCCAAATTGTCTTCTCTATCGAGGCCTTTGATCCCACTACCGTCGGTGTCGATGATGAGATTAATCTTCTAAACGAATTTAAAGTCGATCAAAATTATCCCAATCCGTTTAATCCTGTTACAAAAATAAAATATTCAGTTCCACAAAGAAGTTTTGTTACATTAAAAGTTTTTGATTTATTAGGTAAAGAAATTGCGATTTTGGTAAATGAAGAAAAGTCAATCGGTAATTACGAAATAGAATTTAACGGAAGTAATCTTTCAAGTGGAGTTTATTTATACAAATTGCAAACTCGTGATTTTACAGATACAAAGAAATTAATATTATTAAAGTAGCATATCATATAAACGCCTAATTCCGTCTTCTTTGGACAGGAAATGAATTAGTTATATAACGACCAGGCAATAGAATATTGCAAATTTGTTGAAATAAATTGCCCGCAATAATTGCCGTCTTCCGACTTTGACGGATTAGCAGACGAAAATGAAAAAGAAAACTCTAAGGCTTTAGCCACACAAATTTTTAATACGGCAAAAGTTGGAGTAATAGATTTAACGTGTGTAAAATGATTTTATACGTTTTAGTTATCAAAAATTAAAAATATTAGTCCAAGCCCACGTAAAAGAACCGATAAACAAGTATTTACCCATAAAAAGAAACGAAATCATTTTGAATCTGGAATAATTTTGCACAATAAAAATTATTCATAATGGAGAAGTAGAAATGAGAATCTTGTTTTTTTTCTTGTTCGTTTTTAGCGCCGTATTCTTATCAGCACAATCATCCGATCCAACAGGAAATATAAAAGGAAATATCATTGACAGGGAAACCAAAATTCCGCTCGTTGGAGTTAACATTTATATACCTGATTTGCAAATTGGTGCAACTACAAATTCTGATGGAAATTATGAAATTAAAAACATTCCTGTCCGTATTGTAACAATTGTATTCAGTTACATTGGTTACGAGGCTGTAACAAAACCGGATATAGTTATAAAGCCGGATAAATCAGTTTTTATAAATGCAGAAATGTCTTCATCAGTTTTGCAAATGAATGAAGTAGTTGTTTCCGGCGGATATTTTTCCGAATTGGAAAACAAACCTGTAAGTACAGCTAATTTTTCTTCTGAGGAAATAAGACGGTCGCCTGGCGCTGCTGGAGACGTTAGCAGGATAATGTACACTCTTCCATCAATTGCCAAAGTAAACGATCAAAGAAACAGTCTTATTGTTCGGGGCGGAACTGCTGTTGAGAACAGTTTTTATCTCGATAATATCGAAATTCCGAACATAAATCATTTCCCAGTTGAAGGATCTTCAGATGGACCTATCGGAATTTTGAACCCGGATTTTATTGATAATGTAAATTTTTATTCAGGCGGTTTTTCTCCAATCTATGGAGATCGTCTTTCATCAATTATGGAAATAAGTTATAGAGAAGGAAATAAATCTGAAATTTCTCCAAAAATTCAACTAAATATGGCCGGAGTTGGCGGCGCTTTGGAAGGACCAATTGCGGATAAAGGAAATTATTTAATTTCATTAAACAAAAGCTATCTTGATCTTATAATGAATCAAATAGATGAAGGTTCGCCAATTCCAAAATATACTGATGTTCAGGGCAAGTTGGTTTACAATTTATCTGATAAACACAAACTTACATTTCTGGATATTTTATCCTTTGATAACATTGTTAGTGATCAGCAAAAGGCGATTGATAATAATTACAATATGTACGGCAAAACCGATGGAGTTACAAATACGTGGGGGCTAAACTTGCAAACTATCTGGAACGAAAAAGGTTATTCAAATATTTCATTTTCTCATATCTATACAAAGTTTGATAAAAGTTATAATCGAACCGCAACATTAGAACATTTCTATAATAACAATAGCGAATCCAGTACCTTTAAATTGCGTAATGTTAATTATATAAAGATTGATAATTATAACAGCGCCGAGTTTGGAATTGAAGTATCTGGAAACTTTACTAAGTACGATACATTTTACGGAGAGTTTGATGATCAATACGGAAACACCACACAGCCGCTTTTTGTTGACGGGCGTGTTGATAATTATAAATACGGCTTGTTTGCAGTGCATCATTTTAATTTACTTGATAATTTGCGATTTGATTACGGCGGAAGGTTAGATTACTTTTCTTATAACGAAAATCTCAACATCGCCCCTCGTGCTTCTTTAACTTATCAGATAAATCCAAAAGCATCTTTTTCTTTGAGTGCCGGATTATTCTTTCAGGAAATTCCTGATAATATTTTAGCTCAAAGCATAGACTTTAAGAAACTTAAAACTCCAAAAACTTCTCATTTTGTTATTGGCTTTAATCAGGAAGTTTGGGATGCAACAAGATTAAGTATAGAAGCATATTATAAAGATTATTATAATTTTCCGATGAACCCATCAGACCCAACTATGTTTTTATTTGATCAAATTCAAATAAACGGACTTTTCTGGAGCCAGCAAGCGCTCGAAGATAACGGCAGGGCAATTGCGCAGGGTGTGGAAGTAATGCTTCAAAAGAAATTAGCCCAGGATTTTTACGGATTAGTTAGCGCTTCTTTATCAAATACACGTTACAAAGATTATTTCGGTAAATGGCATAACAGGATTTACGACAATCAATTTAACTTTAACATCGAAGGCGGATATATTCCCGGTAATGATTGGGAATTTAAACTAAGATGGATTTATGCGGGAGGCGCTCCTTATACGCCTTTTGATTATGAAGCATCTAAAAACGCCGGAGTTGGAATTTGGAATCTGGAAAAAACTAATGACGAAAGGCTGCCAGATTATCACTCACTTAGTATTAGAGTTGATAAACGATTTAACTTTAGCGAAACAAGTTTGCTGATATATCTCAGCATCTGGAATGTTTACGGCAGAGATAATATTGCATACTATTACTGGAATGAGATTACTAATGAGGTAGAATCTCAAACACAATGGACTACTTTGCCGGTTATTGGTATTGAATATGAATTTTAAAAACTAAGTTCTGCAAATATTAAACTGCTTTATTTTTCTGGATATCACTCCTGTATTGTGCAGGGGTGATTCCGGTAACTTTTTTGAATGCAGAATAAAATGCAGATTTGGAACTAAAACCAGCATCATAACCTAAGGCAAGGATACTGTAAACGGTGTTTTTATCTTTTTCGATTAATTTTTTTACTTCTTCAATGCGGTATTTATTAATAAAATCGTAAAAATTTTGTCCGAGTTTTGAGTTGATAATTTCGGAGAGATTATGTGTTGATATTTCTACGCCTGCTGCAAGGTCTGAAACATTAAGATCATTTTTAAGATAAGGTTTATTTTCTTCAACATATTTAAATAGTTTGTTTAAATAATCAGAAGCAGCGGCATCCGATAAACCGGATTTTTTATAATGCTGTGTTTTGGATTTAGAATCTTCCTCTTCTTTATCTTGCAATTTTACTATCGAAACTTCGGGTTGCTTTAAACTTTTGTAACCTATTCCAAAAAGGAATACCGACATTCCAACATATATTAAAAGATTTGCATTGTGCGTTCCTGCGAACAATTCTACAATGAAAGCAAATACTACAATCAGCCAAATAATTATTGTTCCGGTTACTAAATATATAAGCCATTTCAAATTTATTTTATCAATATTTGAAAAAGAATTTCTTATTGCTTTGTTATATTTAATTGCAAGCATTACGGAAAAAGCAGTATAAATAATACCTGATACAGGTATTAAATTAGTAATAATTTGAGTGTACCAAAACTGGTTGCCGTAAAGCAGGGTTGCGTAAAACGATTGATCTTTGAAATAGAAAATAAACAATCCGCAAAAGTGAATAGTAAAAAAGGGAATATAATTTAATAAGTACAACGGCTTAAAATTCTTTTGATTTTTTGTAAGAAGAAGAACATATAAATAAATATTTGGTCCATATAAAAATGGGAAGGAAATATTAAGAATAATCAGTTGTGGGAATTTTAGAATATTGCCGGTAACGTAAAGTACACCAAGTATAAAATCAATTGAGAATATTATCATAGTAATTGCAAGTAATTTATTTGCCGTTTTGTTTTCCTTTTTACGTAATAAAAAAACTGCTAACTGTATTGCCTGTGCAGCACCGATTACAAATATGTATGATAATATTTCTTTGAATTGAAGCATAAAAATCCTTAATTCAAATATAGTAAAAAACAATTGTTTAATTTTGGGTGGTAACTAATCACAAATAAAAGTCATCTTGAAAAGGTTCAAAATTTTTTAATTGTTTACTCTTGAAATCTATATTTTTTTATTTGAGGTTTTTTCAATCCCAATAGAATTCTGATATCTCGAGTTTGAAGTGATTTCTTAAATCCCTGCTTTTTACGCACTTAAAGAAACATAAAAGTAGTTTGAGCATCGTTTTTTGTCTTTCATTTCCCGTTTATCTTTTGGGATTTGCTCTCTCGAATAATTCTTATCGTACTTTCTAATAATTCAATTATTGATTTCAGTCAATTTGAATTATAAATAAGTACTTTATGTTAGCGTTAGAAATTGTATGTATTTCTAAATTGATAAACAGATTATTAAACGGATATCTTATTAAAATTTAATTACTTTAAAACCATATATGAAAATTTACTCAACACTTTTATTCATTTCATTTTCTACTTTATTGTTTGCACAAACAGGCAGTTTATCAGGAAAAATAAGTGATAAAAACGGTGCAATACCTTCAGTTAATATTTTTGTAATCAGTACAGGATTTGGCACGGCAGCCGACTTTAAGGGAAATTATAAAATCAATAATATTCCCATTGGCGATCAGGAAATCAGGTTTAGCGCAGTAGGTTATAAAACTAAAACTATTGATGTATCAATCATTGAAAACAAGACTACTGAATTGAATATTATTCTTGACGAAGCTATTATCGAAATTCAATCTGTAGAGGTTACCGGACTAAAAATACAGGAGCAAAACGATACGCGAACAAGTTTGATTGATCTTAATCCACGTAACGCAAAAATTTTGCCAGGTGCTGCCGAAGATGTTTTAAGAACGCTTCAATCTATGCCCGGTGTTCTTGCGCCCAACGATTTTTCATCACAGCTTGTAGTGCGCGGCAGCGGTCCAGATCAAAATTTAATTATTATGGATGATATTGAAGTATTTAATCCCTACCGTTTATACGGCGTTGTAAGTATGTTTAATCCCGATGCAGTAAGTGATGTTAATCTTATCTCCGGCGGCTTTCCGGCTAAATACGGCGATCGTCTTTCTGCAGTGCTTGATGTAACAAATCGCGAAGGCGATAACTCAAAATCTATAAAAGGAAATATTAATGCTTCAATAGTTGATGCAAATATTGTTCTTGAAGGAAAAAATCCTTTTAATGTAAAGGGCAGCTGGCTTTTTAATACGCGCCGTACTTACTATGATCTTGTAATTGAGCCTTTTGTAAAAAGTGCCGGACTTGTTGATGATAACACCTCCTTCCCTAACTTTTATGACTTTCAAACCAAACTTGTTTTCGGTCCATTTAAAGGACACAAGTTTTTACTAAATGGAATAATTTCCCGTGATGGCGTTGATGTTGTTAGCGGCGATGATAGAGCTACGCCCGATAGCATTGATATTTATAATGTTACTCGAAATGATGTTGCTGCTTTTGCGTGGCATTTTGCACCATCAAAAAAATATTTTAATAAGTTTATAGTTTCTTGGTATAAAAACAACGGTGTTACGGATTTTAATTCGCAAATTTTAGATCCTTCACTAAACCGCAGTAGTTTTGAAGATGCTTTGCCCGATACTCTTAAACCTTATCTGCTGGGATTTAAGTTTAACGGCGAATTTGATTACAGGAAAATTTCTGTGGATGATAAACTAACTTACCTTTGGGGTGATAATGTTTTTGAAACCGGCGCCGGAATGGATTTTATGGAAACAACAATCAATTTTAAGTTTGTACTGGACCCTGCGCTGGAAGCCATATTTGCGGGCAATCCGCAATCGCGTGCGGTATTAGATGACTTAAAAGATATTAAAAAATATAATCGTTACCGTGCTTACGCACAAAATAATTTTAAGGTTTTAGAAAATCTTTACATAAATCCAAGTTTAAGATTTGATTATTATAACTTACTTGATAAAGGCTATTTAGCTCCTCGAATTTCATTTTCTTACGCAATTGATGATCTTACAACTTTGCGCGGCGTTTGGGGTATTTTTTATCAATCGCCCGGTTACGAAAAACTACGCGATCAAAATATACTTTTTGATCTGGCAGATGTTTACGCAAAACCGCTTAATGCTGAAAAAGCAGTTCATTATGTTATTGGAATTGAACGATGGCTTACCAATGAATGGAGTTTGCGTTTTGAAAGTTATTACAAAAATTTTTCTGATTTAATAGTTCAGAAACGAGTTGAAGGAACAGGTTACGAAACACAACTTTTGCCCGGCGGAGATCCTTATAAATTATTTTCCTGGACTCCTCCTGTAGCTGTTAGTTCAGACTCAATAACGCAAATTCCTGTAAACAATTCAGTAGGTAATTCTTATGGTTTGGAATTTTTCTTATCCAAAAGAAACATAATGAATAACAGCAAGTTATCCGGCTGGGTTTCTTATGCTCTTGCTTATGCAAACAGAACTGAAGACGGTAAAAAATATCCTTTTACATTTGATCAAACCCATACATTAAATATTGTTTTGAATTACGATTTTACAACCTGGTTTAATGTAGGATTAAGATTCCAGTATGGCTCGGGTTTTCCGTACAACGAACCGCAGGGCGTAAAACCAAGAGTAATTATGGCTGATCTGAATGGCGATGGTGTGCTTGAAACACCAGTTGTTGCAACAAGAAAAGATTATAACAATCCTACAGAAATTGGCGAAGTAATTTTTGATGTTGATTACGGCGATCAAAGACTTAATGCACAAAAACCTGCATATCACAGGTTAGATTTAAGATTTAACTTCCCCACAAAACTCTTGAATCTTGATTGGGTTTTTTATCTTGATGTGATAAATGTTTATAACAGAAAAAATGTTATAAACTATGATTATTTTGTTGATGAAAATTTACAACTTGGCAGAGAACAAAATAATATGTTCCCGATCTTACCAACATTTGGTTTCTCTGTTAAATTTTAGCCTGATTTATTTGTAAATTTTCTCGCAAAATTATTTAAAATATTTTCAGGAGATTAATGAAACGATCGCTTCTTTTATGGATAGTTGCAATTATTCTTACAATTGCAACTGCGGCTTATCAACGAATGACAGGTCCTACCTACCCGCTTGGCGGCAAAACTACTTTAAAGGGCCAAACAATAAATTATAAATTAGATAGAAGCCACGGCGGAATTGATGATCATATCGTAAAAATAAAAGTTGATGATAAAAATATTTCCGGTGTTCTGGGTTGGAAACGTTTTAAAACAAATGATAATTGGCAAAATGATACAATGGTTTATAAGGATGGATTTTTATCCGCTTCCCTTCCGCATCAACCGCCCGCTGGTAAACTGATTTATAAAGTACTACTTACTAAATATAATTCGGAAATTACCATTCCAACTCAGCAGCCCGTAGTTATTCGTTTTAAAGGCGATGTTCCACTCTTTATAATTATTGCGCACGTGATATTGATTTTCCTAGCAATGCTTTTTTCTACCCGCACAGGTCTTGAATTTTTTAATAAAACTCCCGATTATAAAAAACTTAGCTACTGGACTTTCGGCTTGTTAATTCTTGGCGGCATGATATTCGGTCCTATTATGCAAAAATATGCTTTCGGCGCTTTCTGGACTGGCGTTCCTTTCGGCATTGATTTAACAGATAACAAAACCTTAATAGCCGTAATCGGCTGGATAATTGCTTTAATTGCGATAAACAAATCTGCAAAACCAAAACGATGGATAATATTTGCTTCCGTGTTAATGTTTGTAGTCTATTTAATTCCGCACAGCGTTCTTGGTTCCGAATTAGACTATAACAAAATGGATAAGCAACAAAAGAAAATTGAAAACAATAGAAAATAGATTGAGTTTAAGCTCGTCTAAAGATCAACATATTTTAAGAAATCAAATATAAACCGTGATAGATTTACAAGATCAAATATTTTCTGTAAGCGAGCTTACAAACACTATTAAGTTTACACTCGAAAATTCGTTTGATAAAATTTCTGTTGAAGGTGAAATATCAAACTTTAAAAATCATGTTAGCGGGCATTGGTATTTTAATCTTAAAGACGAAGGCGCAGTTATAAACTGCACAATGTGGAAAGGAGTGAACAATTACGTTTTCTTCAAACCCGCAGATGGAATGAAAATAATTGTATCAGGACGCATAACTGTTTATCCGCCGCGCGGAAGTTATCAAATTGATGTTCGTTCTATGAAAACAGCAGGCATTGGCGAACTTCAAGCGGCATTTGAAAGACTTAAAAAGAAACTTCTCGCCGAAGGTTTGTTTGATACTGAATACAAAAAAACTTTTCCTCAGTTCCCTAAAAAAATTGGGATTGTTACGGCAGTTGACGGCGCTGCAATTAAAGATATGATTTCAGTTGCACAAAGGCGTTTTCCTTTAGCCGAATTAGTAATTGTGCCAACAAAAGTACAAGGCGCAGGTGCTGCTGAAAATATTGCAGCCAATATCGGCAAATTGAATTATTTAAAAGATATTGATGTTATCATCATAGCTCGGGGCGGCGGAACTATTGAAGACCTTTGGGCTTTTAATGAAGAAATTGTTGCAAGGGCAATTTTCAAATCTAAAATTCCGATTGTAAGCGGAGTGGGACACGAAATTGATTTTACTATCGCTGATTTTGTTTCGGATTTGCGGGCGCCAACTCCTTCTGTTGCAATGGAACTTGTTACACCGGATGTGGAAGAAATAAAAAGTTTTATTATGGATTCGTATTCGCTAAGTTGTAATATAATTGATAGAACTTTAGAGAACTTAAAGTCGGAAATAGACGATAGGCTTAATTCCTATGTTTTTAGATATCCGTTTGAAAAGATCCGTAAATTTTCTCAAATGGTTGATCTTAATATTTTTAAATTGAATAAGCAGATTGAACACAAGATAATTTCAGCAAAAAACAAAATTATGATGCTTAATAGTCTGATTGAATCGCATAATATTGAAAGAACTTTACAAAAAGGATTTGTTCTAATCAAACAAAATTCAAAATTTGTAATGCGTAAGAAAAATTATAATTCACAAATTCCTGCTGTTATTAAATTTTACGACGGCGAGGAGGAAATCAAATGAGCAAGAAAAAATCATCGGACAACTTTGAGGAAAAACTAACCCGTCTCGAAGAGATTACCGCTTTACTCGAAAAAAGCGAAATCGGACTTGAGGATTCCATACAGATTTTTGAAGAAGGCGTTAAGCTATCAAAAGAGTGTTTATCCATACTTGAAAATGCTGAACTCAAAGTTAGCGTTTTGAAAAAAGAATTAAATGAAACAAATCAAATTGATGATGATACTAATTAAGAAATTTTCGGAGTAATTAAATGACTGAAAAAGAAAAATATCCCGTGCTTTCAAAAGTAAATTATCCATCCGATATAAAACAAATGGATATTACACAGCTTAAAGGATTATGCACAGATATTCGAGAATACTTGATTGATACTATTTCGGAAATTGGAGGGCATTTTGGCGGCGGACTTGGAACTGTTGAGTTGACCGTGGCAATCCATAATGTTTTTAACACACCTTACGATCTTGTTGTTTGGGATACAGGGCATCAAGCATATCCTCATAAAATTTTAACTGGCAGAAAAGAAGCGTTAAAGAATATAAGAAGATTGAACGGAATAAGTGGTTTCTTAAAAAGATCCGAAAGCGAGTACGATTCATTTGGTGCTGGTCATGCAACTACTTCAATATCTGCTGCTCTTGGAATGGCTGTTGCCCGCGATCTGAATAAAGAAAAAGATAGAAAGGTTATTGCTGTAATCGGTGATGGCGCAATGACCGGTGGAATGGCTTATGAAGCGATGAATAATTCCGGATTTTTAAAATCAGATTTGATTGTGGTTTTGAATGATAATAATATGTCGATCGCTCCAAATGTCTGGCAAATATCAAATTACTTTACTGAAATGATTTCTCATCCAGACTACAATAAATTTAAAGGACAAATCTGGGACTTAACAGGAAAACTTGATCACTTCGGCGATCGCCTGCGCAAAATTGCCGCAAGACTGGAGCACGGAATAAAAGCTGTTATAACACCGGGAATGTTATTTGAAGCTTTAGGTTTTAGATATTTCGGTCCAATTAACGGACACAACTTGCATCAGCTAATAAAAATTTTCACTCACGTTAAATCATTAAAAGGTCCAATCCTTATTCATGCAATCACCGAAAAAGGAAAAGGTTACAAACCAGCCGAAGGACATATTCAAAAATTTCATGCTGCAACTCCGTTTGATAAAGTAACCGGCGAGGTTATAAAAAAATCATCGTCACCTGCATCATACACAAAATTATTTGGCGAAGCTTTAGTGGAAATTGTAAAAGCAAATCCGAAAGTAATCGGAATTACCGGCGCAATGCCCGATGGAACGGGGCTTGATATTTTGCAGCAGAATTGCCCTGAAAATTATTTTGATGTTGGTATTGCCGAAGAACATGGTGTTACATTTGCAGCCGGACTTGCAACGCAAGGTATTATTCCTGTTGTTGCAATATATTCAACTTTTCTTCAAAGAGGATTTGATCAAATTATACACGATGTTGCCCTGCAAAAATTACATGTTGTATTTGTTTTAGATAGAGCCGGACTGGTTGGCGCTGATGGTCCAACACATCACGGCGCTTTTGATATTTCATATCTTAGAATGATACCCGGCATGATAATTATGGCTCCAAAAGATGAGGCTGAATTACGAAATATGCTTTACACTTCGGTTGAGTATAAAGATGGTCCGGTTGCAATTCGTTACCCGCGCGGCTCTGCTCTTGGTGTTGAAATAAAAGATGGTTTTGATTTGATTGAAATAGGCAAATCCGAAAAATTGACCGATGGAAACGATGTTGCTTTATTAGCACTCGGCTCAATGGTAGATTACAGTTTAAAAGCCGCATCAAAACTTAGAGAGCAAGGTATAACTTGCGAAGTTGTTAATATGCGTTTTGCAAAACCGCTTGATATATTTATGCTTGATGATATTGCATTAAGACATCATAAGATAATTACTATTGAAGAAAACTCGATTTGCGGAGGATTTGGAAGCGCTGTGGCTGAATATTTCGTTTCAAAGAATTATAAGAATGATATTCAAATAATCGGTTTGCCGGATAAATTTGTTGATCACGGCACACAAAACGAGCTGCATCAGTTACTTGGGATTGATCCGGACGGAATTGCAGAAAAAGTAAAATTGTTCATTCAGAATTCATCTCTTAAACAAGAGGTTTCACTATGATTGAAAAAACAAAAATTGGTGTAATTGGTCTTGGCGGCGTTGCGCAGCTTGTTCATCTGCCAAACTTATCAAAATTAAATAATGCTGAGGTTTCCGCCGTTTCAGAAATTAATAAGAACCGTTTGTTAACGATCTCGGATAAATTTAACATAAAAGAAAAATACTCCAATCATAAAGAAATGCTTGAAAAAAGCAATGTTGATGCAGTTATAATTGCAACACCAACAAGCACTCACAAAGATATTGCACTTGATTGTTTAAGCGCCGGCAAAGATATTTTGGTTGAAAAACCGCTTGCAAGAAATTATCAGGAAGCAAAGCAGATTGTGGATGCTGCAAAAAAATACAAAAGAAAATTAATGGTTGGAATGAATCTGCGATACAGACCGGATACCATGCTGTTAAGAAGTTTCGTCAATTCAAACGAAATAGGCGAACTTTTTTACGTAAAATGCGGCTGGATAAGGAAGCAAAGCAGCAGTGAAAAATGGTTTACAAAAAAAGAAGAAGCAGGCGGCGGTGTAATTTTTGATCTCGGCATACATATTCTTGATTTGGCATTGTGGCTGTTAAATTATCCTGAGATTGCTTCTGTATCAACACAAAATTTTCATCATTATACAAAAAGCGTAGAAGATACATCACTTAGCTGGATAAAAACTAAAAACAAAACGGTAATAAATCTTGAAGTAAGCTGGTCGCTGCCGGTTGAGAAAGATTATTTTTTCCTTGATGTTTTCGGCTCCAAAGGAAGTTTTTCTTTGAATCCCATCAGATTGTATAAGAAGGTTGAAAATGATTACATAAATTTAACACCAACTCAGGTTGATAGTTCAACTGTTTTGTTTAAAAAATCTTATCTTAACGAACTAAAAAGTTTCGTTGGTGCAATACAGAGCTTAAACCCGATTATGTCTCCCGGAGATGAAGCGATTGAACGCATGAAGATAATGGAAGCAATGTATGAATCCGCCGATAAGAACAATGAAATAAAACTTTAACTGCAATGAAAAAAATTTTATTGGTTGATGATGAACCTGATATTGTTGAATTCCTGAAATATAATCTTGAAAAGGAAAAGTTTGAGGTAATAGTTGGATTCAACGGTGAAGAAGCACTTGGCAAATTATCTGAAAATCCGGACTTAATAATTTTAGATATTATGATGCCCAAACTTGACGGATTTGAAACCTGCAAACAAATCCGGCAAAATAAAACATTTGAATACACCCCGATAATTTTTCTGACTGCTAAATCCGGAGAATCTAATGAAATAAAGGGTTTAGAATTAGGTGCAAACGACTATATTCAAAAACCTGTATCTCCAAATAAATTAATTGCACGCGTAAAATCAAACCTGCGAAAAGCCGAAAGTTTTAATGCCAAAGCACCGCAGCCGATTACAATAAATTACGGTCCAATCAAGATCAATAAAGAAAAGTATGAGGTTTTTATTGATAATGAAAAAATATTTTTTCCGCGTAAAGAATTTGAAGTTCTTTACTTTTTAATAAACAATCAGGGCAGAGTTTTTGGCAGAGATGTTTTATTAAAGGAAATTTGGGGTGCAGATGTTTACGTAGTTGATAGAACTGTTGACGTGCATGTTAGAAAAATAAGAGAAAAATTAGGTGTTTATGCCGAGCTTATTGAAACTGTAAAAGGTGTGGGATACCGTTTGAAAAGTGCTGAGTGAAATTAAATCTAATATATCTTCTGCGTTAGTTTTCTTTAGAGAATTTATACTTTTTGTTGTTCTGGTTGTAGTAATCATTTTTTTGCTTATTGAAAAATTATCAATAAGCATCCCCTTAATTTTTTTGTTGCTTGCTGTAGGCATAATAATCTTAAATCTTATCGGACGAAGACGCATTACTGAAATCAATGAGATAAAAAATATTATTGCATCAATACGGCGCAGCCAATACCTTTCATCTTCCGAGATTGTGCTTTCCAAGAACTTAACGGGATTAGAAAGCGAAATAAAGGAAATGTTTGAAAAAGCCAAAAGCGATATTGAATATCTCGAAAGGCTTCAAAAAATGCGAAGCCAGTTTCTTGCAAATGTATCGCACGAATTACGAACTCCAATTTTTGCGATTCAGGGATATCTTGAAACTCTACTGAACGGCGCATTAGACGATCCGGAGGTAAATAAACATTTTTTGCAAAAAGCGGAAAACCACACGGTTAATCTCAGCAATCTTTTAAATGATTTGATTGATATTTCTATGATTGAATCCGGCGAGATGAGAATGAGTTACCGATATTTTGACATCAATTCGTTCATAAGAAATATCATTCTTGAATTTACTTCGCTTGCCGAAGAAAAGGGCTTGAAATTAGTTTTTAGTAATGGCAAAGAAGATCTGCTTGTTTTTGGAGATAAAGAAAAACTAAAGCAAGTTTTTGTTAATCTTGTACAAAACGCAATAAAATATACCGATACCGGAATTATTGAGGTTATAACAGTTGAAGATAAAAAATTTGTTAATGTTATTGTAAAAGACACTGGAATAGGAATACCGCAGGAAGACTTGAAAAGAATATTTGAAAGATTTTACAGGGTTGATAAAGCACGTTCAAGGTCAGTTGGCGGCACAGGCTTGGGTTTGGCAATAGCAAAACACATCGTGGAAGCGCATAATTCCGTTATTGAAGTTTCCAGCGTACTAAATGAAGGCACACAATTTTCTTTTAGATTAAAAAAATAGAGTTAAGTTAGCTGCTAATATGCTCCATTCGGATTGAAATCGAACTAATATCTTTTCTGGCTATAATGTTGTAAAAATTAAAAATGATGATATTAGAAAAAGATTGACTTAAAACCTTAGTTTCATTAGTTTTACGCCTTCAAATTAGAAAATATGAGGAAAATATGATAGCTGTTGTTGATATTTTAGGACAACAATTTAAAGTTACCGAGAATACAAAGTATTATGTACCGCGTTTGAAAAATGAACCGGAATCAGAAATTAAATTTGATCAGGTTTTATTGTTAACAGACGGCAAAGAAACAAAAGTTGGAAGCCCGGTTTTAAGTGGCGTTACAGTAACCGCAAGAGTAATTGAACATTTAAAAGATGATAAAATTACTGTTTTTAAGAAGAAGAGAAGAAAAGGTTATAGAAAACTTAACGGCCACAGACAACAATTAACAAGAATTGAAGTTACCCAGATAGCATAAAGATAAAGGAGAATAACTAATGGCTCATAAAAAAGGTCAAGGATCAACCCGTAACGGCAGAGACAGTAATGCACAACGTCTTGGCGTTAAAAAATTTGGCGGCGAAGCAGTTTTAGCCGGCAATATTTTAGTAAGGCAGCGCGGCACTAAATTTCATCCCGGCGTTAATGTTCAAATTGGCGGCGATGATACTTTGTTTGCTGTTGCAGATGGAATTGTAAAATTTGAAACTAAACGCGGCGATAGACAGTTTGTTAATGTAATTCCTGTCAATTAAAATATTATTCTTTTATAAAATATTAACCCGATTCAGTTTTGGATCGGGTTTTTTATTTTAAAGGTTTTTGATTGATAAGCGATGAATTATGAAAAAATAAGTTATAACTGCGCTAAACTATAACGTTCTTTTATGTCATTCGCTAAGGTAAGACTTTCACTAACTGAAGAGTAAAACGACGCAAAACAAACATTTTTTTTCGTTCCTTGAAATTTCTTTCTAAACTATGTTTCTTTTTAACAAAGTAATTATAAAATGCTAATTATAATTAATTGCAAATATTACTCTTACAGCAGCATCAATTTCAATATTTTCAATAAATATACTTGATATTTGTGTTGTTTCTTCATTCACTACCCCTGACTGTAGTGAGACCACCCTATTATAAGGATTAGGGTAATTAGTATTATTCTGAATTTCTTCAATATATAATGGGATGCCAATATTAATTTTTAGACTTTCACAAATTGAATTAGCTTTTTCTTTTGCTTTTTCAACTGCGTCTTTTATGGTTCTCATTTTAACTGATTCAATATTTTTTAAACTATATGATAAAGTTGAAATATAATCCGGATTCATAAGACTTACCGTATTTATAACAGGTTCTAATATTGAAATGCTATCAATATTAACCTGAACTTTTATTACAGCTCTAAAATCTCTTTTTGATGATAAAAATGCCTTATCTCCCAAATTCTCACTGCTCTCAAATTGTGAAGTCGTTAGATTATTTTCATTCAATCCTAATTGAAATAATTTTTTAGAAATTAAATCAACTTTTTCTCGAGCAGTTTTTATGGCTGAGTTTAAATCATTTGAAAAACCATTAACTTCAAAATAAAATGACGCTCTATCAGCAGCAATTTCGGTTTTGGCACTACCTAAAACAATTATCACATTACGTTCAAAATTCTTTTCGCTTTGCCATAATTGTGCTTTAGTTACAACGTAAGTTTGAAGAATTATAAATACGATAAAAAACACTATTCTTTGCATATTTGCTCCAAAATTATTAGCATATACTACATATTATCCCGATCTATCGGGGCAATGCTGTATTTATTATTTAATTGTCCATCAACTAACCGATTACATACTTCTATTTTTTTTTGTTTAATAAAAATATCTTTTCCATTAAATTATAATATCCTATTGCTTGTCTATTACAAAACTAATTCCTTTTTAAATGGTTATGTAATGTGACTAAAACTTTTTAGGTGTATATAAATATTGAGCAAAAACTGAATCTATTGACCAATTTGCCAACTTCCATTTTTGTGATGGAATACTCTTGTCCCAAGTTTTTACATATTTCAATGCTAACTGAAGTGTGTCTTTCTCTCTAAAGAGTATAAAAGGAACGATCTCATCATACTTTTCTGAATCATCCGGTGCAGAAATAAAATCCACTTCGGCATTTATCACATTTAGTGTATCAGTAATTTTTTTATAATCTTTTCTCACTATTTCACTTTGTAAGTATCCTAAACTAAAAAATTGGAACCAACCTAAAAATAATATTATCATTATAATTAAAACACTATAATCTTTTTTTGAATATTTAATAAAAGGTATTTCCAGAAGGATAATTGATAAGGGAATAATTCCAAATGTATTAAGACCAAAGTATTTGAAGAATCCGAGACTAAAAAGTAAAATAAAAATTATCGATATTGTAATTATAATTTTCAGCTTTAATCTAACTTCCAAGTACAGATATGTAAAAACAAAAACTGGCAGTATGAAAGGAATCCAAGTTAAAATAAAAGCAAAATAATCAAATATATAATTTAGACTAAGGCTCTCAACGGTATCTCTTAATAATTCATAATATGCCATCGCTAATATTGCAAGACAAATATTCGTGATAAGCATTAGTAGTGGACCCAAGAATAAATAGTAGCTTATTCGGTGATACTTACTAAATTTATTAATACACGAAATGATTTTATTTTTGAATCTATGCCAACCATTTTCGTCTATTAAATCGGCCCCACAATTTATACAAACTTTATCCTTTTCTTCAACTTTAGAGTTGCAGTTTGAACAAAAATACTCTTGTTTATTTTCCATTTAATTTTCTGGTTTGTAAGCATACAACGGCGTGTTGCCCGATTTATCGGTTAAACACAACGCCGCATTTATTATTTAGGTTTTCGGTCAACTAACGAATTATTAGTCTCTATTTTTGTTTATGTTTAATAAAAATATCTTTTCAAATAAACTACATATCCTATTGCCTGTCTCAACGAGAACTAATTCCTTTTTTAAGCGGTTATATGCGACTTTATTACTTTAATTTATTGCATTCGTTTAATACTGAATAAATTCTTTTATCTTTCCTTTTATCTTCAGCACTTTGTAATGGCGCTCTTGATACTATCATCTCAAGAAATGGAGCAACCTCAACATATGGTAAATCTTCTTGAATATAAGAAGAATACATTGGATAAATATTTCCCAAATATATTTTTTGTTGATTCGCCACAACTATAAATGGTAATCCATATGTTGATTTAATTTTATTCTCAACACCTTTAAATCTATTAAACGCCTCCGATGTTAGAGTTATAACTTGTTCTTCCCAATTATATTCAACTATATCATTGATGTTTATAATCGGTGTTTCTTGTAATTGAATAGATTCAATAGATATCTTTTTAGCATCCGAAGTTATTAATAAAGTGTCTTTTAATAGATAAATTCCAAATGCTTTTTCATCATAATTTGGACTCGTAGAATCGCTGCAACTACAAAATAAAAAAGGAATAACAAGAATAAATAAAAATTTCATTTCCATTTCAATTCTCCTAATATTTGTTAAGCGTATAACGACGTTGCGCCTAACTTAGTTTATCCCGATTTATCGGGACCGCCCATCCGTTAGCTAACGGACAAGGAAGCCAAGTAAAGCACAAATGTCAATGATTAAACAAACTGCACTTAACTTGCTTTCGCAAGTGCAGTTTGTAAGTTAATTAATTAAGTAAGAACACTTAGAACAAAATGCTGAACAAAAACAAAACGCCAAAAATTATAAAATCGCCGAACCAAAACGGCGGTCAGATGTTATGTTTAAAAAGTCTTGTTGATTAATTATTTTTTTTGTTAATCAAAATTATAAAGGAGATTTACAATGAACAACATAACATTTTCAAATTC